>Ga0214473_10003123_pt1 | contig 20206 bp, 26 predicted proteins | sample RVTome_7_FD_203509 | JGI IMG/M metagenome (GOLD analysis project Ga0214473, IMG submission 203509) | Soil microbial communities from uranium-contaminated site in the Upper Colorado River Basin, Wyoming, United States - RVT98D197 | ecosystem: Environmental > Terrestrial > Soil > Contaminated >... | reverse complement strand
ACCCTCTGTACGTCGAAAAGGTAGAGAAGAAAGGCAGAACAAAGGAAGAGCTGCACAAGGTCATAGAGTGGTTGACGGGCTTTGATACCAGGAAGCTGCGGGAACTGATCGAGAAGAAGGTGACCTTTGAAGAGTTCTTCCGACACGCTTCGCTCCACCCCAATGCTCATCTCATCACCGGAGTCATCTGCGGGTATCGTGTCGAGGAGATCGAGGATCCTCTGACCCGGAAAGTCCGGTACTTGGACAAGCTGGTCGATGAGTTGGCGAAGGGTCGGAAGATGGAGAAGGTCTTGCGCGTGCCAGCGGCTGAGGCCTAGCGGAAGCCGCGGACGAGGAGGGCGTCGCGGATGCGGGAGCCGCGGCTGTAGGCGAGGGACTTGCCGTCGGGAGACAGGGCGAACTCGAAGATGATCTGGTCCTGGAAGTCGGTGAGCCGCTTCGGGGGGCGGCCGCCCGTGGGCTGCAGCCAGACGTTGGCGCGGTCGCCGGCCATGGAGTTGAGGTAGAGGCCGTCCTCCCCGAACGCGATCCGGCTGTTGAAGTTCGGGGGCTCGGCGTCGAGGCTGGTCTCGGGCGGCCCGCCCGTGGCCGGCGTGATGCCGATCCGCCAGCGCCGGGTGCTGGCGTCGAAATAGTAGAAAGCGAGCCTCGTCCCGTCGGGCGAGTACGCCGGGGTGAAGGCCGAGTAGTCCGTCAGCCGCTCGGGCGACCCTCCCGCGATAGCCAGACGGAAGAGCCGACCCTCGCCGGCATCGAGCACGCGGAAAGCCAGGCTTTGCCCGTCCGGAGAGATCGCGAACTCAGGGTCGAGGACGTCCCGTGCGACGAGGCTGGAGGGAGAGCCCTCGAGACTCGTCCGGCGGATCTCATTGCCGCCGCGCGTCCTCGCCAGGTAGTAAACGTCTCCCGTCGCCGCGACGACCGGCTTGATGGCGCCTTCGTCCCCCGTGGCCAGGGGAGCGCGCTCCGCCGCGTCGGCCCCCGTGATCCAGAGGCCGAGCCGCCCTACCTCGACCGACGTGTAGACGATCCGGCCGTCGGGGGCGAAGCCGAGTCCGAAGACGCCGTCGACCCTCGAGCCCGCGACCTTGCGCGGCCGTCCCTTGCCGTCGCGCGGCGCGAGCCAGACGCTTCCGTCGGAGCTCGCGGCCACGGTGACGAAGGATCGGCCGTCCGCCGCCGGACTGACGATGCGGTACTGGAGGAGGTCGTTCGTGAGGGGGCGTGGGGCGCCCCCGGTCGAGGGCACGAGCCAGACCTGCTCCAGCTCCTGCCGCTCGCCGCGCGCGATGGCGAGGAGTGCTTTGCCCTCGTCGAGCCACGCGACCTGCGCCACCATGCGCCAGTTCGCGTCGGCGAGGGTCTCGACGCGTCCGTTCTCCACGGAGACGGCGACGATCTTCCCGTCCCGCTCCGCCCTCTGGCCCCCGACCAGCACGACCGCGGCGGCGATCCGGCGGTCGTCGGGCGACCAGTCGGGGCCGGCAAAGAAGATGGGCGCGAAGCCCTCCGGTAGATCCAAGGCGGCGAGGACGCGCGCCTCCGAGCCGTCGGCGTTCGCGATCATGAGGGCGCTCTGCTCCGGCGTCGGGTGGTTGGCTCTCACCCAGGCCATGCGGCTGCCGTCGCGCGAGAAGGCCGGGCTGGAGTCGATTCCCGCGACGAGCCGCCGCGCCGCTCCCCCGAGCGTCGAGATCGAGTAGAACGCCCCGTCGCGGTCGTCCGGGGTCTTCAGCCCGAACACGATCGTGCTGCCGTCGCGGGTGAATGAGAGGCCCCAGTAGAAGATGTTGCGGGGAGGTGCGAGGCGTAGCGTCTGTCCCGTCGCGAGCTGGCGCAGCCAGAGGGTTTGCTCGCCCTGCTCGGACTCGATGTGGGCGACGTAACGGCCGTCCGGGGAAAGGGCGGCGCTGGTGACGTTGCCCGACGACGTGATGCGCGTGATCGAGAGCGAGCCCGGCCCGTCTCCCGCGGCGGCTCCCCGCTCCGGCGCGGTGCGGCGGCCGAGGCCGAAGCCCACGGCGAAGGCGCCCCCGCCGGCCCCCGCGATGAGCGCGGCGGCGGTGCGACGGGAAAGGCCGGTCGGGGCCGCGGGGGGCGCCAGCTCGTCGGGCGCGCCGAGGGCGATGCGCGCCTCGCCGATGTCGCGCAGCCGCAGCTTCGGGTCGCGCTCGAGGCAGCGGCGCAGCAGCGCGCGGATCCGGGGCGGGGTCGCGGCGGGGAGGGCGCTCCAGTCGATCTCCTGGCGCACGACCGCGGCGAGGACGTCGGTGATCGTCTCGCCCTCGAACAGCTTGCGCCCGGCCAGCATCTCGAAGAGCACGGCGCCGAAGGCCCAGACGTCGGCGCGCTTGTCGACGGGCTTCCCCCGAGCCTGCTCGGGCGCCATGTAGGCCGCGGTGCCGAGGAGGAGGCCGGCCTCGGTGCCGCCGTGCGCGAGGGTGGGCGACTGCGACAGGGCGCCGCTGCCGGAGGCGGGCCCGGTCGCGTCGCCGGCCCAGGCCTTGGCGAGGCCGAAGTCGAGCACCTTCACCAGGCCGTCCGCGCCGACCTTGACGTTGGCAGGCTTGAGGTCGCGGTGGACGATGCCCTTCTCGTGCGCCGCCTCGAGGGCCTCGGCGACCTGCTTGGCGATCGCGATGGCCTCGTCTGGTGGAACGCGGCCTCGGGCGATGCGCGCCTGAAGGTCCTCCCCGTGCGCCAGCTCGAGGACGAGGAAGGGCCGGCCGTCCGCCTCCTCGAGGCCGTAGATCGCGGCGATGCTCGGGTGATTGAGGGCGGCGAGGAGCTTCGCCTCCCGCTCGAAGCGGGCGACCCGCACGGGGTCGCTGGCGAAGTCGGGGGGCAGCAGCTTGAGCGCGACCTCGCGGTCGAGCTTGGTGTCGCGGGCGCGGAAGACCTCGCCCATCCCCCCCGCGCCGAGGGGGGACAGGATCTCGTACCAGCCGAGGCGGCTCCCCGCGGTGAGGCTCAAGCTTGCCGGGCATTCTAAGCCTACTCCACCAACGCGAACGAGATGATGTTCGGACCCGAGGCCACGGCGATGTGCTGCTTGCCGTCGAACATGTAGGTCATGGGGGAGGCCTTCCAGAGGGTGTTGGCCTGGAAGTGCCAGAGAGGCGTTCCGCTCGAGGCGTCCACCGCCATGAGGGCGCCGCTGTCTTCGCCGAAGAAGACCAGGCCGCTGGCGGTGGCGAGGGTGCCGCCCCAGGAACGGGCGGGGCCGGTTTGGGGCAGCTCCCAGGCGATGGCGCCGGTCTTCACGTCGATCGCGCGGAGGATCTTCTGGGCCGGGTGGTCTGGCGCTTCCTTCGTCGAGCCGCCGTAATAGGACTTGCCGGCCTGCCACTCGCCGGGCGCCTTCGTGTAGACGGTGCACTTCTCGAGCGTCTGCACGTAGTACAGGCCCGTGGCCGGGTTGAACGAGGTGGAGAACCAGTTTGTGGCGCCTTCCACCGCCGGGCAGACCTTGGTGCCTTCGGGGGTCGGCTCCTGCCCGGGATTGAGCACGGGACGGCCGTCGGGCCCGATCTCGCGAGCCCAGGTCAGCTTCTTGACGAATGGCTTCGCCCGCAGCAGCGCGCCGTTCGTGCGGTCGAGCACATAGAAGAAGCCGTTGCGGTTGGCGTGCAGCAGGAGCCGGCGCGGCTGCCCCTGCCAGTCGGCATCCACGAGTACGGGCGGCTGCTGCGCGTCCCAGTCCCAGATGTCGTGCGGCGTGTACTGGAAGTACCACTTCAGCCGGCCGCTCCGGGCGTCGAGGGCCAGGATCGAGTCCGAGTACAGGTTGTCGCCCATGCGTTCGCTGCCGTCGTAATCCGGGCAGGGATTGCCGGTTGGCCAGTAGAGCGTCTCGAGATCGGGGTCGTAGGTGCCCGTGAGCCAGGCGGACGCGCACGGGTGGTCGATGTCCTTGCCCTGCCAGGTTTCCGATCCCGGCTCGCCTCTTTTCGGTACGGTCCAGAAGCGCCACGCCTCCTGGCCCGTCGCTTGATCGAAGGCGGCCACGAAGCCGCGGACGCCTTCGTCACCTCCCGAAGTGCCGGAAACCACCAGGCCGCCCACGGCCAGGGGCGCCGAGGTCGCGCCGTAGTTCTGGCGCCAGTCAGCCATCTCGGTGTCCCACAGCAGCGTGCCCGTGAACCGGTCGAGGGCGATGATGTGGGCGTGGTCGGTGACCATGAACACGCGGTCGCCGGCCACGGCCACGCCGCGGTTGATGCCGCCGGCAGCATCGCCGACCAGGCCCTTCGTGCGCGGGCGCCTATAGTCCCAGATCCGGCGTCCGGTGCCGGCATCGAGCGCATGGCACTCGTTGGCGGTGGTCACGTACATCACGCCGTTCACCACCACCGGGGTCACTTCGAGCCGCGAGGCGTCGCCGAGCGAGTAGATCCATCGGGGACGGAGCCGCGTCACGTTGCGCTTGTCGATCTGGTCGAGCGCGCTCCAGCGGTTGCCGCCGATCTGCCCGTTGTACGTCGGCCAGTCCACCTGCGACGTCACGGGCCGGTATCGGTCGCCGACCCTCCGCAGCAGGTGGATGCGCTGGTCGTCGGACAGCAGCTGCAAATCCACGGACGTCTGGTTGAGTGCGAGCCCCTGCAAGGTTCGGCCGTCGGTCGTCTCGACCGTCACGCGTACGGGCGCCGAGCCGTGCTTCGGCGTTAGCGTCCGGAGAAAAGCCAAAAGCTCGCGCATGTCCTGGTCCGGGAGCGGGAAGCCGGGCATGCCGGCGGCGGGCAGCCCGTCGCGCACCAGCGCGGCCAGCCCCTCGTCGTCACGCGCGAAGAGCCTTGTCACGATGCCAGGCCCGAGCTCGCCGCCGTTGCCGTCGCCACCGTGGCATCGCGAGCAGACGCTCTCGTACTGGCGGCGGCCGGCATCCGGGGACTGCGCGAAGGCCGCGCCGGTCGAAAGCAGGGTGCAGACGACCGCGGCGGCGATCCGCATGGTCGCGGAACATACCACGGCCGCCGTCAGGCGCTCAGCAAACCCCGCGTAGACGTTCAGCGGTCGTCCCGGTCGTCGTCCAGCAGGCGCCTAGCTGCGCCCGCGGGGAGCGCGGGCTCGAGGGCGGGATAGACGTCCGGTCGGTTGGCGGAGCCGGGGCGCGCACGGCCGCGCCGCAGCGCTTCGACGAGGGCGGGGTAGGCCACATCGGCCGGCGGGCCCGGCCGTCGCAACTCGGCGATGACCAGGCCGCGGTCGGTGACGAGGATGTCCTGCCCCTCTCGGACGAGGCGCAGGTACTCGCTCAATCGGTTCTTCAGCTCACGGACGCTGACGGCCTTCATCAGCCCAATGTAGCTACATGAGGCCACATTGTTCAAGGCGTGGAGCAGACCTCGAGCCTCATCCCTCGAGCCTCATCGCTCGAACCCGATCTCAGTGGTCGCCAGTCACGTGGTCACAGGCTGATGCGCATAGTGGAGACCGACAACACCGCTCGGATATGGCGTCGCGGACGTCAAGCTGAATCTCGCATGCACGCCACTCGGCAGCACACGCTTGCCGCTCCCCAACGTCAGCGGATACAAGAGCAGGTGCAGTTCGTCGACCAGATCGTGCGCCAGCAAGGCGTGGACGAGCTGGCTGCTGCCGTCCGTCAGGATGCTCCTGCCAGGCTGCGCCTTCAGTGCGCGCACCGACTCGATCACCTTCTCGCGGATGATCGTGGTGTCGCGCCACGTCGGCTGCTCGAGCGTCTTCGACACCACGTACTTCTTGGGTGCATTCATCACGTCGCCAAACGGGTTGCCCGGGGCCATCGGTTCGAACGCCTCGGCGTGCACCACGTACGTGCGTCGACCCAGTAGCAGCGCATCGACGTCCTTCATCAGCGCCAGGAAGCTCTTGCCGATGTCGTCGTGCCAGTAGGGCAGCGTCCAGCCGCCGTGCTCGAACCCCCCATCTCGATCCTCGTCCTGGCCACCCGGCGCCTGCATCACGCCGTCCAGCGTCACGAACTCGGAAACGATGAGCTTTCTCATGGGACCCTCCGTCCGGCTCTAAGCGCTCGATGGCGTGTCACCGGTCACAGTTCACGCCCGAGGTCGTGCAGCGCGTCGCGCCGGCCGCGGCTCGGGCGTGGAACGGGGCGATCCCTCTCATCCCCGCTTTCCCGACTGCACCCGGTACGGATCTGTTGCAGTAACTCGGCTTCCGGTGCTCGAGCGCCGTCGACAAGCGTAGTCGTGACCGGAGCTCGCGTGCCGCAATGCTTCGTCATCCCACTGCATTCACCCCGGCGACGATGCACGGTCCCTACTCGCCCGGGGCATCCCAGCTGCGCTGGATCGCGGCGAGGACTCCCATGCGACGGAGGGACTGGATCGCCGCCTGGACGCGGGCGAGAAGCTCCTCGTCCCCGGCGCGGAGGGCGATGTGGTACCCGAGCTTGTTCAACGGGTCGCCCACCGCGCGCAAGGTGCGATCTTGCCTGGCCCGCCAGCGCACGGCCGGCGAATCGTAGACGATCGCGTCGATCGCGCCGGCCTTCAGGTCGGCGAACAGGCGCGCCTCGCTCTCGTAACTCTTCAGCTCGGCCGCGCCGAGCGAGTGGAGGGTCTGGTTCACGAGCTGAGACTCGTAGTGCCCGACGCGCTTCCCGCGCAGGTCGGCGACGGACCGGAGTCGGGTGTCGTCGGTGCGCGCAGCGATGAGTAGGCCCCACGTGTAGTAGGGCTCCGACTCGCGGATCGAGGTCGGGGTCTCGCGGGTGCGGTTCCAGGCGTTGACGATGAGATCGATCTCGCCGCCCAGCAGCGCAGGCTCCAGCCGGTAGTAGTTTATGGGAACGACGAGGAGCGGGCGGCCGAGCTCGCGGGCGACAGCCCGGCTCACGTCCACGTCGAGGCCGACGACCTTGGCGAGCTCGGCCCGCGAGAGCACGGGGTCCTTCCGGAAGTCGACCGAGCTGTAGTCGACTCCCGGCACGAAGGCCCAGGGCGCGGAGCGAGGATCGAGGCCCACTCGGAGAGGCCCGGCGTCCTTGGAGAAGGCCGGGGCTGCGAGAACGAGGAGCAGCGGGAGCCACAGGCCGCGGCGCGTGATGGCAGGGCGAAACGAAGCGCGCGCGCTCCCCCCATGAGGATCTCCCCAGGTGCCGACAGTGTTGGTTCCCGTGTTCCGTCTGTCAAGAACGCCGAGGCGAACGGGGCGTGCGGCGGTCGATCGTCGAGTCCGGCGGGGCACGAGGTGGAAGACTAGCTCATCGGAGCGATGGGGATGGATCGGGGGGCGTGTAAGATTTAGGCCACGAGCCTAGGAGGTCAGCGATGCGTGGTCCGCTGAGGGTGGTGGCGTTCTGCCTTTCCGTGAGTGCTATGGGTGAGCCAATGGTCCAGGACACGACCCCCGAGTACTGCAAAAGCGATTCCTATGCCGACGACACCGCCTGCTTCGCGTCGAACCCGCCATACTGTAAGAGCGTCACCTACGCCGATCGTGGCGCCTGTTTTTTGGCGGGCGCGTCGTATTGCGCCAGCGAGACCAACGAAAGTTCCGGGGCCTGCTTCGCCTCTCACCCCCGATACTGTCAAAGCGTGACCTACGCCGATCGCGGCGCGTGCTTCGCCGTCGGCGCGAGCTACTGCAGCAGCGACAGCAACGCAGAGGCTCCGGCGTGCTTCGCGTCTCACCCCGCCTACTGCAGCAGCACCAGCTACGCGGATCGGAGGGCCTGCTCGGGCGCGCGGCCCGCCTACTGCGAGAACTTCAGCTACGCCAACACCAGGGCGTGCGGAGGGCCCGGCAAACCCACCAGCGACCGCATCATCGAGGTCGCACAGCGCTCGCGCCGTCCCGTGGACGTGGTGCTGCTCATGGAGAGGCTGATGCGGTGATCGACACCCGCTGAAGCTCGGCCTCGGCCTCCCGATAGGCGCGGAGCGCCTCCCCGGTGGAGTCGAGGAGTCGCAGGCGGCGGCTGGTCGCAAGCGTGGCCGCGGCCGCCGAGTTGGCGAGGGGCTTGCGAGCGAGCTGCCGCAGTGCGGCCCTCAGGTCCTGGCTCAGGCTCATGGCCGACCTCCCCCCTTGCTTCCGATGAGACGCCCGAAGCATGCAAGAGGTTGAGGTCTAGAAGTCGAGCGCGAACAAGAGCGCTTCCCGGATCTCGGCCATGCGCTGCGCGGAGAGGGTCGTGATGAGCGCGCCCAGGCGAGCCCGCGCAACTGTCTGGACGTGATCCAGATTCGCGGCGCACGGCTGGGGCAGCCCATCGTCCGGGCTCAGAAGGACCTCGGACGGAATGCCGCGCACCGTTCGGGTGATCGGGGCGATGGTCGCTTCTCCGAGGTACTCGAGGACCGAGTCTCGAGTGAGGATGACGACGGGCCGCTTCTTGTCCGGCCGCGAGAACTCGTACCAGCGGACCTCGCCGCGCCTCAGTCGGGCCACACCTGTTCCTTCGCCCAGTCATCGAACTCGCCCCGTGCGACTGGGTTCGTCTCGTAGCCTCGACGGTGCTGGCGCTCCTTCTCCAGCATCGCCAGACGCGAGAGCGCGTCCCGCAGGGCATCCCGCGTGAACGAAGAGCGGGTCTTCCCGAGCCTTCTCGCCGCGCGGTCCACCCGCTCGACGAGCCGCTCGTCGAGGGTCATCTGCACGGTTCTCATGGCGTCATTTTATAGCTATTCCAATGTGGATGGAGATCCACAGCCCCGGTGGTCCGCCCCCCGATACCCCGCTGGAAGGCAAGCAGTACCTTGTCATCGCAGCCGGCGGCCACGGAAAGCTGGGCACGAAGCAGGGGACTACTTGCTGGCTTTCACCTTGCCGTAGGCCTATCCATGCTGCGCCTCCTGCGACGATCGGCCGCCGCTTCGTCCCTGCTGCGCCGCGGCCGCGCAGGCGCAGCCGCAGTCGCGCGCCGACTGCGAGGCCGCGCACTCGGCCGCGTGGGGACGCGCCGGGAAGGACGTCCCGTGGGTGCCGACGTTCGATGCAGTGGTCCTCGCCATGCTCGGGGTGGCGCAGGTGACGCCGCAGGACCTCGTGCTCGACCTGGGCGCCGGCGACGGCCGGATCGCCATCACCGCGGCGAAGCCGCCGTTCGGCGCCCGGGCCGTCGGCATCGAGTACGACCCCGACCTGGCGAGGACATTTTCAAGGAGGACTTCGGTGGCGCGAGTGTCGTCACCCTGTTCCTCCTGCCCCACCTCAACCTCTGCGTGCGGCACCGCCTCCTGGCCATGGAGCCCGGCACTCGCGTGGCCTCGCACCAGTACACGATGGACTGGGAGCCCGACCAGTCGCTCCAGATCCAGGGGCGCGACGTCCACCTGTGGGTGGCTCGTCTATCGGTACGACCCTGTCACTGCCTCACGTAGACGTCCACGGACCACGCCCACGTCGTGCGGCGCGAGGACAACACGAACCCCCGTCCGCGGATGAGCTGCTCCATCTGGCGCGGCGGGTGAAGGAACGTGCGGAAGCCCTCCCCTTTCAACGCCCGCAGCCCGTTCTCGACGGCGAGCGCCAGCCGCACGAACCAAACGTCTCGCGGGTAGGAGATCGCGACGTGGCCGCGGGCGTGCCTCGCCGCTTCGGTGAGCAGGGGCTCAAAGCCCGGATAGCAGCAGACGACCCGGTCGAGCGTCACAGTGTCGGCCGCGTCGAGGCTCGCGGCGACCGCCACGAAGTCCCCGTGAACCCACTCGACCTGCGTGGCACGGTTGCGGCGAGCCGCTTCCTCGCGCCCCGCCGCGACGCAGGCCGCGGACGCTTCGACGCTCACGGCACGCCGCACGCCGCGCTCGAGCAGCTCGAAGGTCAGGGGACCGATGCCGGCTCCGATATCGAGAAGCGTCTCGCCCGGGCCGCCGCAGGCGGCGATGCCGTCGCGCAAGAGCTTCGCCGTCGCTTCCGGGCCCTTCTTTCGATAGCGAAGAAGGTCACGGCGGGCCCTACGGGGTCCGAACTTCTCTTCGATCGCGGCGCACGCGCTGGAACAACAGTTAGCCATGGTCCGCGAAGAGCCTTGACGGCGTCGTGTGGTCGATTATTCCACGGCCCCCCGCTCTCGCAGCAGGGTCACCGTTCGTCTCTGGCTCGCGCCGCCAAACAGCAGCGCGTATCCCAAGGGCGTGCACTCGACGATCTCGCCCGGCCGCTCGTAGTCTCCCGGAAGCTTGGCGCGGACTGCGAGGTCTGCGCCGCGCTCGATCAGTAACTGCGCTACCGGCAAGGCCCCATCGTCGAACTGCGTCACCGCGTGGAAGATTGCAGTCTGCCCGCCGACGCCGGCCGCGTCGACTGTTGCGCGGGCGTTGACGTCCGCCCCACGGTCGAGGAGCAGAGCGGCCGCTTCGAGGCCGCCGTATTCCGCAGCCACATGCAAGAGCGTTGCTCCCTGAAGAGTGAGAGAGCGCCCACCTGACATGCCGCAGTCGAGCTCGGCGAAACGCCTGTTCACCAGTGCGGGATCCGCGTCAATTTGCTTCGCCAGAGCATCGAGCCGGCCGCAGAGCAGTTGCAGCATTCCTGGAACGTCGTACCTGGTCACACCACCGGCCTCGAGGAGGATGTCGATGCAGGCGCTCTGTCGTTGGGGGGAACGCGCGTACGAGGCGACGACGTAATCGAGAGCCGTGCCTGGATACGGATGGCCGCTGATCTTGTACCCATGGTCGCGACAGTTCGGGTTCGCGCCGTGATCGAGAAGCCATTTGAGCGCGGCTGGATCCAATGACTCGCAAGGGGCAAAGATGATCGGGAAATGTCCGTGCCACAGGGCGTTCACATCGGCACCGTGGGACACGAGAAGCTCCATCATCGGGATGCGATATCCATGTCGCCATGGCCAGTCGCACGGGACTGGGTGGTTCCCAGGGCACGCGGCATTCGGCAACCCACGTGAGCGGGCCGTCCTTGCCGTAACCCAGAGGAGCACCGTGCAGCGCCGGGTTCCGCGTCATCAGGGTCTGGACGCAGAGGATATCGTTGGTGTCGATGGCCTGCTTGAGTTGGCCGACCTCCTCGAAGGAGTCGACGTGAGCCTTGAGCTTAGGCCAGCTCGCGAACCCGTAGCGACGCGCGATCTTGAACTGCGCGTCCGTGATCGACGCCGCGGCGCCAGCCTCGAGCAAGTCCTTGGCCTGGCCCTTCAGATGGCGGAGATTCGGGCGGTCGGGAAGCGGGCGCGGTCCCTCGGGGGGATCGAACGACATGACGTCGGGCTCGAAAGAAGGTGGCGAAGAGGTGAGGCTGAAAGGTGGGCTTCTGCCCTTTCCGCGGACCGGATGCGTCCTTTACGCGAGAGCAATCCTATCGAATCGCGCCGAGATCCGCCACGTCCGCCCGCCTGAAGGAACGTTGGCGACTCCGCCGAGGCCGCTTGACCGGACCCTACAGAAGCGTAGACTTACCATTGGGTTTGTGACCATGAACCGGGAAACGCAGATCTCCGCCGTCATCTCGACTGCCACGCGAGAGCTCCTCGAGCGGCACGTCAGGGCCACCGGCCTGAAGAAGGCGCACTTGATCGAGGCCGCCCTGCGTCATCATCTGCAGGCGCTCGAAGAGCTTCCGCTCGACGTCGTGGTCCACCCGCGTCTCGTCGTAACGAGGCGCTCGGGCCGTCAGATCCTCGCCCGAATCCGCTCGCCGAAGCCGACGAAGGCCCTCCGCAAGCTGATGGCCCGGCGTGGAGATTAGGCGGCTCCGCAAGAGCGACGACAGAGCGCGCTTCCAGTCGGGCGATCCCGACCTCGACCGGTTCTTTCACTTCTTTGCCGGCCAGAACCAGTTTCGCCATCACGTCGGCGTGACGTATGTCGCCGTCGAGGCGGACGCGGTTCGCGGATACGTCACCGTGGCGCCGGCCGGAATCGAGATCGACGACCTGCCCGCCGTCATGCGAAAGAAGCTACCGCGCTATCCAATGCCGGTGCTGCGGCTGGCGCGGCTGGCGGTCGACGCGCGCTTCCGGGGTCGAAGGCTGGGCGAAGAGCTGCTCCGGTTCGTCCTGGAGCTCGCGCGCGCGATGGCCGAGGAGTACGGGTGCGTGGGAGTCGTCGTGGACGCGAAAGCCGCGGCCGTGTCCTTCTATGCCCGATATGGGTTCCAGCCCATGGACGCCGTCGAAGGACTGTCCGACGCGCGACCGCGGCCGACGTCGATGTTCCTCCCGACGATCGAGATCAGGGCGGCGAGTCCGCGTTCACGGGCGCCGAAAGCGCCGGAGTAGGAACAGAACCCGCTCAGCTCTTCAGGTTCTTCTTGAAGAACTCGATCGTGCGCTGCCAGGCCAGGGCCGCGGCGTCCTTGTTGTAGCGCGGGGTCGTGTCGTTGTTGAAGCCGTGCTGGGTGCCCGGGTAGGTTCCATCCCCGGAGCATCCGACGAACTCCGGGTGCGGCGCAAGTCGAACGGCGGCAGTAGGCCGCCGCGCTCGACGGCGAATCCTCGACGTCGGAGCCCTTGGCTATCCGAGCGGGTAGGCGGCCTCCGTGATGGCGGCGTCGGCGACCTGGCGCCGGAGGGCGACCGTGTTGCACACGTCGCGCCTCGTGAAGCGCTTCAAGGCCTCGAGCAGCGTGCGCAAGGTGTCGCCTTCTTCGACCGCGGCCAGCAGCTTGCGGGCCGAGGCCTCGATCTCGTCCATCGCGTCCTGAGCGTAGCAGCGGACGGCCGCCTCCTGCAGCCGCGCCTTGGCTTCGCCGCGCGCCGCGGCCCGCTTGCGGGCTCGCAAGAGCGCGCTCTCGAGCGCGTAGGTCGCCATGGCGATGTCGGCGAAGTGGCCCAGCACCTCCTGCTCGTCCTTGAGCGCCTCGCCGAGCTTCTGCGCCGCCGTCGCCAGGCACATGAGCGCCACCTTCTTGGCCCCGGCGAGCATGCGGGCCTCGGCGGCGAGGAAGCCCTCCGCGGGCGCCTCGAGCGACGAGCCGCGCTTCAGCTCTTCGAGGAGCGCGAACGCCTTCGTGAAGATCGGGAGATCGCCCTTCATGGCACGGCGGATGAGACGGCCGGGCACCAGCAGGCGGTTGATCTCGTTGGTGCCCTCGTAGATGCGGTTGACGCGGGCGTCGCGCCAGAAGCGCTCGGCGGGGTAGTCCTCCACGTAGCCCGCGCCCCCGAAGATCTGCACGGTCTCGTCGACCACGTAGTCGCACATCTCCGAGCACCAGACCTTGATCATCGAGCACTCGACGTCGTACTCCTCGATCCGCTTGAGCGCCTTCTCGGTGTCGCCGAGGCCGAGCTCGGTGAGGTTCCTGTCAATCATGCCGGCGGTGCGGTAGACGATCGACTCGGATACGTAGGCGAGGATCGCCATCTGCCCGATCTTGTGCTTGATCAGGCCGAAGCTCGTGATGGGCTGGCCGAATGCGGTGCGCGAGTTGCCGTAGGAGACGGCGGCGCCCATGGCCAGCTTGGCGCCGCCCGTGCACCCCGCACCGAGCTTGAAGCGACCGAGGTTCAGGATGTTGAAGGCGATCTTGTGGCCCTTGCCGATCTCGCCCAGCAGGTTCTCTTTCGGGATCACGGCGTCCTGGAGGACGAGCGGCCTCGTGCTGCTGCCCTTGATGCCGGCCTTCTTCTCCTCCGCGCCCAGGCTCACGCCGGGCATCCCCTTCTCGACGATGAACGCCGTGAAGTGCTCGCCGTCCACCTTGGCGAAGGTGATGTAGATGTCGGCGAACCCGGCGTTGCTGAGCCACATCTTTTCGCCGTTCAGGATCCAGCTCTTGCCGTCCGGGGAGAGCACGGCCCGGGCCCTGGCGTTCATCGCGTCGCTCGCGGAGGACGCCTCGGAGAGCGAGTAGGAGCTGACCCATTCGCCCGCGGCGAGCTTCGGCAGGTACTTCTTCTTCTGGGCCTCGGTGCCGAAGTAGACGATGGGGAGGACCCCGATCCCCGTCTGGACGGCGAAGGTGGTGGCGAAGCTCCCGTCGCGCCCCGACTTCTCGGCGACCAGGCTGCACGACACCTTGTCGAGGCCCAGGCCGCCGTACTCCTCGGGGACCTCGACCCCCACGAGGCCCAGCTCTCCCGCCTTGCGCAGGAGCTCGCGATTAAGCTCGTAGTCGAGCTTCACGAGCTGGGGCAGCCGGGGCACGACCTCGTTCGCCATGAACTCGTCCGTGGTCCGGCCGATCATCACCTGCTCCTCGGTGAAGTCCTCGGGCGTGAAGACCTCGTCGGGAGCCCGGTCCTCGATCAGGAAGCTGCCGCCCTTCGCGGCGACGACGGGGCTACCGGCCTTGGCTTCAGTGACTTCAGTGGCCATGCTCGTCTCCCTTCACAACCGTTCGAAGATCCCGGCTGGCGGCCCGCCGCCCCGACGCCGCGGCGGTCGGAACCGGACGGACGCGCGAGGCGGGGTCGGCGACGGCGGCTCCCCGCAAGAAAAGGTCCACCAGGGGGGCCGCCCTCTCCTTCAGCGGGTACGGCTTCTCGGAGAGAAGCCACGACGTGACGGTCTCGTCGAGCGCCCCGAAGAGCATCCTCGCGGCCAGCTTGCGGTTGACGTCGCTCCGCAGGCTGCCGTCCCGCTGCCCTTCCTCCATCACCTCGTCCAGGAGCTCGAAGTAGTCGCGGAGCCACGAGGCGGTGAAGCGCCCGATGAAGCGCGTGGACTGGCGCAGCTCCACCTGGAAGACCGAGGCGAGGTCGCGGTTCTCGCCGAGGGCGGTCAAATGGCGCTCGGCGATGGCGAGCAGGCGCTCGGGGGCCGAGGGGAGCGCGCGGACCGCCTCGCGCGCCTGCCCGACGTGCTCGGACATCACCTCGTCGAAGAGGCGCACCAGGATGTCTTCCTTGTTGCGGAAGTAGAGGTAGATGGTGCCGTCCGCCACGCCGGCCTTCTTCGCGACGTCCGCGACGCGCGCGGCGAAATAGCCCTTGCGCGCGAAGACACTCGTCGCCGCCTCGAGGATGCGCCGCCTTTTGTCTGTCGTCCGCGTTCGCGCCATGCGCCGCCGCCCCGGCCCTCCCTGACTGAATGAGGGCTCATTCATTATCGCGCCGAAGCGCCCGCCGCGTCAAGCGGCACCGCCATGGCGCCCAACCGGGGTTGAGGTCGTTCAGCCAGCCTGCCGTGAGGCGCGCTCCAGCAGGTCGGCCACGCCCAGTGCCTCGGCCCAGCCTGCGAGGTAGGCGAGGTCGAGTCTGCCGGTCCGGACCTTCAGCAGCCCGATGACGTCGGACCACTGGCGCTCGGAGGACTCGCCGCCCCGGCGATACCACTCGAGCTTTGCGAGGAGCGTGTCCTCGGGCGAGGCGACCCTGGCCTTCGGAGCTTCGGACGACTCACCGAGCGCCTCGAGGCGGGCGCGCCCGCCGGCCGCGACGTCGAAGGGCCGGCCTTTCGAGACGAAGACGTCGACCTTGAACATCGTGGCCAGGTGGATCGCGTTGAACGAGAAGCGGCGTTCCACGGCGTCCCGCATGCGGCCCTCGTCGAGGTAGTAGAGCGCGCTCAGGCGTGCGGCGAGTGGGGCCACGTGCTCGGCGCCCAGTTCGGCGATCACGTCGGCATCGATCGACGCGCGCGGCACGCCGTGTACCGAGCTGGCGACCGAGCCGCCGACGTAGTACCGGACGCCCAGGCCGTCGAGGGCCTCGATCACGGGCAAGAGCGCCGCGACCAGGTCCGGCGCCGTCAAGGCGGTCCTTGCGCGAGCCGGCGGCGGACGCCGTCGGCCAGCTCACTGCCGTAGTGGAGCTCCACGAAGCGAAGAGCCGCGTCCTGCTCCGACGCCCCCGGCGGCAGGGTCGCTCGAAGCCCCCGCCGCGCGAGCAGAATCACCAGAGCGCTCAGGTCCAGCGCCATCTGCGCGCGACGCCCCGGCTCCGCGGCACGCAGCAGCTCGAGCTGCACTCGCTCGGCTTCCGGATCGGTGTCGGAGAACGGCGGACGTGACATCGGCGGGCGGCTCGCTAGGATTGTAAGGCCGACATGCTATCCGAACTCGGCCTACGCCGCGCTCGCGGTTGATTTCGGTGCTTGGGCCGACAGCACGAACCATGCTTGGAAGATTGCTCGACTGGATACGTGGCCGGAAGCAGTGGCAGGGCGACGACGAAACCGCGCGACGGTGCGCCGTGATCGCATCCGGGGGCGAGCCCACCCACTCGGTCGTGTTGCGGCTCGACCCAGGTGCGATGGAGAACCCGGACGTGGACGTCCGGTGGGAGATCGAGAAGACGCTTCGGGCACTTCACCCGGACGTGCTGTTCTACGACGACGGGTACGGATTCGCCCGGCACTCCGATGCGATGCTCCTCAGCTACGCGACGAACGAGCCGATGCGACTGGTTGAGGCTCTGGTAGCCGTGCTCAACAGGAGCCAGATGTCAGGGAACCAGCTCGCGACGGCCGCCATGGTTGCGATTGGGCCCCGGGACGGGCAGTCGCAGGCGGGCCAGGAATTCGCGAATCACCGGGTTGTCTATCCTCCACAGGAAGCCGGCAGCCTGCTTCCCGATTAGCGGCCGCCCAACAACCTTGGGGCGACCCGTGCTGGGTCGGGCGGCTTGGCTTCGCCGGTGCCCTCGCGCTCAAGATAGGACGGAGCGGCGGTCACAAGCTCCGGTGCCGTGCCACCCCTGCTCGCTCTTGCCACTTCGGAACATCGACGCCCCTCACGAGCAACCACACGGTCAGCGCCAGCGCGGCAAGAGCCGCGGGCATCAGAAGGATGGGGGAGGCGTACGCAGGCGCCAGGATCCCCACGAATGTCCTGGTAACAAACCCGACGCCGCTGATCGCCAGCAGAACGCCCAGAACCCTGGGAAGGTAGCCCGAACGGAAGATCAGGTACCCGAGGAGCACGGAGCCGGCCCCGTAGAACATCATGAAGATCCCACTGCCATATCCACTGATCTTGAGCGATAGCAGCGCGAGGGTATTCAGCTGATCGGCCGAAAAGGTCTTCAGATACTCAGCCCCTCCCACGATGGGGGACGCTGCAAAGTAGAAGAGCTCCGCCACGGCGAAGCCCGCGGTGCCCACAAGGCGGAAGAACGCCGCGAGCAGGGCCAGGTCCCCATGGACCGGCCGAAGCAGTGCGTAGAAGACCAGCGTGAGCGTGACATCACAGAGGCCCTCGATCAGGTAGCTCGCGAAGCCCACGCGAAACAGCGCGTTGGAAGCGACGATGTTGTTCGCCGTCGCCGCGGCATCGCCCGACACAATCAGTACGGACGGAACGAAGGCCTCACCGAAGCCTCCCGCCACCAACGAGATGAGGCCCAGGATTCCGGCGATCCTCGCGTACGTCTGTACCGGCGCCGCGTTCGCCTGCGCGAGCCGACTGGCTTCGCTTGAGACCGGGGTGGCGGTCATTGTGGGATCCTCCTGGTTCCACGGGAGCCCAATCGGCCACCGGGGACAGCCTTCCAACTTCGATGATCCTCGTCGACGCCGTCGCGGTGAATTTCCACGGGTGTCGGACGTCCCGGCTCCCCTGAGCCACGACGAGACTACTCCGGTACTGGTACTGACGTAAGGTCCAGCCAGGTGTCACCGGAGAGGACCAGCAGGGCGAGGCTAGGAGACGCGCTTCCGCGGCGACCCACGACCTATTGACATTCGATAGGAGTGGACACAGACGTTGCTTCAAGGGACGCTGGATCTGCTCATTCTAAAGGCGCTTGCTGCGGGGGCGCTGCACGGGCTTGGGGTGTCGCGGCGCATCGAGCAGATCACTCGCGGGACGTTCGTGGTGCAACCGGGTTCGCTCTTTCCGGCGCTGCATCGGCTGGAGGAGGCGGGGTGGCTGGCATCCGACTGGCAGCCTTCCGAGAACAACCGGCGGGCGAAGTACTACACGCTCACCAAGGCCGGACGCCGGCAGCTGGGCGAGGAAACCGCGGATTGGAATCAGATTGCGCTGGCGATCGCTCGCGCGCTCCAAGCTTGATGTAACGGCGGCACGCGATGGCTCGCCTCTTCAGTCTCTGGCGCAATCTCGTGCTCCGGAAGCGCGTCGCGGTCCTTATGGGTTGCGCGACGCTCGCGCTGCTCATCCCGGTCCGCCGCGCCACGCGGGTGGACCCGGTGCTCGCGCTCCGCGCCGAATGACGGGTGGGTGCCCATCCTCTACTGCCCAAAGAACTGGATCAGGTTGCCGGCGTTGTCCTGGACAATGACGTTGGCTCGCTGGCTCGCCTTTGCCGGATAGGGCCCGAAGGCAATCGGCACGCCTCGCTCCTTCAGCATCGCGAGGGTCTTGTCGAAGTCGGACACGATGGCGCCCGCCTTGACCATGCCGTGGACGAAGATGTTGCTTTTCACTCCGGGGGCCGCCGTGTTCAGGGGCACCGCTTCGTCATGCTGGATCAACTCGACGATCAGGCCGCCACCCTCCAGAACGATCGCGGCGGCTTTCTCCTGTTTCGGCGCTTCCATCACCACGGTCAGGCCCAGCTTCTCCGAGTACCACTTCGCGCTGGCGTGCGCATCCGCGACGGACAGCGCGAAGAACGCGCCGCTGGCCGTCATGGCCGGTTTGGCGGTTGCAGATGTGGAAGGCTGGGCGAGAGAGAGTGCCGGAGCTGCGAGCCACAACAACAAGAGGATCGTCTTCATTGATAGGTCCTTTGACGCTCGTGCCCCCGCTCCTGTCGCGACAATCTAGGGAACGGCGTGTCGCGTGTCAACGGAATCAGGAGTCGGCGTGTGATGCAGCCGTCCAGCGTGGTGGACTCCGCGGCCGACGGAACACAGGCAGCTTCGCGCTCGTAGCAAGCGTCGATGCGCTATCTCCCGTTGTCCGCGATCCTGGTGCTGGGCGCCTGCGCCACTCGCGCGCAGATGCCCACTCCAGCCGCGGTGCCCGCACCCGCGGTGGCGCCCGCGCCCGCCGCTCCTGTACAGCAACGCATGCAATACTCCCAGGAGGCGGAAGCCAACGACCTCTTCCTTCGCGGCCAGGACTTGCTGGCCCACAGCGATCCGCGGACGGGGGGGACCTTCGCCAACGCCCGGGAGGCGATCCGACTCTTTGAGCAAGCCATCGACCGTGATCCGCGTTTCGCCCTCGCCCATGTCCAGATCGCGCGGGCTTGGATGGTACAAGGCTATTCCAACCCTGACGCCCCTCCCGCCGATGAGATCGAGACCCACTCGCGTGCCTCGGTCAATCGCGCGCTCCAGATCGACCCCAATCTGCCCGAAGCGCATCAGCTGCTGGCGCAGATCTACTACCTGACCGATTACGATTGGGCGGGGCGATTGCGCACGACCCCCACAACGCCGCGGCGCATTCCGGGCTTGCGGCGTTTCTCGCCAGCATGGGCCGCTTCGACGAAGCGCTTGAGCAGGCGGCGATCGCCAATGGCATCCGGCACTCTGCCGCCGACGCCTTCAATCGCGCAAGAATCTATTACTCCATGCGCAACTACGAGGCCGCCGTGGAGAATTGCAGACGAGCGCTAAGCCAACAGGAAAACCAGGCATTCCGCTTCTTTCTCGGCCTGATGCTGGTTGCAGGGACATGCGCAGCAAGCGATCGCGGAATTCGAACGCGCCGCGAGCCAGGCGGACAATGCCGGCGCTTCGCTTGGCCTCGCTTATGGATATGCGACCGCCGGCAGACGCGATGATGCGCTCCGCGTGATCAAGAACGTGCGGGCGAGCCATACCGACGAACAGATCGTGCCGTATCGGCTGGCCGCGGTCTATCTCGCTTTGGGCGACCGCGACGGCGCGCTCCGCGAGTTAGAGCGCGATTCCGACACGCACGGCAATTGGATTGTGCAGCTCAAAGTCGATCCGGTGATGGATCCGCTGCGCGACGATCCTCGCTTCCAGGAACTGATGCGGAGAATGAACTTCACCCCGTGACCGGAGATCGCCCTGCGTATGGCGATCGGCGCGACCCAACGCGACGTGCAGCGGATGGTCCTGCGTCAGGCTGCGTGGCTCGGCATCGCCGGAGCGGCGCTGGGCCTGGGCCTCGCCGGCGCCCTGCGGCCGCTCGTCCGAAGCATGGTCCAGGACGTCTGGATCCACCCCGCGGTGGCGGCCGCCACCGTGGCGCTCCTATTGGAGTGGTGCTGATGGCCGCCTGGCTGCCCGCGCGCCGCGCGGCCCGGATCGAACCGACGCTGGCGCTCAAGGCACAGTGACCGGGGCGCCCGGGGCGTTTCGGATGCCGATGTCGTGGGTGCGGCAGGATTCGCAGCGCTCGACAACGGCGCTGTACACTCGGTTCAGCTCTCAACAGCCACACCAGCGTGGGCGCATCCAGCATG
>Ga0214473_10003122_pt1 | contig 20206 bp, 16 predicted proteins | sample RVTome_7_FD_203509 | JGI IMG/M metagenome (GOLD analysis project Ga0214473, IMG submission 203509) | Soil microbial communities from uranium-contaminated site in the Upper Colorado River Basin, Wyoming, United States - RVT98D197 | ecosystem: Environmental > Terrestrial > Soil > Contaminated >... | reverse complement strand
AAAAAACTGACCAGACTGCTGGCCACACTGACCAGGCCCAGCATGGCCAGGGTAGGCTTCAGCGGCAGGGCCACCAAGACCAAGGCCGCCCTCACTAAATTGCCCAGCGTGACCGCGATATTCAACAAATCAAAGCGCTCTATACCCACTAAGATGCTGGCAAATACGCCGGTGCCGAACCCCAAGGCCATGGAAAAACTGATCAGAATGATCACCCATACCGCTTGGCCGTGTAAATCTGCCGGTAGGTTGAAGATTGAGCCGGAGGTTAAACCTAAAAATAACCCAATCCCTAAGGACAAAAGTCCGGCTAAGCTGTAAGCCACCAGTCCGGTATTTACAACTTCGTTCAGACTCTTGTAATCAGAACTGGCCTTATGCTTGGCCACATAGCGCACCACTGAAGAACGAATCCCTAAATCCAACAGACCTATATAGCCGGTTAAAGAGAGAGCCAACATCCAGACTCCGTAGCCGGCGTCTCCCAATTTATGGAGAATGAAAGGAGCTAACAGAAAGGAAACAAATGTGGAGATGGCCAGCCCGCTCCAGTTGGCCAGGATGTTGCGGGCAATTACCAATCGGCTGGCCACAGCTACTTGAAGAGCCTGCGCTCGATCAGGTCACAGATGATGTGGCCGATGGTGATGTGCACCTCCTGGATGCGGGGAGTATCCGAGGAGGGAACGATTATTTTATACTCCGATAAACGAGCTTGAGTACCGCCGCCACTTCCCAAAAGTGAAATGACCTTAAGTCCTTTTTTCTTGGCCACTTGACAAGCCAGGTTGACATTGGGGGATTTCCCACTCGTAGAAATCGCCACCAGACAATCTCCATTCTGTCCGAATGCCTCAATCTGGCGAGCAAAAATCTGTTCAAAACCGAAATCATTGGAGCAGGCGGTCAAGACTGAGGCGTTGGTGGAAAGGGCAATTGCCGCTAAAGCCCTTCTTCTGGAATTCTTCTTAAGCCGTACCACCAGCTCCGCCGCCAAATGCTGGGCATCCGCAGCCGAACCCCCATTCCCGCAAAAAAAAATCTTCTTACCTCGCTTCAGGCATTGGCTCAATATCTTGGCAATCTCTATAATTTGACCGGGGAACTGAACCTGGACTCTTCTCTTTAATTCAATACTTTCCTGAAACTGCAGTTTTACTAAATCTATTTCTCTATTCATTTATTTTTTCCAATGAATTGCCTGAGAAAAGTTTTGTAACTGCTCTTCCTTGGTAGCTTGCTCTAAGGCATTGCCTATGACGATGAAATCAGCGCCGCTTTCAATCAACCGAGATGCCATTTCCGGCTCTCTGATGCCTCCTCCTACCATCAAAGGAATCTCAATCAACTCTCTGACCTCTCTGACCATTTCAAAAGAGACATGATTCTCAGCCCCGGAGCCGGCCTCTAAATAAATCATTTTCATCCCCAAATACTGAGCCGCTAAGGCATGAGCCTTGGCAATGTCGGGTTTATCAGCCGGAATAGGTTTAGTGTTGGACATATACAGGACCGAGGTCATTTTTCCGGAATCGATGATGATGTAGCCGGTCGAAATCGGCTCCAATTGATATTCTTTCAGCAGACCGGCGGATTTGACATGCTCGCCGATGAGATAATCCGGATTTCTGCCAGAGATTAGGGATAAATACAGAATTGCATCCGCTTTGGGTGAAATTTGATGCGAGTTACCGGGGAAGATGATGACCGGAATTCGAGAGACCTGTTTAATAATCTGAATGGTCGTATCGAAGCAGCTGGATAGCAATAAGCTGGAGCCCACCAGAAACGCATCCACTCCCGCCTGCTGATAAGTCTCCACTGCTTCAGGCAGGTGATTAGCCTGTTGCCGGTCCGGGTCTAACAGAACTAAGAATCCTGCCCCTTTTCTTGCCCTAATTTCCAACAGCTTTTCGTAAACAGTCATTTCTGTATCAATTTCTTAACAATTTCTGGAAGTGCATCGATAGCTGCTTTCAGTTTTTCCTCGTCGTCAATCCCACCCATCGCGAGCTTGGGATTATTGCCACCACCGGAGACACCACTAAGCTTCTTTTGTTCATTTAATATGTCATTGGCCTTCAAGTTGTAATGTTGCATCGCTGCAGGTGAAGAGAAAGTTGCAAATGCAAAAGTATTCCCAACTTGGCCATAGACAGTTCCCGCTGCTGGGCTTTCACCGAAACCTGGAATTGAATTAAAGGAATCGATGTAAGTACGAAGTTGGCTTGGGTCGTTCAATTGCCCGACCGGCCAGCGAACCAGTTGCACACCACCCACATTCTGAGCTTGTTCCAGCATTTTACGTGCTTCCCTCTTCATGCGGTCTGCATCTAATTCCTTAACCCTTTGTTCATATTTTTTGTATTCGGTTAGCAGGCTTTCAAGTCTTTTTATATAGTTCTCAGGTTCTGTTTTAAGCATGGTAGCACTGTGAGCAAGTTGATTTCTCTCCTCTCTTATTAGCTTAAATGCCTCTTCCCCGGTCAGCGCTTCAATTCTGCGTACCCCGGCGGCAACTGCCGTCTCCTGAGTGATTCTGAACAATCCAATCTCGCCGGTAGTTCGAACATGCGTTCCCCCGCATAATTCTAAAGAATAATCACCTATTTTTATCACCCTGACCTCATCACCGTATTTCTCACCAAACAGTGCCATGGCTCCCATTTTCTTGGCTTCTTCTAAGGGGATGTCATAAAGCGGAATCACATCATAATTTTCCCAGATGCGCTGGTTGACTTCGTACTCGATTTTATCAGTGGTGGTACTATCCAAGGCCTTAAAATGAGTAAAGTCAAATCTCATCCTATCCGGAGCAACTAAAGATCCGGCCTGATGAACGTGTTCTCCTAAAATATCCCGCAGGGCTTTGTGCAAAAGGTGAGTAACAGTATGGTTTTTTATTATCGCCTTGCGCCGGGCCTTGTCAACCTGGGCTAAAGCCTTGGAGCCTTTCAAGTCTTTGCCGACTCTGGCTTCGCTGACTAGATGCAGAATGATTTCGTTCTCCTTGCGTGTATCGCCAACCTTAATATCAGCTTTTTCTGTTTTAATCTTGCCGGTATCCCCCACCTGTCCCCCCTCTTCAGCGTAGAATGGTGTAACTTCCAAAACCAGATATTGCTGGCCCGATGGAGATTCCCAAACCTCCTGGACCACACTTTCTGCTTCCAAAGTGTCATATCCCACAAATCTGCTTTCCGACTTCAACCCAGAATTAGCGGTTCCACTCATTCCTAATGTTGCACTGAATGTACCGCTCGCCCGTGAGCGTTCTCTCTGCTTTTCCAATTCCTTTTCAAACCCTTCCAAATCCGCATGCAGCCCTTTTTCTTCAGCCATCACTTCCGTCAAATCTGCCGGGAAGCCATAAGTGTCATACAATTTGAACACTTCCTCTCCGGGAATGACTTTGCCGCCATTAGATAACACTTTCGCAACTACGCTCTCAAACAACTCAATCCCTCTGTCCAAAGTTCTCTCAAATCCTTCTTCTTCCGATTTAATCACCAAATCGATATGCTGTTTTTTAGCCCTAATCTCCGGATAGACATTTCCTAAAGTTTCAACCACCTTATCGGTCAATTGATACAAGAACGGCTGATGCAAATCCAAGAGCCTTCCATGCCGTGCCGCCCTCCTTAAAATCCGGCGCAGGACGTAACCGCGACCTTCATTAGAAGGAATCGCCCCATCCGCAATACAAAAAGTCAGCGCCCGGATGTGGTCGGCAATCACCCTGAAAGAAATCCCGTCTTTGTCCGGAGAGTACTTCTTGCTGCAAAGTTTCTCCACTTTCTGAATGATTGGCATGAACAGGTCTGTCTCGTAATTCGAGTTTACTCTTTGTAAAACCGCCGCAGTTCTTTCTAAGCCCATCCCGGTATCTACTGACGGAGCCGGCAGAGAATTTAGTTTTCCATTCTCATCTCTGTCAAACTGCATGAAAACTAAATTCCAAAGCTCCAAATATCTATCACACTCGCATCCTACCCCACAAGCAGGCTTGCCACAGCCCAATTCTTCGCCCTGGTCATAGACCAACTCAGAGCAGGGCCCGCACGGACCGGTCTCCCCCATCGACCAAAAATTGTCCTTCTCCCCGAAGCGAAATATTCTCCCTTTGAGAAACGAATCTGTAGCCAGCCAAAATTTTTCGGCATCGTCATCCTTTTCATAGATGGTTATATATAATCTCTCCTTAGGCAAGCCCAAAACTTTGTTGCAGAATTCCCAGGCATAGGCCACCGCTTCCTTTTTGAAATAATCGCCAAATGAAAAATTACCCAACATTTCAAAAAAAGTCTGATGCCGGGCAGTCTGCCCCACGTTTTCCAAATCATTGTGCTTGCCACCCGCCCGCATGCATTTCTGCGAAGAAGCAGCTCTTTTGTAATCCCTTTTCTCCTGGCCCAAGAATACCTTCTTGAACTGGTTCATTCCGGCATTGGTGAAAAGCAAAGTGGGATCATCCTGCGGAACCAGAGAAGAAGAAGCCACTCGTCGGTGCCCTTGTGACTCAAAATAGCTTAAGAATTTTTCTCGAACTTCAGAACTTTTCATTTTTACTCTGCCGGCTCCTCAATCCCTTTGACCGCCTGCCTGACCACATCATAAGAAAATCCCCGCCGCAGGAGAAAATCCGCCATTCGTTTCTTAATTTTAACTTCTTCCGGGTTTTTATACATCCTGGCCTTCCTGCGCAGAAGATTTCTGGCCAGCTCCACTTCGTCTGCTTCTTGATAAGTTTCTTGCACTACTTGTTCGATGGTATCCCTTTTGATACCTTTCTGCAACAGCTCTCTTCTAAGTAGGAATTTCCCCATCGGCTTGTTGGCCATCCGGCTCTCGGCCCAGCTGGCCGCAAATTTTTGGTCGTCAATCAAGCCCTTGTCTTTCAAATCTCCTACCACATCTTCAATCAATTTTGCTCCGGCGCCTTTCAGCCTTAATTTTTGCCTGAGCTCCTTTTCACTTCTGGGCCGGATGGCCAGATACCGGTAAGCCTTTTCTTTTAACTTTTCCCGGTCCGCCGACCAGAGAATCTGTTTGAGCTCTTGGGGTGAAAGGCGCTTATCTTCCTCTAAGTGAAATTCCTGGATTAAGGCCTCATCAGCGCCAAAGGCGAATTTACCGTTGATGAAGACCGACTTGCGGTGCAGGTTATTCTTCTGAGGAGTGATTTTAGTTATCACCAGAAAAGCGGGCATTATCTCTTAGTCTTGCTCGGCTGCTTGGCTTGTTCCTCCTTTTTGGCTTCTTCCTGATGGTCGATCCCCAGGCCCGCTCTGATTCTCTGCTCTAACTTGGAGGCCATTTCAGAATTGTTTTTCAAGAGCGCCACCACATTTTCTCTCCCCTGGCCTAATCTCTCCTGCTCAAAAGAGTACCAGGTGCCGGCCTTTTCTAATAGCTTCAAATCGGTGCCTAAATCGACCAATTCACCCGGCCTGGAGATTCCCTCGCCATAAATAATGTCAAACTCCGCTTCCCGGAAAGGAGGAGCCACTTTGTTCTTCACCACTTTGACTCTGGTACGGGCACCGATTACTCTTTCCCCTTCTTTAATGGAGTTGATTCGGCGGATGTCTAATCTGACCGTAGAGTAAAACTTCAGCGCATTTCCACCGGTGGTGGTTTCCGGATTGCCGAACATCACTCCGATTCTCATTCTGATCTGGTTGATAAAGACCACGCAGGTCTTGGACTTGCTGATAGTGGCAGTCAGTTTTCTTAAAGCTTGCGACATCAAGCGCGCCTGTAAACCCATGTGGCTGTCCCCCATCTCCCCTTCGATTTCCGCCTTGGGAACTAAAGCGGCTACTGAGTCGATCGCAATTACGTCCACTGCTCCGCTGCGCACAAGAGTGTCTACAATTTCTAAAGCCTGCTCGCCAGTATCCGGCTGGGAGATTAAAAGGTTGTCCATGTCCACACCTAATGCTCCCGCATAGCGGGCGTCTACAGCATGCTCGGCGTCAATGAAAGCCGCAACCCCTCCCAGCTTCTGAGCCTGGGCTACGATATTCAGAGCTAAGGTTGTTTTTCCTGATGCTTCCGGTCCGAAGATTTCGATCACTCTTCCTCTGGGGACGCCTCCTACGCCTAAAGCAGAATCCAGGGCAATCGAGCCGGTGGAGATGACCGGTATGGCCACTGAAGCTTGGTCTCCCAGGCGCATCACTGCCCCTTTGCCGAATTGTCTTTCTATCTCGGTTACTGCTTGTTCAATTGCCTTCCTTTTTTCTGGCAAAATTTCCTTCATAACTTCCTCGCTTACGTTTCTAACGTTATTTTTTTCAAAGGTGTGTAAATCGCGCCAGCCGGATTGAGCTGGCTCTGCATCACCACCACTTCTTTAACTTCAAATTCCGGAGTTGAGAATTCTGTCTTTTCCACCGCTTCGCTCAATTTTTCAACTCCTTTCGGCATCTTAATTCTCCCGATGGTAAAATGGGGAGTGAATTTTCTCTCCTCTCTTGGAAATCCTATCTTTTCTATTTCTTTTTCTACTTTCTCCTGCAGTTCGGTTATCTCTTTTTCTCCGGCGGAGGTCCCCACCCAGATTACCCTGGGCCTCTGTAAGTTAGGAAAACCTCCCAACCCTTTCAAGCCCATTCTGAACTTTTTTACGCCGTTGCAACCGGCTTCGGTGGCAGAGAAAACCTCCTCGATTTTATTTTCAGGGACTTCTCCCAAGAATTTTAGCGTTACGTGAATATTGCCAGGCTTAACCCAGCTGACCTGAGCCGGGATTCTTTTCAAATCGGCCTGGACAGTGGCAATCTGGTTTTTAATTTCAGCTGGCAATTCAACCGCTACAAAAGCTCTCATACATATTTTTTCCCTGATAAATGCAACCAAATCATGTTCAAAGCCGCATAAGAACTTCTCTCCCTAATAATCTGCCGGTCATCACCAAATAAAAACTTCTCCACCCACGCTTTTTGTTTATTGGCCAAACTCACATAGACCAGACCTACTGGCTTTTCAGGAGTACCTCCAGTCGGCCCGGCGATTCCAGTTATTCCGACACCAACATCTGCCCCAGAAATCTTGACGACTCCTTTGGCCATCGTCTCCGCAACTTGGGAACTTACTGCCCCATGCTTTTTTATCATCTCTTCCGGCACGCCCAGAATCTGGCTCTTGGCCTGATTGCTGTAGGTGACAATTCCCCGGTCAAAATAGTCAGAAGAGCCGGCAATGTTCGTAATTTTAGCAGCCAAAAGACCTCCGGTGCAAGATTCAGCCACTGCTAACTTCATCTTTTTTTCCCTCAAAAGCCGCCCTACCAATTCCTCCTGACTTTCGCTGTCCGTGGAATAGACAAACTCACAAATTCTATCCATCATCTTCTGCTGAACTTGCCCAATCAGCACTCTGCCAGCTTTCTCTTCTTTGGCAGAAACCGTCAGCCTTACATCCACTCCATGATAACCCGGCAAGAACGCAATCTTCACCTCTTTGGATTCTTTGATTATATTTTCTACCTTCTCATACAAGGCGGACTCGACAATCCCGGTAGTCCTGATTTTCTGGTGAATAATATTCTTGGCAATCTTCTGCTTGGACAGAAAAGGGAGTACTTCATTATCCGTCAGATAGCGCATTTCTCTGGGGACGCCCGGCAGAGCGATCAAAATAATTTTCTCCTCCTGAATCAATATCCCCGGCGCCGAGCCGACCGCATTGTCAAAAAACTTGGCCCCCTGCGGAATCAGCGCCTGATTCTGGTTAATCTGGGGCATTTCAATTCCGCGCTTCTCGTATCTCTGCTTGATTTTCTTTAAAATCTCCTGATGAAAGATTAAATTCTTCTTGAAGGCTTTGACGATTCCCTTCATGGTCACGTCATCGTGAGTCGGACCCAAGCCTCCAGTGGTGATAATCAGATTGACTCGCTGCCGGGCTTGATTGATGGCCTCTACAATGCGGGCCACCTCATCCCCCACACTGGTCTGATAGACTACTTCTATGCCTAACTCAGCTAACTTCTGGCTGATATAGGCCGAATTGGAGTCGATGGTGTGGCCATACATAATCTCATCGCCGATGGAGATGATTTCAGCTTTCATTGACTCTTGTTAGTTGACGGCAGAATATGGCTGCAAAGTGCATTCCTAAAGTTCTTGTCCTACTGTGGTAAAAAACCAACAGCACCTATTATCCGTGAAAAAATTGATGCCATAAATCTTAGCAACTCTCTTGCTGTTTCTCCGGGTAATGCCAGTTGCAGAATAATTGAAAATATCACGCCTAATGCCAAGTGCATCCAGTCTCTGCGACCTTGTCTCTTCGTTGCATCTTCTAAGTATGACAACCTATCTTCAATGAAACTCAATTTTTCTTGTGTTAAATCATGTGTTTTTCTTAAGAATTCCTTAATCTCATTCAACTGAGATGCAATATATTGTTGTTCTTCTAGTGAAAATGGGGCATTAGTGGGTTCAGATGCTGCAGCCTCCGCAAATTTCTTTTCTTCGTATGCCGCAGCCCACAGGTCAGGTGCTTCAAATTCTCTTTTCACATAGCCCAACCAAGTTGTAAGTACCTTCAACATCGAATCAAAACTACTCACGTATGTAGAGCCTATTTTATCATCAGATCCAGGGGCGAAGCCCAAAAAAAATGTCTTACCATTTAGCGTTTCTAGCTGGCAGTAATAAGCACTCGGCTTGTGAGTAAGTTTAGGCACGGTCGACCCTGGATAATTTATGCTACTTTCGTCCGACCACTCGAATTCTGCGGGATTATAGCCGGATGATTGTATAGTCTCGAATATCTCGTTTCTCCGTGACTTAAGAAAAAGTTCATCCAGTCTCATAAAGCCAATCTTTGCACCTCATCTTAAGGTAATGTCTTCCATTTATTAATCATTTCAGCAGAATAAGAACAACCTGAACAACCACATTTGCATACACCCCCGCCACCAAGTCATCCATCATTACCCCCCAGCCACCAGGCAGCCTCTCCGCCTGCCGGGCCGGAAAAGGTTTCACAATGTCAAACAGCCTGAACAAAACAAACGCAATCACATAATAAACTATCTTCTTCGGTACCAAAAGTAAAGCCAAGCCCATCCCCAACACTTCATCAATCACAATCGGCCTGGCATCATGCCCCAAGTCATTTTCAGCCTTGGTGGAGACCACAGCTCCAATTATCAGAACCAATACCCAAATCAGAATAGACCACAAATTAACCGGCACAAAAAACCAGGTAATAAGCAATCCCAACAAGCTCCCCCACGTTCCCGGAACAAACGGAAGGTAACCTACTCCAAACCCAGTGGCCAAAAACCTGCTCACCAGCTGTCCATTAAAGCCTATCTGAGCACCCCTTTCAACAGAGCCGCATTCTTAATCAGATAGTCAATTCCTGTGACTACTGTCAGAGTCATTACCAGAAATACAGATAAATCAATAATCCTGGGTCCCCAAGGAGAATCAAAAGCTGGCACGTACAATCCCATCGGAGCCAGCACCGTTTTCAGTTCATAATATCCCAATATCCCCAAAATCACTCCCATCTGCGAAGCGGTTTTCCACTGAGCCAGAATAGTAGGCATTATCACCCACCCTTTATATGCGGCTAAAGTTCTCAGTCCGGTAATTGAGAATTCCCGGCCGACTATGGTCAAAACCATCCAAGCCTTAACGTAGTCCAAGCCCACGAAGCAGATGAATGCCGTAGTAGTCAGAATCTTATCCGCCAGAGGGTCCATGAACTTCCCGAAGCCGGTCACCCAGCCATTTTTTCTGGCCAAATAGCCATCCATCAGATCGGTCAGTACCGCAATGAAGAAAACTAAGAGAGCCAAACCCTTGGTGTAAAAGTTGTCTATCAGAAAAAGAATCATGAAAATAGGAGAGAGAATTATCCGGGCGATTGTCAGTTTATTAGGAAGATTCATTCCGGCAAAATCTATTCAGCTTTTAATCTACTCCTAGTTGAAGATTGAGTCAACTTTAATTCTATGAGTTAATTGATGCAAATCTGCGACTACACTTAACTTATTGTACCAATTGGCCTAAAAGCACTCCGCCCCGTCTGGGCAGACGGGGCGAAAGTATGGAGGTTTGGGTATTGAAGGAGCTAACAGAGGACACTAATATATCATACAAACCCTGTGCCTAATCTGGTTGAGTTCATTTTTGAAATTAACTGTAAGTTTAACAACGGGTTATACGCTCAGGAAAAATTTTCAGGTTAAGAAATTAAGATATCTTACGGTGACTCCAATCGCTGCGATTAGCTCTTTATACCCTTACGATTATCGATTAACTTGATATAGCTCAAGTGAATAGGTTCTACAGCAACTTTCGGCGGAATTTTTGAACTAATTTTGTGCAAAAAAAGAGCCAGGAGAAATTCCTGGCTCTTTACTCTAAATTCTCTTACTAAAAATAGATTACTTCAAGAAAGTCATCTTCTTGGTAACATGCTCCTTGCCAATTGACAGATTGTAGAAATAGACCCCGGAACTTACTACATCGCCGTTAGAGTTTGTCCCATCCCAGATGACCGAATAAGTGCCGGTTGATTTGTAGTCATTGACCAAGGTCTGCACCTTCTGTCCCCGGATGTTATAGACATCCAGAGTTACCTGAGCTTCCTGGGGGACATAATAGGAAATCGAAGTGCTCGCGTTGAAGGGATTAGGAGCATTGGCCAGAGTGGCTTTGCCCGTCACCGCATTCTCCACTATCGGCTCAAATCCCACTGAGGCCGCCAGAGGCGCTCCACCTAAGGCCCGGCAGGCGTTGATCCTGCCAGTCCCCATCTTACCCCGGTGTCGTCTTTGTAAGTTGGCATCGATATTGTCAGTAGTGCCTTTGATCTGAGAAGAAACCTGACTCCTGGTCCAGCCCGGGTTCCAGGATTTTATCAAACCGGCTAGTCCTGCAACGTGAGGAGCAGACATAGACGTTCCACTCGATTTAGCCACGTAGTCATTAGCCGGGTCAGTGTTGAGGTGGTAGGTGCTGATGATGTCTACACCCGGAGCAGAGACATCCACCCAGGTGCCGAAAGAAGAGAAGGAGGCCTTTTTGTCTAAGCTGTCCGTGGCCGCCACTGACATGGTGGTGTCACTACCTTTGGCATTCAAAAAGTCGGCATTCTGATTGTTGCTGTTGCCGGCTGCCTTGCAGATTAGAATTCCGGCTGAGACCGCATTCTGCAGGGCCGTCTGCAGGGCGCTTAAACTGGAAGAACCCCAGCTGCAGTTGAGCGCACAAACCTTGGCAGTCTGACTGGGGTTGTTGTTGACCGCAGCCGCATAGTTGAAAGCCTGGGCCGCAAAGTCCATTCTGACAAAACCACCTCCGCTCTGGTCCTGCCAGCCGATTCTCAGGCACATGATTTTGGAGCCGTTGCCGATTCCACCAGTGGTTCCACCCGCATCTCCACCAGCCATACCAGCCACTCCACGAGCGTTATTGCTGATGGCAGCGATGGTACCGGCAGTGTGGGTACCGTGGCCGTTAAAGTCGGCCGGGTCATTGTCCGGTGTGCTGCAGTCTTCCCCGGCAGCGCAGCCGGTAACTCCGGTCACGAAGTCCCAGCCGATGTGGTCATCCACAAAACCGTTGCCGTCATTATCCAGGCCATCAACCGGGTCTAGGGTGTTGATCCAGATATTACCAGTCGTGCCGGTAGCCGAAGGACCGCCGGTCCAGGTGGCTCCGCCTAAATCTTTGTGATAGTAGCGGAAGCCGGTGTCACAATCTCCCACTACTACTGAGGTACTCCCTTTGTTTATATCCCAGGCGCAGGAAGCGTCCACATCCTGGTCGCTGGCCTGTTCCATGTCCCACTGATAGCCGAAGGCTTGGCCAGGAGAGAAGTAAGTGTCGTTGGGAGTAAAATCGACATAGTTTATTCCAATTGGCTCCGCAGTTTCCACCAGAGCGCTCTTGGAAAAACCGGCCAGGACATCTGACAGAGCGGCTACTTTAGAGTCAAAAATTATCCGGTAGAAGTGGGACATATCCGGAACTCCGGGAGCCGTAGTCAGCTCGGCATTGGGAAACAGAACTTCCACTTGGTTCACTCCAAATTGGGTAGCCAGGGCGTCTAAGGCCGGAATCCCGAATTTACCGGTGGCAGCTACTTGGGGCGAAACCCTTATTTTTCCGGTAGAAGCTGCCAGATTGACGATGATGGCATCATCTACGTACATGACATCCTGGGAATGATCCACATAGGGAACAGTAATGAATTTCTCTGCGCCAGCTAGACTGGCTAACATTACTACTGCTAATACCGCTAACAAAAATCTGCGCATTCTATCCTCCGTGAAGGTTTAAGTTAAAAAAACCCCCGTTATTTCTCCCACACCTTTTAGAAAACTCTGACTTCCCTGTCACCACCTCCTTCCTGGAATATAGGTCAAGAGAAACATTGGTTCTATCTTGAAAATCCTCCGTCTGCAACTCTTTACTTAGCCTGAGAAAAATTGAACTAAAATTTATTCTGCACCCCCCAGTTGTGTCAAGTTAAATTTGCGCTATTCTTGCAAATTATTTTTTTCACAATAAGCAACCAACTTGCCAAGGCCTTCTGATTGGCAGGAACAGCTATTTCCCGCCCTATCTGGGCAACCTGGGCTTGAAATTGAAATAAGCTAATCTTCCCTCAAAAAAAAGAAGGCAGGTCTTCTCCACCTGCCTTCTGCTTGAATTCGAAATGAAATAAGTTAATTACTGCACGGAACCGGCCCGCTTCTCAGAATGTAGTTAACCAGATAAATCGCATCCCCTAAGGTAACCGTGCCGCTGCAGTTGACATCCCCCTTCTCGGCCGGCACCGGCGGGAAAAGAGCCGGCTTAAAGATTCCATTCACAATGGTTATGACGTCCGCCAGGGAGATATTCCCGTCGGAGTTGGCGTCCCCGCGGAAGCCTGGGCCAGTTGTACTCAGAAGAAAGTTAACCTCATTAGCATCATTTCCGGAGATTTGGACCTGCTGGGTGGGCGCGCTTCCGGAATAAGAAGAGACTTGAACCGTGTAGCTCCCCGGCTCTAATCCTTCCAAAGTATAAGCTCCGCTTCCGGGCATGGAATATGCGGAGGCCGCTAATTGCCCTGAAGTATTGTAGGCGTTGACCACTACTCCGGCCACGCCCAGCATCGGATTTACCGCGGTCACCACTCGGCCGTTAATGGCCCAGGGACCGTCTGAGCAATTAGTCAGATAAAAATCGACCCCGGCTTGAGGCGGAGTTACCAAATCAGCCGAATCCAGGGAATGGGCGTCGTTATAAAGCTCGGCCATATAAGCGGGAGACCAGGCCAGAGCATAGTAGTTGAGAATTTCCAGGTTGTCGATGGTGTAATTGCCGCTGTTGTCAGTGAATGCAAAACGGAGGACAAAGCTGTTTTCAGCCTTCTGGGCTACCAGGACGACCAGAGCAGGATAAAGCGGCAGGCCGGTAGAGTCATCGTAAACCGCGCCGCTGACGGATGAATTCAGGCTGCCGGCTAACAGGCTGTGGGAGGTATCCCGGGGAGTCAGTTGAAAGTCTATGCCGGAAGTGGTGCCAAAGGGGAAAACTTCCACTGAGTCAGGATAGAGGGACAAATGATAGCCATGCGCGATGGAAGCCGCATGGTAGAATCCGGCTGGCAGATGGCCGATGGTGTAATTTCCTGTGCTATCTGAAATCCCCCAGCCAAAACCTCTTCCGTGAATCTTCTTGGCAATCTGCAGAGCATGGGAAATGGGAGCGCTGTTGGCAGCATCGGTGACATTTCCGGCTATGGCCCCGAAAGCAAAGGGTATCAGTTGGAAATCGATGGTAAGATTATCCCCGTCATTGAGCGTTACGATTCCGGGATAAAGGGCCGGATGGTAATCGTGCGCCCAGGCCACCAGGGCGTAGCTTCCGGCTGGAAGAGTCAAGGAGTAGCGGCCGGCAGAATCAGTGCAGGTCTTGAAATGCATCCCCACATTATTATGAGCCAAAACCTTTGCGCCGGCTATCGGCTGACCAGTAAAAGAGTCAGTGACCGTTCCTGAGATTATTCCCTGACCACCTAAAATATGAGCCAGGGCAAAATCAATCCCGGTAGTGGTGGTATTTTCAGCTACATGAACTAAAGTGGCAGAAATGATTCCAGGGACGTTGTCATAAATCTCGCAGACATAAAAAGGCTTGCAAGCCCCGACGTAATAATCCCCTTCCGGCAGATTGTGAATGGTATAGTCCCCATTCAGGTCGGTCAGAGCTCCACCTGCTGCATGATGGGCGCTGTCAGCGCTCAAGGCCACCACCGGCGTGCCTGGCAGGGGTAAGGAGGTTGCCTCATCTGAGACTTGGCCTGCAATTGCGCCGGTCCCTCCTCCGATCGCAGGGGTCAGAGAGAAGTCTATCCCAGAAGTAGTGGCGCCATCGGTGACATGCACAATAATCGCGCCAGAAACAGTGTGAGAATTGTCGTAGAATTCGCATTCATATCCAATCCGACAGGCTGAGACTACATAGTCTGCCTCTGTCGGCAAATTTTCTATAATGTAATTGCCGTTGCTGTCTGTTGCCGCCTCTCCCAGGGTTATATGCGGATAAGGCCCGGAGCCGCTTTTAGCCATTACATGCGCGCCTAAAATGGGTAGAGAAGTGGCTTCATCAATGGCTGTGCCAGAGATAGCTCCAAAACCAGCCCAGACCACAACTGGGAACAGGATTATGAGCGCTAAGCATAGTAACTTAATTCTCCTTGACATATAAACCTCCAAGTTTGTGAAGTTCACTATTTGCAGATTTTATATCCGAATATAAAATTTAATCAGATAGACGGTTATGTCAAGCCTTTTCTGCAGCCTCAACCGGCAGTGTAATAAACACTTTCTGATTATCGACCAGCTTAAGTGGAAAAATAAATGGTGAGCTCAGACCGGAATTTTTTCTGCCACCGGTTCAGGTTTTTCCTCTGACTGCACGGGAACGGATTTCTTCTGCATCGAAACTGTCTTCCAGCGCTTTCTCATAGAGACAATCCCGCCAATTACCACCAAAATCGATCCTCCCCAGAAGAGATTGATAAAAGGCTTGAGGGAGACTTCGATTGCAAAACCGGGCTGGGGAATCTCTGCGGTATTGGCGGACTGCCCCACAATTCGAAGATTGGCGCTCCCCTGGTCAGCCTGAACCCCTTCTAAATAAACCAAGGCCCGGTCGTGATTGAATCTGGCCGGCTCCTGACGCAGGCCGCGGCCATCCGCAATTAGCTTGGGAGTGATTTTTTGGCTTTCTCCTCCGGTGGAGACTTCTAAGAGTGCGGCCACTTCCTGATTGGCCTCCTGTCCATGCGGAGAGACCTGGAATTCCAAGAATCTAAATTTATACCCCTTGATTTCCAACTCTTCTCCCTTCTGCAGGGCAAAGGTCTGCTCGGTGATGGAGGGATCCACTTCTTCGATCGGGGCGATGTACAAATCCTTGTTCCAGTATCTTTTTATATAGGGAGTCCGCATGATTCCCTGGTTGTATGCGGAAAAGAACTGTTTGGGGGCAGCCACGAAACTGTGGCTCCCCTGCTGGACCAAAATTTTGTGGGGGGTCTTGCCCTGGGGAGTGGCCATATCCTTCCCTTGATAAGTGAAGGTATAGCCGAATACGTTCTGGGGAACGCCCGGGGTCAGACTCACTCTGGCTCTGCTCTCATAGACGTTGGAAAATATCACCCCTAAGAATGCCAGCGCCAGACCGGTATGAGCTAAGAAGGCCCCGGCAACTTTGCCATTCCTCAACTTTTCCCAGACTACCTTGCCATTGGCAAAAAAGGCGAAGCAGGCCGTGAATACAAAAATGGCGAAGAGCGGCTTTTGAACTGCTGCGATGATGATGAGCAGGCTGGCCAGAATAGCCAAGAATAGAGGAATCCTAACACCCTTCCAGAAACTTTCTTTAGAATTATTCCCCCAGGTGAGAGCCGGGAAAAGAGCCAGAAAGAAAGTGATGATTATGGCAATCGGGGTGATGGAAATGTTGTAATAAGCGGCCTGCACTGAAGCGGGTGTCCCAAACCAGCGGGTAATTAAAGGTGAGGACATTCCTAACAGGACTAAGAATCCGGAGAGGATAAAACCTAAGATGTTTCCGAAGACCAAAAACTCGCGTGAAAACCAATCCTCAGAAGTAGTCTGTCCCTTAATCTCTTTGGAGCGATAGAGCAAAATCCCGCCTCCTAAAAGTCCGAAGATGACGACCGAGCCTATCAGGTAGGAGTTAATTCCCAAATCCAGGAAAGAGTGGACTGAAAAATCTCCCAAAACCCCGCTGCGGGTCAAGAAGGTTCCATAGGTGACCGCTAAAAAAGCTAAAATTGCCAGCAGGAATCCGGTTCTTTTCAGGGCATTTTTCTTTTTCTGAATTATTAAGGTATGAATCAAGCCGGCTGAAAAGAGCCACGGTATCAGAGATGAGTTCTCCACCGGATCCCAGGCCCAGTATCCTCCCCACCCCAGAGTCTCATAGGCCCAGAATCCCCCCATGACTAAGGCCGCACCCAAACTGATAAACGAGAGAATGGCCCAGGGAAAGACATAAGCCACCCAGGAGTCATATTCCCGGGCAATCAAAGCCGAGAGGGCAAAGGCGAACGGAATCACCGTGGCGGCAAAGCCGACAAACATCACCAAGGGATGAATGGTCATCCAGTAGTTCTGCAGTAATGGATTTAGACCTGCTCCTTCCGTAGGGGTGGTTGACAAAAGTGCGAAGGGGGAACGTTTAATTAAAATGGCCAGAACCGAAATCAAAAATAGCGAGATAAAAAAGAAATTCCCCTTTTCAAATTTTCCCGACTTTTTCAAAAGCACCAGACCCAAAATTGAAGTGTAGAAAATCCAGAGTAAGTAAGTCCCTTCCTGCCCGCCCCAGAAAGTGGCGATTAGGTAATACAATGGCAAATCAGTGGAGGAATAATTGTAAACGTAGCCGACCTGAAAGTTGTGGGTCAGAATAGCATAAAGCAGACAAAAGGCGGCGGTGAAAATCGAACCGGCGGTCAGGTAGAAAAATCTCCTCCCCCACCTGGCCAGATTCTCTCTCCCTTTCCAGGCTAAGAAATAGGTGACCGCAGTCAGAATTGCAAATAGAGTGGCTGAAAATATGGCGACTTTGCCCAAATAAGGGATAATCATACCGCCTCTTGATTTACTTCACTGGCCTGGCCCACTTCGTCTTTGAAGGTATTAGTCTCCGGGTCATAGGCCGCAATCTCGGCTTTCAGGGCTTCCAAAAGTTCGTGCTCTTTTAATCTTTTGACGATTTTCCCGTGCCGGGTCAGCATCAAAACTCCTTTGCCGCCGATGACACCGATGGGTGCCTCTTTGGCCTCTCCGGGCCCGTTGACCACGCACCCCATCACCGAGATTTTGACCGGCTTGGTCTCATCTTTGATGACCTGCTCGATGTCATTAATCATGTTCATTAAATCGACTTCGATTCTGCCGCAGGTGGGACAGGAGATTAAAGTCGGGCCTTTGACTCGCAGGCCAAATGATTTCAAAATCTCCCAGCCCACTTTGACTTCTTCGACCGGATCAGCGGTCAGAGAAACCCTGATGGTGTCGCCGATGCCATTGTAAAGCAGTGTCCCCATGGCCACCGCCGAGCGAATGGTGCCGGACCAGGCCGGGCCCGCTTCCGTGACACCCAAGTGCAGAGGATAATCTGCCTTTTGGGAGAATAAAGTGTAGGCCGCCACCATATCTTTGGGGTCCGAGGCTTTCAGAGAGACAATAATATTGTGAAAATCGAACTCTGCCAGGTAACCGACGTTGCGCAGGGCTGACTCTGCCAAAGCTTCTGGAGTGGGATGGCCATATTTGTCCAAGAGGTCGCTTTCTACTGAACCTTGATTTACGCCTACCCGAATGGGAATCCCCTTATCTTCGGCTACAACCAAAACTCTTTTGATTTTCTCTTTGCCGCCAATATTCCCTGGATTGATTCTTAACTTATCCACTCCCCTTTTGGCCGCCTCAATGGCTAAGACATAGTTGAAATGAATGTCGGCAATCAGGGGAACATGAATCTGCTTTTTGATTTCTGATAACGCTTCAGCGGCCGGCATATCCGGAACAGCCACCCGAACTAATTCACAGCCGGCTGCTTCCATCCTTAAAATTTGCTCCACGGTCGATTTGACATCCCGGGTGTCAGTGGAGCACATCGACTGCACTGCCACCGGATATTCTCCGCCGATCTTGACGCTGCCGATTTGGACAACTCTGGTTTTTTTCTTGGATTCCATAATCAGCCGACCGCCTGATTCAGATAATGCTCTTCGTAGATTTGATAGACTCTCTCCACCACTTCCCGCACCAAGTTGGCCGGAGTGGAGGCGCCGGCGGTGATGCCAACTTTTTCCACCCCTTCTAACCATTCTATTTTAATTTGGGAGGCGTTGTCAATCAGATAGGACTTGGGACAGTAGTCTTGGGCTAGTTCAAGCAGCCTGAGTGAATTAGAGCTTATAGTTGAGCCTACTACTATCAACATATTCACCTGCGGAGCTAAATTCTTAATCGCCTCCTGGCGTCTGACGGTAGGGTCGCAGATTGTATTCTGTACTTCCAAGTGAGGATACTTTCCCTTGAGTTTCTGCTCTAAGACCTCAAACTGCTTGGTGCTCTGAGTAGATTGGCTGATGAAGCCGACCGGGCCTTCGATTTCCGGCAGCAGTTCCAGGTCGGTCTTTTCATCGATGATGATGATTCTATCCGGCGCAATTCCCACCACTCCCTTGACTTCATTATGATTCTTGTCTCCGTAGATTAAGACCGCGCATCCTTTGTCTAAAAACTGTTTGGCCGCCTTGTGAATTCTGGTTACTAAGGGACAGGTCGTATCCACAATGTGCAAGCCTCTTTTTTCTGCCTCCTGCCGGACTGAAGGTGCCACCCCATGAGCGGAGATGACCAGAGTTCCGTCTTCGGCATCTTTTAAGTCGGAAATGGAGACGATGTTTCTCTCCTCCAGGCTCTTCACTATGGAGGAATTGTGGACGATTTTGTTGAGGATTCTGATGGGCCCCGGATTGGTCTGAGCGGTCTTTTCCACCAATTTTAGAGCCCGCTCCACTCCGAAGCAGAAGCCCCAGCTGTCAGCTAAGATGACTTTGAGCATTTTCTTCTAATTGAGACTGAGTATCAACAGCTTAAGTTAGACAAAAACAGTTTTGTGTCAACCGGTTTATCGACTAACAGACATCCTTCAGGCCGACCCAGCACTGCCAGTTCTCTGCCACTAAATAGCCGAGCAGGAGTGAAATCAGACTGAAACTGACCGCTATAATAGCCAGATTCCAGATATTTCCTTTGATGACTAAAGTGCCGACCAATTCCTGGTTGACTTTTTTAATTTTCAATCCTGCCACCGCAAAAATATTTATCACTAAAGCAGCCAGCGTCCCTCCTAAAAAGACGACCGGAGACAGGACATTGATGATTTCCTTTCCCTGCGGATTAGCCATCGCTTTCTCAAAAGGGGTCCATAGCCAATCTATCCCCAGAAGGTAATGAGAGGCTGTCATCCCGAAGAAAAGTACCGTCGGCAGGGCTAAAATCAGCCCTAAAAGCGCAGATCTATTGAAGTAATGTTTATTTACTGCAGCAGTCATTTTCTCCTCTACTTTAGTGAAGTCTGTAAAGCTATTTCTGGGCTGGGACTTTGGCCGGCTCTTTTACCGGCTCAGCCCGCTTGAAGATTAGCTTCTTTTTATCTACCGTCAGGCCTAGGAAGTTTTCGACCTTCCTTAAAATTGATTCGTCATCCAGACCCACTTCTTTTAGCAGAGATTTCCTGTCTCCATGAGTCACAAAGTTATCCGGTATGCCTAATCTGCATACGGAAATCCCTTCCAGCTGCTTGCTTTCCATGTATTCCAGAATGGCAGAACCGAATCCTCCACTCAGCACATTTTCTTCCATAGTCACTACTTTGTTGATCTTGGACAGCAGCTCGGAAAGCATACTTTGGTCTAAGGGCTTTATCACTCGACAGTTAACCACACTAGCGCCAATTTGGTAGTTCTTATACAAAGCCTCAGCTAATTTAATTGCTGGCGCCACCATCGAGCCGCAGGCCAAGATTAAAAGCTCCTCTCCCTCTCTCAGAGTTTCCCAGCTTAAGTCTTTAATTTGTGGCACTGGATACGTTATTTCAGCCTCAGGAATCGTCCCTCTGGGATA
>Ga0214473_10003121_pt1 | contig 20218 bp, 17 predicted proteins | sample RVTome_7_FD_203509 | JGI IMG/M metagenome (GOLD analysis project Ga0214473, IMG submission 203509) | Soil microbial communities from uranium-contaminated site in the Upper Colorado River Basin, Wyoming, United States - RVT98D197 | ecosystem: Environmental > Terrestrial > Soil > Contaminated >... | reverse complement strand
CAGGGAGTCAAAAACATTCAAATTCCCCCGTCTCTGTGTCCTCCAATTTGTTAAGCCCTTTATTCCTTCTCTTAACCGAAGGGCATTAAAATGGATCAACAGACTTGCTCTTTCTTGCAAGGCCTGCAAATAAGTCGGAAGAATAAGCCATGAGACCACAGGGAATGATTCTTTCGTTTATCTCTCTTCAAGGAAATCTTTTGGAGGACACGGAGGATTTCTCTGTGCACTCCGTGGTTTCACATATTATCCCGTTTATCCCGGGTCCTTTCCAGGGCACGCATGCCCGCCGGCCGTTGAATGGGTGGAAGGGGGCTCTCCAGGTCGGGACCGCTGCGCAGCGTCTTGAACACATAGTAAAAGTAACTTCCCCCGATCAACAGAAAGGTGATCACGATGAGGCTCAGCGACCATACGACGTTCCCGGCTGGAATGGGAGAAATTCCCTCAGAGGTGCGCATCAGGTTATAGACGAGCCAGGGCTGCCGGCCCATCTCCGTGGTGATCCATCCTACTTCTGTGGCCAGGAAACCCAGGGGTTGAATGGCCACTAAAGTCCTGAGGAAGGGCCGGTGGGCATACAGCTTTCCCCGACGCCACAGAACTCCCGCCCACAACATGACCAGGAGGAAGATAAACCCGATGGCTACCATTAACCGGAAGGTCCAGAACAGGATGGGAGCATTGGGGCGGTCTTCACGGGGAAATTCTTTGAGGCCGGGCACCCGACCCTGCAATGAATGGGTGAGGAGTAAACTGAGGCCGTGGGGGATCGTTATTTGGTAAAGATTTCGCTCCTCGGCCATACTCGGCAGGGCGATTACGGCGAAAGGAGCCCCCCCTCGGGTATTGGTTTCCCAGTGGGCTTCCATGGCGGCCAGTTTGGCCGGCTGATGGTGGAAAACATTGCGGCCGCTCGTATCTCCCAGGTAGATCTGCAGGGGGGCAAAGACGGCAGCCATCACCAGAGCAATCCCCAGGGAACGCCGGAAGAATTCTTCGTCCCTTCCCTTCAGGAGAAAATAAGCGCTGATCCCGGCAATGGCGAACATGGACGTCTCGAAGCATGCCGCCAGCATGTGGCCCAGACGGGCGGGCAGGGAAGGATTAAAGATGGCGGCCACGAAATCGGTCACCATGAACTTGCCGTCGACCAGTTTGTATCCGGCCGGGGTCTGCATCCAGGAGTTGGCTGCCAGAATCCAGAAAGCGGAAAGGATGCTTCCCGCCGCTACCAGGCAGGTGGCCAGGAAATGAATCTTACGACTGACCCGTTTCCAGGCGAAAAGCATAATGCCCAGGAACCCGGCTTCCAGAAAGAAAGCGGTCATGGCTTCGAAGGCCAAAAGTGGCGAGAAAACATTGGCCACAGCCTGAGAAAAACGGGAAAAATTAGTGCCGAATTCGAATTCCAGAACGATTCCGGATACCACCCCCACGCCGAAATTGATCGCAAATATTTTCACCCAGAAACGGTAAAGGCGATAGTAAATCTCCCGCTTGGTCCGTAACCATAATGACTCCACCACTACCAGGTACAGGGCGAGCCCGATGGTCAGCACCGGGAAGAGGATGTGAAACATGGTGGTGACGGCAAACTGCAGCCGGGATAAAAATATTGGATTGATCACGGAATCGGTCATGGCCGCATACTCAGATCGACGTCGTCCCCAGCGAATCATCGCGGGAAGCCCCTCAGGGACGTATCGGAAGGTAGCCTTTGTCCATTATTATACCTGAAGATCCGTATTTTTGAATTGACAAATCAAAGGAGGCCTGGAAAAATCAAATGCATCCGGGTCACTTCCTCGGGCAGGCGGTTCAGGAAACATTCTCCGGGGGAGATGAAGAAAGAGCTTGCTTCATATCGAATCTATTCCGGGGAATACCGACCTTCCCCGGCCTGGGCATCGGAACCGTAAAGGTCGGCAGGAAGGAGAAAAGGATGGGGACGAAGCCTGTTCTGATTCATTTGGACGGGGTTTCCTGGGAATCTTTTGGGGGCCAGACGAAGGATATTTTTCGGAAAAGCCTCTCCCCCAGAGCCTTCCCCTCGGGGTTTAAAGCATCTCTCACGTTAGCGAGGCCCGGCGGGGATTTTCCGGATCATGTCGACCCTTACACCCATATTTTTTACATCCTCGAGGGGGAGGGAGAAGCGTCCGTGGAAGGGCAGGGAATTGCGCTGAGGAAAGGAGATGCCCTTACGGTCGAAGCCGGGAAGAGGCACGGATACAGGAATCCGGGGAAGACCGACCTCTTGCTCATCACCCTGAATATTTTCGAGAAGGGGGTGGAGAAATGAGCCTTCTAAAGATCATCTCCAATATCGATAAAGCGACCCAGACCATTGACAAGATCTCGGGCATGTTTGAACCAAAGCCCACGCAGCCGAAGAAGCCCCTCAGCACGGAAGAAAGGGAGAAAATGGTCAAAGCCAGAATAAAAGAAAAAGGCCTCCAGGCCATCTTCCGGGACATTTATCCCGATCTGTGATATTCGTCCGGCTGCCCCCTCACCCGGCCATTTTCCCTATCGCACGGTCGCTTCGACGTAACCGACGTTGCCCGTCCGATGATCAAGGGCCAGAACCTTGATTTTTTGTTTCGGCCCTAGCAGGCTTACCAGGTTGACAAAGCGGTCATAGCCGTCAACGGACTGACCGTCGATATCCAGGAGGATATCTCCCACTTCAAACCCGGCCTCCCCCAGAGGACCCTTTGGCTCTACGGTCACAATGGCCACTCCCTGGTTAGCCCCCAGGCCGTATTTCGCCACCTCCTGCGAAGAAACCGGGCGAACGGTTACTCCCAGTCGCTCTCGTACTGCGGCAGCCAATAATTTGGTCGAATCCTCCAGATTTCCGATTTTAACTGTAAGCTCTGCTTTCTTCCCGTTGCGCCAAACGGTAAACTTCTTCTCTCGTCCAATGACAGTCTCGGCTACGGCATTTCGCAGCGTCGCGGCGTCCGGAATTTCCTTCCCGTCGTAGCCAGTAATCACATCTCCCTTCTTCATCCCCGCTTTATCCGCTGGACCTCCCTGGATTATATCGGCGACGTAGGCCCCCCTAAGATTTTCTACGCGGGCGGACTTGGCCAATTCCGGTGTCAGATTTTGAATGCTGACGCCGAGCCAGCCACGCTGTACTTTTCCGTGGGCAATCAACTGCTTGTAGACGTATACGGCCAGGTTGCTCGGGATGGTGAAGCCGATCCCTTCAAACCCCCCTGACTCCGTAGCGATGGCGGCATTGACCCCGACCACCTCTCCTTCCAGGTTCAAGAGAGGGCCCCCGCTATTGCCCGGGTTAATGGGCGCGTCGGTCTGGAGGAAGTCCTGATAGCTGCTCGGCTCGGTGATTCCCCGTCGATGCTTGGCGCTGATGATCCCCTGGGTCACTGTCTTCTCCAGAGCACGGGGAGCGCCGATGGCCACGACCCATTCCCCGACTTCGACCTTGTCCGAATCCGCGAAAGTCAAATAGGGAAGCTGTTCTTTCGCCGCAATCTTGATCACCGCCAAATCCGTTTGCGGGTCGATCCCCACCAATTTGCCAGGGTATCGGTTCCCGTCGGCGGTCACGACTTCCATTTTGCTCGCCCCGCCCGCTACATGGCTATTGGTCAAGATATTACCCTGTGAGTCGATAATAATCCCTGACCCCAGACCTTTTAGTTCCCGTCTGAACTTGCGGGGCATTTTGGGAGCGTTAAAAAATCGTCGGAAGAAGGGGCCCTGTTCAAACTGCCAAAAAGGATTGACCACCTCTTCCCGCTGGGTCACCTCGATATACACCACCGAGGGCATGGCTGTTTTAGCCACCTTGATGATGGCCGTGCTCAAATCCACCGACTTTTCAGCCGCCCGGAGGTCGGGCATTCCAGCTGGGATCGATACCGTGCCCAAAAGAAAAGTACCCAAAAGCACCATTCCCAGGAGAAGGCGGCGGCTTTTGACCCGGCAATTGGGCCTCAATGACGATAATGGTTTCATGATTCTTTCCTCCTCGTTCGCCTGAACGGATTAGCGGATAAAACGTTGCTGCCAATACTCCTGTTTAAGCTTATTTAAGGTGGAAGGCAAAATGAATAAGGGGATTGCTGTATTTTTTCGCCAAAATGGGTGTATTTTCTGCGATACTCTTGGACCACCGGGTGCCCAATGTGAGGCTTCCCCATTTTCGTTTATCCCCATGCCATACCCCCGGCGCAGACGATTCCTTTGGCAGCCTCAAGGAAAAAGGCTAAAATGGAATCGGCTTCGAAGAAACGGCAGTCATGATGAGGGAGGTTCAATTGAGTGAAATTTCCTTCCAGCTCAAACCCGTTCCACCGTTCCGTTTGGATTTGACGGCCTGGGTCTTACGCCGGCGAACCGATAACCTATGGGACCGCTGGGACGGTCAGGTCTATCGACGGGTGCTGGTCCTGCGGGGCAAACCCGTAGAAGTTAGGGTTCGCCAGGTGGGCCCGCCCGCTAAACCGAAATTGGATATCACGGCGGCGGGCCCCCGACTGGCATCGGGGGCGACATCCTTCCTCACCGCGAACCTTAATAGAATGCTGGGATTGCAAATCGATCTGGGAAAATTCTATCGCTTCGCCGGGAAGGATCGCCTTTTGAAGGGTCTGGCGCAAAGGTTTCAAGGAATGAAACCGCCGCAGTTTCCTACGGTCTTTGAAGCCCTGGTGAATGCCATCGCCTGCCAGCAATTCACGCTGACTTCGGGCATCCGGATGCTCAACCGGGTGGTGACCACCCGGGGCATGCCCCTTTCCGGAGCCGCCATCTCCGCCCATGCTTTTCCCCGCCCTGAGGACTTGGCTGGATTACAGATGGAGACTCTACGAAATCTAGGGTTTAGCCGCCAGAAGGGCGCCGCCTTAATCGACCTCGCCCGGACGGTTAGCGAAGGGCGCCTGAATCTGGAAAGCCTGGAATCGATGGAGGACGAAGGGGCGCTGGAAAATTTGCAGCAACTGCGGGGGGTGGGGCGCTGGACCGCGGAGTACGCACTCCTGCGGGGTCTGGGACGATTCCATATTTTCCCGGGTGACGATGTAGGCGTGCGCAACCGGCTGCAGCGGTGGCTGAATTTGCGAAAACCGCTGGATTACGAGGGGGTGCGGCGCATCATGCGGCGCTGGCAGCCGTATGGCGGCCTCATCTATTTTCACCTCCTGCTAACCGGCTTGGACGAAGGGGGGTACCTAAATCCTCTTTGCAGGCCCACCCCCAGTTTTGTATGAAGCCCTTGGCCCGGCGGGGAGGGCGATTCCTTCGGACTCCGAGGCGGTCGTTCCTCCCTAGACCAGGCGGGCTTCAAGCGAAGTTTCTCGGCGGCCCTTCGATCCCGCCTTCCTTTGCGGAAAGACACTGGATGCTCCTTGGAGAATCCTCTCCCGCCGGGATTCCTCATCCATCGCTCTCCCCGCCGGGCAATCCCGGCGACGGAAAATTGGGGGTGGGCAAGATCCTCTTTGTCCTTGACCGCCGTCTTTTCTTTTTGTTAATCTTTCAGGAGTAACCCTTCCCTGAAGCGGAGGTGACTTATGAAGGCAGTATCTCTATTCATTCCCTGCACGGTCGATCTCTTCCTACCCCATATCGGCGAAGCAACCGTCTCTTTGCTCCGCCGGGCGGGGGTGAACCCGGTCTATCACGAAGAGCAGACCTGCTGCGGGCAGCCGGCCATCAATGCGGGTTACCAGAGAGAGGCCCGAAAGGCGGCCAAACATTTTATTCAGGTCTTCGGTGGCGATGAAATCGTCGTCAGCCCCTCGGGCTCTTGCGTCTGCATGGTGAAAGATCACTACCCGGAGCTTCTGGCCGATGAGCCGGAATGGCTGCGCCGGGCCGAGGAACTTGCTCCCCGGGTCTTTGAGCTTTCCCAGTATCTCGTGGACGTTTTGAAGGTAGAAGACGTGGGCGCATCCTTTGGGGGGAAGGTCGCCTACCATGAGTCCTGTCACATCCTGCGCGGGCTGGGGGTTTCGCAGCAGCCGAAGAAGCTCATCTCCGCAGTGAAAGGAATCCAGATGGTCCCCTTGAACGCGGCCGACTCCTGCTGCGGGTTTGGGGGGGAGTTTGCCAACAATTACCCGGAAATCTCGGAGGCCATGGTCCAGGATAAAGTTGAGAATTATCTGGCCAGCGGGGCTGACCTGCTGCTTTTGTGCGAACCCGGCTGCCTCCTCAACATCGGCGGCTACCTCAGCCGGAATCATCCGGGGAAAAAAGCGATGCACCTGGCCAGCTTTCTGGCCGGTAACGGAAGGGAGGGCCGGTGATGGAGGTTAGAACAGAAAAATTTAAAGACCTGGCCAGAGCGGAACTGCAAAATATTTATTCCCGTCGCTTCCTGAAAGTGGGGCCGCCGATCATGGTCATGAAACGCGATTTGGCCATGGCCACCTTTCCCGACATCCCGGCTGCCCGGGCGTACGGAGCGGCGATAAAGGCGGAAGCGGTCGCCCGGCTTCCGGAGCTCCTGGAGGAGTTTGAAAAAAATGCCACGGCCAACGGGGCCAAGGTTTTCTGGGCCCGTGACGACCGGGAAGCGAACCAAATGATCCTGCAGCTCGCCAAAGAACGGGGAGTTCCCTATGTGACCAAAGGAAAATCCATGGTCACCGAGGAGATGGGCCTCAACGAGATTTTGAGCAAGAACGGGGTTGAACCCTGGGAGACCGACCTCGGCGAGTTTATCGCCCAACAACTGAATCGGCCCCCCTTTCATATCGTCGGGCCGGCGATTAACGTACCGGTGGAAGAGGTGCGGGACCTCTTCATGGCCAAAGCGAACATGAAGGAGCCGACTTTAGACCCCGTCCAACTCGGGTACGCCGCCCGGCTTTTCCTCCGGGATAAATTTCACCACGTCCGTTTCGGGATAACCGGGGTGAACATGGCGGTCGCCGAAACCGGGACGATTATAAATGTAGAAAACGAGGGGAACATTCGCTTTACCAAGTCTTGCCCGCGCACCCAGGTATCGGTGATGAGCCTGGAAAAGGTGGTGCCCACCATGAAAGACGCTCTCCACCTGCTCAGGCTCCTGTGCCGCAGCTGCACCGGGCAGAGGCTATCGGCGTACGTCTCGATGGACAGCGGGCCCAAGAAGAAGGATGAAGTGGACGGGCCGGAGGAGCTTTTCATCGTCATCGTCGACAACGGCCGGTCCAAGATTTACCAGGACCCAAAATCCCGGGAGGCGTTGCGCTGCATCCGCTGTGCGGCCTGCTTGAACATCTGCCCGGTTTACCGACAGATCGGCGGCTATGCCTACGGCTGGGCCTACTCCGGCCCCATGGGGCAGGTCTTGAATCCCCTGCTGCTGGGAATGAAAAGGACCCAGGACCTTTACCGGGCCACCACCCTTTGCGGGGCCTGTAAGGACCATTGCCCGGTGGGCATCGACCACCCGAGCATGTTCCTCTATTACCGGGCCAAAGATGTATTGGATGATCCATATTTTCAGGGGCAGAGGCGGCCCTGGGTGGAAAAACGCTTTTTTCAGGGATGGTCCCTGGCGGTCAACCGGTCCTGGCTCTGGAATTTAGGGACGCGCATGATTCGCCCGCTCCTCAACAAGGGAGCTCGTGAGGGAATAATCCGGGAAATGAAGGGGCCGTTTAGCGGGTGGTTTCGGCAGAGAGATTTGCCGGCCCTGGCCGACAAGACTTTCCGCGAGCGATGGAAAGAAATTAAAAATCCGGAAATTGTTTAGCCACAGAGGTCACAGAGAGCACAGAGATATGGAAGCAGAAAATGGAAAAGAATTTGCCCCGGCAGCCTCAAAACAGATTCCGCAAGCGTTCGCCTTTTCCTTTTGGTTTTTGAACGCAAATCCCTCTGTGGCCTCGGTGATCACGCGCAGCGCGTGACAAATAAGTTTCTAATATTTTTGTCTTTTATTCTTTTTCCTTTTTTGGGCTAAACTGTTTTAAAATCCGTAAGGCGCAAGGCGTGAGGCGATAGGAAAAGGAAAAAAGACTTCTTTACCCCTTACGACTTCCGCCTTGCGACTTGCGGCGGTTTCTATTTTGGAGGGCAACAATGGGACAGAGCGCGCGAGATGAAATCCTGGAAAAGCTAAGAGCGGCCCCGAAGGCAGCGGTCCCCCCCCGACCCGGAATGCCGCCCTTAAAGGATCTCCCCCTGACCGGAGAAGAGCTTGTAAAGAAATTCGCAGAAACCCTGGTGGAGGAGACCGGTATCGTTTATCGAGTGAAAGATTACCCGGAAGCCCTGGGAAAACTGGCCCAGATCGCCGGGGAAGAAGGCCTCAAATGCGTTATGGCCTCAACCGATGACGTGTTGACCCCGCTGAACCTGCCGGCCTGGGGGAAGAAAAATGGCGTCCAGGTCATGACCCCCAAAGATTTCGCCGACCGGGATGCTTTCCGGGATGCGGTCTTTGACCGGGCGGAGGCCGGAATTACCGGGGCCGATTTTGCCGTGGCGGAGTCAGGATCCATCGGCCTGATTCATAACCAAGATCAGGCACGGCTGGTATCCCTGGCCCCCATTCTGCATATTGCCATCGTACCGGTAGAAAGAATTTATCCGGTATATGAGCCGGTCATCGAAAGAGTGTTCGGTAAAAATGCCGGGGTGCACGGCGGTGCGCCCGCAAAGAAATCACCCCTTCCCAGCCAATTCGTCTTCATCACGGGCCCGAGCATGACCGGCGACATTCAGGGCGTTCTTTTCAAGGGCATGCACGGCCCGAGAAAATTGATCGCGATCCTGGTTGGATAAAAGCAGCATAGCGCATAGAGCATAGCGAATAAACAAGAATTTTTTTACGCTATGCGCTCTGCTCTATGCGCTATGCCTTATTGAAAGGAAATATGAAAAAGATCTCCGTTCCTTCCAGACTCTGGTACGAGAACCGCGAGTGGGAGCTGGCGCTCCCGAACCGCTGGCAGGTCGATAACCTGAACTCCCCCGGGTTTGACAAACCCGGCCTCTCTCCCGCGCAGATTCGGGAAAAAATTGATCGTCCGCTCGAAGGTCCCACCCTGGAGGAGATGGCCAGGGGAAAAAAGCAAGCGGTCATCGTATTTGACGACATGACCCGGCCGACACCCGTCAAGGACATCGCTCCTTATGTCCTGGAGGCCCTCCATCGCGCCGGGATGAAAAAAGATCAGGTCCGCTTCCTCTGGGCCCTGGGGACACATGGGGCCTGCGACATGCTCAACGCCCGCAAAAAGTTGGGGGAGGAGATCGTCGAGAACTATGCCGTTTACAACCACGATCCTTTCCAGAATGTAGTGCGGGTGGGCCGGACGCCCACCGGGGTGGAGCTCTGGTTTAACCGCGAGTTCATGAACTGCGACCTGAAGATCGGGATCGGGTGTATTACCCCCCATGTCCATGTGGGGTTCGGGGGCGGAGCCAAAATCATCCTTCCGGGCGTTGCCGGGATTGAATCCATCAACCAGTTTCACAACCAACTGTACGGGGACCAGAGGCGAGCGGGTTTGGGAAACTTTGAAAATAACATCATGCGGGCGGAATGCGATGCGGCCGGAGATGCCGTGGGTCTGAATTTCAAGGTGGATGGTCTGGTGAACCGCCGGGGGCAGATTACGAACCTGTACGCCGGACCCTTCCGGGCCACTCATACCGCGGGAGCCGAGGAAGGAAAAGAACACTATGCAGTTCCCCATGCGACCGGTTATGACCTGGCCGTCTGTAACGCCTATGCCAAAGCCAACGAATCGGCCATTGCCCTCCTCCTTTCCTTGATGCTGCTAAAACCCCGTGAGGGAACGGCCGTGCTGATCTCCGACGCTCCGGAAGGGCAGGTTCCCCACTACGTCATGCGGGCGTGGGGAAGTGATTACGGCGGGCGCCACTACGTCCCCCGCACCAGGGGCTTCTTGCCCAGGCTGCTCAAGAAGCTGGTCGTGATGGCCCCTTACCCGGACCGGACCAGCCTCGACCTGATCTGTCATGTTGACGATGCGATCATCGTCAAGACCTGGCCGGAGGTCCTGGCCATTCTGGAAAAAGACTATCCCGACTCGGCGAAAGTCGCCGTGGTTCAGGATGGAACGATGCAATACATAACCCCGGCCGTAGTGTCAAAGCGATTATGAAAAATGGGAGAATATATAAAACCACAGAGGACACAGAGAAATACTCTGTGTCCTCAAAAAGATTTTCTCCCCTCACTTTCCGCTCTCCCTTTGAAGCTGTGAAGAAATCCCCTAAATCACCCCCACCCTCCCCCTCCCCCACCGAGGGGGAGGGAATTTCTTTCTTATTTCGATATGTTTACCCTCTCCCCGGGCGGGAGAGGGTAGGGTGAGGGGGAAAATCCGTGGGGTTGCTGATGCCTTTCAATTTACCCGGGGGAAGGAAGGAAAAAAGAGGTTAATAATTTGGTGGCCACAGAGAGGAGGGAAGTTTTTTATATCTTTCCGGGAATGGATAATTTCTCTGCGTCCTCTGTGGTAACGTTTTAAAAATAAAAATCCGGCGGTGGGGAAACCTATGGAAGATAACATTCTTGTAATTCATCCCCGGGACAATGTCGCGGTAGCCTTGAGGACCCTGGCTGCGGGAGAGGAGGCCACGGGAAAGGAGGTCGCGGGATTCCCGGCTCTGGAAGAGATACCGGCCAGCCATAAGATCGCCCTGCGGGACATCGGCGCGGGTGAGGAGATCATCAAATACGGAGAGACCATAGCCGTCAGCACCCGGGAAATCAAGAAGGGGGGGTGGGTGCACACCCATAACCTCGAAAGCCGCAGGTGGAAGAAATGAACGAGATCACCGGATACGAGAGAAAGACCGGGAGCATCGGCATCCGCAACCATGTTCTTGTTTTACCCACGGTCTCCTGTGTCAACGGGGTCATCAACCGCATTTCCCGGGAAGTGCCGGAGGCGGTTTGCGTCCCCCATGCTCATGGGTGCGGCAGAGGCGGGCTCAGGGATGTGCAAATTCTTTTTCGGATCTTATCCGGCCTGGTGCATAATCCCAATGTGGCCGCAGTCGTTCTCGTCGGCCTCGGCTGTGAGGTCTCCAACACCAAAAACCTTTATCCCCTGATCAAAGAAGCCGGAAAACCCGTCGAGGTTTTTAACGTGCAGGAAGACGGCGGTTCACTGCTCACGGCAAAAAAAGGAGCGGCGGCGGCTCGCCGTCTGCTGGCCGAGGTCCACACCCAGCGACGGGTGTCCCTGTCCTGGGACAAACTTTTGGTTTCGATGGAATGCGGCGGCTCCGATGCCATGTCCGGCGTTACGGCGAATGTGGCCTTGGGAGCCCTCTCGGATTGGCTGGTGGGAAAGGGGGCCACGGTTATTTTCGGCGAGAACACCGAGATGATCGGAACGGCGCATGTCCTGGCCCGTCGGGCTAAAAATGAGCAGGTGGCCAGACAGGTTGAGCAAATGATCGAGCGGGCTGAAAAGCTGAGTAAAGACATCATGGGTAACCTGGCCAGCCGGGTTATTTCTCCCGGCAATATGGACGGCGGTATGAGTACGATCGCCGAAAAATCCATGGGCTGTATCTTTAAAGGAGGGAGCTCCACGATCAACCAGGTAGTCGACTATGGCGAGATGCCGACGGAAAGAGGGTTGATCCTGCAGGATGGGCCGGGCTACGACGGCGACTCCATGGCTGGATTAGCTGCCAGCGGGTCGCAGCTGATGTTCTTCTCTACCGGGCGCGGGACCCCGGCAGGGTTTCCGACCCTGCCGGTGATCAAAGTCGCCAGCAACTCCAGGATTTACGAGGCCATGAAGGATGATATGGATATCAATGCCGGCAGCCTGGTGGAGGGAAAACCGCTTGATAAGGTACGGGCGGAGATGATCGACCTGATGATCCGGGTGATCAATGGGGAAAAAACCAAGGCCGAAGCAAACGGGATGGATGTATTTACCTTCATGACCGTCCATCCGCCTTTTTGAAGAGGGCGAATCTATCGGGGGGTGCGAAAAAACTTCGTCAGCCTCTCTCTAACTTCCCTCAGGGTTTCCCAGGACTTGGCAAAACAGATGCGAACCTTATCCCGCCCATCCTCCGGCCGATGGTAAAAACTGGAACCCGGGACTACGGCGATTCCCGCCTTTTCCACCAGTGCCATGGAAAAAGTCTCATCATCTCCGTACCCCAATCCATCGATCCGGATCATCATGTAATAGGCCCCCGAAGGGCGCACGACCGGGATGGAGAGATCCTCAAAGGTTTCCAACAGGTAGTCCCTCTGTTCCCGATAGTGTTCCGCGAGGTCCTGATAATATGAATCCGGAAGGCCCAAGGCCGTAATCGCGGCCATTTGAAAGGGCGTCGGGGCGGCAACGACCATATAATCGTGCACTTTGCGAATGGCCGACATGAGGCCGTAGGGGGCCATCACGTAACCCACCCGCCAGCCGGTGACGCTGTAAGACTTTGAGCAACCGCTGATGGTGACCGTGCGCTCCCACATGTCCGGCAGGCTGGCTATGCTGACGTGCTTGAGGCCGTCGTAGATGATATGCTCGTAGATCTCATCGGTGATCACGTACGTCCCGTGCTTTCTGCAGAGGCGGGCGATGGCTTCCAGCTCCTCTCGGGTAAAGACTTTTCCGGAGGGGTTGGCGGGCGTGTTGAGGATCAGGGCCTTGGGGGCCTGGGAAAAAGCTTTCTGCAAAGCATCCAAATCTATCGTCCAGTCTGGCGCCCGCAAAGGGACGAAGAGAGGGGTAGCCCCGCATAAAGCCAGCCCGGGCAGGTAATTCTCATAGAACGGCTCGAATATGACGACTCGCTCTTCCGGGTTGACGAGGGCCAGCAAGGAGGCCACGATGGCCTCGCTGCTGCCGCAGGTGATGGTGACTTCTTTTTCCGGGTCCGGCCGCAGGCCGTTAAAGTGAAATACTTTTTGGGCCACAGCTTCCCGCAGGGCGGGGAGCCCCCAGGTGATGGAATATTGGTTGTTTCCCCGCTGGATGGCCTGGAGGGCCTCCTGGAGGACCTTTTCGGGAGGCGACTTTTCCGGAAATCCCTGGGCCAGGTTGATGCCGTTGAATTGCTGGCAAACCCGGGTCATCTTCCGGATGACGGACTCCTGGAAGGAATGAGTCCTCGTTGCCACTTTGTAGTCCATACCCAACTCCATCTGAAATACCAATTGGCCACAGAGGACGCAGAGCACTCCGAGCCTCACATAGACCCGTCTGGGTAACGGGCTGTTGATAATAATCCGCTATTTTATTATCCTCTGTGGTCTCTGTGTCCTCTGTGGCCGAGATCTAACTTGGTGACCATTTTGTGACAGAACCTTGACGGTTTTTTCTAGATTCCCCTCTTTCACCAGCAAGTAGTCCGTGTCGTACGTCGAAACCGCAAAAACGCTGATCCCCTCCTGCGCCAAGGGACTGGTAAGTGAGGCGAGGACCCCGGTGGCAGAAAGATCCAGCGGTCCTTCAACCTTCAAGCACCGCCATCCGGCATCCCGCTGAATCCCCTCCGGGACTTGGATTTCAGGACAGACGACCGAGAGTTCTTGCGGGGTTCTGGTAATGGATACGAAGTGAGCCGCGCCTGCCCAATCCGGAATACCGCTACCTTTGGCCAGCCGGCAAATTGAAAAAACCTCGGGCAGGATCGTGAGTTTATGCCTGGAGTTGCTCATTTCCTATCTGATTCCACCGGACCGAAAAGGGAAATTCTGGAGAGATTATATACTGCAAGAAACGGAGGCAGCAAGTAAATAAGAATTGAACCCTTTTCCCCTTGACACCTGCCTTCTTTTGCTAAACAATTGTATTCATCCACTGGATTCCTTTCCTTGGATGCCAATGAACAAAAAATAGAAGAAAGGAGGTGAAGAAAGGTTATTTTTTGTTTCCAGAAATATAAAACAATATAAGGGGGTGATTTATATGGCGGGTGAAGAAAGCGGCGATAAAATCAAAGAAATGGCCAATCAGCTCATCCGAGTCGAGCAAGAAGTGATTGAGCTGACGGAGGAGATCATCAATCAATCGGAAAATCCGACGGTAAAATGTTTGCTGAAAGCCATTCAGCACGATTCACGAAAACATGCCGATTTTGGCCGGGCGGCCCTGGAGATCCTGGAGTACAAAAAAATCGTGGGGGCCAAGGAAAGAAAGGAAGTCTGGGATTTATTAAAAAAACATGATGACATGGAAAAGAAGCACAGGGAATTCGTTTCACAATTGAGGTACGTTACCAAGACCCCGGCCCTGCAATATATCTTCCAACAGATATGGGAGGATGAGAAGAAACACCACGCGATTCTTGAAACACTGATGACCAAGCGATTTGAAGAAGATCCGGTCGCGCAGTGGGGGGCTCTGTTAAACTATTATCAGTAAGATGGTATGGATACCTCTTCAATTTTTTTGCGGTCGCCAGGGACCGAAGCCTTTGCCTTAACTTGACGAGTAAATAAATCAAGAAATTTTCTTTTTACTTGACAAAGTTAATGGATAAGGTAGTATGTTTTCTCGTTATACGTACCAATCCATTTTTCCGGCCGATATTTCCCCGTAGGGTGATTAGAAATGGGGCAATTTCTCTTAACCCGATAATCCAACCGCCAAAGGTGATAAATCTGAAAAGAGAAAGGGGGGAAGTTTTTAGGCTTTCGCTTCCAGGCAAAGCGACAATGTTCATTTAACCCTAACCCTGAATCAAGGAGGAAGGACGAATGAGCTCGAAGGAAATCACCCGAAGGAAGTTTATCGAGGATGTGGCCAAGTACTGTGGGGCCGGCATCGCGGCCTTGGGGCTGGTCGGACCCACGCGAGCCCACGCGGTGGCAGACCTGGATACCCCGGCTCATGAAGGCGTATGGAGAATGCGGGACAGCCAGCTCATGCAGTATGGGGAATTCATCAAGAATGCCCCCCTGCCCAAAGACTATTTTGAAAAACCAGCCGAATCTTTGATCGACGGAGGGGCCCCGGTCAACTGGTCCCATCTCCATCCAAACTACTACGCGGAGGGAAGCAAATCCCTGGTCGGGCTCATCATGGCCACTCCCCTGGATAAAGAGTTGAAAGGGGATATCAAAAAAGCCATGAGGCTCGTCGGCGGGTTTGAAAAATCCCTAAAAAAATCAGACAAGATTCTCATCAAACCCAATATGAACACCGGAGACCCATGGCCGCAGGGGGGCACGGATGCAGAGTTCTTGAAAGCTCTAATCATGGTCCTTAAAGACGAAGGCTATACCAACCTGACCGTAGCCGATACCTGCGGTCCCTGGGGGCCAACAGAGCGGGTGATCAAAAAACTGGGTTTAGACCAGGCCTGCAAAGAAACGGACACCCCTATCAAGACGTGGGAAAAAGAGAAATGGATGAATATCCGCAATGCCAAGGCCGAATTCCTGGGTCGGATTGGCGGCGGGGATGGCACCGTCGCCTACCCCGCGGATTTGAGAAATTACGACAAGGTCATCTACACCCCGGTCATGAAGACCCACTTCCTCGGCGGAATCACCCAGAGTTTGAAGCTCTCCGTCGGGATTTTACACCGGGCGGACCGCGGCGGGCAACTCCATAATTTCAACCATATCTTCGTCGCCGAGCAGGCTGCGGAGATCAACCTGCCTTTCCGGCCCGATCTGATCATCATGGATGGAAGGAGGTCTCTCATCAGCGGGGGTCCTTCCCATGGCGAGCAAGTCAAACCCGGCGTGATCCTTACCTCCGGCGACCAGGTGGCCAACGATGTCATGGGCATCCGGATCATTCAGGAGTGGTACCCGAACATGGCCGCGAACAAGATTGGCATGTATGCCTGGAATCAAAAGCAAATCGCCCAGGCGGTTAAGCTCGGCATCGGCTACGCCAAAAAGCAAGACGACATCAAGCTCATTCTCGGCTGATGCCTGAGTTCGGCTCCAACCAAAGCCCCCTTTCCTGCCTGAAGCTGTGAAATATTCCCTTAAATCACCCTCACCCTCGCCCTCCCCCATTAAGGGGGAGGGAATTTCTTTCTTATTTCAATACGTTTACCCTCTCCCCGGGCGGGAGAGGGTAGGGTGAGGGGGTATATTCCAAGTTTTTCACACCTTCCGTCCAAGGAAGCGGGTTTTTTATTCTTATAGGCAAGAACAAATGAGAAACGTTGATTTAAAACCTTGACAGATTTAAGGGTAGGAGTTTAGGATTTTTTATGAATGGGTTCCAATCCAACATTTTCCCGGGCTGATTCTAAGCTATAATAGGTTCAAGGCTTCAAGGATACCACCTTGAAGCCTCAACTTCTGAGATTAGGGAGAATCGATCATGGTTAAGGCTGTCAGCATTTTCTTCTGTGCCGTCCTCATTGTCCTCATGATTATCCCGGGGAAGGCATGGTCCCAGAAGGCGGACGCGACCATAATGACCTTCAAGGTTGATGCGATGTACCGCGCGGCCAAGTTGACCTGGAAAGCGAAAGGGGACCTGAAAAGCGAAATGGCCGTTCAGATCTGGCGCGCCGATACCTTCGAAGATGGGCCGTATAATGAAGTGGGCGTGGTCAAGATCACCCCGGGGAAAACCTCCTATGAATACGTCGACAAGAGCATGGGGGCCGAAGCCAAATATTATTACAAACTCATTATCAAAGAAACCAATGAAACAATCGGTCCTTTTCCCACCCGGCCGTACTTCTCGCCCCCGGCCACGTAATGGAAAACCCCAATGACCAAGGAAGTTGACCGGCGATCTGTTCTCAAGGGGTTCACCCTGAGCGCCTTCGCCCTGGGTAGCGTCGTGGGTCTGGGGGGTCTACTGGAAGTCATCACCTTCCCCAATGGGCAAAAGGTGGCCCTGGCGAAGGGGGTGATCATGGTGGACAAATCCCTCTGTTCGGGATGCCGGGTCTGCGAGATGGTCTGCGCGAATTTAAACAGCGGAGGCCGAAACTCTGCGTCCCTCTCCCGCATCATCCTGGAAAAGGAATACCTCCTGGGAGACTACCAGCCGAAGGTATGCCACCAATGCGTGGATCCGCCGTGCCTCAAGGCTTGCCCGGTGACGGCCATACAAGTGGACCGGCAGCGGGGGACGTATGCCCGTATCATTGATGAGCGGGTGTGTATCGGCTGCCAGAAATGCGTCGAGGCCTGTCAGCGGGTCTTCCGGCCTTCGCGGCCGAGGTTCGATGCCCAGAGACACAGGTCGGTCAAATGCCACCTTTGCTTCGGAGACCCCCAGTGCGTCAAATTTTGTCCCCTGGGCGTCCTGCGGCTGGAGCGGTCGGAAAAGGGGCTGCTCGTCGGCTATCCGGTGATCAAAGAAGACTGAATAAATTTTTCGCCACAGAGAACACAGAGGGCACAGAGGTAAATAGATAATCAGAATTCACAAATCAGAATGCAAAATGACCATGGAAAATTCAAATAATTTTGCATCTCCAATTTCGGGTGGGCGATTTTGATGTTTGAATTATTTTCCTCGGTGTTCTCTGTGGCCTCTGTGGCAAACATTGCATTATGAAACCTAAGGGCGGATGGGTTGGAAAAATTCTGCGAGTTGACTTGACCTCGCGAAAAATCTCGGAGGCCTCGACCTACGACTACGTCCCCAAATTTCTGGGTGGGCGCGGTTTGGGGGCCAAGATCTGCTGGGATGAAGTCCCCCCGGAGGTTGGGGCCTTCGACCCGGAAAACCGGATCATCTTTGCCGCCGGGCCTCTTCAAGGAACGCTGGCCCCAACGTCGGGCCGATTCATGGTCCTTGGAAAAGCCCCGCAGACTGGCCCCACCGAATCTTTCTGCCGCTCCGGCGTCGGAGGCCACTGGGCCCCGGAACTCAAATGGGCAGGGTACGACGCCCTCATTGTTCAGGGAAAATCCGAAAAGCCGGTCTATCTCTGGATCACCGATCAGAAGGCTGAAATCCTCGACGCCACCCGTCTATGGGGTTTGGATACGTACCAGACCCAGCAGATGATCTGGAAGATTCACGGGAATAAAACGCGGGTGATGGTCATCGGCAGGGCCGGAGAGACTCGCAGCCGCATTGCCATCATCCTGACGGACAGCGGGGACGCCTCCGGCCAGGGAGGATTTGGGGGCGTAATGGGCTCAAAAAATTTGAAGGCCATTGCCGTCCGCGGAACCGGCTCCGTGGCTGTGGCCAGTCCAAAAGCATTGACGGAGATCACCCACCACATCCATCGGCTCTTTGCCCGTAAGCCATCCGGGAGCAACCCCTATGAATCGGAAGAAAAGGATTTCAAATATAACATATGGGGAGGGGGATATGGGCGAGGGAGCCTGTCTCTGCTCGGTGGGGAGCTCCTTGATCTTTGCCAGAGCCCTTCCTCGGGCTATTCTCAGACTCCCGATGGATGCTTCGCCTGCCCCGTATCCTGCCGCTCCCGCGTGAAAGGTCCGGACGTCACTCCCGGCGTAGCCTTCTGCGCCCAGTCTTACATGTACCTGGAGTCCATGGTCCACCAGCCCGAGAAGGGCTACAGCAAAGTAACCTGGCAGGCGGCCAAACTGGGCGACCTCTATGGCATCAACGCCTACGATCTCATGGCCATCATCCCCTGGCTGGGCGATTGTTTCCGGGAGAAGCTGATCACTGAGGACAGCACCGGCCTGCCGCTGGGTGAGATCGGTTCCTGGAATTTCATCTCCAAGCTCTTACATAAAATGGCCAACCGCGAAGGTTTCGGCGATATTCTGGCCGAGGGCGGGCAGCGGGCGGCCATGAAGCTCGGCGGGAAAGCTGAAAAATTGTCCTGGATGTATTACCCCCGGGCCGGAAAGTTCGGCGGCTACCGGGAACACTGGGTCTATCTCGGGGGCTTTCCTACTGGATATGCCATTCCCCAACTGGCTTTGATGTGGGTTTTGGACAATCGGGACGCCCTGGTTTCTCACAGTTACATTTCCATGCTCTGGGGAGCGGCCTTCACCGTCGGCCAGAATGCCCTCACCGCTGTCCCGGAAAAAATCTTCCCCGTTTTGAAGCCGGTCATGAAGGCCGCCTACGGGTCGGAGGAAGCGGCTGAAATTCTGCGGGCCGATGGAAAGAGTTTGAACTGGAAATGGGCTGCGCCGGTGGTGAAGCGGTACCATGAGCATTCTCTGCTCAAAGACAGCTACATTTTGTGCGACATCCTATTCCCCTATCTCTACAATGCCAACACCGCCGATCACGTGGGCGATACGACCCTTGAGTCCCGTCTCTATTCTGCGGTCACGGGAATTGAAATGAGCCCGGAGGAGTCTTATCAAAAAGGAGAGATGTTCTGTACTCTGGAAAGAGCCCTGGCTGCGCGGGACGGCCGCACGCGCCGGGACGATAACTTCCGTGACCTTTATTTCGAAAAAGAAGACGCCGGCGGCCGTAAGTACGTCCGGGAAGATTTGGAGCGGGCCAAGACCGATTATTATAAATTGATGGGCTGGGACGTCCAAACCGGCATTCCCACCGGGCAAACTTTGCAAAGGCTGGGCCTAAAAGAAGTGGCTGAGGGGCTGCAAAAAAGGGGCCTCATTCGGGGTTAGCGATGACCGTCGAACCTTATTCCATTCCAGTCTTTACGATGGCTGACTACAATTTCTATCGCCTCGACGACCGGATCTTCTTCGGCTTCCTCCTTGCTGGATTAATATTCTGCGCCATCCACGCCGCCCGCAGGGCCTTTCGCCAGCCTGTCCCCACAGAGCGATTGAGTAGCGAAGGTTCCCCCTCCGCCACCAAGGAAGAAGTGATGCAGCGGCACACCCTTTTCCAGAGGTTCTCCCACTGGCTGAATGCCCTGGCAGTCCTCACCCTGACCTACTCCGGCTGGATGATCTACCAGCCTCGCGGAATCTCTTCCGAAGCCACTCCCTTTGACTCGTTCTTCTGGCACCGGTGGGGGGCGGCCCTGCTACTGGTGGGTATTGCCTTCCACGTCGTCTACGAAAGTTTTATCGCCCGGGGGGCCAATCCGATGGCGGCCAACCGGACCCAGGCGAAGATTATTCTGGCCATCATCAAGAACTTTTTCGGCCTATCCAAATCCTACCCCCTGGCGACCAAGTACCATACGGGCCAGATCATCTTTCATTGGGCCGTAGCCGGGAACCTCTTTTTCCTGATCCTGACCGGATTTGTGATCTGGAAGCCTTTACGGGATCTCCTGCCCCTTGCTCTTTTCGGGCTGGGCTGGGACTTTATCTATTACAACCGCCTTTTCCACGGTTTTTTCTCGGCCACCCTGGGAGCGAGTTTCA
>Ga0214473_10003120_pt1 | contig 20230 bp, 18 predicted proteins | sample RVTome_7_FD_203509 | JGI IMG/M metagenome (GOLD analysis project Ga0214473, IMG submission 203509) | Soil microbial communities from uranium-contaminated site in the Upper Colorado River Basin, Wyoming, United States - RVT98D197 | ecosystem: Environmental > Terrestrial > Soil > Contaminated >... | reverse complement strand
ATTAAATTGGAAAGCCGGGAATTAAAAGAGTATTTTGGCAAAGAAGTTAATTTAACTGGAATTATTATTGAAGAGCCAGATCAAGGAGAAAAAACAACCAAACTGACAATCCAGCCAGTTAATGGTAAAGAAAAAATCTTAATAAACAAATGGCCTTATCCCCAATACGAATACGGCGATAAGTTGAAAATTATTGGCATGTTGGAAGAACCTCGGTTTTTTGAAGATTTTAATTACAAAGATTATTTGGCCAAAGATGGAATTTTCGGAGTGATGTATCAGCCCAAAATTGAATTGTTGGAGAAAAATAAGGCCAATTATTTAAAGGACTTTTTGATTGCTATCAAAAACAAAATGACCGACAGTTTAAACAAAATAATGCCCAGGCCGCAATCAGCTTTTTTGGAAGCTTTGATTTTTGGCCAAGAAAGCAATATTTCTGATGGATGGAAAGAAAAATTAAACCTTACTGGAACTCGCCATATTGCTGCTGTATCAGGAATGAACATCACCATTCTTACTCTTTTGATTTCTGACTTTCTTTTGTTTTTGGGTTTTTGGAAAAAACAAGCGCTTTATTCTTCAATAATTTTAATTTTTTTCTATATTTTAATGATTGGCGCGCCCATTTCAGCTATTAGGGCTGGGATTATGGCTGCTTTCTTTTTAGCAGCCCAATGTTGGGGACGTCCTTCTAATGGCTTGAAAGCCATTGTTTTAGCAGCAGCCATAATGCTTTTTTTCAACCCCCTGCTTTTAACCAAAGACATTAGTTTCCAGCTTTCTTTTTCAGCAGTAATGGGTTTGGTTTTTCTGCAATCAAAACTAAGCGATGCTTTTGGGGCAATCCCTGATTGGTTTCAATTAAGAAATAATCTTTCAGCAACTTTAGCTGCCCAAATTTTTGCTTTGCCGATTTTAATCTATAATTTCGGCCAAATTTCGCTATTGTCGCCAATAACCAATATTTTAATTTTGCCGTTTGTGCCAATAATTACTATTTTGGGCTTTGTTTCTATGGTAGTGGCTGTTTTTTGGCAAGGTTTGGGACAATTTTTATCTTGGCCAGTTTGGTTGATGCTGACCTATTTGATGAAAATAATAAAATTATTTTCTAATTTTTCCTGGGCTAGCTTGGTCTTTCGCAATGTTTCTTGGATTTTTCTTTTTGTTTTTTATTCTTTTTTGAGTTTGGCAGTTTGGCGTTTAAATAAAAATCAAAAAACACAATTTTTAAAATATTGAATAGTAAGATAAAATGAAGTTATGAAATCAAAAGCCTGGATAGTAACCGCTAACATGGGATACGGCCACCAAAGAACCACTTATCCTTTGCGCGATTTGGCTTTGGGCGATGGAGTTATTGCCGCCAATAATTATGCGGGAATCTCGCCCGATGACCGAAAGATCTGGGACAATAGCCGAAAATTTTACGAATCTATCTCTCGTTTTACCAGAATACCTCTAATTGGCAGCGGTATTTTTGCCATCTATGACAAACTGCAAGAGATTCTCAATTTTTATCCCAAAAGAGATTTGTCTCAGCATAGTCTGCAACTGCAGGCAATATTTTCTTTGATTAAAAAGGGATGGGGAAAGCAATTAATTGAAAAAATGACTTCAATTGAAAGAGCAAAAAAGACGAAAAGATTCCCTCCCTTTTTAACTAGTTTTTTTATTCCAGCTTTTATGGCTGAAGTTTTTGGCTATCCTGGCGAAATTTTTTGCATTATCTGCGATGCTGATATCGCCCGGACTTGGGCTTCTTTGGCACCCTCAAAAAGCAGGATCAAATACTTTGCCCCAAACCAAAGAGTAAAAGAAAGGTTGCAGCTATATGGAGTCAAGAAAGAAAATATATTCTTAACCGGTTATCCCTTGCCTAAAGAAAATATCGGGACAGTTAAAATGAATATTTTAAAACAAGATCTGGCCAATCGCATTATTAATCTTGATCCCCATAAAAGATATCAGCATTATTATGCTCCATTGGTGAAAAAAAATATAGGCAATTTACCGGAAAAATCAGACCATCCTCTGACTATTATGTTTGCCGTTGGCGGCGCCGGAGCTCAGAAAGAAAACGGCATTAAAATCATTAAAAGCTTGTTTTCTAAAATTAGAAGCCGGCAAGTGAAAATAATTTTAGTGGCTGGTGTTAAACAAAAAGTAAAGGATTATTTTGATAAAAACATTAAAAAACTGGGATTAGAAAGAAACAAAAACATTGAAATAATTTTTGAGCCAGACATTAATTCCTATTTTCAAAAGTTCAATCAAGCCCTAAGAAAAACCGATATTTTATACACCAAGCCAAGTGAATTGTCTTTTTATTCTGCTTTAGGAATTCCAATCATTATTGCGCCCTGTATTGGTTCTCAGGAAGAATTCAATAAAAGATGGCTTTTAAGCACTGGTTTTGGGGTTTTGCAAAAAGATCCCAATTATATCAATCAATGGTTGTTTGATTGGATAGAAGGGGGATATTTAGCTGAGGCAGCGGTCGAAGCTCTGATTGAAGGAGAGCAGTTGGGCACATTTAAAATTGAAAAAATTATTTCCCAATGAGCTGGATTTTAATTACAATTATTGCTTATCTTCTTTTTTCTATTACCTTTTTGATTGATAAATATATCTTAGTCGGATCAGCCATTGATCCCGGGGTATATACTTTTTACGTTGCTTTGCTGGGCTTGGCGGTTTTTCTTTTTATTCCTTTTGTCGGATTTTATTTGCCCGACTCTGGTCATCTATTTTTTGCGCTTTTATCAGGCATGACATTTATCCCAGCTCTTTTTTTATTCAATACTCTTTTATCTCGCTTTGAACCATCAAGGGTTGTGCCGGCTGTCGGAGGAATTCTTCCAATTTTCATTTTAATTTTTGGTTTTATCATTTCTCCAGATCAGATCAGCCCAAGCTTTCAACAATTAGTTTCTCTTATTTTATTGATTATGGGCAGCATTTTAATCAATTACAAAGCGCACCCAGAAAGCAAAACAGATTTACAAATGTGGAAAATGATTATTATCTCGTCGGCTTTATTTGCCCTGGCTTCGCTTTCTTCTAAATACGCCTTTAATGATCAAAAGTTCTTGGTAATTTTAATTTGGATGAGGGTGGGTGCGTTTTTAATGTCTCTTTTCTTTTGGCTGGATAAAGACACTAGGAAAAAAATATCAGACAGCGCTAAAACCGCTCTGCCGCAGAAAGCCAAAGGATTGTTTGCTTTTAATCAATTGATGGGAGCAACGAGCAATATTTTGCTTAATTGGGCGGTGTCCATTGTGCCCATCGGCCTGGTGGCCATAGTTAATGCCATGCAGGGAATAGAAAACGCTTTTCTTTTTCTTTTTTCTGTTATGCTTTCCAAAAAACTTCCAGCAATTTTTCAAGAAGACCTATCTTTTAAAACAATTCTTCAAAAAGTTTTAGCTATTTTATTAATAGGTTCGGGTTTAATAATTTTAAGTGTTTAAACATGAAGATACGCTATTGTGTTTTTATCTTGATCAGCATAGTTTTTGCTTATTTTTTTATTGGTCAAGCTCCCATTCCAAGCAATATTGTTTGGGGAGTTAACTTTTCTCAAAAACAAGCTCAAGACATGGACTTGAATTGGCAAGAAAATTATTCAGCCCTGATTGATGATCTAGGAGTCAAAAACATTAAGTTAGCTGTTTATTGGAATTTGATTGAACCTCAGAAAAATGAATTTTCTTTTCAAGATTTAGATTGGCAAATAAAAAAAGCCGAAGATAATGATGTTAATTTAATGCTGGCAATTGGCATGAAAACTCCGCGCTGGCCAGAATGCCATATTCCCGAGTGGGTTAAAAACAAATCCAAACTAGAGCAGCAGGCCGAAGTTTTAGAAATGCTGGATATGATTGTGTCGAAATACAAGAGTTCGCCAGCAATCAAGTCTTGGCAAGTAGAAAACGAGCCATTTTTTCCTTTTGGCCAATGCCCCTGGACTGATAAAGAGTTTTTAAAAAAAGAAATAGATTTAGTCAGATCGATTGATTCTGGGAGACCAATTGTCATTTCTGATTCTGGAGAGGGTTCATTTTGGATTCAGGCAGCTCGATTTGGAGATGTTGTTGGGACCACAATCTACAAGCAAGCTTGGTTTAATCAGCTGAACCGATCTATCAATTATTATTTTCCCGGTGTTTTTTATTGGAGAAAAGCTCAGCTTGTTAAATGGTTATTTGGCAAAGAAGTAATTTGCGTCGAGCTTCAGGCTGAACCTTGGGGACCGAATCTTTTATATAATCTGTCTCCAGACGAGCAGGCCAAAACAATGAATTTGAAGCAATTCGAAGTTAATGTTGGTTTTGCCAAAACTACTGGATTAAAAGAATTCTATTTTTGGGGATCAGAGTGGTGGTATTGGATGAAAGAAAAGCAAAACCAGCCGGATATTTGGAACAAAGCCAAAGAGTTGTTTTATTAGGCTGGCTGTTGTAAAATAATGTACGAGAAAAATTATGCTTTCAATCATTATTCCAACACTAAATGAAGAAAAATACCTTCCTTTAACTCTTAATGAAATCAAAAAACAAAGTTTTGACGATTTTGAAATTATTATCGCCGACGCTGGCTCAACTGATCAGACAATTGAAATAGCCAAAAGTTTTGGCTGCAAAGTAACTAGCGGCGGTTTACCGGCCAAGGGCAGAAACGAGGGTGCCAAAATTGCCCAGGGGAATTTATTATTGTTTATGGACGCTGACAACATTTTTATTCCTCAAAATTTTTTAAAACAGTTGATTTCTGAATTTGAGCGCCGAAATCTAGACTGCGCTGCTTTCCCGATTTTTATACAAAGCGATAGATTGGACAGATTTCTTTACGGCATTTACAATCTCTGGGCAGAAATAAGCCAAAGCTTTTTGCCTCACGCTTTTAACGCAATGATAATCAGAAAAGAAGTTCATCAAGAGATTAACGGATTTGATGAAGACATTAAATTAGCCGAAGATCACGCCTATGTCAGAAAAGCGGCTGGGGTAAGCAAGTTCGGATTTATCAGAACTGCGCCCATAATGACTTCTAATCGAAGATTTAAAAAAGAAGGAAGATTTAGAGGCTATTTAAAATATGTTTTGGCTGGTGTTTATATGCTTTTATTCGGCAATATCAAGACCGACATATTCAAATATCGCTTTGGCTATAACCAGTCCAAAGACAAGAAGTGATACAATTAACGTAGTTAATTAATGGAATATAATTAATTGCAAAAAATGTGATTGACTATAATACAAACTTTCAACCATCTTCAGCCAACAAAGAACCATTGATTAAGTGGAGGCCTCGATTCGGGTTTTTAAAAAATCTAAAAACTCAGACTCTTACACTTGTTTTATTCTCAGTTTTATTATCCTCAATTTTCGGCTTTTTGGCCGGAGCTGTCTCAGGAAGTATTTTCTATTTTGAATTAAAAGATTATTTGAGCCGATTGAATATAGAATTTCCTGTATTAAAAGATGGGGGAATTGATACAAAATATACTCCCCAAACAACCCAAGAACAAGCAATTATTAATGCGGTTAAAGAAAATTCTCCAGCTGTAGTTAGTATTGTTATTTATAAAGAAGTGCCAATTTTAGAACAAGGCTATACTGATCCCTTCGGAGATCTTTTTGGCGATTCTCCTTTTCAATTCAGGATTCCGACCTATACGCAAAAAGGAACGGAAAAGCAAAAAGTTGGAGGCGGAACTGGCTTTGTTATTTCTAAAGACGGAATGATAATTACCAATAAGCACGTAGCTCTAGACGATCAGGCAGAATATACTGTTTTAACCAATGACGGCAAGGAGTATCCAGCCAAGGTTTTGGCCAAAGACCCGGTTCAGGATTTGGCAATTTTAAAGATCGAAGGCTTAGATTTTCCTACAGTCAAACTAGGGGATTCTGATTCTTTAGAGATTGGCCAGACCGTTATTGCCATTGGCAATGCTTTGGGAGAGTTTCAAAACACTGTTTCAGTCGGAGTTATTTCTGGTTTAGGCAGAACTATCACTGCTTCTGGCGGCGGAATGATTGAAACTCTAGAAGATATTATTCAAACCGATGCGGCCATTAATAAGGGCAATTCAGGCGGCCCATTATTGAACCTTAAAGGAGAAGTGATCGGAATCAATACCGCCGTTTCTTTAGAGGGCCAAAATATCGGTTTTACTATTCCAATTAATAAAGCCAAAAACGATATTGCCCAAGTCAAAGAATCGGGCAAGATAGTTTATCCATTTTTGGGCGTGCGCTATGTGATTATTACCTCAGAAGTTCAAAAAGAAAACAATTTGCCAGTGGATTACGGTGCTTTAATAATTTCTGGCCAAGGCGCTGATGAAAAAGCCATTTATCCTGGTTCGCCAGCTGAAAAAGCCGGGCTCAAAGAAGGAGATATTATTTTAGAGTTTGGCGGTAAAAAGATTACTACTACTAATCCTTTAGCTAAAATAATCAGCAATTATAATGTTGGCGATGAAGTTAGCCTTAAGGTTTTAAGAAACAAAGAAGAAAAAATGTTTTTAATTGTTTTGACGGAAAGAAGCGATTAATCGTTTAGTCTTTAATTTTTGGTTAATTCGTTGTAGAATTAAATGGCTATGATTGGAGATAATTTTACTCAAAAAGCTCAAGCGGCGATATTAAAAGCCCAAGCTATTGCCCGCAAAAAGGGGCAGCAGCAGATTGATGCCCTGCATCTTTTGTTTGCCTTACTTTCTCAGGAAGGAAGCATTGTTTTGAATTTGATTACAATCTTGGGAATAGACTTAGAAGATTTGAAAGAAAAGACGAAAAAATCCTTAGACCAGATTTCTATCATTGTTGCGCCTCAAGTTTTCGGCCAGGTTTATTTAACCCAAGACATGGCTAAGGTTTTAGAGGGAGCTCGTCAGGAATCAATGAAAATGGGCGATGAATATATTTCGGTTGAGCACTTGTTTTTATCTCTTTTGGCTAATAATACTCGAGCCAAAGAAATTTTAGAGCAAGCTAAGTTTTTGCCTTTAGTCGGCCCTGTTTTAGAAAAAGATTTTCTCAATTACAACACTGCTCTGGGGCGTTTTAGCCAAATCAGGGGAGATGAGAAAATAACCGATCCTGATCCAGAATCAAAATATCAAGTGATAGAGAAGTATGCTCGAAATTTAACTTCTTTGGCCAAGCAGGGAAAATTAGATCCTGTAATCGGCCGGGAAAAAGAAATTAGAAGATTGATGCAGGTTCTTTCCCGTAGAACCAAAAACAATCCAGTTTTAATCGGAGAAGCTGGAGTTGGCAAAACCGCCATTGTTGAAGGTTTGGCTCAGAGAATTATTCAAGAAGAAGTCCCAGAAAGCTTAAAAAACAAAGAAATTATTGGTTTGGATTTGGGCGCTTTGGTGGCTGGCACCAAATACCGGGGTGAGTTTGAAAACAGAATCAAGTCCCTGCTTCGAGAAGTTAAAAAAGCCGAAGGCCGCTATCTTTTATTTATTGACGAACTTCATACTTTAGTCGGGGCTGGCGCTGCCGAAGGCGCTATTGATGCCTCTAATCTTTTAAAGCCAGCTTTGGCGCGGGGAGAGTTAAGAGCCATTGGAGCCACTACTTCAAAAGAATACCAAAAATATATTGAAAAAGATCCAGCTTTTGAAAGAAGATTCCAGCCGATTTATGTTGCTGAACCGACCATTGAAGATACAATTGCCATTTTGAGAGGCATTAAGGAAAAATATGAGGTTCATCATGGAGTCAGAATAACCGACGAAGCTTTGGTTGCTTGCGCTCAATTGGCTGCCCGCTATATTACTGATAGATTCTTGCCCGACAAAGCAGTTGATTTGATGGACGAAGCAATGAGCTCTTTGAGGTTGGATATTGAATCAGAACCCAGTATTTTAGATAATTTTAAAAAGGAAATCCATAAACTTGAAATCGAAAGAGAGGCGATTAAAAAAGAAAAAAATGTCCGATCAAGGATGAAAACAATTGAGCGTCAGTTGGCCAATCTCAAAGAAAAGACCAAAGAGATTGAGAATAAATGGAACACTGAGAGAGAAACCATTACTCAAATTAAAAAATTAAAGGGAGAAATTGATACTTCTAAGCTTGAAGTTGAGAGAGGCAGCATTGAAGCTGACTTACAGAGAATAGCTGAAATAAAATACAGCAAGATTCCCGAATTATTGAAAGAATTGAGAAAAACCGAGGAAAAATTGGGCCGGCTTCAAAAGAACCATCCGCTTTTAAAAGAAGTTATTGATCCCGAAGACATAGCTCGGGTTATTTCTCAGTGGACTGGTATTCCAGCAACCCAGTTATTGGAAGAAGAGGCGGAGAAATTGAAAAAAATGGAAAAAATACTTTCTCAAAGAGTTATTGGGCAAAAAGAAGCAATTTCGGCTGTGGCCAATGCCATTAGGCGTTCAAGAGCAGGAATTTCAGAAGAAAGCCGTCCTTTGGGATCTTTTCTTTTCCTGGGCCCAACTGGAGTAGGTAAAACCGAAACAGCCAGGGCTTTAGCTGAGTTTCTTTTTAATGATGAGAATGCTTTAGTTCGGCTTGATATGTCTGAATATATGGAGCGCCATACTGTTTCCAAGATGATTGGCTCGCCGCCCGGCTATGTTGGCTACGAAGAAGGAGGGCAATTGACCGACAAAATCAGAAGAAGGCCGTATAGCGTTATTCTTTTGGATGAAATTGAAAAAGCCAATCCCGATGTTTTCAATATCCTTCTTCAGATTTTAGAAGACGGCCACTTGACTGATGCCAAGGGCCGAACAGCTTCTTTTAAAAATTGTATTTTAATCATGACCTCTAATTTGGGTTCAGAATACATTTCCCAGATGGGATCTTTGGGATTTTTTGGCGATAAAGAAGAAAAGGAAAAGAGATCGTTGAAAGAAAAAGTAATGGAGGCTTTAAAAGAAAGACTGAGGCCAGAATTTTTAAACAGAATTGATGAAATTATTATTTTCAATTATTTGGGCAAGTTGGAAATTGAAAAAATAGTTGATTTAGAGCTGGCTAAAGTTGCTGGCCGATTAAAGAACAAGAACATTCATCTTAGTTTTTCAGAGCCAGTCAAGGCATTGTTGGTCAAGAAGGGATTTAATCCTAGTTTTGGCGCCCGTCCGTTGAAAAGAGTAATTCAGAAAATGGTTTTAGACCCATTGTCATTAAAGATTGTGGTTGGAGAAATTAAAGGAGGGAACACGATAATAGTTGATGCTGATAATGAAAAAGTTGTTTTTTCTGAACCCAAAAGATTATCAATGGCTGGTCGGAAAACAAAATAGTTATGCCAAAAATTACTACAATTGTCTTTTTGTTTATCTCGGGGATAGCTGGCGGCATTTTTGCCGACCAGATTCTTTGGCCCTATTTTATTGAAAAACCTCTTTTCTACCAGTATCGTTTAGAGCAGAACCCAATTTATATTACTGAGAAAAAAGAAATCACGATTATTGAAAATACCGCTCTTCAGAATGCAATTGAAAAAGTGGAAAACACCATAGTTGGTGTCAGAACAAAAACAGCTGATGGAAAGATTTTGGAGGGCTCTGGCCTAATAGTCACTTCCGACGGGCTTTTTATCACTCTTAATGACTTGGTTCCTAAGGGATCGGAATTTGTTTTCTATATTGATGGCCGACCAATTTCTTTTCAAATTATTAAAAGAGATGCCAATCAGAACTTAGCTTTAATCAAAGCTGAAAAAGAGAGCTTATCCACTGTTGGTTTTGCTGATTTAGACAAAGCCAGAATTGGCCAAAGAGTTTTTTTAATTGGCGCACTCTTAGATAATAAAATAATTAAAAAAACAGCCAATGAAGGCATCATCAAAAATTTTAATCAAGAATTGATTGAGACCAATATTTCTGAAGACGTTAATTTGGCCGGCAGCCCATTGTTTGATATCGAGGGCAGATGCCTAGGACTAAACCAAATTAATACCCAGGGAAAAGTTGTTGCTATTCCTGTTAATTTAATTAAAAAATTCATTGGCCTGTAAGTTATTTATAAAACTTGTGCTTTTAATTTTTAAGTGTTAAAAGAAAGTTAGGAGTTGTTTTGATGAGTTATGATTTAATAGGAGAAGCTCTGCTGATTTTACAGCAAGAATTAAGCTCCTTAAGAAAACAACTAACAAGACAACAAAAAGAGTTCATTAAATTTACAGCACCTTACCAAGATCAAAAATTACTCAATCGCATGCTCGGTAAGCTCAAGCTTTTATTGTGCTTTTCAAAAAATCCAGAGGATTTACGGTCAGAAATATTCCAATATCGTCTGGCAATAATTGATTTACGTAAAGGCAAACCAGGCAAAGCAATCCAACTGTTGGAAAAATTATCTGACCAATTCTTTATGGCAGAACAAAATATAATATCGATCATGGGAGTAGATGGCACCAAGTTTGAGTTAATCATAACGTTAATAAGTCACTTAAAACAATTGAGTCCGAAGGATCAATTAATCAAACCAATAGCTCCAGAGCTGTGTGAATTATCATCAACACAGCCTTTTTTGTTTTCAAAGAGTCTTTTTTTGGATAAAAATTGACTGAAAGTGTTTTTGTATGTAGAATTAAAACATCTATTTATCTAGGGAGGAGTCGGATAACGGTTATTCCAACATCCTGCTAAGATGTGACCCTATTTTTGGGTCTTGTGGGTTCGATTCCCACCTCCTCCGCCTTCGCTTCGCTGAAGCTCGGCTACGGCGAGACACAGTCCGCCAAGCGTGCGAAGGCGAGTTTCTTTTTTAAAACATATTTTTAGGAGAGGTCGGATAGTGGTTAATTCCGCTGGTCTTGAAAACCAGAGTCCGCAAGGGCACGTGGGTTCGAATCCCACCCTCTCCGCCAGATGTCCAAGTTAGAACCGTAGTAAACTAAGGACATTTAAGCTAAATACATGTCCGAAAAAGATTTACAAAAAGATATACAGCAGCTCCTTCGCTTGAATGTTCAGCTTTCACAAAAAGTCGGAACTTCTTTGCCCGCGATCGTTAAATCTATTGAAAAATCAAAGTTCAAATACACAAGCAAAGCGCTATTGTCTTTTATTCCCAAAAGTGGCTATTTAAATAGCGCAATTTTAGAATTATCTGGAAATAAAAATATTTACGCTACTACAATCCTGTCTCGCTCTATGATCGAGCATAATTTTAGACATCTGTATATCTATGTACGAGCTCTAAATGATGACGGCGATGATGTCGGTAAGAGATATTACAAGACGCTTAAAGGAAGTGAGGATCTTGAATCGTTCACCAAAATTAATAACTATAACAAAGTTGTTTATCCGGAAAAAACCAGCTGGAATACAAAGGAAGAACATAACAAAACAATTCGAGAGGTCGGAAAGGAATTTCACATCGAGCAAATTTTCTTTTATCTCATAGCGAATAATAACAACGAGAAAGATGAAATAATAAAGCGTTTTAAAAAGGAGTATTTACTGCAGAGATTAGTTGACTATACCAACTTATCTTCAGGAGTGCATGGCGGACCTTTTGGAGAATTAGCATTTTTTAATCTTCAAAAGGATAAAGGGCAATTTAGCAAAGCTTTAGAAAAGTTTGCGAACGACAGTTTTAATCTCCATTATAGTTTAGTGGAATCGACTTATCTCTTTGCTTATCTAATGGACGACCAAATGCAAACGCATTACGAGAATATTAGGAATTTGATGGAAGCAAAAAAATAATTATGGCAAACAGCAGTAGTTTTAACAAGGCAAAGAAAGCAAAGAGCGATGAGTTTTATACTCAGTACGACGATATTCAAAAAGAAATTGAAGCGTATTTAGAATACAACCATAATACATTCCGCGGTAAGGTAGTGTATTGCAATTGCGATGATCCGTTTGAGAGCAATTTCTTTCGCTATTTTGTACTCAATTTCAACAAGCTTGGATTGAAACAGCTTATTACCACCAGCTATAAGTCATCGCCCATAGCTAACACGCAACTAGGGTTATTTGGTGATGATAAAACGCTTACAAAATCAAAAGGCCGTCCAAAAGTAACTGCAAACAAATTTATTATCAACGAAGTGCATGACATAGATGATAACGGCGAATTCAATTTGAAAGATGTTGCTAAGCAGTTAAAGGCAAACAAACACAATGAATGGACACCGCTAGACGGCGACGGTGATTTCCGTAGCGAGGAGTGCGTGAATCTTCTTAAGCAATCCGACATCGTAATAACAAACCCACCATTCAGTCTTTTCCGCGAATATGTTAGACAAATTTTTGATCATAAAAAAAAGTTTCTAATTATTGCTAATCTGAATGCGATTACTTACAAAGAAATATTTACACTAATCGAAGGAAACAAGCTATGGCTCGGAGTTTCAATGGATGGGAGAAACAAATGGTTTCAAGTACCAGATGACTATCCAGTAAACGATAATGTCGCTAATTCTAAAATAGAGAGTGGTAAAAAGTTTTTATTTGTGAAGGGTTGTGTGTGGTTTACAAATCTCGACCATGGACGACGTCATCAAGCGCTACCGCTTATGACCAAAGCTGAGGTAATTAAGTTTGTAACAAAAAAACCATTTGAGAAATATGACAATTACGATGCTATAGAGGTTTCTTTAGTTAAGAATATTCCCAGCGATTATAAAGGTGTAATGGGCGTGCCGATCAGTTTTTTAAATAAGTATAATCCTGACCAGTTTAAAATAGTTGGCCTGACATCTGGCAGAGATGAGTTTGGGTGTAAGCCTTCAAAAAAATACACAAATCCAGTACAGCATAATCCAAACGGAAGTGTTTCGAATGGCAGTAAAGCAAACACTCGTGCAACCATCATACTTGATAAGGTCCCTCCTGATATTTATTACACGGCTGATAATGCAAATGGCCCTCTTTCAATCGTCTATGCCAGAATTTTAATAGAACATAAGAAAAAATAATATGAAAACAATTTTAAAAACTAGCATTACAGTTAAAGATATTTGCGAAGGGTTTGTCTATAACCAACTTGAAGGTAAAGGCCTGTTTGGCTTGTCTGGCAAACTCACCATCCAGCCTGAATACCAGCGTAACTATATCTATGCCGAAGAAAACAGAGAAGCAGGCGTAGTCGAGTCCGTTCTTAAAGAATATCCAATTGGCTTGATTTATTTCAATAAAGTTGATAAGGACGCATTTGAAGTTTTAGATGGGCAACAACGCATCACCAGTCTCGGACGATTCATCACTGATAAATTTGCCATTAAGGATGAAAATGGGATGCCGCAGATTTTTGGTAACATGGCAAAGGATAAACAAAAAAAGATTTTAGAAACAAAATTGCTCATTTACGAATGCGAAGGTACAGAAAGCCAAATAAAAGAATGGTTTAAGACCATAAATATTGCCGGGGTTCCGCTCAATAATCAGGAATTACTTAACGCGGTGTATTCTGGCTCATTCGTAACTAAGGCTAAAGAGGAATTCAGTAATAGCCAAAACGCCAATATTCAAAAATGGAGTGCGTATGTTTCCGGTAGTGTGAACAGACAAGATTTTTTGGAATGTGCTCTTGATTGGGTAAGCGAAGGCAATATTGGTGATTACATGAGCAAACACCGTAAAGATAAGAATATTGATGAGTTGAAAAAATATTTTAATACCGTCATTGATTGGGTATCTAGCGTATTTACTGACATAGAAAGCGAAATGCGCGGGCTTGAATGGGGCCGACTTTATAAGGAGTATCATAAAAAATCATACAACCCATCTAAAGTATCAGCCGAGGTACGCAAGTTCTATAGCGACTTTTTTGTTAAAGATAAGAAAGGGATTTTCGAGTATATTTTGGGAGGTAATAATGAAACAAAATTGCTTAATATTCGTATTTTTGACGAACCAACTAAAAGAGCTGTTTATGAAAAGCAGACTCGCGAAGCTGAAACGAAAAAGAAATCAAATTGTTCACTTTGTGCAGTTGGACACGATGCTAATAAGGTAAAGATTTGGAGTTTTGGTGAAATGGAAGCAGATCATGTATCAGCGTGGAGTAAGGGCGGTGCTACTTCAGCGAAAAACTGTGAGATGTTGTGTAAGACACATAATCGAGCAAAAGGAAACCGTTAGATTATTTAACCGAATAATCAACCGCATTTTGTCCTTTATCTGATTTTGGCTTCGGCGCCTCAAACCATTCAGGATGAACTTTAAAGATAGCCCTTAATTCCTGTATAATTGGGTCAATAGTCCATATAGTTAGCCGTTTTGCTCGATGTTTCGGTTCTAACTTGCGGAAATCGCCACCGCCAAGACAATTTTTTATCGGCGCAACCCGACTTACCGTGAAGGAGTTGCGACCCGAGTGCTTATCAAAGAATCGCCCCAAAAGCGGTTTTTTGTTTTGTGCCGAGGTATTGACAGGCGTATAGTTATGGGTGTATATTCATAATAGAGGGGCAGTAATAAAAGGTCGCTCCCCTTACTAATAAAGATTTAATTATATAAAAATATGCCAAGACGAGACGGAACTGGTCCTGCGGGACAAGGTCCTAGAACAGGCTGGGGATTAGGCTCTTGTGGGGGCGGCATGAGACGAGGCTGGGGTTGCTGGGGCGGAGGTTTTGGATTCAGAAGATTTATATCTCCTAAAAACGAACTTGTCGCTTTGGAAGACGAAGAAAAGATGCTTGAAGAAGAATTGTCCGCGATTCATGAAGAAAAAACCGCTCTTAAGGATCAAGCAAAATAAAAGAAGGCCGAGAGCCCGGCTCTTTCTTTTGAGAGAGCCGGGAAGACTTTCTTCAATTATAAAATATTATTAAATCTTAATTATTTCAATTTATGGTTAGACCAAGACTTTGCCGAAGAATAAGATTCAACCCCAATGTAACTTATTTTAAACCCCAAGGAGTGCCAATGAGATTTTTAGAGGTGATTGAATTAACCACCGAAGAAGTAGAAGCTTTGAGATTGAGAAATATGAAAGATTTAGAGCAGGAAGAGGCAGCAAAAAAGATGAATACTTCCCAGAGCACTTTTCAGAGAATCTTATCCTCGGCCTACAAAAAGATCACCGAAGCCCTAATAGAAGGGAAAGCGATAAAGATAATCAAATAAGTTATTAAAACGAATTAAACTGAAACAAAAAGAGCAATTTATTCAGCTCTTTTTGTTTTCTTTACTCCCCAATCAGGGTAATTTTTTTGTCCTTATAATTCAGCCCGCTTCTCAAGTTTCCCAGCAGTTCGCGTTTATCTGACACGCCTCCCTCTTTGAGGAGATACTTGGCATATTGGCGGATATTCACTTCGTTTTCTTCAACCATCCCCTCCGTATTTATTATGGAAACAAAAAAATCGGTATTATATTTCAAAAACCGATTTTTTGTTTATTTCTTTAGAATTTTGTGATAAACTTTTTCATATCCGTCAACCATTTTTTCTAACGTAAAGTTATTTTCAATATGTTTGCGGCAGTTTTTTCTCATCTCCAGATAATCATCCGTCGACATATCATATATTTTATTTATCGCTTCAACCATACCCGCGAGGCCGGTTTTTTTTATTATCCAATTTCCCCGGATGTCTTTATGCGAAGAATTAACAATAAATCCGGTTTCTCCGTCTTTGATTATTTCTGGAACAGACCCTCTGGCAAAAGCAATAATGGGCGTTCCACAAGACATTGACTCGGTCATTACAAGGCCGAATGGTTCTTCCCAGCGTATGGGGAAAAGCGTAGCTTTTGCATTTCCGTAAAGCTCGGAAGCTTTTTCGCTGGCGACCTCACCCGCGTATTTTATGTAGCCGCGATTTAATTCTGGCTTTACGTATTTTTGGAAAAAAGAATAATCTTTTAGTTGGTTCGTTTCTAGGGGTATGCGACCTGCAATTACTAGTTTTAATTTATTTTTTTTTGCGGCCAGAATTGCCTCCCTAACTCCTTTGCGTTCCACCATCTCGCCCAAAAACAGTAAATAATTTTTAGGATTATGATTGAATCGGAACATATTTGTGTCAGTGCCGTTATAAATAGTAGCAACATAATTCAATCGCGGATCGTCTTTGCGCTGATTATTAGAGATACTAATTAATTTAGAGTTTAATTTTTTATACGCCCAAGCTCGGTCTTTATTTATGGGAACATGGAGGGTGTGCACAATGGGAATGTTAATGCCCTCATATAGAGCTAAGCTGAGCGGTCCAAGATGATCATGAAGTATGTCTAATTTTAAGCGAGGGGTCTGCCGCAAGATAATATTCATTTCGTACGAATAATAGGGCGCAGTTTCTTTTATTTTATTCGTCCAGAGGCTTTTAGGAACTATAGGAATGATTTGTCCTCCAGTTTTTGCATCAGCAGCAGCAAAAAGAAAGATTTTATGGCCGCGTTTAGAAAGCCCGCGGCAAAGCGCGTCAATAATGCGCTCAGTACCCCCATATTTTTTAGGAGGAATAGGGACATTGAGTGGTGCTATTTGCCCGATACGTAATTTTTTCATAATTTAAAAGTTATTATTTTTTCGATAGTTTAATAGCTTCATTATATACGCCAACCTCTCCTTCAGTATATAGCATGCGTTGTCTGGATATCATCTTTTTGATTCGCCGTTCGTTGAATAAAAGATCTTCTGTCATATTCATTACCTTGGAGACAGAATCGTGGAAAAAAAACATAGCACATGCTCCATATCTAGCGAATGGCCCTACTTCCCATTCATGTCTATGAAGTGTGGGATTTTTTTCGTCTTTACGATCCTTAACGTTGGCGATGACGGGGATTTGGGCTCCTATTGCTTGCTCGAGCGTAGAAAGCCCTTGGTGTTGGAATACTAAGTCAGAGCTTGCGAGTACTTTTGAAAAATGTTTCGCACTTGTGCGTTTGCGCAGAAGAAACCATCGATGGTCTTTAGCATCTAAGGGGACGGAAAGGCTATCTCCGAAGTAAATTATTTTTATTTTTTTCCCGCTTTCTCTAAGTTTTTTTACTATTTTATACGCCTTAATGAATACCGCGGGTTTTATCAGATATCCTATACTTGTATACAGGAATATTAATTTTTCATCTTTATGAACTCCGTATTGTTTTCTTATTTTGTTTTTTTCTTCGATAGATAAAGGACGATACGAAGGTATGAGCCCCACCACGTTTATTTTTTTAAGAATTTTTTCAGAGATTTGATAATGCCCTCCATTTTTTTTAAGTCCTAGTTGGAATATCGGTTTAGGCAAATTAAGACAGTATTTATCAACCCATGGAATAGAAATATATGGGCTGGACGGACTAAAAAGCCAGTTGGAGTCTATCGAGAGAGTGGGTATCTTGGGTTTCGGCGGGTTTTTATCAAAGTCATCATTTCTAGTAAAAATTTTTGAGTTGCATAAAATTAAAATATCAATTTTTTCAACACGGATGGCTTTTTTTAAAGCTGTTGAATTTTTTGCGACGAGATAAGAAAATTTAGGATGAGATAATCGTATCAGCGGAAGGTAATTGCGATGGGGCACCAAAAAAATGACAGAGGCCCCTTGTTTAAGTGCGTATTGCGAGAATGCCATTCCTTGGCCAATCTCTCCAGGACCCATTGCTGCAACGAGAAACCTATATGGAGAATGTCGCGATTGTTTCATTGGATTAGTTTATTATAATATAACAGATTTTCCGTCCTCAATTAGGGGCAGAATTAGTTTCTCGAATGTTTTATGAATGGAAAAATTTTTTATAATTTTTCGATAGAAATACGCCTGAGGCATTTTTTTTATATTATCGAGAATAAAATCCGCGATTTGCTCTGGACTGGCGTCAAGTGAAAAATAATTAATATTTGTACTGCCAACCTCGCGCAATGGAGGTATGTCTGTGGCAAAGATTGGACAGCGCATGAGTCCGGCTTCTAATATTGGTAAACCAAAGCCTTCCACACGACTCGTGAAAAGAAGAAAATCGGAGATAAGAAAAAGTTCCGGGATTGGAATGGCGGGAGCAGGTTTCTTATCTGTTGCGAAACGTTCAAAATATTCTTCTAGGAAGAAAACATTTTCTTTGAGTTGAAGTTCTTCAGTAAGCTTTTTTAGTGAGTTATAGTAGTTAAGATTTTGCTCGCGCTTATAATCAATATTAGCAGTAAGTAGTAATTTAAATTTTACACCTTTGTTTATGATAACGCGTGCGATTCGCAAGGCAAACTCTAGATTTTTTCTCGGGATAGCGCGTACGGGAATGCATGCAATTAAATCACTCTCAAGGCCGTGGATGTCTTCATATAGTGCTCGCATCGCTGGGCTGAGCCCCCAAAATTTTTGGATATCACGGCTGTTGGGTATCACAATAATTTCCTTAGGGCCAGAACCATTAAACGCTGCCTCAAGATTATTTTTTAGAAAATTTGATACACATACATAAGTAAGTCCTGGTATTGGTTTTACTAATAGATCCCAAGGGTATTGTTTGCCCAATAAATGATCCAACTTAGTATTCGGTTCATCATAAAAAACGACATCATGTACCCAAGCAATAAACTTAATTTGCGGTAAGTCGACGATCAGGCGCGATAGTGCTGAAGTGAGAGCAAGATTATATGTGCGTGTAAAAAGGTTGTGTATTATGCAAACTTGGATATTATTTTTTATCAAGTATTTTTTGATTGAACGAAAAAGACTATACTCTAATCTTTTAAAGTTGCGAGAAATTTTTTCCCCTTCCACTTCTTGAAGCACCGAAAGCACAAGAGGATGTTTCGGACTCATTTTCTTAATTATGCGTACGGGGATGTCTTTACGAAACTGTTTAGCCAGTCCCGCAACGATTTCTACTTTATAGCCATAAAGACGAAATAACCGTGATTGGTCGCGGATAATAATATCAACTCCGGAGGTATTTGGAGGTCCGGAGTAATGCAAAATAGCTATCTTGGGTTTTTGATTCCCATTTAATTTTTCAGCGGAGTTTTGGTTATTTTTCATTTAAAAACTCCTTTTACGGAGATTGTATTAATCTTATAGTGTAAAAATGGGGGCGTCAAGGGAAATTATAAAGATACTTGCCTCGCGTTATCATAATTTTATCTAGTATGATAAATTCTCTGCTCATGAGCAGAGGTTAGATCCTCTATTTCTGCTTTATTTTTTGCCTATTTGATATATTTTTAGTAAACTAAATATTATGGTATTTTTTCTCACAAATGACTCATATTAAAACCAAATCTTTTACTCTTATTGAACTTCTAGTTGTGATTTCCATCATTGGTCTTTTATCTAGTATTGTCTTGGTAAACACCAGGGGGTCAAGAGACAAAGCCAAAATTGCCAAAAGTTTAGAAACCAGCCAAGCCATCCATAATTCTCTTGGTTCTGAGGCAGTTGGAGTTTGGGATTTTGATAATTGTACTGGCCAAGATTCTTCAGGCAATGGCAACAACGGAACTATTTCTGGAGCTGTCTGCAGCTCTGACACCCCTTATTCAGTAGTTGGCCAGGGAAGCGGTAAGAATTCTTTGAGTTTTGATGGTGTGGATGATTACGTGACAATGCCGCACTCAGCGAACTTAGAGCCTGCATCAATCGCCGTTGCATTCTGGGCCAAACTTGAAGACCAAAGTGATAGGCATTGCTTGGTTACTAAATGGTCTGGGTTTACTACTGAAGTAAATGCTGACCGTACTTTTAGGTGGGGTTTACTTGGACCATCTAATCAGTATTTTGGAACTAAAAAGATTAATTGGAATCAGTGGTACTATCTTGTGGGCACTTTTGATAACACAACAAAACGGCAATGTATTTATATTAATGGAACTCAGACAGAGTGCCAAACGGTAACCGGTGATATTAATTATAATCAAAGCCCTCTTTACTTGTCGGGCGCTTGGGATCATGCCAAAGGTCTCATTGATGATGTCCGCATTTATTCTCAAGCCCTCTCTCAATCTCAAATCCAACAACAATATGTTGAAGGATTAAAAATACACAATAATTTAGTTTTATTAGATAAATGAAAACAATTAACCCTAAAACTAAATCCTTTACTCTCATCGAACTTTTAGTTGTGGTTGCCATGATCGGCCTTTTGTCCAGCATTGTCTTGGTCAACACCAGAGGATCAAGAATAAAAGCCAAGGTTTCCAAAGGATTAGAAATTAGCCAAGCTATCCAAAACTCTTTAGGCTCTGAGGCAGTTGGAGTTTGGGATTTTGATAATTGTACTGCCCAAGATTCTTCGGGCCATGGCAACAACGGAACTATTTCTGGAGCTGTCTGCAGCTCT
>Ga0214473_10003119_pt1 | contig 20234 bp, 19 predicted proteins | sample RVTome_7_FD_203509 | JGI IMG/M metagenome (GOLD analysis project Ga0214473, IMG submission 203509) | Soil microbial communities from uranium-contaminated site in the Upper Colorado River Basin, Wyoming, United States - RVT98D197 | ecosystem: Environmental > Terrestrial > Soil > Contaminated >... | reverse complement strand
TTCCTCTCGTCATTCCGGCTCTTTTTGTCATTCCGGCTTGTCCGGAATCCTTCTTAAGAATGACTCCCGACAAGCGGGAGTGACAGGGAGTAGGACATTAGTTTTACATCTTTCAATAATTTTCATTAGAATCCCAATTCCTTTTCGAGGTCGTCCTGTTCTTTCTTGAATTTCTTCTGCTGTTCCTTGCCCTTTATCGTCTCTTTGACACTCTTCTTCACATTCTTTTTTACAGTTTCGCTGAGCTCGTCCGCCTTGGCTTCATTATCTGCTACTTGATAGTATCCTATGGCGATAGACAATTTGCCGTTTTTTTCGTTCAGGGCGCCTAACCTGTTGGCCTTGTCTTTTACCATTTTAATCTTCTTATTACTCTCCTCTTTAATCTTCTTACGCTCCTCCTTAGTCTTATTACTCTCCTTCTGCTTACTCCACACCTCACTCTCCTCCGTGTCACCGGCGAACTCGTAATACTCTATCGCCTCTCTGAGGGAGGCGGCCTGAGTGTCGTCCGCATAAAGCGCATCCCCTCTTTTCCCCGCCCTTTCGATGACCTGCCTTATTTTTGCATCGGCAGACCACCCCGGAACCTTTAAGACATCGGTTGCCCATCCCTCTATATCTTTAGACTTACGGAACCACTCTCTGGCGGGCCTAAGAGGCTCTCTGGCTTCCTTATACCCCGTAACAGGATTGATTACTTTAGCGAATGCCTCATTCTCTTTTGTTAGAAAGGCATCGCCCCTTTTTTCCGCCTCTTGTCCAAGCGCCCTGAAACAACCGTTATCGAGGGTATAACCGGGCGACATTTTTTGGAACCGTTCTTTATCGCCGTTCCTGTTGTGGAAATGTCTTACAATGTTCTGAAAGGTTTCGAGGTCCTCCGCCTTTTTTGCTATATTCATCGCAACCCTGTCGGCATCCGCAAAGTTTAGGGTTGCATCGAACCACAACGCTGAATCGAATAAATTGCCTTTTTTCTCTTCCTCGGCGCCTAACTTTTTCCCAATCCTCTTTACACTTTCCGCTATTTCGATGTTTAAAGGGTCATTTTGGTTGCCTTTCCCGCAATGCAGAGCCCACTTATACGCATTGGCATACCACTCAAGCGCCCATCTAAATTTTCCGGCCTTCTCGAATTTGGCGGCATCGTTCATGAGTATTCTTCGCCCGTCGGTATTGCACCATTCCGCATCATCGGCAACTTTATCCGCAGAGGCGATTCGGCCTGCCCCCGCACAGGCGAAGAGCAAGAGTAGCGCGATGACCTTTATGGAAACCCGCCCTTTCATTGTGCCTCCTTACCGGCCTATAAGACCCTTGAGTTTGTTCAGGCTTCTGCTTTTCCTTGAGTCCCGTGTCTCATCCTCATCCTCGTCGTCGTCATCATCATCATCATCCTTAGCCTTTGTCATGGTCTCCTTGCCGGTCTTCTGGGGCGGGGGCGTAAAAGCGCCGCCGGGCATGCCCATCTTCGTGTAACCGGCGGGGATTTCAAAGAGGGCGGGGTCCTGTTTTTCTATCTTCAGGTCCTTGAGCTCCATCTTCATCCGCATCTTTTCTTTTTCGCTCTTAAAGATGGCGTCCATCTTCACTTGAATCCCCTCTTTTGTAACCCACATGAACCCGCCGAATGCCCTGCCTTTTGAGTCTTTCATAATGACCTTGCTTTTTGTCGTCTTTCTGCCTTCGATAACCTCTTCGCCGACAACGGACTGTTCGGTAATCTTCATGTCTCCTTCCGAACCCTGTTCGCCCGCTCCCATACTCCCCTCCGTATACATTCCCATTTGAGGCATCAAAGTCCAAATCACACCCTTATCCCAGCGAATAATCATAATCGAATTCGGTTCGCCCCCGGTTTCGCCCATATACATCTCTTTTCTCTCTTTGCCGGGCGCATGGAAGACCTTGGAGTGCATCTTCATCTTCTCCGTCTCTATATAGTCGTCGGCAGAGTACTCGACCTTCACCTCCTGTGTGTCAAGGGCCCACACAGCGCCCGCAAAAGCCACGGCAAAAACCACTGCGAACAGGATTCCCCTAAGCCGGTTCATATTTTCCTCCTATTTTTTAAAAGTTACTCGGGAAGCCTCACCGTCATCCCTTTTTCGATATCCCCGCCGCCTTCCGCTATCTTACAGATGGTAAGTTTTTCCTTCACGGTCTGGACGACGACGGTCGCCTTCTTCTCAAACACGCTTTCAAGCAGTTCGCCGGTGTCGGGGTCGCGGACATCCTCGGCTGAACCCACATTGAACTCCATCCCGGTCTTTATCCCCTCTCTGGAGCCCCTGTTTATATAGACGAGCCCCCCTTCCTTCACCATGACTACCGATGCCGTCCACGGGAGGTCCTTTGTCTGTTCGGCTATGAACTTCACGGCCTCGTCCACGGCCTTCTCGACGGCCTTGCCCACATTGGTCTTTTTAAACCCGCCGAGGTCCGCGCCCCAGTCCTTGTCGGCATAGCCCACATCCACACCCGACCTCGAGGCCTTTCCCATTACTTTCTTGGAGGAAATGACTTGCCCGGTCGTGGAGTCTATGACATATACTACGACATTAATTTCCGCATGGTCGGTTCCGCCGCCGATATTGAACCCCTTGATGCGTATTTTGGTGTCGCCTCCGGTCGTGCTGTGCTGGAAATGGGTTATCTCTCCTTTTACGAGAAGCTGGGCCGGCGTCATATAGCCCGTGGCCGGGGTCTTGCCGCCCTTTGCCACCCTGCCGGATTCACCGAAGTCCTGCTCCCCCATGGCTTCCTTGCGCATGTCCTTTTCACCGAGCACTACGAACTTTCCGGTCTGATGGAGGGAATCCGTAAGAATAGCGGTAAATGTGTCGGAGATGCTGAACTGGCCGCTAAAGTTGCTCCTGTTTTCGAATTTGGAAACGGCTATCGTGTAACTGAGCCCTCCTGCGCCTTCCGAGAGCCCAAAGGCGAAACCCGTGAACAGCAAAAATACACCGAGAACGCAAATGCTCTTTCTCATTTTTTACCTCCCAAGTTTTTGGTAAAAGCCGGGTTCATTTAGCGATTTTTTCAGTGTGTAATTTAATTTATCCGCCTCATTCGTGTCAAGGGGTTGTGTGGGGCGGGACGGGGGCTCGTTACGCTCGCAGTCCCAATTACGCGGGGGCTATCGCTGGGGGCCGTGCCCTCCCAGTTCTTCGGGCACGGCTATTCTGCCCATGACCGCGGTTGCGGCGGCCACTGCGGGGTTGCTTAAGTAGACCTCGCTTTCCGGGTGTCCCATCCTGCCGACGAAGTTCCTGTTTGTGGTTGCAAGGGCCCTTTCGCCCTTTCCGAGGACGCCCATATGCCCGCCGAGGCATGGGCCGCATGTCGGCGTGGATACCGCGGCCCCGGCCTCTATGAAGACCTCAAGCAGGCCTTCCTTCATCGCAGCGAGATATATCCTCTGGGTGGCCGGTATCACTATCACCCTTGTATCCGGATGGACCTTCCTGCCCCTGATGACCTCTGCGGCCTCCCTCATGTCCTCAAGCCTGCCGTTGGTGCAGGAGCCTATCACGACCTGGTCTATCCTCACATCGGAAAGTTCCCGGGCGGGCCTTGTATTTGACGGCAGATGCGGGCATGCAACCGTAAGGGGAATCTTCGAGCAGTCGTATTCCCTCACCTCGGCATATCCGCTTTCCGGGTCGGATGCGTAAAACTTGTAGGGCCTTTTGGCCCTGCCTTTTACATAGGCCTCGGTGACGGCATCGGGCGCAATGATACCCGCCTTTGCGCCGGCCTCGATGGCCATGTTGCAGACGGTAAGCCTCGCATACATGGGGAGCGCGCTTATCGCAGGGCCCTGAAATTCCATCGCCATGTAAAGGGCGCCGTCAACGCCGATATCGCCTATCGTATGGAGTATGAGGTCTTTTCCCCCGACCCACTTCCCCGGCCTTCCGCGGTAGATGAGCTTCATGGACTCCGGGACCTTGAACCAGCACTCGCCGGTGGCCATTGCAGAGGCTATGTCCGTTGAGCCCACGCCGGTTGCGAACGCCCCGAGCGCGCCGTATGTGCATGTATGGCTGTCGCCGCCTATGATGAGGTCCCCGGGAAGGACAAGCCCCTCCTCGGGCAGAAGGGCGTGCTCTATGCCCATCCTCCCCACCTCGAAGTAATGGAGACGGCGCTCTTTGGAGAACTCCCGGAGGAGCTTGCACTGCTCTGCGGCCTTTATGTCCTTTTGCGGGGCGAAGTGGTCCGGTATGAATGCGACCCTTTCCCTGTCGAAGACATCGCCGGCCCCGATGGCCTTGAACTCCTCTATGGCTATGGGCGCCGTGATGTCGTTTGCAAAGACGAAGTCCAGCCTCGCTATTACAAGCTCGCCGGGGCTTACTTCGTTTTTGCCGGCATGTCCTGCAAGAATCTTTTCGGCTATGGTCATGGCCTTCATGGTTGTGTATTATAACCGATTCGGGGCCTTCCCGGGCGGGTTGCCGGAGGCGGTTGACTTTTATCTAAAGATGTGTCATCATAGAACTCAGAAGTTTCAGAAGTTTTTGCGTCAGAGGGCCACAAAGACTTTTAGCTTTGTGGTCTTTTTTGTTTGGGCATTCTGGAATTTTAATATGCAAAAAGGAGGTACCAACATGGCTGAAGGAACGGTAAAGTGGTTCAACGAATCCAAAGGGTTCGGTTTTGTCACAAGCCAAGAGGGCGGAGATGTCTTTGTCCACCATTCTTCCATTCAGGGCAACGGCTTCAAAACCCTTGCCGAGGGAGATAAGGTAAGATTCGACATCGAAAACGGCCCAAAAGGCCCAAGGGCAGTCAATTTAACGAAGATATAAATTGACCCATCGGGAGTCCTCCGCAAGGAGGACTCCCCTCTTTTAAAAAAGAAAATGGCAAACAGACAAAATCATGCGGCTAAAATGGAACTGCACAGACAGCTAAGACTTGCGGCAGGTCTGGTCTCGGAGCACTACCCTAAGGTTTCAAGCCTCGTCATCAACATGACATACTACCGGAAAGGCGAAAACCCCGTCGTTATGGTGCGCACCGTCAATTATTCTCCCGGCGGCTCCGCATATTTCAAGATGGAGTGTGCGACAAAGGACTGTGTCGGCGGCGGTTTCGATTTGACCCCGGTCATCGCCGAAATGGTCGAAGGCCGCAGGGGGTCGAAAAAAGGAAGGCTTCTCTGCGTCGGCAGTCTTTCTCCCGGACATGCGGAAATCGCCTACGAGATTACCATCCTCTATAAAAAATAATCCCGCCCCCGGATAAATATATACCTTTTCGGCCTATCGCAGGGGCTCGTAGCTCCCTTACCTCTTCACCGCCAGCTTATTGAGCGCATTTATATACGCCTTGGCCGCGGCGACGATGATATCCGTATCCGCGCCGTGCCCTCTTACGGCCCTGCCGTCTTCTTCGAGGGAGACCGTAACCTCCCCTAAGGCGTCGGTGCCGCCCGTGATGCTCTTTACCTCGAACTTAAGGAGCCTGCTCTTTGTCCTGGTCAATTTGGCTATTGCCTTGTATGCGGCGTCCACCGGGCCGTCGCCCTGCTCTTTTCTTTTAACCGTCCTGCCCTTGACTTTCATCTTGATATCGGCAGTCGGCCTTTGCCTCGGCCCCGTCTTGATGCCGAGGCTTGCGAGGCTGTATATCTCGGGGGCCTTTGCAATCTCCTCGGAAACGAGGGTTTCTATGTCTTCGTCGTAGATGTCCTTTTTCTGGTCCGCAAGGCGCTTGAACTTTTCAAACGCCCGCTCCACCTCCTCCGGGGCGAGGTCGAGGCCCAACTCCTTGAGGCGGACATTGAAGGCGTGCCTTCCCGAGTGCTTCCCCAGGACGAGCCTTGCGCCCCGAAGCCCCACGCTCCGGGGCCGGATTATCTCATAGGTGGTCTTTTCCTTCAGGAGTCCGTCCTGGTGTATGCCCGCCTCGTGCGCAAAGGCGTTGGCCCCGACGATGGCCTTGTTGGGCTGGACGGGGATTCCGGTGATTTTCGTGACGAGCCTGCTTGAGCGCATTATCTCCTCGGTGTTTATATTGGTGTCCGCACGGAAAAGGTCTTTTCTTGTCCTCAGGGCCATGACGACTTCTTCGAGGGAGCAGTTCCCCGCGCGCTCGCCTATGCCGTTTATCGTGCATTCGACCTGTCCGGCCCCGTTTAAGACGGCGGAAAGGGAGTTTGAGACGGCAAGCCCCAAGTCGTTATGGCAGTGGACGGATATCACCGCTCTTTCGCCGACCCGCTTTTTGAGGCCCTTTATGAGGGCGCCGAACTCCTCCGGCGTCGTGTAACCCACCGTGTCCGGGATATTCACCGTGCCTGCGCCCGCCTCTATGACGGCAAGGACGACTTCGGAAAGATAAGCCGGGTCCGTCCTCGTTGCGTCCATCGGAGAGAACTCCACATCGTCGGCATAGCTTCGTGCGAGCCCGACCATCTCTACGGAGCGCCTCAGCGCCTCCTCACGGCTAACCCTGAACTGGTATTTGAGGTGTATGTCCGAGGTCGAATGGAATGTGTGGATGCGCCTCCTCGGGGCGTCCTTCAGGGCCTCCCATGCCCGCTTTATGTCCTCGGGCCTGGCCCTCGCAAGAGAGCATACGACCGGGCCTTCGACCTCCGCGCCGATTCGCCTGATGGCCTCGAAGTCCCCCTCGGAGCTGATGGCAAAGCCCGCCTCTATGACATCCACCCCCAAGCGGGCAAGCTGTCTTGCCACCTGGAGCTTTTCTTCCACGGTCATGGACGCCCCGGGCGACTGCTCGCCGTCCCTCAGGGTCGTATCGAAAATCCTGATTACCCTCATTTTTTATGCGCCCTCGCATAGAGGTAGATATTCTCTATTATACCCTCTGCGAGGTAGAGCATGGCAACCGCAAAGAGGGTCGCCTCGGGGCGCATCAAAAGCAGTGCAAAGACTATTACGAGGGCCACCAGTATCCAGAAGGGTTTCCTCTTTGAGATGTCTATCTCCTTTATGGAATGGAACCTCAGGGTGCTTACCATGAGAAGGGCCGTTACGAACACCATAAGGAGCACAAACCCGCTCTTCCCCGCGGCCCAGCCCATCTCATCGTAAAAGAGGACCGTGCTTGCGCCGATGAATGCGGCCCCGGGCGTGGGAAGCCCGGTGAAGGACTTCCTTTCGGCAGAGCCCATCTGCACATTGAACCTTGCAAGCCTAAGGGCCGCACATGCCGTAAAAAGAAACGCCACCGCCCAGCCCACCCTGCCGAAGGGCTGAAGCGCCCATCTGTAAAGGAGCACCGAGGGGGCCACGCCGAAGGCGATTACATCGGAGAGGGAATCGAGCTCTATCCCGAAGCGGGTCGTCGCATGCGTGCGCCTTGCAATCCATCCGTCAAGCCCGTCGAAGACCATCGCGACCATCACCGCCCACGAGGCCGCAGGGTAATTGCCCTTTATGGCGGAAAGCAGGGCGTAAAACCCGGAAAACATCCCGCAGAGGGTGAGCGTGTTGGGGAGTATGTATATGCCCTTACGCATCAGGCCTATTTTCCTATATCCGGGCGGATATCGTCAACCCGCACTTTTTTTCGCCCCGAACCTGCGAATCAGGAAGTTGGCGCGAACCTTGAGGCTTTCGATGATAAAGTCCGCGATGTGGTCGGCCGTTATCGAGAGATTGAAGGTGCAGGTATAACAGCAGGGGGAGCGTTCGGCGCAGGTCTGGAGCCTTTCGCTCTGGGAAGGTATTCGTCCGAGAACTTCGAGGATGTCCTCATCGAGGAGACTGCCGAGGCCGGACTGGTCGGCGCACGCCGCAAGCGTCCCGTCCGCATGAAGGTCCAGATAGAGCGTGCCCGCATCGCACATGCCGACCGGCCTGCCGAGGACATACTCAGCCGCAAGGTCGTAAAACCCGCTGTATTCCCAAAGGGGTTCCCCCGCCTTCCTTAAACGGCTGAGGGTCGAAAAAACCCCTGCCATTTCCCGCCTTTCCGCTTCGTCCGGCTCCAGAGACGGGTCGTCACCCCGGTGGTAAAACCCGCTTCCCCGCGTGGCAGGGAAAACGGAAAGGAACATCCCGTTTCGTTTGACGAAATCGAGCATGGTAGAGGTCTCGCGATAATTCAACCTGCTGACGGTAAAATTGACTTTCAGTGGAAAGGACAGATTATCCGGCTTCACCGAAGTCAGGTTCCCCAGCACCGCAGGGAGCATATCGGCCCCGCGAATCGCCGCATAACGCCCCCTGTCGAGGGAATCGATGCTGACTGCAACCTGAACAAGGCCTTTCAGGGCGTTGAGTTGCTCGATTAGGGCCCCGGAGAGCATCGTCCCGTTGGTCGTAATGGTCAGGAGAAAACCAATGCGGTCGAGCACCCGCAGAATCTCGGGCGTGTCTTTTCTCGCAAAGGGCTCCCCGCCGGTAATCTCGACCACCTTTATGCCGTGCCTCCTCAGTCCGATAAAGAGCTTTTCGATTTCATAAAGGCTCAGCTCCCGGGCCGCAATCCTCCAGACGGAACACATAAGGCATCGCTCATTGCACTTGTTCGTGACATTGAAGCTGAGGAAGGCGGGCTTTCTCCGGTGCATCCTCCAGAATACCCCGAGTATCTTCAGCGCAGGGATAATACGCATGCCCGTCGTCTCCGTTTCCGTTTATTGCTCAAAGGAAGGCCTGTAGAGTTCAAACAACGGTTTAAATAGAGGGATCTGGAATCCCTTCCCCACTGCCAGGATATACAGGGGAACGGCCGCTATCGTTACCATGAGGAGATAGAAGAGGAGCAACCGCTTGCGATTCGGTTTGGACCCCGCGATGTCCGTCAGGAAATAGGCGATTGCCATGAATGCGAAGGGAAGAACGGAAAATGCGGAATGCACCCAGATGGGTCTTTTCGCCAGGACAAAGGGGAAATAGGAAAAACAGAAGAGCCCGGCGAGGAAGCAATTCCGGCCGTGCCTTTTTTTAACCGCTTCCACGCCCGCATAGAGCAGGGCCGGAATCGTCAGGAGCCACACGAAGGGGTTCCCCATGCCGAGGAGAACCCCGGGGCCGTCCTTGCCGTAAGTGAAATCGGCAAATACGACCGGCTTTACGAACCACAGGTACGCCTTGTGCTCGAGTTCGACGGTATATGGGATATTGCCCCGGTGAGTCGAGGCCTCCCGGAACATCTCAAGCTGTAATGCGACCCACTCCGACAGCGTGAACCCTCTCTGAAACCATGGGATAAAGGTAAGGAGGTAGACGGTCGCAGGCACCGCAAAAAAAGCCACCGACAGGAAAACCGCCGTATGGCGCTTAAGGCGTCCGTCGGATACCGGTTTTTTCACCGTGTCGTAGAGCAGATAGAGGAAAGTAATAGCCATGGGAAAAGCGACATACCATTTCGATGCGATGCCGAGACCGAAGCCGGCGCATCCCATGAACAATAACGCCGGTTTCGGATTATCTTTGAACCTCAGAGACAGGAATATTCCGAGGAGCGCAAAGAACATCATGTAGACTTCATGAACCGCCTGGCGGGAAAAATCGATGTGCAGGGGGTCTACCGCCAAAAAGAAGGCCGCCATTAAAGCCGCCCCCTCGTGCTTTATAATCTGCCTCGATGTAAGCGCAAGAAGGGGGACCGAAAGGCTCCCCAGGATAAGGCTGATGCTTTTCAGGCCCCATACGCCGCCGGAAATGGACATGGACGCATATACAAGGATGTTCCTGAGTTCGGGATGGTGCCACATCGTTCCGAGATGACCGCTTTCCATATAGCGCACCGCCGAAACGGCGACTTCGATATCGTCTCCCGAAAGCTGTTGCGAAGAAAGACCCCATGCCCTCAATATGAATCCACAGACGGTAAGCAAAATGACCCCCTTGAGGAAGACCCTCCCGTCCTTATCGCCCGGAGCCGTCGGGATATCAATCATAGGGGTAATCCACCGGCGTCAGCGACTCGATAAACCGGCCTGTCAGCAGGATGTCGGCGAGCCGTTTAAGCTTTTCCCTGTCACCTTCGGCTACATCAGGGCTGTCTTCGGACAGGCACAGCGTGAGCAAACCGATTCTGAGGCCCGATTTTTCCAATAAGTGCGCAAATTCCCGGATATCCACGCCTGACAGGTAAGAGGCGTCTATATTCATCAGGACGGGCTCTTTGGTCTGCGGGAGATTGACGGAAATCGTTCTCGGCAAACCGAGACGGGAGTCCGCAATCTCCTTTCTGCCGGAGGTTGATTTTTCATCGAAGGGCGGATGCTCATTGCCGGCAACCGCCCGGGCTTTCTTGTCATATACGGCCACGGGCAAAACATTATATATATGTCTTACAAGGCCGGCCTGCATGGCCACCCAAAGGTAATTTTTATATGACAGCTCGTTTTCATAAGCAGTCATCCGGCTCGATACGGCTCCCTGCTCAAGCGGATAAGCGGTCCCGGGGATATTCCTCACCGGGACGAAGCTGAAATGGGCGCTACAGTGAATCAGGACATTCCCGAAAAATCCCGTTTCTTTCCATAAAGAGTACACGCCCGAGGTTTTTTTTACCAGGAAGGCGCTGCCGGCATTTAAACCGCCGGGCGCATATCTGCGCGAATGTTTTCCTACGAGGGGAACCGAAACAAGAGAGGCTGAAAATAAAACGAGGATGAATATTACGGCAAGGCGGATGCTCCGGATGCTCATCGAATATTGTAACAGATTCAAGGAGAGAGAGTTTCTAAGGGGCGGGGGGCTTTGCTATGACGGTCTCGCCTGCCTTAACCCTGTCTCCGACTTTTACTTTAGCATATGTGCCCGCGGGCAGATACACATCGAGCCTCGAGCCGAACTTTATCATTCCGAACCTCTCCCCCCGTTTGAGGACATCGCCCTCCTTTACACGGCATACAGTCCTTCTCGCCAGGAACCCCGCAACCTGCCTTACGAGAATGGATTCATCCCCGCATTTAAGGAGCATAGCCGTGTTTTCGTTCCTTAAAAAGGCGTCTTCTTTATAAGCCGCGCTGAAGCCTCCGGGCGTGTGCCGCACAGAGACCACCTCTCCTTCGCACGGGGCGCGGTTTACATGGACATTAAGAGGAGACATGAATATGCTTATAAGGAGGGCATCGCCTTTAAGGAATGTATCTTCAGATGTCTCTTTTACGATAATTACCCTCCCGTCGGCAGGCGAGAGATAGCCCTCGCCGGCATCGGGCGTCCTTTCCGGGTCCCGGAAGAAATAAAACATGAAGAAGGTCCCGATAAGAGGCACTATCCCTGCCACTGCTCCGAAGACAAGATAAATCGCCACAGTGGCGACTGCGGAGATTATTACGAAGGGATAGCCTTCAGGTGCGATTTTCAATTATATGCCATTAAGCCGAATTTAATTTTACCAGCTTTTCCCATATTATCCTGCCATCCTCACAGAAATCACTTGCGAACGCCAAAGTAAATTTATTTATCAACCGGGAATATGCGTCCATGAATTGCTCGTTCTTTTCTTTTGCCTTATGGCCCAATGGCTCGATAATATCCACATAAAGGTTCGGATTGCCGGATGTGAACTCCCAAAATCTCCGACCGCACAATTTTAGATAATCGCCTTTATCGGGTTTGTTGTCCCTGCCGTAACAGCAACCATTGACCGCTACAATATTCTTAAGGGAAACGTGTGCTCCTAAAATCCTTTTCGCTTTTTTGAAATTATCTCTCATCTTGTTAATCTGGCCGCTATTGCCCCAATTAGGGCCGGATTTTATTGAGACAATATATTTTATCCCCTCTCTTTCAAACTCTAAATCGATTCCTTCGGCAGCAGATTTTTTCCCGCCAAAGGCTTTAGAGCAAATAAAGATAGCAAGGCCCTCTAAAAAATCGCCGAAAATAGTCTCTTCCTGTGAGGAAAGATACGCATCAAGAAGTCTCTTTACCAAATCCTGTGCGGTTAAGATGTTCTTGGCTTTAAATAAGTACGGGTTTTTTTTGTAAAGTATTTTATTAAGCTTTAATTCTTCAAGCTTTTTGAACCTTGTCGCGTGAAACTCTCCTATGTGCTTTTCGACGTAGCCCTTTACTTCTGTTATTTGCACTGGTTCCATATTTTTTGCTCTCCTCACAAAGATAATATTCGATAGGCTCTACATGCTGTTTTACCATATCGCAGTATTCCTTAACAATCTCGATGCCGATTGAATTTCTTTTCAGGCGTTGCGCAACCTTGATAGTTGTCCCTGACCCCATAAATGGATCCAATACCCAGGTGCCCTCTTTAGTGAACAGGTTAATAAACCATTCAGGAAGCGCTTCAGGGAAAACCGCACTGTGGTTTTTATTGCCGCATTCGGTTGATAGGCGCAAGACATTCGTTGGATAAGCCGTTGTTCTGCCGAGCCAGTTGGATATATTTTTGGCAAAGCCACTGCCTACTCTTGAATTGTCTCTGATTTTGTCCGTCTCACTCAGATTCCTGAGTCTTGTCTTGGCCCAGTCTCCCATCGGCACCATGACTGATTCTTGGTACATATTAAAATGTTTCGTTTTATTGAATTGCAACAGCCTTTCCCATGCATCACGAAACCGGTTGGGCCACTTGCCGGGGTAGCAATTCTTTTTATGCCAAATGAATTCCTCAGTCCATAGCCAGCCCTGTTTACGCATCTCCAGTATCAACTCGATGACATATGTGTGTCTTTCGGAATTTACGACTTTCTCCTTAATATTCAGAACAAAAGTCCCCGTCGGCTTCAAAACTCTTAGAAGCTCTTTGGATATAGGCAGAAACCACTCCGCAAATTTGTCAGGGGCTATGCCTCCATAAATGCCCTTTCTGCTGTCGGCGTAAGGGGGTGAAGTGAATATTAAATCGATAGAGTTATCCTCTATCTTCTTAATCTCGTCTTTGCAATCGCCAAAGGTTAATTTAGTTTTAACATCCCTCATGACGCGTAATTTGCCCTTGACCCCTACGCCTTTGTCTTATCCACGAGTTTTCCCTTTTTAAGCCACGGCATCATGGCGCGAAGGGACTTGCCGACTGCCTCGATTGGATGCTCCTCGCCCTTTCTTGTGAGGGCGTTAAAGACGGGCTTATTGGCCCTGCATTCGAGTATCCATTCCCTTGCGAACTCGCCGGACTGGATTTCGGAGAGAATCTTCTTCATCTCCTTTTTGGTCTTTTCGTTTATGACACGCGGCCCCCTCGTGAGGTCGCCGAACTGGGCGGTGTTGCTGATGGAATATCTCATATCGGAAATCCCGCCTTCGTATATGAGGTCCACAATGAGCTTCACTTCGTGGAGGCACTCGAAGTATGCCATCTCAGGGGCATAGCCGGCCTCGACGAGGGTTTCGTAGCCTGCCTGTATCAGGGATGTAAGCCCCCCGCAGAGGACAACCTGCTCGCCGAAGAGGTCGGTCTCCGTCTCCTCTCTGAATGTGGTCTCTATGACGCCTGCCCTTCCGCCGCCGATGGCCGATGCATAGGCGAGGGCTATCTGCTTTGTGTTTCCCGACGGGTCCTGATGCACGGCTATGAGGCAGGGCACGCCGCTTCCCTTTGCGTATTCGGCCCTCACGAGATGGCCGGGGCCTTTGGGCGCGGCCATGAAGACATTTATATCCGGGGGCGGCGCTATCTGGCCGAAGTGGATGTTGAAGCCGTGGGCGAATGCGATATATGAGCCTTTTTTCAGGCTGGGCGAAATCTCCGCCTTATAGATATCCGCCTGGTGCTCGTCCGGAAGGAGGAGCATTATGATGTCGGCCTTCCTTACGGCCTCGGCCACGGTCATCACGGCAAAGCCCGCCTCCATGGCCTTCTTCCAGCTTGCCCCTTCCCTCAGGCCCACGACGACATCCACCCCGCTGTCGCGGAGGTTATTGGCATGGGCGTGTCCCTGAGAGCCGTAGCCTATGACCGCTATGGTCTTGCCCTTAAGGGTTTTCAAATCCGCATCCTTATCGTAGTATATCTTCACCATATCGCTCCTCCTTCGAAAATATGCCTATTATATTACAAATCCCCCTTCCTTGTCGCCTCCCACTTGTCATTCCGCAAGCGAAGCGCGTCGGGAATCCTTCTTAAGAAAGATTCCGGACAAGCCGGAATGACGGATTGGTGGATTCCGGACAAGCCGGAATGACGGATTGGTGGATTCCGGACAAGCCGGAATGACACAATCAAGAAATCTTGAGCTTGAGCCTGAGGGCACGGCCGGTATACGAGGCCGTGTTCATGCTTACTTCCTCGGGCGTGCCCGAGGCGATGAGCCGGCCGCCGTCTTCTCCGCCTTCGGGGCCGAGGTCTATTATCCAGTCTGCGGACTTTATTACCTCGAGGTTATGCTCGATGACCAGTACGGTGTTGCCCGTCTCAACGAGGCTTCCAAGGACATTGAGGAGTTTTTCTATATCTACGAAATGAAGGCCGGTCGTAGGCTCATCCAATATATAAAGGGTCTTGCCCGTGGGCCTTTTGGCAAGCTCCCGCGAAAGCCTCACCCTCTGGGCCTCCCCGCCCGAAAGCGTGGGCGCAGGCTGGCCCAGTTGCATGTAGCCCAGGCCCACATCGTCGAGCATCCGAAGTGTATGCCTGATATGGGGCACGGGGCCGAAGAACTCTACGGCCTCGGCCACGGTCATGCCTAGGACATCGGAGACGGTCTTGCCCTTGTATACGATTTCGAGGGTTTCTTTGTTGTACCGCGCCCCCTTGCAGACATCGCAGGGCACATAGACATCCGGCAGGAAGTGCATCTCCACCTTCTTCAGGCCCGCGCCACGGCATGCCTCGCATCTGCCGCCCTGAAGGTTGAAACTGAACCTCGACGATGTGTAGCCCCTCATCCGTGCGTCGGGCAGGCCGGCGAAGAGTTCCCTGATGGGAGTGAACACGCCCGTGTATGTAGCAGGGTTGCTCCGCGGGGTCCTGCCTAATGATGTCTGCTCCACGCATATCGCCCTGTTAAGCCTTTCCATTCCCCTGATTTCCTTATGTCTTCCGGGGGGCAGAGGGGGGCCGACAGGCCCCCCTGCCTTTCCGTGAAGTTTCCTCAGGAGCGCCTTGTAGAGTATCTCAAGAACGAGCGTGCTCTTGCCCGAGCCGGAAACGCCTGTAACGCATGTGAAGACGCCGAGGGGGAGCTTCATATCTATGTCCTTGAGGTTGAATTCCCTTGCCCCGATTATCTCGATAAAGTCTTCCGGCGGCCTTCTTTTAAGCGGCACGGGTATGGATAGAGTCCCTTTAAGGTAATTGCCGGTTATGGAGCGGGCGTCGGCCTCTATCGCGCGGGGGGTTCCGCTTGAGACGACCCATCCGCCCCTAACGCCTGCGCCCGGCCCCATGTCCACTATATGGTCCGCCCACCGTATGGTCTCCTCGTCATGCTCCACGACCACGACGGTATTTCCCCTGTCCCTTATGGCCGAGAGGCTTTCGAGGAGTTTCCTCTGGTCCTTAGGATGGAGTCCTATGCTCGGCTCATCGAGCACATAAAGGACGCCCGTGAGCGAAGAGCCTATCTGCGTGGCAAGCCTTATCCTCTGGGCCTCCCCGCCCGAAAGCGTAAGCGAGGGCCGCTCCAGCGTGAGATAGCCGAGGCCCACCTTATCGAGAAACGAGAGCCTGTCCTTGACTTCCTTAAGTATGCGTGTTGCGATGAACATCTCCCGCTCGTTGAGCCTCATGCCCTCCACGAAGGACAATGCGTCCTTAACGGACTGTTTCGAGAACTCCCCGATGTTCAGCCCCCCGAGCCTGATGCTCAGGGCCTCTTTCCTCAGCCTCAGTCCCCCGCAGAGGCGGCATAGCCTCCGGCCCTCTAACTCTTCCGCTTCTTCTTCCATATCCTCGAACCCGAGGCCCCTACAGCGCTCGCATGCCCCCAGCCTGCTGTTGAACGAAAAGAGCCTCGGCGTCATCTCCGGATAGCTCACGCCGCACTTCGGGCAGGCCATCTTGCTTGAAAAGAGCATGTCCCTGTGCTTGTCTGCGAGGTTTACGACCGCGGCCTCCGCATAGCGCAAGGCGGTCTCTATGGAGCTTCTTACCTGCCTTTCCATGTTCGGCTTCATAACGAGCCTGTCTATGACGACCTCTATGGTATGCCGCTTGTGCTTTTCAAGCGATATCTCGCCAAGGAGGTCCCGCATATGCCCGTCTATCCTTGCCCTTACGAACCCCTCGGCCCTCATCTGCTCAAGCTCTTTTCTGTATTCGCCTTTCCTGTCCCTGACTATGGGAGAAAGTATCTGGAGTCTCGTGCCGTCCGGAAGGGACATGACGGAGGCTATGATGCTTTCGGTCTCCTGAGCGGCTATGGGAGCGCCGCAACGCCAGCAGACGGGCCTGCCGAGCCTCGTATAAAGGACGCGCATGTAGTCGTATATCTCGGTGATGGTGCCCACGGTGGAGCGGGGACTGCGGATGACCGTCTTTTGGTCTATGGCTATGGCAGGGGAAAGCCCCTCGATGGAATCCACATCCGGCTTCCGGAGCTGTTCCAAAAACTGTCTTGCATAGGCGGAGAGGCTCTGCACATACCGCCTCTGCCCTTCCGCATATATGGTGTCTATCGCAAGCGAGGACTTCCCCGAGCCGGAAGGCCCGGTGACGACCGTTATCCTGTCGCGGGGGATGGATAAGTCTATGTTTTTGAGGTTGTGCTCTCTTGCGCCCTTTATTGTTATGAAATCCATAATGCGGGGGGCCTGAGGCCCAATCTTTAATATAACTTAAAAAGCGGGTATAATAAAGCATGAAGCGTATTTTCCTTCTGATGCTCATGGCCCTCTGGCCTGTCCTGTCCTATGCCCAGCCCGCAATCGAGTTCGCCGAGGAGGCTTATGATTTCGGCCCGGTCGTCGTTGAGCCGGGGAGGTCCCTTGAGCACACATTTGAGTTCGCAAACAAAGGCGACAACGAGCTTGTCATATCCGGGCTTGTCCCTTCCTGAGGGTGCACGGCCGCGGTGGTCAGTTCAGACCACATTAAACCCGGGGAAAAGGGCAGGATAAGCGTAAAAGTGGCCGTCACATCCGAGGGCCCGGTCATAAAGACCGTGGAGGTCAAGAGCAACGACCCGGCAAGGCCGGGCGTGAGGCTCGTGGTCAGGGCTTTGGTCGGAAGACCTCCGCCGCCTGCACAAATATCAAACAACGGCAATTATTGACTCACGCATAAGTAATGTCCTTCCTCTTGTCATTCCGGCTTGTCCGGAATCTTTCTTCCGGAAGGACTCCCGACAAGCGGGAGTGACAGAAATAGGACATTAGTTTTACGTCTTTCAATAGCCGTAATAAATGAGAGGGCGCCTTTCGTCCCAATGACCGGCGAGGGGGCACGGCCCCGGCGCAATAGGGGCTACGAGCCCCGGCGATAAGGGGGCACGGCCTGAAATAGAGCCTGCAATAGAGATCGAACATTGTCATTGCGAGCTCTGCGAAGCAATCTCAAGCATTTGCAAGGAGATTGCCACGCCCCGAAGCATCGGGGCTCGCAATGACAAGCCTGTCATTCCCGCTTGTCGGGAATCCTTCCGACTTGTTCGGAATCGTAAGAAAGACTCCGGACAAGCCGGAGTGACAGCATGAAGAAATCCTATTGCTATTTTTGGGCACGAGCCCGGCGTGGTATAATTTTAAACGATGCGCTTAAAACCGTTCCCGAAAAAGACGCTCATATGGGCCTTGGTCCTGCTTTTGGCCGGAGGACTTATTTCCCTTGCGATAAGAAAGCGGGGGTTTGTCGAGGTCAGGACCGAAAAGGCAAAGAGGCAGAGGCTTGAGCTTACCGTAACCGCCACTTCCACAGGCACCGTGAAGTCCGACAAGGAAGTGAAAGTGAGCGCCGAAAGGACAGGCAGGCTCTCGAAACTCCTTATAGACGAAGGCGACCCGGTAAAGGCCGGCCAGCTCATTGCCGGGCTCGACCCGGAGGATGCCTCCCTTAACCTCGAGATGGCATCTGCCTCTTACGAGCGGGCCTCCGCTTTGCTCGATGAGCTTAAGGCCGCATACGAGCCCTTCATGGACGAGGTGGAAAATGCGATTTCAAGAGCGCAGGCAATCCTGAAAGAGGCGCAACAGCGCTTCGAGCGGATGAAAGGGCTTAAGGCCAAGGGGTTTGTCTCCCAGATGGAGTTCGACAAGGCCGAGCTCGATTACAGCGTTTCCAAGGCCAACCACGAATCCGCCCTCTCCGGCAGAAAACACCTCGATGTAAAGGTCAGGGAGATAAAGGCGCAGGAGGCCGCGGTCAAAGAGGCATCGAGGGCCCTTGCCCTCGCCCGGCTCGACTACGAGCGCTCTTTCATAAGGTCCCCGGTCTCGGGCGTCGTGGCGGGAAGGCCCGCAACCTTAGGGGAGACCGTCATTAAGGGCGCGCCCATCGCCTTGCTCATAACCCTCGAATCCCTGTATATCGAGGCCCCGATAGACGAGGCCGATATCGCACGGGTCAGGAAGGGACAGGATGTGCATGTCACGATGGACGCCTATCCGGAAAAGAGGCTCTCGGGCTATGTCCATGCCGTCTCGCCCGTCGTGCTCGGCGGAAGGCTCGAGGCCCGGACATTCGAGGTGAAGGTAAGGCTCAGGGATAAGGGCATCGTGCTTAAGCCCGGCATGTCCGCGGATGTAGAGATAGTCGCAGACAGGGTGGGAGACGCCCTTACGGTCCCGTCCCCTGCGGTAATCGAGCGCGCCGAGGGGAAATTCGTCTATGTGAGGGAAGGCGCGAGGGTGAGATTGAGGCAGATAGAGACGGGGATATCGGACTGGACATACACTGAGGTTAAATCCGGCCTCGGCGAGGGCGATGAGGTGGTCGTAACCCCGGATGCGCCCGGGCTGAGAGACGGTGCGAGGGTCAAGGCCATTGGCTCTGATAATAGAACTTAAGGGCGTAACGAAGTCCTACGCCCTGCCTAAGATTTCGATCGATGTCCTGAGGGGCGTGGACCTCGAGGTCGGGGCGGGAGAGTTCGTCGCCGTCATGGGGCCTTCGGGCAGTGGGAAGTCCACGCTCCTCAACATCATAGGTTGTCTCGACAGGCCCACGACCGGCGCTTACAAGTTCGAGGGGGTAGACATAAACACCAAAAGCGACAACGAGCTTGCCGAGATAAGAAACCGGAGAATAGGCTTCATATTCCAGAGCTTCAACCTCCTTCCGAGGGTCCCGGCATGGAAGAATGTCGAACTGCCCCTTCTTTACTCCGGCGTGCCCGCAACACAGAGAAAGACCCTCTCGCTTTCGGTCCTCGCCAGCGTGGGCCTCGGCGAGAGGGCGGAACACAAGCCCTCGGAATTGAGCGGCGGGGAACAGCAGAGGGTGGCCATAGCAAGGGCCATCGTGAACAACCCCGCCATAATCCTTGCGGACGAGCCCACCGGAAACTTGGACAGCAAATCAGGGGCCGAGGTCATGGAGATATTCTCCGGCCTTCACAGGCAGGGCGTTACGGTCATCATGGTCACCCACGAGCGGGACATCGCCGACCGGGCCGAGAGAATCATCACCATAAAGGACGGGGTCTGCCTGCATGGATGTTTTTGAGGTCCTGAGGACCGCAAGGGATGCGCTCTTTACAAACAAGGTAAGGGCTTTCCTTACGATGCTCGGCGTGGTTATCGGCGTTTCCGCAGTCATACTCCTCGTCTCCATAGGGGAGGGCGCGCGGAGGTACATAAAGAGGGAGTTCGGAGAGCTGGGCAGTAACCTCCTTATCGTCGTGCCCGGAAAGACGGCAAAGGAGGGCGGCATGCACATGGGCACATCCGCGGTGAGGAAGCTCACATACGACGATGCGGTCCTCATCGAGAAGCGTTCGGCCAATGTCCTTCATGCGGTGCCCGTCATAGTCGGCACATCCACCATAAGGCACGGCGGAAAAAGCAGGGACACATACATAGTAGGCGTTTCGGATGCGTACTTCGGGGTGAGAAACCTCAGTATGGCCATAGGCCGCTCCATAAGCGCATCCGATGTCGAAGGGACAAGGCGTGTGGCCGTCCTCGGAAGGACGGTCAAAAAAGAAGTCCTCGGGGAGATAAACCCCCTCGGCGCAAAGGTCTCCCTTGCCGATGCGAAGTACAGGGTCGTAGGGGTCATGGAGCCGAAGGGAGTCGCCATGGGCTTCGACATAGACGATGTCGTCTTCGTCCCGGTTACGGCGGCAAGGGAGCTTTTCGACATGGACTGGCTCTTCAACATAACCGTCAAGGTCAAGTCCCCGGAGGCCCTGAATGCGGCCAAAGAGGATATTAAAGAGCTTCTCA
>Ga0214473_10003118_pt1 | contig 20240 bp, 23 predicted proteins | sample RVTome_7_FD_203509 | JGI IMG/M metagenome (GOLD analysis project Ga0214473, IMG submission 203509) | Soil microbial communities from uranium-contaminated site in the Upper Colorado River Basin, Wyoming, United States - RVT98D197 | ecosystem: Environmental > Terrestrial > Soil > Contaminated >... | reverse complement strand
CTCTGCGAAGACTCAAAACACTTGGAATCGATATTCGCAAACTCAAGTCTTGTATGCCAGATGATCTATGAGCAAGTCGCGCTGTGGTATTAAAGAGTGCTGCAATCGAATCAACCAATCATCAGCAAAGGAGGACACAGAATGAATCGAAGGGAGTTTCTGACAACTTCGTTGGCGGCGGGCACCATCGTGTCGGCGACCTCAAGCTCCGCCCTCGCTCAGGACAAGAAGGCGGTCAGGATCGTGGGCGTGTCGTGCAGCCCGCGGAAAGGCAAGACAACCGCGACGGCGGTCCGAGTCGCCCTCGATGCAGCCAAGGCGGTCGATTCTCGCATCAAGATCGAGCTGATCGATCTGGGCGGCCTTCATATCTCCGGCTCCCTGGGCGGCTCTACCTCCGCCGAGGCCAAGCAGCCCGAGGATGACTTCGAGATCGAAGTGTTTCCGAGGCTCACAGATCCTGTGCCGGACGGTCTGATCATCGGGTCACCGAGCTACTTTCGAAGTATGAGCGCGTTGTGCAAGGCGTTTCTTGAGCGTATCGCCGTGCTTCGCGAACCCAAGCTCCTGCTGGCCGACACGCCGGTGGGCGTGCTCGCTACCGGCGCCTATCGCAACGGGGGCCAGGAGCTGGTCATCCAGGAAATCCAGACCGCCATGCTGGTTCATGAGGTGATGGTGGTCGGCGGCAAACCCAGGGCTCACCAGGGCGCAACTTTGTGGAACGCCTACAAGGACGACATCATGAAGGATGAGTTTGGGATCGAGACCGCCAAACAACTCGGCATCCGCGTCGCCGAGGCTGCTTTGCGACTGGTTGGAACTCAGAAATGAGAGACAGACATCTTGCAGATCTCCTAACCTACAGTCGTGTCTGGTCGTTGGATTCCTGCGATAAGTTGCGTTAGCCACGAATGTCCGACAACACGGAGGACGCAGCGTTGTCCAAGATCCTCAAAGTCAAACCGGCGGATGGCTACCCTCCTGAAGAGGGCTGCTATCTTCGCGGCAACGACTACTCGCCGATTGCCGTGGCGGTCATTTTACGATGGATGCGGGAACATACCCCGCCGGACATCGAAAAGCTGGTCAGAGTGGCCGTAGAAAGCGGAGCGGCCTTGGCCGGCACAGTGCAGACGGAAAACGTCGGCCTTGAAAAAGTCATCTGCAACCTCGTCGCGAACCCCAACATTCGATATTTGGCCGTGTGCGGCCCGGAATCTCCCGGTCATCTGGTTGGAGACGCAATCCTGGCTTTATCCAGGAACGGCATCGACTCGCAGAAGCGAATCATTGGAGCTCAAGCCCCAACGCCATTTCTGTTCAATGTCGCCGAGGAATTCATCCTCCGCTTTCGCCGGCAAATCACCGTCATAGACCTGGTGAACGAAGGCTCGCCTGATTTGCTCCGTGAGGCCGTCTGCGCCTCGTATCAGGAAGAGCCTACCCGATTCCGCGAATATACGCTGTCAGATCCGGGCGCCTATCCGGAGCCTGCTCTGAATGGCAAGATCACCTGGCGCGTGGCAAATCCGCAGCAACAACCCAAGACCGAAGAAGAGCAAAGACAGGTGGAGAAACTCCACTCACTAACCGAAAGAATCAGAAGAGCCGTACGGCAGAAACGACCTCCCGACCCGAATTGTTGATGCCGCCGGAAAGACTGGCACGACGACTCGGTTGCCATAGCAATGTAGTAGGAATGATGGATTCGGCGTCACGGCGTGTCCGCAATCCCTCAATTTCGTGAGGAAGAGGGGGTTGACAGGAATGCCGTAATATGGCATCTTTATGTGTATGGAATTGATGCTGAGGATGATGCCATGAGAACCACGCTGAATCTGAACGACGATCTGGTCGCCCGGGCCGCTGAACTGACGGGAGTCAAGGAGAAGACCGCCTTGGTGAGGCTTGGCCTAGAGGCCCTGATTGCCCTCAAGAGTGGCGAACGTCTGGCCCGGCTGGCCGGCACGGAACGCAGGCTCAGGCCTATTCCGCGACGCCGGACGGGGTCATAGCTGTGGTCCTGGTCGACACCTCCGTGTGGGTTCAGCACCTGCGCCAAGGCAGTGCGGCCCTCGCACGGCTGCTCACCGATGGACAGGTAGTTTGCCATCCCTTCATTGTGGGCGAACTGGCCTGCGGAAGTCTCAGGAATCGCTCGGAGATTCTTGCCCTTCTGAGCGCCCTGCCGCGAGCTGAAGCGGCCGGACATGAAGAGGTTCTGCGATTCATCGATACGTATCGCCTGATGGGCAAGGGTCTCGGATACATCGATATCCACCTTCTGGCCTCAGCGGTCCTGACCGGCGTGCCGATCTGGACCCTGGACAAACCACTCAGACAAACCGCCATCCGTTTGGATTTGACCTATCTCGCGCAAGCGTAGAGTGTATTCGCAATGCGTCCCCTTTACAGCCCCCGACCAAACTCAAAGCAAACCTCCTTCGCGTCGAATGCCTTGACGTGATGCCCGTCGTCCGTAGCTAATTCCTCAATAAGATGGCTGATCGGAGAATCTCGCAGCAAGGTCTCGCAGAGTCTCAACTCAACGTCCCGGCTCAGCGAGACATCGTACACTTCCAGAATCCGAAATGTCCTTGGCTGGCGGTCCATCGATAGGTCAGTACACTCAGAATCGTATTTGATCCACAGAGTGCTGGTTGAAGGGTTCACGGTGTCGGTTCCTCAAACGCGGCCTTGAGTGGGCGATTTCTCATCCAACTCGCATTCATAGTATGCTCACATCCTCAATCTTCCCACGCTGACAATGATTATACGCTCCGGCACAAAACGGGCCCGTCCTCGAATGTCAATGTCTCCTCCCGCACAGCTTCACGTGGCGATTGCGGAAGGGATGTTGCAGGTCTCCAGATTTGCAGGGAGCCTATCGTCTTGCCGGTCTGGTGCGAGTCTCTCTTCGTCGAGTAGCCCCGGGTCGGAGCAGTCGATCCCGGTGCTTTTCTTGTTCCGCCATATAGTGCTCGACAAGCCTTCGCGGATCGTTGTCGAATTCAGCGGAGATCTTCTTCCGCACGTCGCGCACGGCCCGAATGCCTTCATCGTCTGTTTTCATCCTCGTCTCCTAATAACTCCAGAGGCGTCACCAATGCTGGAACGAATAACCCCAGCAGCGCATTGACCCTTCTGATGTGGTCGAACTTGTTCGCATTCGCAAGATGGCGGCAGTTCCAGGTGAGCAGGAAGTCACACCGATGGAGGGACGCGAGGGCAAGGTGCAGCGCGTCGCCGATGGGATTGTTGGGCATGACCTTGCGGGCAACATATGCCTGGACGATCTCCGCAACCTCCGCCTCGATCGGTACAAGAGGCAGGTGTTCAATCAGTCGTAGGGAGTCTTCGCGAGCGGGGAAGTCCCCCCGTGACAATTCTTCGACGACGGCGGCGCTTGTGACGAGTTCATACCCACGTCTGGCGTCCTTCCACCACCTGCGTGTCCACTCCCGCCGGGCCACCATTTCCGGTTCGCAGCGTACGTCGAAGTAGAAGCTCGGTATCGTTGCCATCGATTCTCCTTTGCGCACTACACGTATTCTACCCAAGTAATCGCCGAGCGTCAACAACATAGCGAGAGGATAACAGGCTTATGCATCATTTGGATGCGATAGCCCTGGGGGGCATACCCAGTCGGCGTTACCGAACATTTTTCCAGTTGACTCGTATGCTGCTTCGGATATAATTCGTTATATGGCGAAATGTGAAAGTAGGGTATGCGTGAAGTCCTGGACATGACCAAGGCGTTGGCGGATGGAAACCGGCTTCGGGTGCTGATGGCGCTCGGGAAGGGGGAGCTGTGTGTCTGTCAGATCGTCGAGCTGCTCCAATTGGCGCCTTCGACGGTGTCCAAGCACATGTCCATCCTTCGGCAGGCCCGGCTGGTCGAAGGCCGCAAGGACGGCCGCTGGATGTACTATCGTCTGCCTGATCGGGACGCACCGAAGGCTGTCAAGGACGCCGTGGCATGGGTTCGACGCCATCTCGCGGAATCGCCGCAAATCATGCAAGACGGGAAAGAGCTTGAGAGAATCCTCAGTATGGATCCGGAGGACCTGTGCAAAGAGCAATGCAAGAGCTGAAAGTGCTGTTTCTGTGTACGGGCAACTCCTGTCGCAGCCAGATGGCCGAGGGTTGGGCACGGCATCTCAAAGGGGATGTGATCGAGCCTTACTCGGCCGGGGTCGAGCCGCATGGACTTGATCCCAGGGCGGTCGAAGTAATGGCGGAGGCCGGCGTGGACATCTCCGGTCATCATGCCAAGCATATTGACGAAGTCATGGACATTCCATTCGACTACGTCGTGACCGTGTGCGATGACGCCCGCGAGCGCTGCCCGTTTTTCCCGGGAAGAGCCAAGATGATCCATGTCGGCTTCGAAGATCCGCCCCGATTGGCGAAGCAGGCAAAGGACGAACAAGAGGCGTTGAGCCATTATCGACGGGTCCGGGATGAGATCCGGCGGTTCATCGAGTCCCTGCCGGACACCCTGGAACAGGTGAGGAGTCAGAACCATGGAACGAAAACGTAATGTGCTATTCCTGTGTACGCATAACAGCGCCCGCAGCCAAATGGCCGAGGCGTTCCTGAGGAAGTACGCCGGAGATAAGTTTGATGTCTACAGCGCCGGTCTGGAACCCACGGAGATCGACCCGATGACTCACGAGGTCATGCGAGAGGTTGGCATCGCTATGGAAGGCCAGTATGCCAAAGGCGTGGAGACGTATCTTGGGAAGCTCCTGGTGAACCACCTCATCATCGTATGCGAGATGGCCAACAGCAGATGCCCACACAGTTGGCCCGGAGTCTATGAGCGGCTGTTCTGGCCGTTTGATGATCCCGCAGCCATGGAAGGCAGCCACGAGGAAAGACTTCAGAAGTTCAGGCAAATCCGCGACCAGATCGAGCAACGCGTCAAGTCATGGCTGATGGAAATCCACAAGCGGGAGCCTCAAAAGAAATGACGTTATCCACAGGTACTATCGGCACAGTTTGGACCTGGGCGGACCGGTTGGGAGCAGCGGCGGTTCGCTGCAATGTCGGCCGGATGCACTACACTGTTGAGCCGGGCCTGTATGCTGTGAACGAGCCGGAGCCGGATGCTCCTGTGTTTGCTTCGGCGAACTACAAGCTCTCATTTGATCATCTCCGCCGTGCGTTGAATGGTGTTTCAGGATGGATACTCGTGCTTGACACAAAGGGAATCAACGTCTGGTGCGCCGCGGGCAAGGGGACCTTTGGCACGGCTGAGCTGGTACAGCGCGTTCAGGCGGTGGACTTGGCCCAGCGAGTCTCCCACCGGACTCTCGTCGTGCCCCAGTTGGGCGCGCCTGGGGTGGCGGCCCACGAGGTGCACGAGCAAACCGGCTTTCGGGTGGTGTACGGGCCTGTCCGGGCCGGAGACATTCCTGCATTCCTGCGCAACGGGATGAAAGCAGATGCCGACATGCGAACCGTGCGGTTCCGCCTTGCCGACCGGCTCGCGGTTGTTCCCGTGGAGTTGGTCGTCTCGGCCAAGTATGCCTTGATCGTGGCGGCGGTTTTCTCCATTTTGGCCGGATGGCGCAGCGGCGGCTGGGCTTGGAGCACATTCCAGACGAAAGGATTGGCTGCAGCCGCATCGGCCTTGGGAGGGTACGTTTTTGCCGGTATCGCCGTTCCAGGCTTGCTGCCCTGGCTGCCGGGTCGGGCTTTCAGCATCAAAGGGGTATTTGCGGGGCTGCTTGCGTGGCTATTGCTCTGGGCGCTGGGACCGTACAATCGAGCCATCGATCTCGCGGCCTGGCTGATCCTGCTGTGCGTGACGGCGTCTTTCATGGGGCTGAACTTCACAGGCGCCTCGACCTATACGTCACTGTCCGGCGTTAAGAAAGAGACGCGTATCGCTGTCCCCGTGATGGCAACCGGCCTCCTGGCGGCTCTTTGTCTCTGGATACGAGCGTGTGGCATCCCCTGAGAGGTGGAATATGGGTATGTACTTGAAGAATGTCGTGACTCTTGGCCTTGACGTGGACAAGTGCATCGGCTGCGGCATGTGCACCAAAGTCTGTCCGCACGCGGTCTTCGCCATTCGGGAAGGCAAAGCCCGAATTGGAGATAGGGATGCGTGCATGGAATGCGGCGCCTGCGCAAAGAACTGCCCGGTCGGGGCGATTTCCGTCGAAGCCGGTGTGGGCTGTGCCCAAGCGGTTCTTCATAGCTGGGCCACCGGCAAACAAGAGTGCGGCTGCGACGCCTCCTCCTGCTGCGGACGTTCAGAGTAGACGACCAGGCAAGGGAGAAAAAACGGCGGCCGAAGGCCCGAAAGCGTACAAGGAACAGAAAATGGACAACAGGACTATGGAATTGATCGCCATTGGAGCGTCTGTCACGGCACATTGCCAGCCTTGTCTGATCTATCACCTGGGCAAGGCCAGGGAGATGGGAATCGATGAGAAAGAGATACGAGAGGCCGTCGCCGTTGGTCATAAGGTGGAAAAAGGCTCTACGTCTGCCATGAGGGATTTTGCAGAAGGGCTTCTGGGCTCGCCGAAGCAGGATGACTCAGCTTCTTGTGCCGGCAAGACGTCGCCGGACGGGAAGAGTTACTGTTCGTGAAAAACCAAAATGAGGCAGGAGTGACCAATGAATCTGCCAAACGAAGAACCAAAGCAGACTGACAACATGGAATTGCTGAAACAACGGGCCTCGGATTGTGCACCGGGGTGCGCCTGCCACGGCTCTGGATCGTCGGGGCGGCTGCGGTGGGTCCTGGGAGTGATCGTGCTGCTGGTCGCCGCGACGCTGGTGGCACGGGCCGTGGTCAAGAGCCAAGGGTTGCCAACAGAGCCGGCTTCGCCTGCTTTTGCACCGCTTGCCCCGGCGACGACGCCTGAGAACCAGCCTCCCGCAAGCCCGCCCGACACGGCCGAGGCGACAGAGGCAGGCACAACCAGGAGCATCGCCTCGCTTTCCGAGTTGAACACGCTGGCGGTTGCGAACGATGCCGTCTTTGTTTACATCCCCGGGAAAGGCGGATCACCGGGTGATCCACCTGCGGCGGCCATGAAGAGCGCGGCAGGCCGAATCACGTCCCAGGGATACAAGATCGCCCTGTTCACTCTACAGGCAGGCTCGCGTGACCACGAACAGCTTGCGGCACAGATGTCCGTGCCGGGGGTTCTGGCCGCAGTTAAAGGGCGCGGGATGAGCGCCGTCTCCGGCGAGATTACGGAAACGAAGCTCATCCAGGGCTTCGTCGGCGCCGCGAACGCAGGCGGCTGTGGACCGGCCGGCTGCGGTCCAGCGGGCTGTCCACCGGTGGGGACCAAGTAGCATGCTCAAGACAGTGACAGAGGCGCTTCAAGCCGCCAGCATGGGGCCTGCCGCGTTGCCGTTGGCTTTTGCGTTGGGACTGGTCAGCGCCGTCGCCAGTGCCTGCTGCACTCTGCCGGCGATGGGTATGCTCGTGGCCTACTCGGGCACGCGGGAAAACGCCAACCGGCGAATGGCATTCACGTCCGCGATCTGGTTCTTGATCGGAACCACGCTGGCACTGATCGTACTGGGGCTTGTCGCCGGTCTTGTCGGCCAGACGGCGCAGGTGTTTCTCGGACGGTATTGGAAAGTATTCGCGGGAGCTGTCGCGGTCCTCTTGGGATTGGCGACTCTCAAGCTGCTTCCCATCCGGCTGCCAAGGCGCGTTCAGAAAGACGGCAGTCCCTCCGCCTCCGACGCAAAAATGGGCGCGGCGCTCGGGGGACTGTTTCTGGGCGGCGGCGTAGCGGCATGCTCCCTGCCCTGCAATCCCGGGATTTTCATCGTCCTCGGCGCGAGTGTGTTGCTGGGCCGCATGGTGTGGGGAATGGTGCTCATGGCGGCTTTTGCCATAGGCTTCAGCCTGCCACTCAGCGCCATTCTCTTCGGCGTGTCGTTCGGGAGGGCGTCCATCAAGGCGCAGAAGGCGGACGCGGCGATCCGAGCCGTCGCCGGTGTCCTGCTGGCCGGCGCGGGTCTGTATCTGCTAGCGTCATTTTGATAGAAAAGGAACATGGAAGATGACGAAACTGGTGGAAGTGTTCGATCCGCCCATGTGCTGTTCCAGCGGCGCGTGCGGACCGAAGGTGTTGGATAGGAGACTCGTGCAGTTCAGCGCTGCGCTCGAATGGCTGCGTTCTCAAGGCGTTCAGGTGGAACGCTACAATCCGAGCGAGCAATACGAGGTGTTCATCGGCAACGCAACGGTCGTCAATACGATCAACACACACGGCACAGAGTGCCTTCCCTTGATCCTGGTGGATGGGGAAATCGTCAGCTATGGCGCCTATCCCAGCCAGGAGGAACTGGCCGCGATGGCCGGCGTCAAAAACGAGAAAGAGGCAAACGCCTGACAAGACAACGATTTCGGGGGGGGTCGCGCACGCGGACGCGCCGATCCAAGCCGTCACGGGCGTCGTGCAGGGATCTGTTTCTTGGCAAGGTTCTAAAACCAACCCGAACCGAAAGGAGATACGACAATGGAAACTAAGGCGAAAGACGAGAAACAAAAGAAAGGTTTCCTGGCCGCGATCTGGGAGTCCATGACCAAGACCGGCGGCTGCTGCGGCTCAGGTGGAAACTGCTGCGGCCCTTCCGATCCGAATAGCGGTAACGAGAAAGCCAAAGAAAAGAAGGATGATCGTAGCGCAGGGGGACGCAATGGGTCGTAATGACAGGGCGGACGCCTCAGACTACAAAGACCTCGCCGTCTTGGCCATCGTCCCGGTTGTTGTGGCGGTCTTGACCTTGACGAGTTGGGTTCTCGCTCACTGGGACATCGGACCGTATTTCATCAGTGCTGCGCTCGCCATTGCGGCCGTCATCTTCGGCGGCTTTCAACGCTTCATTGCCGGGTTTAAGGACGCTTTCAAGCGGAAGATCACGGTCAACGTGTTTGTCGTGGTCGCGCTCTTGGCCACGATGGCGATTGGTGAATTCAGACCAGCCGCCATTATCGTCTTCATCATGGCCGCCGCCGGGGCGCTGGAGTCCTACACCCTGGACAAGACCCGCAAGAGCATTCGTGACCTTCTGGATTTTGCTCCGCGAATGGCGACCGTTCGCCGACAGGGGGAGGAAGTCGTCGTCCCGGTAGCCGATCTCCAGGTGGGTGACGTTGTTGTGGTCAAGCCCGGCGCACGGATTCCCGTGGATGGCGTGGTGACCGCCGGGGCGAGCAGTGTCAATCAGGCGCCGATCACCGGCGAATCCATGCCGGTGGAGAAGTTTCCGGGAAGCAGTGTTTTCAGCGGGACCCTCAACGAGTCCGGCCGCCTGGAGATTCGGACGGACAAGGTAGGCGAGAACACGACCCTGGCGAGAATCGTGCACTTGGTGCAGGAAGCCCAGGGGACACGCGCGCCCGTTCAGAACATGGCAGACCGTTTCACGACGTGGTTTCTGCCGACGGTGGTTCTGCTCGCCATCATCGCCTTCGGCATTTCCGGCGATGTCAAGGTGGCCGTCTCCGTTCTGCTTGTGGCGTGCCCCTGCGCTTTCGCCATCGCCACCCCTACCGCTGTGACCGCCGGTGTCTCCAATATGGCGCGCCGGGGGGTCCTCATCAAAGGCGGTGTCTTCCTGGAACTGGGCCACAAGATAGACCACCTTCTCGTGGACAAGACGGGAACTTTCACCTTCGGCAGGCCCAAGGTGGAAGGCATCATCCCCTTCAACGGGAAAGGCCCGGACGACATCCTGCGCATGGCATGCATCGCGGAGAAGTATTCCGAGCACCCATTGGCGCGTTCCATTCTGGCGGCCGGCAGGGAGAGGGCCCTCGACATTCCCGACCCGGACCATTTTGTGAGCACGACGGGCATGGGGGTGGAGGCCCGATGGAACACCGCGAACATTCGGGTGGGCAAGCAGGCATTCCTCCAGGCCGCAGGTGTGCCCATCGTCTCGCGGGTGGATCAGGAGATGGCAAGACAATCGGACCAGGGACGCACCGGTGTCCTTGTGGCGCACAACGATGAAGTGATTGGCTTGCTTGCGATTGCCGACGAGATCCGCCCCGAGATTCCGGAAACCATCCGGTTGCTCAAAACGATGGGGGTGCAAAGGATTACCATGCTGACCGGCGATCATCCGCGCGTGGCGGAAGCGGTCGCCAGGGCCATCGGGGTGGACGGCTTTCAGGCCGGGCTGCTTCCGGAGCACAAGCAAGAGTCCGTCAGGACCTTGCAGGCCGACGGCCATATCGTCGGAATGATTGGTGACGGCATTAACGATGCGCCGGCTCTCGCGTTGGCCGATGTGGGGATCGCCATGGGCGCCGCCGGCACCGACGTGGCCATAGAAACAGCCGACGTCACTCTGATGAACGATGATATATCGGGGGTGGCCGATTTCATGTGGATGTCGGCGAAAGTCCTGCGTCGAATCAAACTGAATATCTTCTTTTCCATGATCTACAACGTCATTGGGCTCACCTTGGGTGTCCTGGGATTGATGACACCCATTATCGCAGTGGTTTTCCAGGAAGCGGGCTGCATCACGGTCGTCTTCAGTTCGACGTTGTTACTTTGGTCCAAGCGGAGCACGGCAACGTTGCGAAGTAGATTCTCCGGCTGCGGTTTCGAGCCGACGGGGGCGACAGAAACTGCGCCCGTGGGCCGTTGACACGCGGGAATCGAGTTCTCAGAAACAGACGGGATCAATGAAAGCAAGTGTAGATATTGATTCTGATACCTCTAGCAAGCGAGGCCAATGCTTGTGTGGCGTGGGGCCTCGAATCGGACGTATGATCTCTGGTCTTGAGGATGTCAAATATGACCCCGCCCGACGTCGCTTTGCTCGCGGTCCTGATCTTTGGGGCTGCTTGTCTGTACTCTTCCGTCGGGCATGCAGGCGCCTCGGGCTATCTGGCGGCGATGGCCCTGTTCGGGTTGGCCCCGGCGGTCATGAAACCGAGCGCGCTAACGCTGAACATCCTGGTGGCGGCCATTGCGACGGTGAAGTTCTGTCGAGCGGGGTGTTTCTCTTGGCGGCTGCTCTGGCCGTTTGCGGTGGCGTCCGTACCGCTGGCGTTCGTCGGCGGTATGTTGCATCTGCCCGGAGCTTATTACCGCCCGGTGGTCGGGGTGGTCCTGCTTTACGCCGCCTATCGGATGTATCGCGCATCGCGACACGCCGACCAGCCTGGCAACACGCGCCCGCCGCAAATGGTCGCGGCGATCCTGGCGGGCGGAGCCATCGGCTTGCTCTCTGGCCTGACCGGCGTTGGGGGCGGCATCTTCCTCAGTTCCCTGCTGCTTTTCATGGGGTGGGCCGAGACGAAGCAGACATCGGGTGTCTCGGCGGTGTTCATTTTGGTGAACTCCATCGCCGGATTGGGCGGTCACTTGTCGAGCATGCCCCAGTTGCCCACCGCCTTGCCGTTTTGGGCGGTCGCTGCGGCAGCGGGCGGCTGGTTGGGGTCCGAATACGGGTCCAGGCGGCTGGCCAGCGGGACTGTCCAGTTGTTGCTGGCGCTGGTACTTGTAATTGCGGGCCTGAAACTGGCGCTTACCTGAACAGGGCAGATCGACCATCCGCGCAAAGTGCCGCAATGTCGTTGCCGTTTTCGTCCGCAATTCGCCACGATGCTCTCCTTTGCGCAGGGACTCCTGGCGGAGCCAGATGGTCCAAACTTGGGCATGGTGCTGCAAGAGCGATTGCAGGGAAAACTCATCCGCCGTATCGGGCGTATTTAGGATGACTACGGATTTTTCCTTTCTCTGGATGTTCCGCGAAGTATTTCTGACGGGAGTTTGTGTATGAGCGAAGGAATCGCAAAGAGACTGTCGTTTCTGGACCGTTTTTTGACGTTGTGGATTTTCCTGGCGATGGCCTTCGGGGTGGCGCTGGGGTATTTCGCCCCGGCGTTCGGCAACTGGATCGGTTCGCTTCGACCGGAAGGGACGCAGACCAGTATTCCCATCGCCATTGGGCTGATCCTGATGATGTACCCGCCTTTGGCCAAGGTCAAGTACGAGGAATTGGGCGATGTCTTTCGCAACTGGCGGGTGCTGGGCTTGAGCCTGATACAGAACTGGATCATTGGTCCCGTGCTGATGTTTGCTCTGGCCGTGCTATTCCTCCAGGGCCGGCCGGAATTCATGATCGGCCTGATCATGATCGGCCTGGCCCGCTGTATCGCGATGGTCATCGTCTGGAACGACCTGGCGCGAGGCGACACGGAATATGCGGCCGGCCTCGTCGCCTTCAACTCCATCTTCCAGGTGCTTTTCTATAGCATCTACGCTTGGGTATTCATCACGGTATTGCCGCCGCTGCTCGGCCTGTCGGGAGCGGTGGTCAACATCACCGTCAGTCAGATTGCGGAGAGTGTCTTCATCTACCTGGGCATCCCGTTCCTCGCCGGAATGATAACTCGTTTCGTGCTGGTCAAGGCCAAGGGCAAAGAGTGGTATCACGGCCGGTTCATTCCGAAGATCAGCCCGATCACGCTCATCGCCCTGCTGTTCACCATCGTGGTCATGTTCTCCATGCAGGGCCAGAAGATCATCGACAAGCCGGGCGACGTGGTGCTGATCGCGATTCCTCTGCTGATCTACTTCGTGGTCATGTTCCTGGCGAGCTTCTGGATGAGCAAGAAGGCCGGGGCCAACTACGCCAAATCGGCCACGCTTTCGTTCACGGCCGCCAGCAACAATTTCGAGCTGGCCATCGCCGTAGCGGTAGGCGTGTTCGGCATCAATCACGGCGCCGCATTTGCCGCCGTCATCGGCCCGCTCGTGGAGGTCCCCGCGCTCATTGGATTGGTGAACGTGAGCCTGTGGCTCAAACGTAAGTGGTTCGCCGAGGAGATTGCCACCGGCGCAGCTCCCGCCACTACAACGTGATAAGGCTCACCGGCATAGCCCTTGCAGGCACGCCGCGGTCATGCCTCCGGCGAACCCTCGGCCTTGCCTTCGAGCAGCCGCTCGAGGATGCGGATGTCCTTGGGGATGTGAACGGTTACGTACTCCCCCGTCTCAATCGACTCGACGGTGGGGTAGGTCAGCCCGGACCGTTCCGCCAACCCGTGCAACGTCAGATTCAAGCGGCGACGCAGCACGCGCATAATTCTGAAATCGTAATCGCTGTTCACTACGGACTCCTGCCCAGACGCACTCAATGACGGTTCAAAGCACGACCCTCGATCAGGAACTGCGTCATCGCCACGGGAGCAGTTCGTCCCAGATGAGCGTGTGGAAGATATTGGAGTAGTCGTCGGTCCAGAGCCCGACGGCCGGGTCCGGCTCCATCGCACGCCAGCCATCTTCCGCATCCAGAAGCGAGAGGTCGCTGCCGTCACGCGCGACGGTGGCCCACGTGGATCGCCAGTTGTGTTCTCCGGAATCGTCGCTGGGCTCATAGTCCTCCACCAGGGCGGCCAGTCCCGCGTCGGCCGTCAGGTTCGCCAGGACCGGCTCAAGATTCACGTACCGGTTCGAGATGTGGAACAGCACGATGCCGCCGGGGGCGATTTTGCGCATGTACATGGCCAGCGCCTCGCGGGTCATCAGGTGCACCGGAATCGCGTCAGAGCTGAACGCATCGAGCACGATGAGGTCGAACGTCCCATCCGCCACCTTGCCGATGCTCTGGCGGCCGTCGCCGAGGACCACGTCCAATCCCGGCGGGGCCAATTCGAGGTAGCGGAACAGCCTCGGATCGCGGGCAATTCGCTCCACGGCAGGGTCCACCTCGAAGAAGGTCATCGTTTGTCCCGGCTCGTGGTAGCATGAGGTCGTGCCGGTGCCAAGGCCCATACAGGCGACACGCTTCACCAGCCGGACCGCTCGCATCGCCTCGAACACCTGCCCCAGCGGCCCCTCCCGGCCGTAGTAGCTCGTAGGCATCCGGTCGGCTGCCTCACCCATGTGTTGGTCGCCGTGAATGATGTTGCCGTGATAGAGGGAGTGCACAGTCCCCCCGGAATCCCTGTAGACCGTGTAGACGCCGAAGAAACTACGCTGACGAAAGAGCCGATTTCCGGCATCCTCGGCGTGGAGGATTCCGCCGAAAAGAATCGCGGCGAAGGCGAGGGCCACGCGAAGCGGACGGTGCTGAAAGCTGTAGAACGCCGCAGCCACGGCAACGTACACCAGCACGGGACCTGCAACACCGAGACTGCTGAGGGTCTCCGTGCCCAGAAAGCCGTCCACAAAGGAATAGGACAGCGCCACCGCGGCCGGCAGGACCCCGTCGAGCAGGGACCGCAGCCATCCGCCGCCGCCGGCCCCCGGACGCACCAGGCACGCGACGACGAGGATCAACGGGTACTCAAGCACGGAGTTGAACATGAGCGGTGCCACCAGCACACAGAAAACGCCGCCGAGCAACCCGCCCACGGACATCCAGAGGTAGAACTCCGTCAAGTGCGTGGCGGCAGGCCGCAGACGAACCAGCTCACCATGGCAGACCATGGCTGTCACGAACAACACGGCCAGATCCAGGGCAAACATCGGCAGCAACTCCAGCTTCGTGAAGCAGATGGCCGCCAGGGCGTACAGCGGGATCTGGAGAAACAGCATCCATTTATGTTTCAGGATGGGCCTGCGAGCGAATACGATGATGAAGCTCAGCATGTACAGCGACAGCGGCACGATCCAGAGGAACGGCACGGAGGCCACGTCCGTGCTGATGTGCGACGTCACCGCCAGCAGCAGCGCGGAGGGGACGAACGACAGCGCGAGCCAGTGTGCCCGGGCGCCCCAGGCGATCTCGTCCGAACGAGCGGAGACGGCCCCGCCGGAATCCGGCGCAGGGACCGCAGCGAGGACGGATTCGCACCCGCGCAGCGCCCGTAGGCTCACGAAACAGAGAACAATCGTGACCGCCAGCAGCGCGTAGCCAACGGCCCAGACGTGACTCTGCAGGGTCAGCCCGGACAGCGGCTCAATCACCGTGGGGTACGCCAATAACGCCGCCAGACCCCCGATGTTGCTGGACACATACAGAAAGTACGGGTCGGAGGCATGAACGTGCCCTGACCGGGAGAACCACCGCTGCAGCAAAGGCGCAGTGGCGGAAACTGCAAAAAACGGCAGACCGATAGAGAGCGTCAGCAGAGCGATCAGCCACGCCACGGGATGCGCTCCGCTGGAGGACGCATCGTTCCACGCGAGATGGACGGGCAGAGATAAGAGACCGAGAGCCAGCACCAAGGCATGGACCAGGACCTGCCATCGCACCCAGTGCAGCCGCGACAGAAGATGCGCATACAGATAGCCGCCCAGCAGCATCGCCTGGAAGAACATCACCGCCGTGTTCCAGACCGCCGGCGTGCCCCCCAGCAGCGGCAGGATCATCTTCGTAAACATCGGCTGAATGGCAAAAAGCAGGAAGGCGCCCAGAAACAATGCCAGGCAATGCAGCGGCAACGCCGGCAGTGCTCCACCAGGCGACTGGAGGGGAGCTGCCGCAGAAGGTCCGTCGTTCATATGAAATTCTTGTCCACTATCCCAAAGCCGACTGAATCGGCTCGCTATCTGTCCCGGAGTCGCGCAGACGCTTCCGCGTACCGCTGCTCCCAAGTATCTCGCGGCAATCTATGGCGGTAGCGGGAGAATGTCAAGGAGGAACAAAGATGACAAGACAGGTGCAACATACAAGGGTGGCAGCGTCAAGCGCAGCTTGGCGATGGTCTTCTTCGGATTCTCGACAACCATCGCCAGGGCCTGCGGCCTTGACGCTGCCACCCATACAGAGATTCTATCTGGGAGCAGTGGACTGAACACCAATCACACGTCAGCTTCGTCTCATGCGAACTCTTTGTACTCACGATCCCTGAGGATGCCGGGCTGCGGGAGGGGGTACTTGCCGTTGGCGTCGGCCCGCAGCGGCGAGGCGGAATCCATCGTCAGCTTGTCCACGTCCGGGGCGAGCTCGTGCGGGCAGTTGAGAATCTGCTCATACTTGATGACCTGCCCGGTGTGGGCGGCCATGCGGCCCATCGACGTTACCAGGCTCGCCTCTGCGCCGCGTTTCACCTCGTTGTACGGCTTGTTGTTGCGGATCGCGTCGATGAGATCGTCCCATTCGAGCTGATACGGGCTCTTCTCAGGCTGCGGATATCTCCAGATCGGCTCGGCCCCTTCCATCAGGTGGCAGTTGTAGGTGCGGACCTTGCCCGGCGCGTGGCCGGAGGTGGAGATGACAGCCGAGCCTTTTGTGCCGTGGGCATAGCTGCAGAAAGCGTTTTGACAGCCCTGCATGTTGCGGCCCTGGTAGAAGAGCTTCGTGCCGTCCGGATAGGTGTACTCGACGTCGTAGAGGTCGAAGTTCTGATCGACATAATCCTCGCGATAGTGGCGGCCGCCGATGGCATGGGCCTCGACCGGCCAGGCGCCCTTCATCCAGGAACACTCGTCGATCTGGTGAATGTAGTAGTCGCTGAAGCAGCCGCCGCTGGCCCAGATCCAGCTATGGAAGGTGCGGATCTGCCACATCAGCTCGCTCATATTGTTCGGCTTGCGGGTGGCCGTGGCGGACCGGCCGCTCATGCGATAGCCGCGAAGCAGGATGATCTCGCCGATCTCGCCGCCCTTGATGCGTTCGAGAAGCTCCTGGCGGCCGCGGCAGTGGCGAACCATCAGGCCGACGCCGACCTTGAGGTTCTTCTTATCCGCTTCCTCGGCCAAACTCAACATCCTGCGGGTCGTCGGGCCATCCACCGTCACGGGCTTCTCCATGAACATATGGAGGCCCTTCTGAATAGCGTAGGAGAAGTGCACCCACCGGAACGCCGGCGGGGTCGCACAGATGGCCACGTCGCCCGGGCTCAGGCAATCCATTGCCTTCTTATAGCCGTCGAAACCGACGAACTTGCGATCATCCGGCACGTCCACTTTGTCGCCGTGCTGATTCTTGAGGTTCTCATAGCTGCGTTTGACGCGGTCCTCGAAAACATCGGCCAGGGCGACGAGCTTGATCGGGCCATTCTTGACGGACAAGGCATTGTCGGCGGCCCCCGTGCCCCGCCCGCCGCAGCCGATCAGGACCGCCTTGATCGTGTTATTTTCCGCCGCATACATACGCGGGACAATCCCGGCGGTCAGGGTCGAGACGGCGGCCAGCCGGCCCGTGTTCTTAAGGAAATCGCGACGCGACGTGCTTTTCTGCATGGACTCACTCATTGCGGATTCTCTCCTACTGTCAAGTGCGTTCTCGATGCTGTACGTGCTGCCAATCACCATCTGCTCCCGGGAGCGGCAATCACCTGGCCCGTAACCTCATTATCGCCCTGACGCTGCCGGATACAAGCAATTTCTCCAGGTAGGACGGGCCATGCCGACTGCCTATTTCACCATTTCATCGTGGCGCCGCAGAGGCCGCCGTATGATCCGTGGAGCGGGTCTTCCTCGAAGAGCCGCAGGGCCAGGCCCATTCTCAACGCTTGTCACCTGCCTCGGCTTGGCGGGCGTGGTGTGTGAGCTCCTCCGTGTACTGGCCATAAAGCGTAATGACCTGCTCATCCGAAGGTGCATTGGCGATCAGAAACCGCGTGCGGGCTTTGGCGGTCTCACCGGCTTTTATGTCGTAGCCGAAACGCGACAGGTACAGTGAGTAGTGGGCCTCACCCTCACAGGGCGTGGCCACGGCAAAACAATCCTCCGCCGGGGCCATTACGATGACGGCAAGGCCGTTGGCGGCGCCACGTCGCACGCAGAGGGGCGATTTCAATCGTGGCATGATCGTCCAGTCCACCGGGTTTGGCTCGAGCTTCCACCGTCCATCTTGAATGATCGGCACGACCTGCGTATCTCGCGGGAACATCTGCCAGTCGCCAAAGGACTTCTTTGCCGGTAGGAAGCCGGGCCTGCCGCCCAACTCAGGATTCTCGTTGACGTAAACAAAAGGTGATAGAAATGCCCCATCAAAATACGACGCGAGGAAAGACTCGAACTTGCTCAGGTCCTTATGGGCCGTGACGGTGGTCTCGACATCAAGCGTCTGCGGGTCCCTCCAACGGTAGACAGCGCTCACCTCGATGGGTCGGTCCGCCGTCGCCGGTGCGGTGACCTGAACCGCCGCATCGGACAGCAGCTTGGCCGTGGCGGGCCATTCCCACGCTCCCGTGCCGTACCGCTTCCCTGTCGTGAAGACACGGTAGTAGCTCAGGATGCCCATGCCACGATCCAGTCTCGTGCCGGAGGGAATGTGCGTGGTGGAGGTAAGTCCCTGCAACTTGCCGTTCTGGCACAGCGTTCCGCGGAGCACGCCCGTGTCGAACGTGTATCCGCCTTTGCCGTCCGGAGCGACGGTGATCCTGGATGATGTCTCCCCGCCGAATGCAACGCCGCCCAGAAGCATGACAGCAGCCACGAGACTGAATCCCTTCTTCGTGTCACAGACGCACATATTCACCTCCATGAATGCCCGACTATCCTGCTCTCAACAGCACCCAGCGCTACTTCTTCTCGTCTCTGTCCGGCGAGCAGGCGACGCGGAAGCCGACGGAGTCGATCTGCGGCAACCACCATTTGCTCTTGGGGATCTGCGGGTCGTTCATGCGCCACCAGTCCTCCTCGAATGCCCTGGCCGCACAGCGCAGCTCTGTCGCGGGGCTGTCGTAGAACCCGCCGCGGGCCACGTGTACCTTGCCGTCCTTCGGTCCTGTCGGATTGAGACTCTCCTTGGCTGCGTCCCCGTATGCGGTGGGACTGTAGAAATCCTGGACCCACTCGCGGACGTTGCCCTGCATGTCGTACAACCCCAATGCGTTGGGTTTCTTCGTGCCCACGGCATGAGGCTCCACATTGGCCGTCTCGCTGTACCAGGCGCAGTCCTTCAGGCCGTCCGCGCCGTCGCAGACGCCGAAGACGCTGGTCGTGCCGGCCCGCGAGGCGTACTCCCATTCGGCCTCCGTCGGCAGACGGTATTTCTTGCCGGCCTTTTGCGAGAGCCATTTGCAGAACGTCGTCGCGTTGTGCCAAGTCATCCCGATGGCGGGATGCTTCTTGCTGTAGCCCATGCTCATGTCGCCGTACACAGGCGTCGGGCCGGTGATCGCGTTGACGCCATCCTTGACGGGCTCCTCATTCTTCTGGGCCTCCTGTACCTCGACGAACTCCTTCTTGGCCGTGCCCGTCTCATGGTAGTACACCATGAACAGTTCGAGCGTCGTCTCTGTCGTGCACAGGTAATAGGAATCGAGCCGCACCTTACATTGCGGGCCTTCGTTTTCCACACGATCAGACTCGCCGGCAGGGCTGCCCATCGTGAACTCGCCGCCGGGGACGAGCGCCATATCGATAGTATATTTCGTGCCGTCCTTCGCCGTGATCGTCTCGGTGTATTTCTTCGGGAGCTTGTCTGGCGCCGCGGAGAAACTCACGGACGCCGCAACGCTCATGACCGTAATCAGCGCCACAACACACATCAATCGATTGCCTCTATTCACCTCTTGACTCCTGATAACCTGTGTGGATCATATCATCTGCGTACGCCCTGGCAGCGGCACGGGGTAGCTGCCGTTGGCCTCGACCTTCACCGGGGGCTCCATGCCATCGTGACACTCCTGGGGCTTGGGCGGATAGTAGTAATCGGACTTCTTGATCTGCTCCAGGGTAACTTCTTTGCCCGTGTAGCAGGAGATCTGTCCCATGACGCACATCGTCGTGCTCGGGACCATGTATTCGCCATTGTTGACCGGCTTGCCGGAGCGGATCGCCGCGAAGAGCACATCATGCTCCCTCTGGTAGGGATCGCACTTGCCCGTCCACCGCCAATTCGTCTCGCCCGTGATTCGACAGCCGAGAATATCCGCCTTGCCCTTACTGCCGAGCACGATGCTGGAGGACTCATCATAGCATCCGGTCGTCGTGCGGCAGAAGGCGTAGATGGGCACGCCGTTCTCGAACTCGTACACGACGGAGTGATGGTCGAAGACGTCGCCATAGAGCGGCTCGGTCATGGAGGAGCGGCCACCCAGCCCGTGACACTTCACGGGGACCTTGTTGCGCATCACCCAACTGGCCCGGTCGAGGTTGTGCACGAGCGATTGGACAACGTCGTCGCCGGAGAGCCAACGGAAGTGATACTGCGTGCTGCATTGCCATTGGACTTCCGAGAGGCCTGGCTTGCGATCGATCACGCCGTACGGAGCGCGGAGGAAGTTCTCTTCGATGGCGACCACGTCACCGATAGCACCGTCGTGGATTCGCTGCACGGTCTCAGCGTAGCCGGTGTGGTAGCGGCTGTGCAAACCGGAG
>Ga0214473_10003117_pt1 | contig 20240 bp, 13 predicted proteins | sample RVTome_7_FD_203509 | JGI IMG/M metagenome (GOLD analysis project Ga0214473, IMG submission 203509) | Soil microbial communities from uranium-contaminated site in the Upper Colorado River Basin, Wyoming, United States - RVT98D197 | ecosystem: Environmental > Terrestrial > Soil > Contaminated >... | reverse complement strand
TTCCGGCTTCCGCTTTGATCGCTATGCCGGTTATATCCATTCCGTCCTCGCCCATCGTGATGGGGTTCTTCCTTGCGAGGGGCGATCCGGGTTCAACATTTTCGAACAGGCTAAGGTCGCGGTAGTCCACACAGCCTGTTTCCTCTGAAACTTTCGGACCTGATTTAGCATGGTAGGCGTCGAAAAGGTAGGCGATAGTTGCGTCAGCGCCCCTCACAGATTCCCTGGCGCCCGCGATTCTCTGTTGTTCAACATCGTGTTCATTTTCCAGAATTTCACGCAACCGCGCCTCATTTATTCCAAATTTTACGTTCTGTTCCTCAAGCTTTGCCAGCGCTTCCTCGTACGTGAAGTTTTTACCGCCCCAGGGACGATGGTAGTTTATGAATGCGGTGCGGCGGTCGCTCGCAATTTCCGCAATTATTTCAGCGTCGCGCTTTTCCGCGGCTTTAAAAATAACGGGGACTTTGGCTTTTCTGTGGGAATCCAGGTTCCGCCTGAGCACGTCATCGAAAAAGTAGAATCCCGTGCAGCCGGCATCATCCAGCTCACGTCTGACATCCGATTCGGTCAGTGTCCTGCCATTGCCGATGGGGGGATACAGGTTGACTTTGGCGCACTTCCCGTTCTCGTCTAATATAATCCAGCAGGCTGCGGGCAGGTCCGCTGGTGTTGACGCGGCGATTTCCACTTCGCCCTTTACACCGGAGCTGAAAGCATCCTTTACCGCGGTTTCATCGTAAGTGCCGATGCCGGTTGCTTCGATTGATTTCACTATCTCCTCAAGGGCGATCTCGCGTTGCCCGTATTCGAGCAATACCAGGTACAATTTCTCCTTTTTAACGAACAGCTTGTAGCCCTTAATCATTTCGCTATCCTGAACTTAGCCTGCAATGGGTACTCAATGACTTCGGCAATATTTTACTCAACGATTACTCTCTGATAAGCGCATTTTTAATATCTATTCTTATAGGGACTATATTACCGATACAACTTTGTAAGACTGAATCTTTAATGGCTATTCTAATGTAGTTATCGCTGAGCGCTGTAACGGGGGATTTCGGATTTTCAGGGGTCTCAATCAGGAAATCACGTATTTTACCGTCCTGCGATTTCGTGAAAGCCTCTCTTTTAGACTTATCCAGGGCTTTTAGTGAACGCATCCTCGACCTTACATCCTCGCCTTTTGGTTTATTCGGGAATCCCGACGCCCTGGCGCCGGCCCTTGGCGACCAGGAAAAAATATGGAGGTAAGAAAAGGGCAGAGACTTAATCAGATCCAATGTGTTTTGATGAGTCTTATCATTTTCGCCCGGGAAACCGACAATCAGGTCAGTCCCGATCGCAGAATCGGGCGAAATAATTTTGGCAGTTTCGATCAATGATATATATTCTTGAATCGTATGGCCCCTTCCCATTGAGTCGAGAATCGCCTGGTCGCCGGACTGGAGCGGAATATGAATATGCGGGCAGATTTTATTCGTTGAGAGAATTTTCGCGACCAGATCGGGCGAAAGGTCCATTGGCTCGAGTGAGCTGAGACGGATTCTGGACTCGATTTCAAGTTTATCGATCAAATCGAGCAGGTCGGAAAAGCCCAGGCCGATGTCGGTTCCCCATCGTCCGAGATGAATTCCGGTCAAAACGATTTCGCGGTACCCAAGTTCCGATAATTTCCTCAGGTCCCTTTCGATAAATTCCAAAGGCCTCGAGCGTTCCGGACCTCTGGCTTTCGGGACAATGCAGTAGGCGCAGCCTCTCGTGCAGCCGTCCTGAATTTTCAGGAATGGACGCGATCGATGTCCGGCAACCGGTGTTTCTCCAAATACTCCTCCCGACGGCATTGTTATCGCTGAAATCCCGCTGAATTTTTCCGATTCGAATATTTCAAGCAACCTGTCGCGGTCGGCTATTCCGATGACATGGTCGACCTCCGGCATTTCGAGCCACTTCGCGCAATCGACCTGAACGGCGCATCCGGTGACGATAACAACCGCGTCCGGGTGCAGTCGTTTCGCGCGCCTTAAAAGTTTCCGGGCGTCGACTTCGGCGCGCGATGTGACAGTGCACGTGTTCACAACGATGAAATCGCAAAGTTGATCGGCGGAGAAGACATCGACCTTCCTGAATTTTCCCTGCAGGCTCGATATCATACCCGCGGTGTCCGCCTGATTGGATCTGCACCCGATCGTTATGAAACCGATTGTCCCGTGTCCGGGAATTTTGTCGGATATCTCCACAGTCAGTTGTCCGTGAACTTCCTTGAATCCTCGCGCATTTCCCTGACAAGGCGTTCGTGCTCACGTCTGTATTCCGACCTTCGAATTCTGCCGGATTTAAAATCATTGAGGAGTTCTTCTTCTTTCTTATAATAAAACCGTCCCAGCTTTCCCATTTCTTTCTCAACGCGTTTAAGCCTCATATTCACCCATAATCCAAGAATAACCAGGCCGGCACAAATAAATATAATAATTGTAGAGGTGTGCATTTGGAATCAGCCTTATTCCCGTGATGGCAGTTTCCGTCGCGCCCTCAGTTTCAAAAGAGCCGCCCTTGTTTTGAGAGCGAACCACGCGAAACCTCTCACAAATGAAGGTCGGGGTGAAATGTGTTTACATACATAAATATATGCCGAGTTGTGGAACCAGTCTATCGAAGGGCAGGGGTCTTTCTTAGATGACGCTCCCGCGTGGTGATACACTCCCGCGTCGGTGAAATAAAAAGTTTTGTATCCGGCCTTGAGAGCGCGATAGCACAGGTCGGCGTCCTCCCAATACATAAAGTAGTCCTCGTCGAATCCGCCGAGCTTGTCCCAGCAGTCGCGCCTGATCATCATCGCGGCTCCCGACACCCAGTCGACAGTGTATGGTTCTTTGGCATTCGGGTCCGACATCAAATTTTTCCCGACCACGCATCCCTTCGCCGTTTTACCGAATTTCTGCGCTAATTTTCCAAAGAAGGTGGATCGTCCGAATATACCTGTGGACGCGTCCGGAAATCCTCTCGCTGTCTGCTCGAGCTCACCGTCGACCGTGTAAATCTTCAGCCCGAGGATTCCGGCGTGGGGATTATGTTTGAAAAAATCCAGACCCTTAGCGAAACTCTCCTCCCGAAGCTCGGCGTCGGAGTTGATTAAGACAATCGTTTTTCCTTCGGCGATAGCGGCGCCGCGGTTATTTCCGCATCCGAAGCCGTAATTTTTGTCGAGGGGGAGGAACTTGATGTCGGGATGTCTCTTCGCGATGACATCAGCGGATCCGTCCGGCGACTTGTTGTCGACCACGATTAGCTCCCACGGTACCGGTGGTGGGAATTTCCTGATGGACTCGACAAGACATGACACGAGGTCAGGCGTGCAGTAATTTACCGTGATGAAGCTGAGTTCTATTTCCGACATCGGTAGTATTTGAAATTTGGGGACAGGCACAAATTCGGCATGGGAGATGTCTGCATTGATGAAGATTATTGATGCCGAATTTTTGCCAGTCCCCAAATTTCCCCAAATTTCTCGACTTATTCCTCGGCGAGAGCCCTGAACCTGAGCGCGCGGGAGACAAAATCGATGTGATGATCGAAAATGTCGTCGTAGGTCGAGCAGAGCGAGTAGCGGTGGCTCCAGACATATTCGACCGCGTCGAGCTCCATCTGCGTCGTGGGTCCCGGAAGGTTCTCGCCCGAGTCATTCAGAATCTGGATCTCGCGGCACAGCATGGTCATTCCGGATAAAAGCGTGACGTATGAATTGAACGCGTACGGGTAAAGCTCGATCATGTATAAGCCCGATTCCTCATCGAGGTAAACCCGACCATCCATCGGCTCGACATGGGCATGTTCAGCCCTTTTGGACGCCGCTACAGGCTCCCCCGTGTCGCTGTCTATATATCCTTGATCATAAACAAACTTGACTCTGTCGCGCGCGGTAAAATCGCCAAGCGAAAATTCCGAGGCCAGACCATAACGGTCGAGCATTATCCCGACCAAGTCGTATTTTTCAAGAACCGAGCCGTCGAGGGGGGGGAGGTTCGAGAAATCGCAGTCGGTCCGACGCCACTGGTAATCGGAGAAATATGTCCATTGGAAACCGACCGGCCTGTGGTTGGATGTGAGCCCATTCTCATCGGTGTCGTACTCGCAGATCATGACATTTATCTCTTTGATCCCGCTCAGCACCATCCCGTCTTCCGACAGCGTAAGTGTGAATCTGTGACGTTCGTCGCCCTTGTGTACAAAACCGGTGCATGACGAGCGTTCGCTATCCGGGACACTCAGGTAGACCTCTTCCTTTGTCGTATCGTTGTAATGAGTGACGTAAATCAGGGTCCCGCCGACTACGGTCGAGTCGCGGGTAAGCGCGTAGTCCGGGAAATATAGCCTTGCGTTCGAACCGTTGACCGTGACTTCGACAAGGTTGCCCGACTGCGTCACCCACGTTCCGTTGAGCGAGGACATATCGGTGGTCGGTGCGTCCTGCGCGTAAGCTGCGGTCCCGAACGCGAGCATAAGGAGCATCAGACTTATGGTTATCGTTTTTGTCATTTCAATCATGCCCTGTATCTTTTTTTATCAACCTTAATAATACAGGAGAGACGGTCGGGAAACCAGTTTGGTTCAGTTGATTTTATGGCATCTCGGTTCATCTCATACGTTCAAGAGCCTGGTTTTCCGATAAAATCTCAATTCCCAGCTTCTGAGCCTTGTCGAACTTGCTGCCCGGATTTTCGCCGACAATTACATAGTCCGTCTTCTTCGAAACGCTCCCGGATACTTTCGCGCCCGCTTTTTCAAGAAGCTCTGTCATCTCTTCTCTAGTGTGACTCTGAAGCGCGCCCGTCAGGACAACGGTCTTACCCGCGAAAGGTCCGGCAGAGTCATCCAACCGTCCTTTTGCAACCTCAACCACTTCCTCAAATGCACTTAATCCGGCTTTGTTCAGGGCCTCTAACAATGTAATTTTTTCATCGTCCCTGAAAAAGCTGTAAATATTTTCCGCAAGGACAGGACCGATACCGTCTATTTGAGAGAGACGGTCGCAATCGGCGGACGCGATATTCTCAAACGATCCAAGCTTTTTCACAAGTAGTTTCGCAACCTCTGCGCCGACTCCCGGAATCGACAGCCCGTGTATAAGCCGCCACAGTGTCTGCGACTTCGATCCTTCGATTTCTTTGCGGAGATTTTCAGCGGATTTTTCGCCGAAGCCGGGCATCGATGCCATCTCGTCGTAATCGAGATCGTAGAGGTCCGGGATGTCGGTAATCAGACCCTCATCGAGAAATCGCTCGACAATTTTCGGTCCCATTCCCTCGATCCTCATCGCGCCCTTCGATACAAAGTGCTCGATTCTCTTCTGCAAGACCGCCCTGCAATTGGATGCGGCGCATTTATAACTGACGCCGTCCGGAGTTTTTGTGACCTTCGATCCGCAGATGGGGCATACTGTCGGCATAAGGAATTTTTTGCGCCTCAGATGTTCCGGGCTGTCGGCATCGATGACCTTGATCACCTTGGGGATCACATCGCCGCCCTTCGCGATAATTACACGGTCTCCGACACGGATGTCCTTGCGTTCGATTTCGTCCATGTTGTAGAGGCTTGCATGAGTGACCGTGGATCCGTCAAGAAATAGCGGCTCGAATGTCGCGACGGGTGTCAATGTGCCGGTTCGTCCGACACTCGCGCGGATGTCGAGAACGGTTGTGGTGCCCTCGGTCGGCGGATATTTGAACGCTATCGCCCATCGCGGGGCGCGCGCGACATATCCCGCAAGTTCCTGAAGCCTGAATTCATCGACCTTCACGACCATCCCGTCGATGCCGTAGTCAAGTTTTTCACGAAATGCGCGCTGCTCGTCGCAGATTTTTATTACCTCATCGATATTTTTCGCGCGCCCCTGAAACGGCGTCACCTTGAAACCGAGGTCACTCAGCTTACCAAGTGCTTCGTGATGATGCTTGATTCCGAGATCGGAGTAGTTTCGCAGTGAATGAACGTAGCAGTCGAGCGGACGTGACGCGGTTATCCTGCTGTCGAGTTGCCTCAGACTCCCAGCAGCGGTATTTCTGGGGTTGGCGTACGTCTTTTCGTCCTTCTCCTCCTGCTCGCGATTGAATTTGAGAAAATCGGATTTCCCGATGAACGCTTCACCCTGCACGACGAGTGTTCCCGTATAGCCGATAATTAGCGGGATCGACTTGATCGTCTTGACATTCGCGGTGATATTTTCGCCCTGAGTGCCGTCGCCGCGAGTCGCGCCTAATACAAGCTCCCCTTTTTCATAAGTGATGCTGACCGCAAGGCCGTCGATCTTGTGCTCGACCACGTACTCGATTTTCTCGACATCGACCGCTTTCTTCAATCGCGTTTCGAATTCCCTTAGTTCATCCGGTGTGGTCGAATTCTGAAGCGACAACATCGGAAACCGGTGCGTTACGGCCTCGAATGCGTCAAGCGGAGCGCCGCCGATACGCTGGGTCGGACTGGACGGTGTGATTAACTCGGGATGTTCCTTTTCGATGGCCTGGAGGCGTTTGTAAAGTGCGTCATACTCGCCGTCGGAAATGACAGGGTCGTCGAGAATATAGTAGCGTCGATCGTGATACTCGATGACTTTGCGCAGAATGTCGATGGACGATGAATCGAAGTCGTCGGGTTTTCGATCGAGTGGCAAGTTGTCGAGGTTTGAGTGCATCGAGGGGGTATTTTAGCATAAATTTGGTCATGGGCTGGAAGCCCAAGACGCTGAAATTCCACGGGCTGGAAGCCCGTGACACGGAACAGATGCATAAAACAGGGAAATCCTGTATTATCACCGGCATGGCGGAACGGATCGTACAGTCGGACCGGGCAAAAGACGAGGTCGAGCCTTTGTCGCTCAGGCCGAAGAGTCTCGATGAATATATCGGGCAGACGAGAGTAAAGGAGACATTGAAGATCGCACTTCAAGCGGCGAGGGAAAGGAATGAAGCGCTCGACCATGTTCTGTTTTACGGGCCTCCGGGTCTGGGAAAAACCACGCTGGCGCACATAATCGCGCACGAGCTGGATGTAAATCTGATGACATCGAGCGGTCCCACTCTCGAAAAGGCGAAGGACCTCGCCGCGATGCTGACAAACCTCGGATCCAGGGATCTTCTCTTCATCGATGAAATCCACCGCATGAACAGGACGGTCGAGGAGACGCTATACCCGGCGATGGAAGATTACATGATCGATATCCTTATCGGGTCGGGTCCGCACGCCAAGTCCATCCAGTTGAAACTCGAACAGTTTACATTAGTCGGGGCGACAACCCGCGCCGGGCTTCTGACAGGACCCCTCCGCGACCGTTTCGGCATCGTTCAACATCTCGACTTTTACTCCGAAGACGAGCTTGTCCAGATTCTCGCGAGATCGTCACGCGTGCTTGGAATAAAATTGTCGGATGACGGCGCGTCGGAGATCGCGAGGAGGTCGAGGGGAACGCCGAGAGTGACAAATCGAATCCTAAAGCGCGTACGGGACTGGGCGCAGGTGAAGGGGGATGGAAAAATCAACAAAGATGTCGCGATTACGGCGTGCGAGGGACTTGGAATCGACAATCAGGGACTCGACATTCTCGACAGGAGGCTTCTCACGCTGATAGTCGAATACTATGACGGAGGTCCGGTCGGGATCGAGACGCTTGCCGCCACTTTGAATGAAGAAAGGGATACCATAACCGACACGATCGAGCCTTACCTTCTTAAGATAGGCTATCTCCAGAGGACTCCGAGGGGAAGGTGCATCACCCGCCGCGCGTGCGAGCACCTGGGGATTGAATTGAAAGATAACGATTCAGGGATTCAGCGCGATCTCTTTGAAGACGAATAGGAAAGGCATCCATATTGCAATTTGTTTTAATATTGTTTAATATTTTCAAAGTGTAATATCGCATGATGCATCTGAGAGTTGAGGTTGTGCCACAATGCCCAAAATTGCGGCCAATATTACATTGGAAGAGGATTCGCCTGATGAACCGGTTCTCAGGCGTGCTGTGGTTTACATTCATGGGATCGGGCAGCAGAGGAGATTCTCCGAACTGACGCAGTTTGTTTTGGGCTTACTTAAGTGGGGGATTCGATTAACTTACGGGAAGGGTGTGGATTACAGCAAAGAACTCAAAAAGCAATGGAATTCACCATACAATGATCCCCAGGGAAAACCGGTAAAGCCCCCCAATCGACCGATGTTCCAGAAGGAATGGGTTGATTTAGATGATATAAAAGATGGATTAAAAATTCATGTTGGAACATCGAGAGATGAAATTATTCGTGCGTTCGACGCAATGGTCAGTCTTAAGGTACCAATCGCCAGTCCAAGTAAATATAAAGAAATAGACATCGATTTCCATGAAATATACTGGGCAAATTACACTGCGGGGAAATGCAATCTCCTGAATGTGCTGACATGGTTAATGTCAGTGATTCCGCTGACAATAAAAGGCGTTGTTAACCCGTCCCCCGGCCCCGGTTGTCCACCTGCAATCAATAATAAGTTTACAGACATGGCCGTAAGATGGGTAGTAAACGCCATGACATTATTTCTGAGTTTTACATTAATATATTTTCTTGTATCTGTACTCTGGGCGACAACCGGGTTTGCAAGAGGAACCGATAGGATCCCGGAACAAATTTACAGGTTGTCCCTTGGCATTTTAACGGTATCGATCGCATGGTTTATGATTTACGACATTATCTGGTCGTATAGAAAAAAAATCAGACCGACGAAATCGTCGTTTGCAGCCTCTTTCATATTCTATTCTTTCTTCGGCGTGGTTTGCGCAAATTCCAATACGCCTGGCATTGCATTCGTTTTTTTGCTTGGTCTAATGTCCCTCCTCCTGGTTCAGGGATTTTTTTTACTTTGGTCCATGAAAAAACGATCAGATAAAAATAGACACAGACCTGAATCCGAAGGCAATGAGGACAACGCCACGGACGATTCATTAAACAATCCGGTTGCCGCATGTAAGGAAGGCAACCGGAAAAAGAAACTGAACATTAAGGTTTACGATGCCTACAGGGTTCTAAATGGGGCTTTTTCTTTAAGCATGATTTTTATTATCGGCCAGGTGCTTTTATTGGCCTCAAAGGATTTCATGGGGATTTCGGTTTTCATCAATCAATTTTGGCAAAATTACGATATCGGGCGGTTCTATTTCACGGTATATTGTATCTTTATTATCTGCCTGGTTTCATTTGAAGTCGTATCATTCAGGTTCTTCAGGCCACTGCACCCGCGTGGATGGAAGGCTTTTGTCCTTATAGCATTTGGTATTCCATTCTTCTGTCTTCCCCAGTACTACTTTCTTCTCCCGTTCGTTTTATGGTTCTCGACTGCGTTAATCTTCATACTTTTCCTCGAATGGTTTGGTGTGGGGTACGTAGGCGACATCGTGGTTTACGTTTCTGATGACGAAGTCAGGGAGGATTATAATGTCCGGACGGAGATTCAGACGGAAGCGCGGAGGAAACTGCAATCATTGGCTTTAAAAAAATATGAAGATGACACTTATTATTACGATGATATAGTCGTGGTCGGGCATAGTTTGGGTTCAGTTGTTGCTTATGATGCACTTAACAAGGTGTTGTTTGGGGATGGAACGATCGAAACAAACAGAGCACGTGATTGTATCAGACAATTATTCTCCGTCGGATCTCCTCTTATGAAAATCTGGTACTATTTCAGGGATAAGACAAACGCCGATATTCCATTGTACCAAGGGATTCTTTATGACCGTCATGGGGTTAAGGATGACAATGGATGCTCCCCAAATTCTAACTGTCCCGTAATCACTGACTCCATAGTCACGCAGTCTCCTTGGATGACATCTCAATTCTATTGCTGCAACTGGACAAACATCTGGTGTCTCTCAGATATTCTTTGTGATCCTTTAACATTCTATGGCACAGGTGTAATAAATGTACATGCTGATGATATTCTGCATCGGCCGATAATGAGCCATCTCTCATATTGGGACTCACAGGTCTCGATGGAAGTAATAGGCAGGAGGATTTTCAGCGATAAAATCCACGGTTAGCAGTGCATCTAACGAGATAGCCTGAATTTACTTCTTCTTCTTTTTCTTGCCCTTTGTCTCTTTACTGTGAGTGAACGGACGGCGGATCCCGTGCTTGACCTTGCTCGCAGATTCCGCTACCGCTCCGGATATGCTCTTCGCCCTCGTACGCGCCATTTCGAGGTTGGACTTTGCCTGCGCGTTTTTCTCGTCGCATTCCAGGGCTTTCAGAAATTCCCGAATCGCCTGGGTGTAGAGCGATTCGCGGAAGTAGTAGCTGCCGAGGGCATTGTGCGCGTCGGCGGAATTCGGCGCTGTGGCGACGGCAAGTTCGTATTCCTCTCTCGCCTTATCCTTGTCGCCGCGCTCGTAGAGAATATCTCCCATACGGGCATGTCCGGCGGCGAATCCGGGAAAAAGCATGAGCGAACGGGCGCAGTGCCTCAGGGCGAGTTCGAGCTGCCCTTTTTCTTTATAGGCCCGAGAGAGCTGGTAATTGATGGAAAAATTATCGGGTTTGATGTCGTAGCCCTTGAGCAGTTCCTCGATCGCCTTATCGTACATCCTCTCCTCGATGTAAGCGGTGCCTTTGGTCACGTAATGGTGAATGACAGGCGCTGCGGGGAAGTACCCGGGGGCGTATTTCTGGGACTCGTTTATGTCTCCGAACTGCACGACAACAACGCTCATCCCCTCTTTAGTCGAAGACGCTGCGCCTTTGTACCGTGATGATGCAAGTGAAATAATCCGTTCGCATGCTTCCTGGGTGTCGAATGTACTTGTCACGGTGTTTCTGATTTCAACGTCGGAAAGCGCCCTGCCGAGGTCGCTTGAGCCCAGGATCAGCACATCGCCGGGACGGAGGTGGCGTTCCGCGGTGTCGACGTTCACGGTGAGGTCTCGTCCGAGCATCACTTTTCTGTCGCCCCGTTTCATGAAAGCCCGTATGGTCGTTCCCCTGAGGAGGTAAGCGAAGCATGAACCGACTCGCGCGAGGAACAAGCGGTTCTGGCTGATCGACGCGATCAGAATTTCGGCCCCGACCACCCCTATCTTGTTCACCCTGAAGGCCTCCTGGTTGACGATGCCGTTTGCGCGCTGGATCGCCGATACGGAAAGTTGCATGGGATCATCGAGTATGTCCAGTCGGCTCAGGGATGAGTACGAAAAGACCTTTTCAGCCTCGCGGCAGGCGAGGTCGGCGCATCTTAACGCTTCCTCAACATGCGATGAGATTCCGGCCGCGACGCAAAAAGAACCCCTTATTCCGGTATTTGAAGGCGGATACCGCATCACGAAAGTGGTCCTGATTTCTTCGTCCGGCATCGCGCCTTCCTCAGTCGATACTATAGACAGGTATGATGAATCGCCGGGTATGAAGGACAGAGTGGATTCAACAATGTCCACCGCAGCGGCGCTTGCGAGGTAGTCGTCGATATCTTCTATCAATTCCTGCCATGAGTTATATCTTGACGTGTAATCTTTTTTCAGGGCGCGTTCGAGGATCCTCTTCAAATCGGAACTGATCTGAAGGGCTTCGAGCTTGTCCTTCGGGTCCATGTAGACATGCATCGCGGCGATCTCGTGCGGCTCGCCCTTGAACAGGTCCTCGCCGGATATCAGGTAGTAAATAACGAGACCCCAGGAGTAAATATCGGCGGCGCCTGTCAACTGTCCAAGTCCGGTTATCTGCTCGGGACTCAAATATTCGCTGCGATTAAGCTTTGTCGGCGTGTTGTAAAATATGTCGCGTTCGAATCCTGTCAGCTTGACCTTTAATTCCGGTTTTGTGACCAGGTAAATGCTCTCAGGCGAAAGACGTCCCCAGATGTCGAATCCCGACGCCCTCATATACTGAAGCGCCTCGGCTATCTGGCGTCCCGCCTCGACCGCGAAAGTTTCGTACAGCGGACCATACTCGGTGATGTAATTCGCTACGGTATGGGTTCTTAATTCGCTCACGAAAAAGTAAGCGCCTTTATCGCGGCCGTGGTCCAGGACACGGATGAGTCCGGGATGATCGTATTCGGAAGCGGCTTTCATAAGCTCCGACCACGCGAGATCGAGGTCCGGATTTTTGGGGATCCGGTAAAACCACATCATGACCGGCGTGTCGGTGCCGAGATGGATTCCGGAATAAAGGACGAGATCTCCCGATGGCGACGCCCCGTGCGCGCCGCCGATTCCGGTTAGCTGGTCTTCGAGCCGGTACTTGCCCTTGATTGTCGTTCCCTGGTCGATCAACTGAATGTTGATCCCGCTGTCGGTGCCCCCTATCAACTGCCCGATGTCGTCGCTGAGTTCGTCGTACGTCTGATATCGCTGGAGCGGGTCTTTCTCGAGCATTTTGAAGAGAATATCGTGGAAGACGAGCGGGATTTCGAATTTCTCCCGGATCCTCGGCATTGGATCAAGCGTCATGTGCGCTTCCATGATCTCCTGCGCCGCACCATCGAACAAAAGCTCCCCGGTAACGAGCCTGAAAAGAATCGCGCCGAGAGTGTAAATGTCGGATCGTTCATCGACCGGAGCGTCCGGATCATCCAGCCAGACCTCCGGCGGTATGTATTCATAGGCTGTCGGAGGAACTCCGTATGTCTTTATGATAAACCGTTCCGTCTCTGGCAGGCGAAAATCTCTAAGAAACACGTCCTCACCGCGCGGATTGTAAAGGATATGCTGAGGCTTGAGCGCCCCGTGAGCGGTAAGACTCCCTTTGGTTTTCAGGTATGAAAGAACCGCGACGACTTTTCTGATTATCTGGAGCGCCTGCTCGGGTGATAGCTTCCCGCGCTCGGTCAATATTGCCCCGATTGAGGACGGAACGTACGATTCGACAATATAGTACTGGTTCTTGTGCCATCCCTGCGCGATAAGATCGACCACGTGCGGGTGTTTGAACTGCGCGCGGGCGTAGAGGTCCTTGTTTATCGCCCTGATGAATTCCTCTTCCCTCGAAAGCTTCTCATCGTAAAATTTAATGGTGACGAATTTGTCCCGGCCCTTTTCGAGGGCTTTGTACATGCTCGAAAATTGCCCGTTGCCGAGCTCCTCAAGAACTTCGTAACGATTGTCAACCGTTTCGCCCGCCAGGCTTCCCTCGGGACGAGCCTTCTTGAAACTGACCGCTGCGAGCGCGTACGCGACCGCTTCCTTGAACTCCATGAGCGATGTGTAGCGCTTGCTCGGGTCCTTCTTGAGGGCGGTGATGAGGATTTCCTTAACCGCCGACGGAATCTGCTTGTAATATTCTATGTGGGGGCTCGCGTCGATATAGACCTGCTGGTATTTCACCTTTTCGCGGTCGGCATCGTTAAAAAGCGGATGTCCGGTCAGCATATTGTACAGAACCATGCCGAGGGAGTAGATGTCGGATGCGGGTGTCAACTCGCCCAGGCGGTGGACCTGCTCGGGCGAAAGATATTTCGGGTCCTCCCACTTCTTGCGGTCGGCCTCCTCGACCATCTCCATGCCGCGTCCGACATACCAGTCGGTGAGTTTAACGTCGGTAAGTTCGTCATTGACGAGAATATTGTTCGGCTTTATTGCGAGATGCGGGGGGAGTCCGATGTTGTAGCCCACCTCGAGGGCTTCGATGATTTTGAGCGTGACGGAAAGCGCGCTGGTGAGGTCGACCGACTCGTTCTCGGCCATGTATTCCTTCAGGCTCATCGGCATGAATTCTGTCGCGATTTTCAGGCGGTCGGTGTGACGTCCCACCTCGAAGACCTGGACCATGTTCGCGTGCTTGATGGTCCGCATGTTGTTGGCGACATTCTCAGCCTCGTCGATGAAGCCGGCGTGGATTCCGTACGGCTCTTTGAATATTTTCACGCAGGCCTGACGTGGGTCCTTAGGGTCCTTGCCCTTGTAGATTAATGCAGCCTCACTGCCGCGCAAACGGTCAACCGGTTCGAATGGCATAAAAAACTCCTGTGGCTACTATTTGACCCACATCCGCAGTCTGGAATTATACCACGGAGACGGGCTTAGATGCGCGGTTGTTTACGATGTACGGGATAATATTTATCAGTAAACCGGGTTGGTAATTTCTCCGTATCGGAAACGCGAACGTCAGTGAGCGTGCCATGGATCATCGAAAGTATAGCTGGTAAAGTAATTGGTGCATGTTACAAAAGTGGAGGCACGCTCACTGACGTTCGCGTTTCCGATACAAGTTATGGTATAATCCAGGCAACAAAATTTTCAGGAGAGTGTCATGGCAGGGACACCTACTGTTCTTTTTGTCGCGTTGAACAGACGCGACTATTCTCCGCTTTCCTCGGCAGAGCTGGGTCTCGACGTCACGTTCGGCTTGCTTTCGCACAAGTACGCTATTCTATCTCTCTCCGCGTGGCTGAAGGAGCACGGGTGCAATGCCGCCTATGTCTGGATCGACGACATCAATGCCGACCAGCTCCTCAGAATCACGCGAGCGATCGCGAGACACCGTCCCGACGCTTTCGCGTTCAGCCTCACGACCGAGGAATTCATCGCCCACTACGCCGTGATTGAGATTCTGAAGCTCAGGTATCCCGACATCCATGTGATCATCGGCGGTCCGCACGCCAACGCGCTTCCGGTCGAGACGCTGAAGGGATTTCCATGCATCGATTATGTCGCGATCGGCGACGGCGAGGAAACCCTCACGGAATGGCTGGTCGCGGTGCGAGAGGGCAGGGGACACGAGCGCATGCGCTCCATCCCCGGACTTGCGTTCAGGGACGAGAGTTATGGGATTTCGGTAACGTCGCCGCGTGCGAAATTCAGGGAGATCGACAAAATTCCCTATCCCGACTATAGCCTTGTCGTCACGCCGGGGAAATTTCGCGGCGACCTTCAGGCATTGCCGATCATCTTCTCCTATGGCTGTCCGTTCTACTGCAATTTCTGCTCCGCGGACCACGGAAATTATCGCTATGTGTCGTCCCAAAGAGCGGTCAGCATGATTGAGCGGGCGATTAATGAATTCGGCGCGAGGCATTTCGTCTTCTGCGACAGCCTCTGGCCGCCATCGAAAGAGTGGATGCGTGAATTTATCGATGAGGTCGAAAAGAGAGAGCTCAAATTCGAATTCCATTTCGAGACGAGGGCGGGACGACTTTCGTACGACGATTTCATCCGGCTCAAAAGCATCGGGCTGAGAGGTGTCGCGGTGGGAGTCGAGTCGGGCGATCCCGACGTCCTGAAGCGCATCAGGAAAGGAATAACAATCGAGCAGTCGCGCGCGACCTTCAAAGCTCTCGACAAGGCTGGGATTTTCGCGCGCGGGATGTTCATGGTCGGGAATATCGGCGAGACGATGTCGGAGATCGACTCCACGCTGGATTTTCTCGATGAATTAAACGCCCCGTTCAACACCATCTGCGCATTCAGGCCCCTGCCGGGCTCGGAGGTTTACGAAATCCTCCCGGAGCACGAGAAAAATTGGTGGATGAACGTGAACGAGATCAACCCGTGGTCGTTCGACAATGTGATCCCGTCCGTGTGTGGCCTCAGCTATAACGAAATTCTCGAGCTCGTGACCGAGGTCAACCTGACTTATCCGCTGAGGCTGGAATATCTGGTCAAAAATGTATACTCAAAGCGGTTATCGGAGGAGGACAGGTCGCTCGCGAAGCGGATTTTCAGGACCCATCTCAGACGTTATGTCCTCGGCATCATGGAACGCAACACAATTTTCCGCAGGCTGATCCACTGCGCGAAATGCGTACTTCGTGTTGGATCATGAAGTATTGCTAAGAAATCTTGATTTCTGAGATATGTCTTTTTGACTAATTGAATATTGTTACATCGATATTTACCCTTTCAGCAATTTTACGCGAAAGTATTTTGAAATCTTTAAAAGCTTGTTGCACACCCTGAATGTGCCCCCCAAGCGCGCCGTCTGCAGCCTGCAGGTCAAATATTGGTTTACGCGATTCATGAGCCATTGCCATTAAACTCCGGTAATGTCTGAGCAAAGCTAGGCAGTTTGGGTCATCGTCGATTGAGCTTGGTTTCGATAAAGTATCATCTAGCACAGCCGTTGAATAAACCTTTGGTATACGCTTAATCCATTTTTCATAAGCGAGAACAGGCCTGTCAAATCGTGTAGAGTGCTGCTGCACTATATAGCCAATTGGCTGCATTTGCCCTTCAGGTAAATCCAGATCCTCAGATGGGCGAGTTGCAAGTCTCTTTTTCCAGTCAGCACGCCAAGTTCTTAGTGTTGGCCCAAGGTTCCTTAGACCTTGTAAAGAGAACAAATCAGGAGTCAGAGGTACGACAACAAAATCCGTAGCAAGCAAAGCAGCGCGGTTTAATGCGCCAAGATTTGGTCCAAGGTCAATTAAAATCAAGATCGCATTTGAACACGATGCTGCGTCTTGGAGGATTCGAGAGAAAGCAGAAGTGACTCTGAACGCAGCATTTTTCCCAGCAAGGCAATCCGACCAAGTTTCAGATAATTCATCTTCAAAGCTAGTCAGCGATAAATCGCCGGCGATAATATGTAAATTTTCGGAAATTGATATGGGTTGGATGTGTTTAAAATCCCCTAAACGTTCCTTCAACGGAATGACACTTCCATAGATAGTGTTCTTAGATTCGTCCGTGACCCATAGTTCCTCAAGTCTGATTTCGTCAAGGAACATGGAAGTTAAATTAGCTTGAGGATCAAGATCAGCAGCGATCGTACTAATTCCGGATTCACTAAACATATAGGCTAAGTGATATACAAGAGAGGTTTTTCCAACTCCACCTTTGTTATTGAAAAAAGCTATTACCGTTGCTGTCATCGTCTTTTCCTCATTATTGCCAGAATTTGATTTTCCTCGACCTGAAATTCCAAATCCGGATTTTTATTCTCTGCCAAAACATGTCGCGCTGTTTCAATTCCGAATCCGAATTTTTGAATATAACCTAATTCCTTTAATGCTGAAGCAAGATACAGATTCCGGTAATCTGTTGAATAAGGTTTGCCGAAATTTTCACGGTTTACCCTTCCATAGGGGCCACCATAATTTTGAATCTCAATCCTATCATTAAACCAATTAATCCTGACAGGAGCGTTGGTCCCCTCATAAGACCTATGTATTAATGCATTCCTCACAAGTTGTTGAAATGCAGGCAAAGGGTATTCGGGAGATGTTTCTTCTGTTGATCCCTTTGTGAAGTCAGTTGCAACGGAATTATGAGCCTTAAATTTATCATCAAGTAGTCTAAATAAATTTTGCACCGGTCCTCTTAACTCTGATGCATCCTTGATAGGGTCCGTGAAAACTAGACCGCCAATGCGTAAAAATTGCACATATGCGCCACCGATGAAATTTGAAGGCTCATTGCATGTTAATAAAATTCCGAGAACAGTTGGTACAATTTCTCCATTGGTATTTGCAAGCAATCGAAGTGCTTCTAGTTGTTCCTGCTTGGAGCGATGATTATTTTCCAGTATTTCAATCGGAATAGCTGAGCTTAAATATTCGTATATAAGGTCATCATTCAGATCGGCGATGGTGGCAGCAGTTACGGGTTGTAACTCGTATGGGATGTCTCTCCCTCGGCATCTTTCAGATAAGCGTAATGCTTCGTCATCAGTTGCAAGTCTGGTGGTTGGCCCTACTCGTACATATGCTCGCTGTTTGTATTTGACTGGGGGTTTCAGTGCGGGATGGACAATAATAATCGCCATTTCGCAACCATCAAGTGTCCTTTTTTGAATTTCTAACGACGGAAGCGGCAGGATATTTCCATCAGATCTAAAATTTGATAGGTTTTTTAGAAGATCATCTGTTACATTGATATTTGAACATGAGCCATTGTCATTTGCGCCAATAAATATTACTCCAGGCTCGCCGTGATTTGGCATATCATTAGCAAATGCACAAATAGCCCTACAAATCTTTTCCTTAAATTTATCAGATGCTTTCCTTTCAACCATATCAGATTCCAAATCTGATAGATATATTTTCAAGGTTTCATCGTCCATGAAGAGTATTCCTCTTTCTTGTTCGGTATGTAATGAGAATACACAAAAATGGTTGATTCAGCAAGACCTTTGATTGAGCAAGTACCGGTGTTATATCAAAATGCTATACTTCCCCGGGATAAATGCTTGAGAAACCGACAATCCTATTTGTCTCGCTTATACCGCGAGATTACTCGCCGTACCTCGCGAAATCGTACGGGATGCAGCGCACGTTCGACATGCTTCCGCACAAGTACGCGATACTAACGCTCGTCGCGTGGCTGAGGGAGAACAACTGCGGCGGCGACTATGTCTGGGTTTACGGCACGGACGAAAACGATTTGGCGGCAATCGATGACGCAATCTCAAATTTACGGCCGCACGCGTTAGGGTTCAGCCTCGTAACCGAAGAGATGATCCAGCATTACCGGCTCATTGGGCTTCTTAAGGAGCGTCATCCCGACATCCCGGTCGTGGCCGGCGGTCCGCATGTGAGCGCGCTTCCCGAGCACACGCTTAAAAATTTCCCGAAGATCGATTTTGTCTGTGTCGGCGAGGGCGAACGGACGCTCACCGAACTCCTGTTTCGAATCGCCGCGGGTCACGGCGACAGCGGGTCACAGGGCAGGTGGCGTACGGATGTCCTGAAACAGGTCAGGGGAATCGGATTCAGGGACGACGATGGAGCCGTCATTGTCAATCCCGGTCGTGAGCAGATCCGAGATATAAATATCCTTCCGGACCCTGCGTACGACTTAATCTATGATGAAAATGCGCAAACGGACGAGAGGTCGGCGTTCCCGCTCGTTTGCTCCTACGGGTGTTACTTCTTCTGCACATTCTGCTCGGTCGATCACGGCAATTACCGCTCGATCAACCCGATGAAACTCGCGGCGCGAATTGCCTGGGCGCAGCAGGAGTACGGAGTCGAATATTTTGCCATACGCGACAGCTTCTGGCCGCCGTCGAGGAAATGGCTCGATGAGTTCTGCAACGAGATCGAACGCCGGGGGCTGAAAATAAAATTCCATTTCCAGACCAGGGCGGGCGCGCTCGACCTTGAACGTCTTTTGAGATTGAAAAAAATCGGCGCGCAGGCAATCGCGATAGGTGTCGAAGCCGGAGATCCGGAAATTCTCAAAAGCATAAAAAAATCGATAACTGTCGACGGCGCGCGCCGTGCGATAAAGGCGATAAACGAGGCGGGAATTTTTTCAATCGCGTTTTTTATATTCGGAAACAAGGGAGAAACGAGGGCGTCCATACAAAAATCGATCGACCTCGCCACAGAGCTGAACGCGTCGATAGCGTTTTTCCACGTTCTTATCGCTCTCCCCGGCGCGGAAGCGTTCGAGGCTGTTCCCGACGCCGAAAAAGACTGGTGGATGGGAAAATCACCGCTCCCGTCAATCTGCGACATGAGTGTCGATGATATGAGCCGCCTGGCAACAGACTCTTTCCTCAGATATCCGCTGCGGTGGTCATATCTCAGCCAGCACGTGATCGGGGGCGGACTGTCCCCCGAATTCCGTGAAATAGCAAAGCGGTTGTATTCGGTCCATCTCCGAAAATTCATTCTCGGAAACATGGAACGGGTCCCGTTTTTCAGATGGGTGATTTCCAATCTGAAAAAACTCCGGGGCGGTTAAGAATTCCGGGAATTGATCGATTATCACATTGCGTTAATTCTTCGGATGCAAGGCCGATTGTAACACTATGGCTTCCTGAAATCGCCGATTCGTGCTATACTATATCAATATTACTTCTGTCAGGTTGCATGATTAAGGAGGAAGGCTCATGCGCTGGTTAGAGAAGTACCTTAACAAGCCCCTAAAGAAGACGGAGAGGAAAATCCGGGTGGTAACTCCCTATTGCACCAAGTGCGAGAATGAGATTGTTTGTCTGGACGTCTCAATAGGCGAAGTTATCGAAGACCAGGGGGCTTTTCTCTATACAGGAAGCGAGGGCACGCTGTTCGAGCCTTTATACGGCGGCTCGATCTGCACAGGCTGCGGGATAAAACTTTGCGACGACTGTCTTGATGAGGTTGTGGATAAGTCGCGATGTCCCAAATGCGGCGGCTCACTGAGGGTTATCAGTCCGAAGCGTCTTCCGAAAGCCTGAATGTCTCGCGGTGACATCCATGATAAGTTTAGTCAAGGAGAGACGGAGGTCTCCTGTCTTTTTTCTTTTCATATCATAGGCGCTTACAGGCGTCCAATCCCGGAACCAGGTTTTTAACGGGTCGACGTCAGA
>Ga0214473_10003116_pt1 | contig 20241 bp, 27 predicted proteins | sample RVTome_7_FD_203509 | JGI IMG/M metagenome (GOLD analysis project Ga0214473, IMG submission 203509) | Soil microbial communities from uranium-contaminated site in the Upper Colorado River Basin, Wyoming, United States - RVT98D197 | ecosystem: Environmental > Terrestrial > Soil > Contaminated >... | reverse complement strand
ACATCTTATTTTATATCTTAGTCTCTGCGCGCGCAGAGACTAAGATGTGAAATAAAAATAATAAAATAATAATATGGGCATTATACGTAAATATATATAATTCATATCAATTTATTCAATTATATGATATTTACAATTGTAGTATGCAGGGCGTAACACCTAACCATATGTTATTTCATTTTGTTTTATGTTTTTATATTTTAAAATTTATTTTTATCAATTTTCATATAATAGGAAATAAATTTCTCTAGGTAATTATCCATACAAACATCAGATGTTGTTTTAATGCGTTGTTTTTGGAATTCATATCGACCATCATCTAATTTTCGAACAGTCCAACCATCATTTATAGCATTGTATATAAATAGCATTTTTTGCAATTCGATTAGACTTTGTCCTTGTTGATAATCATAATTCATACCATTATCTTCAGTGTGATTCATTCTTTATATATTTAAATAAGATTAATCATTATGGGTTTTAAACCAATAATAAATAAATTATTTTTATACAAAATTCTTTAATGATTTGATAAAATATTTTTATTTTTCTTTATAAATAAAACCTAAATATATAATAAGATGAATACAATAATTCCAATCATTATAGGTATTGGATTAGCATTAATATTATTATTTTTAATCAGATATCATATGATAAACCGGAATATATATATAAAAGGACCAGATTCTAATAAAATCAAAACAAAAATACATTATGAAAAAGATGATAATGGTGATATTAAATGTTATTATTTTAAGCCAAAGGCATATTTATGTGGTTTATTATAGATAATGAAATTATTATAGCAAAACATAGAATAACAATAAATTATAATAAAAAATTGAAATAAAATAATATATTGTATTGGATATCAAATATAATTATAAAAAAAATATATCATAAATGACTGAAGTACGTATTGATAAATTTAAAGGCACAGATATATTTGCTGTATGGGAAACTGATAAAGACGCAGAATATCCTATTATTTCATTTGGTTTGAAAAAAGCAAAAGCACTTGTAGATCATTATGATGAACTTTTACAATTTATTAGAACACATGAAACATTATCAACAACCGAAGCAAAGATAAAAATACCAACACCCAAAACAAAAACCTCTCCAAAGAAAGTTGCAACTCCTAAGAAAGTTGCAACTCCTAAGAAAGTTGCAATACCAAAAAATAATTAAATTATAATATTAAAATTTAAAAATAATAAATAAAATTGATTAATATTTTATTTATTTTGATGATATTTATTAATTATTATTATGATTAAAATTGCCAAAACTGAATTAGAAAAAAATTATACAAATAATTTGCAATTAAGGACATCTATAAATGCATATGAAAGATATAGATATTTAATGAATAATATTTATGGCAGGTATTATGATCAATTAATCCCAACTGATGATTTAAATCACAATATTCATTTATTAGTTAGTGAATATGGTAGGGATAGTTTTGAAGTTTTAGTTTATATATTGCGTAATTCATCAGGTTTATTTAAAATAGATGAAGTAATGTATGTGAGAAATATAATCTTAATAAATCTTGGATTATTTTTTCCTGATTTATGCAGAATAAATAAACTAGATCCTATATTTTCAAAGGCAAAGCTAATAATAAATATATCAATTAAAGATCAAAAGCTTACTCGATTTCTAACAACTATTGGAAATTTAGAAAAAGATATGAAAAGAAATATCAATAATTATGAATTGTATTATTCTCAGATATCATCAGAAGATATATTGATAATTGAATATCAATTATTTAATGAATATGGTAATGAAATTAAAAACAACCAATATAGAATTAATCATGATATACCTATAGAAAAAAAAGATGATTTAAATGCTAGGATGGATAAAATTTTTGATAATATTAATAAAATTGATAGAAGGATATTAGTATTGGAGCATATTACATAAATAATAATAATAATAATATAATGAATGATAATGAATATTTATCAGAATGTTTTTTGGTTATTGTAAATTATTTATCAACTAATGATCTAGTTCAATTATCATCAATAAATAGAAATTGGAAAATAATTTTAAATGATTTCCGTATAGTAATATGGATTGATTATAAATCGAGAATATTATTAACATGTAAATCTAATGATGATAATCTTCATTATAAAAATATAGAAAAAAAAGTAAATAATAGTAATAATTCTGATATTATAACTTTTAAATTGGATTATAATTCATATCAGCCATCAGGAAACATGAGTTATAGTATGCCTTTCAAATATCCTGAACTTATATTTAATATAGACTATCGTCCAAAATGTTTACAAAATTTATATCAAAATACTTGGTATCCTGGGAAAAAATATATAAATCCAAGTTTAGAAGATATGATAAATTTTATTACAATAATTGAAAATAGCACGCATAATGAAATTATAAACTGGTCATGGAATATAAATGATAATAATAATATTATAAAATGGTGTAATATTCATAAAGAATTTAAGAGTTCTATAAACACTCCATCCCCTGATTCCCTCAATCAGCAGTGATCTTCGTCGCATGCTCGAGGATATGGCCTGCTACTATTTTTCATAATAATAAATCAAAGTAAAAAATAAAGAACTAAAACAATTCAAAAAAACATTTATAAACCAATTTCGATATATGGTGTTGAATAAGAAAGAGTAGGTGAACAATATAAATCCATAATTTCATGATTATTATTGATATTTTTTTCAGCAATGGTTAATAAGTTAATTGATGATTTTATAAGACTATCAACTGATACAACGCATTCCATATCTGGAAAATTATCATTACCTTTATAATCAACGAGTACTTTGATATAATTTTGTGCATCTTTATCTATTTGATCAATCATGTGTTTAGGAGCTATTTTGTCCCATTCATTTTGGGCAGAAATCATTTTCTTAGCATCTTCTCCGGTAATCATAGTTCCCCAGTTTGTATAGGATGATCTTTTTACAGTAAATCTTTCGTTATCCATTTTTAATGTTGTATATATTATATAATAAATTATATTTTATAAATAATCAATTTTTTTGATATAATATATTAATATATTTATATAATTTATTAATATATTTAATTTATTCTTTAATAATTATCTAAAAAAATTTGATTTTTTTTTTATAAATTATAGCCTTTTTTATAAGAGATAAATATTAGACAACATTTGAGAAAATGAATGAATTTCCGGATGATTTTAATGCGAAAGTCTTGTTAGAAAGACATTATTATAATTATGATTATGAGAAAGAAGCTGAGGCCAAATTAAATGAAATTAGACCAATAATTATGAAATTAGCGTATAAAGCCAGAAATAAAAGAGAAAAAGCCTTTCATATTTCTGATGAACTTATAAAAACTTTAGATATAGATAGAACAAGAAAATTAGCTTATGAACTAGCTATTAGATTTCCAAAAGTTATGTTTAGAAATGGCAATAATAACAAGGGAGAAATAGAGACACTCAAAATAGATAGATCAGAAAATAAAGTGACTAATTTGGATATTATAAGTCCTGCTATATATTTTTGGGTGTATTTTGAAAACAATGAATAAAAATTGAATAATTTTTAATTATTTTTAAGAAGAAATAATTAAATCATGTCAACTGAAATTTCTAATCGAACCTACTATAATTTTAGATCAGCAAAGGATATATTTCGTATTGGACAATTTGTAAGTGTTGAAGCGAGTTATAGTGAACCTTGTGGAACTATTGTTGGATTTAGTGATGAATTTCCTTTTAAAGCATTAGTCCGACTTGATCACTGTGGAAATTTCAAAGGTTCCACCACTTGTTGGATAGAGATTAAACATTTATCATAACTCAAGATCAACATTATAATATAATGATTTAGATATTATAAAAAATTTGATTGAAATTATAAATATTAGTGAGAAAAAAATAAAATATGACTAATATATCAGGAGATACACAGTTAGTTGACTCATATGAAGCCGAAAAACATACAAACATCGCCATAAAATTATTGAATTCAGGTAATTATGAAAAAGGAATGGATTTTATAGAAAAAGCTCTAAATATAAATAAAACCTATGGAAAAGCCCAATACATTATGGGATTCATTTTTGAATTTTATAAGGAAGATTTTAAAAAAGCTGTAAAATGGTATACAGTTGCTCATATTAATGGATATGATAAAGCAGAAACATCTTTATATAGGGTTATTAGAAAAATTTCATCCTTCGATATTTCATATAATAAGAAAAATGATTAGAAAATTTTTTATATAAGTTTTTTATTAAATTATTATTTAGATATCTTTGAGCATAAATAGGCTAAATAATAAGAATAGGCAAAATTAATTATTAATAATGTGATACCTAATCCGATCAGAACGCTATATGGAATATTAATTAAATAGAGTAATTGCATAAGAACTGTAACTATGGTGGATGAAATACCATATATACCTAAAATAAATCCATAAAATTTACTATTTGCGTATTCAGTAAATAGATAATAATCATAATAGGTGAGATAATATGGTATTATTTGTGAGATACTAATTAAAATAATTACCATATAGCTGGGCAATGTATATAATAAGGCAATAGTGCATCCAATAATAATTAAACAAGCTGCTGGATACCATCTTTGATAAAATATGGTAGATCGAGCATTAACTATAAAAAAAGCATAAAAAATACTACCACATAAATAGCTAATATTAGTTGCTGCTCCAACTAAAATTAGATTAATAAGTTCTGCTCCACAGAAGTTTGCAAGATCAGGAGTCGAATTAGTTTGTATAAAATAATCTAATTCGGAATATGTTAAAGGATATTGAATAAGTGATATAAACATACTTAGTAGAATGCAATGCCACATAGCATGAAATACTATTTTATTATTATAAAAATCTTTAATGGCTATAATAAAATAACGATAATAAGATAATTTGTTAATATTTATTTTGTTCAAGTTATTTTCATTATTTTCATTATTTTCATTATTTTCATTATTTTCATTATTTCCATTATTATTATCCAATAATGGTTCAGTATCAGAACTATTATTCAAAACGTTTTTTCGCAGTTTTGATCTACGATATATAAAAGCCATAATTATGGTGGCTAGAATATTTATGATACATAAAAACATTGATAAATACCATAAAATAAAACGAACAGTTATCCAGCTTTCTTTTAGATATAATAAGATAAGAGCCAGACTACCTATAATAATAGATTCAGAAATATCGCTAGTTAAATCACCAATATTACCAATTCTATTAACAACAGATAATGTATTATTTGTTTTTATAATGGGCATTATATCATCTTCATTTACTAATAATTTTTGTTCATCATTAATAATTATGGTTGGCTGCATAATATATGGACTCACATTTAGATGGGTATGAGTTTCTTCAATGTAATTTTTAATAATTTTCCATAAAATATTATTATTTTGTATGGTTATTACTTGGAATACTTGATATAATATGCATAAGATAACCCAGTTATAAGCATTATCAGGATCAATCAAACTTAAAAATTGGCTAGCAAAAACAATAAGATGACTCATGGTAATTATGATTAATTGTAGCATTTGTTTCTGATTAAAATAATCAACTAACCATCCCGAAATTGGTGAAAAAACTCCAGTAATAATAGTAGTAATTAACGAAAATGTTGTATAATATTTAAGAAAATCTGAACAATTAATAACATCAGGCGCACTTAAAAGTAAAAGAACATATAAAATATATGTATTAATATCCTGGTAAATCATAAAAAATCCCCATATTAATCCTAAATGATGTTTTAATAAAAGCATTTTAATAAATATAATAATCAATTGATAAAAAGTATTTCAATTTTTTATAAATTAATTAAATTTTAATTAATTTATAAAAATATTTGTTAATTCACATATAATTAATTATCATTATTAAATTGTATTCATTTGATAAATGGAACGGGTATATTATTAAAGAAGCACAATTCAACTATAAAATTATATGTATAAAATTAAGAAATATAAAATAAAAAAATTGAACTCATTTATTTTTATATTTTGCATTGGATTAACGGTGCGATGGCGGTTACGGTTATAAACAATTACAATTTCCTTGAAGGTAAAAGCAAATTATTTGAGATAAGGTTTGATGATATTCCCAGATCTGCTTGTAAAGAAGACAGGTTTCAGTGGTATCTTATCCACAAGGATGTCAGATATGATCTTATTGTAGATGTAAACGCGGCGAAGATCAATGATAGTACTAAGAATGGTTTAAAATCATTACGATGTGGTAACTTAGAGGTGGTTTTAGATGTAACAAACCTGATGATTTACTTATATGATCATGAATATGAAGGTTTGTGTGGAGGTTCATTCACAGAAGAAAAATACAATTTGATATAAGTTAATCAATTAAACATATAATTTTCAATTGTGTATAATTATGGGAGCCAGTGGTTTCATAGATTACTTTGTTATTAGAGCAACATTGCATATAATTCGCAAATCCTTGTTCATATGGTACAATTTCATACCATTGCACCAGCTCCGGAAGGACCAGTTTGTTTTTTTACAATTTTTTTAACTTGTTTTTTTATAGGTCCAATGTGATTATAACCAAAATGATTATAACCAAAATGATCAATTATATTATTAGCACCACCGGTTTGTTTTTTAACATTTTTCTTAATTTGTTTTTTAATTGGAATGTGATTATAACCAAAATGATTGGTAATTGGAACATTTATATCATAAGCACCACCGGTTTGTTTTTTAACATTTTTCTTAATTTGTTTTTTAATTGGAATGTGATTATAACCAAAATGATTGGTAATTGGAATATTAATATTATATGCAGCACCAGCTTGACCTTCAAACTCTTCACCACCAAAAATTTCACGACCTCCTCCAATTGATTCAAATCTAGCCATTTCTAATTATATATATAATCTATTAAGATTTAAAAAAAATAATAAAATATAATTTTAATTGTTCTATAATCAAAAATTATAGGTTAGGTTAAATCATGGTAATTATTTTGTTTCATTTCATATATACAAGTATAGTTATATCATACAGCCTATAATGACACAGTATGTAAATATTAAGAAATATCAAGATCATATTGATAAATTGATTCAACGAGATATATCAGATAATCCTTATTTTGCTGATAACACTATAATGAATTTAACAAAAGATTCATTAACTGGTGGTAAGCGATTACGTGCTATTATTATTTTGTCTATTATTAATCGATTGAATGAAATAAGATTAAAAGATAATCCGGATGCTATAAGAATTAATGGTAACAAAGTTGCGTTAGCTGTTGAATATATTCATAATGTTTCCCTAATGATAGATGATATGCCAGCAATGGATAACGATATAGAAAGAAGGGGATTACCAACAATTCATCATAAATGGGGATCAACTAATGCACTATTAGGAAGTTATAATTTAACTATTGGTGCATTTAAGCATTTATTGGAGGCGGTAAATTCATATCGAACGCATAATTTATTTGAAAATAATCTAGAACAATATCATAAAATGAGTGAAATTATTTATCAAGAAGTAACAAATAATTTAAGTATGCTTGGATTATGTGGTGGACAATATCTAGATTTAAATATAAAAAATATTCTTATTGGTAATGATGTAGATATTAAGGGAAAAAGAGAATTAATTATGGAGCTAATTGAAAAGAAAACATCGAGTTTATTTACAACTTCTTTCTTATTAGGATGGTTAATCGGGGGAGGAGATATAGAAATGTTATCAAATATTAAAAAAATAGGTAGTTCATTTGGATTAATTTATCAGATGGCAGATGATGTCCATGATCTATTAAATGATTTAGAAAAAGGAAATGCAAATAATATATGTGAATATTATAATAAAGAAGAGCTTAATCAGCTATTTTTTATTAATATTGAAACAATAATAACATTATTATCTGATTTAAACATTTATACTTCTGCGTTAAAAGAAATTATACAATATATATCACATGAATTTTATACAGGAATAGATAAAATTATTAAAGTTAACACTACATAAAAAATTTAAAAATAAAAAATAAAATAAAATTTGATCAATAATTTATAATTTTAACAAACAAAATAAACTAAAATACATAATAATAATAAATTAGAATGGGAGTTGATTACTTTCCTTGTGATGAATGTGAAGAAATCATTTGTGATGCAGGAGATTATTATAGATGTGAAAACTGTTCCAATCATTTATGTGTACGTTGTGGTGATGATGCTTCTAAGATTAGGATTTGTAGACGGTGCAAACATTGTAATTGTAATTGCAAACCATACGAAATGGATATATTAGTTTTATGTAATACATGTACCACTTTTAGCTCTCCTAAAAAATCACTGTTAATTAATTTCTTAATAAAACAAGCAGGCTATTCAAATTTAAGTGAAGCTGAAACTGCTTACTGGAAAAGTATAGACCAAAATCCTGTTCGATATTGTTGGAAGATAACAAAATCTTCTTGGGAAATTAATGAACTTAATTATCCTGATAATTCATCAGATAATGAATTATCAGATGAATCATCTGATGAAACATCCAATAATTCATCTGATGAAACATTAGATGATTCATCTAGTGGTAGCAAAATATCAGATAATTAATTTATTAAATATATGTATATTTAATAATGATTATATATAATGATTATATATAATAATATATTAAATAAAATAATAAAAATAATAAAAATAATAAAAATAATAAAAATAATAAAAATAATAAAAATAATAAAAATAATAAAAATAATAAAAATAAAATAAATAAAATACATTTTGTTGCAAATGGTAAAAAAATATGATTAAATATTATAGAAGTTAATGTATTTTCAATTTGGGGGAAGAAATTGTTCTATTTGCAAATCACCTGGAACAACCAAGGCAACATGTCCATGTAATCTATATGCTATTAATCCTAACCCGGCGAAGCACCCTAAGTGTAAAGTTGTAAAACAACCACCAAAATTATCAAAGCAAATACCAAAATCACCAGTTATAAAGAACCTGCAAGACACTGAACATAAATCTCCTAAAACTAAATCACCTGAACATAAATCTCCTAAAACTAAATCACCAAAAAAAGCTACTTTAACAGGTGATAAAAATATCGATAATCAAATAATGATGAAAATGGATCCAGATACTTTATTTAATTTTTGTACTAATATAATTGAATGCAATGATGAAAAATTCTGGGAATCATATGTTAAACAATTTCAAGTGCATGAACCGGAATCATCATATCGTAAATTATCTATTTCTAAGACTAATCCTAATTTATCTTGGAAAACTCTATTTATGGAATCATATAAATTATTTAAGATGGCATATAAATTTTATGCTTATCGTGCAATGATAAAATTGCCTGCTGGCCAAAAATATGTCACTCTTGATGAAATAAGTTCATATATAGATTATTTAATTAAAAATAACTATTTGGATGTTCTTCATCCATATTATGATGATCCTATCGCAACGATAGGCAGTTTAATTAAATATCAGGGAGTAAAACATGCAGTTCCAGAAATAATGGATATGTTTTACAGAACTAGATATACATATTCAAGTGCTTTCCCATATATTTTTGCGTCAACTACACCAGAAGGAGCTGATTATATGTTTAGTTTGGGATATAGACCTGATAATAGTATTATTACTAATATGACTGATAATTTACCATTAATAAAACATATGGTAAGTTTAGGTTATGTTCCTGAACCCCGTGCACTACGTTTGGCAATATTAAATCAGAATCTAGATACTATTAAATATTTAATTGAAGAATTAGGTATGGTTCCTCAAACATCATAATTAAAGTTCATTAATAAATTTATATAAATTAAAAATAAAAAAATAAAAAATAATAAAATAAAAAATAAAAAATAAAAAATAATAAAAATAATAAAAATAATAAAAATATTAAATATAAATATTTTATTAAATATTTATATGTTTTAATTTGCGATATATATTATTTATAGATTATATAATTCTAGCATTATTTTGCAATGGTATCAACAGTACAACAAATAGCATTAAGTGCATTATATAATTATGGAGATGATATACCTAAAAAATTATTAGATTATATACTGACTATTCCAGCTGAACATCTAATACCTAAATTAGAATTAATGTTAGAAGAATCATTAAGTGATCAATGTGATGAAAAAGGTACAGGATTATATCCATTACATGCACTTTTATTATTAGGAGAATTAAAATCGGAAAAATCATTACCATTAATATTAAAGATATTCGGCCAACCTGAATCATATTTAGAGTATTGGTTTGATGATTATTTAAGTGAAAATTTATGGCAAGTAATAACACAAACAGCAATAAATAATTTAGATGATCTATTAACATTTATAAAGATACCGATAAATTATTTATACGCAAGATGGGCAGTATTAAATGGTGTTTCAAATATGTTATTTATTCATCCAGAAAAACATCAAGAAATTAATAAATGGTATGAACGATTATTGGATTATTTATATAATAAAAGTAAAGATAATGAATTTAATAGTGCAGTGCTTATAGAACTTAAGAATATTAAACCATCAAGTGAATTAATTGAACAAACAAAAAAGTTTTTTACAAAAAAGAAAATAGATAAATTTATGGTAGGTAATTGGAATGATTATTATAAAAATCTAAATAATAATGATAATAAAGTTTCACTTCCTAAATCAATTGCTGATGTATATGCTTCACATTATTAATAGCTGATTCAATTTGTTTAACTCTAGAAAATCCCCCAAATTTTGGATCATTCATCCAATTTGTAGAATCAATATGGGGAAATTCCTTATTTATCATAGATCCTGCTGTATATTCATAACCTAAATTGCGATATTTATAATTAGCTGAAGTAGCATTTTGTGCTTTTTCCAAATATTTTGTTGGAATGGGAATAGCAACTGATTCATATTCTTGACGATTACCTAAATTATCTTCTATAACAATATAACAAATATCAACAAAATGATATGCATCACCTCCCTTTTCATAATGATTAATAGTATCAATTCCATTTTCTATGGAAATGATATAATCATATTTAATATTACTTAAATCATTCATAGATTTGATAAAATTTATTCTTTCATGACAGCATATAAGACCAGTATTTACTGGTTGGGCTGGTAAACCAGCGTTTTCTGTTGAATAACTAATTATTGATGAAGGATTTAATATTTTTTTAATCGCTTCAAGTTTTACAGATGATTTGGTAGTAGTTATAACTATCATTTGTTATTATATTATAAGTTTACCAATATTAAAAAATTGAAATAAATCAAATTTTTTTGGTTTTGTAACAAGCCTATTTTGACCCCAATCAATCCTTGTTTCCCCATCTTTCCTTGTAAACCTTCAATACCTTGTAAACCTTTAGTTCCCTAATATTTTAACAAAGTTAAAAGTTTCATTTAATCAAAAAAATTTTTGATTAAATAAATCTTTTTTGATAAAAACTTTAGAAAAAAGTTTATGAATTCTGATTTATTACCAACTATTACGATATCTTCATTAAGAAATTTTCAACAGACCCCCGAATCTTTAAAGAATATAGATGTATATACTGCAGATTGTTCTACTACTGATGTAAATCGTCATCACGATCCTCTTGTTAATAGAAATTTCACTCCTAAAAATAAACAACCAGATACATTAGTAATCCGTATTCCCAGTCATCATAAAAGAGTAATAATACCTGATAAATTTAGAATTTTATTTGATTTGACATGGTATTATATAAAAAATTACAAACATATAATTTTTGTTGTTGATAAAAAAGGAGCTTATGTTTTATTACCATCTGAAATTATAGAAGCTATGATTTTTAACTCGATATTACCTGAAATTGCCAAAAAATATAATATATCTTTACTAATTTATGAAAAAATATTATCATATTTACCTCGGTGCTTTCCAAGAGTTAATGATCCAATATATATACGAGGGAGAGAGGATGAATAATTTTATTAGCAAATAATTGACAGTATTCATCAATAGATGTTCATTGTTTTGTTAAGTTTTTTAACTTTTGTGTATTACCTTAGTATATTTAATACTTTATTTTCCCACATAGATGGAATGTTGATAGATTTTGATAGGCGTTGTTTAGTTGAAAATTATTACTTTTTGTAGATTTCATATGGCTAGAATGGATGATAGAGCTAACTATTCAAGGGCATTCAGTCAGTGCTACTAGTAGGTATGGCCCCAAAATGGCTTTGTGAATAAGCAAAATGTTCCTTTGGACAAAGCCAAATTTTTATTTTTTTATTTTTTTTCATTAATTTTAATAGTGAATTTTATAGTAAATTTTATAGTAAATTTTATAATAAAAAATAGTTTATTTAATTACCGGCGGCAACACAACATAGAGAGAAAAAACCGATTCCTCGCAAGACGCACCAAGCTACTGACATATCCCAAACTTTTCTAAAATCTTCTTTGCAACTATCATTTTCAAGATTATTTAGAATAACAATACCACAAACCCATAAGGCAAACTCTGGTAGAAACCAGATTATTTGAACAATATTGCCTCCCAATGCGCTTTCACTGATTAGTCCAACTATTACAGCCCCTGTTGTCATAAAAGTTCCCATGCATCCTACGATCACGAGCCATTCTGATAGTGGAAATCCATATCTTCCTTGACAGATTCCTTCATCGTCATAATAATTAGCTGATCCGATTCCAATTGCACAAATATTTAAGATATTTACTAGTACAAATACCAAAATAATCAAGAATATTATACCACATCCCCCAGCAATTCTACTTTTTTTTACTGATCTTGAATACCTTTTAGGAGTTTTAGCCTTAAATTTATTTTTATCGGGCTTAACTTTTTTTTCATCAGACACACTTTTTTTGGTATCTTTGGTAGTTTCGAGTTTACCACCATCATCATTATCTCCATTATCATTAGCATTTCCATTATCATTTCCATTATCATTTCCATCATCATTATCATTTCCATTATCACCTCCATCATCAACGTCGTCATTATTACCGCTAGTTTCATCATCATTATTATTACTATTATCGGCAGGAGTATTTAAATTTAGTTCATCAGTGTTATCTTTTGGTGAATCTGATCCAATGGAGGACTCAATATCTTGAGGAATACTATAACTACTAGTACTTGATTCTGTCATATTGGTTATAAATGTTTGATTTGATTATTTTTATTTATCAATTTTTTTGATATATCTTTAATAAATTTTGAATTCATTTTTGGACTTTCATATTACAAAGGGAATTAAGATTTATAAATTTATTTGAAGATGACTTTGATAATTATTATCAGAGCATAGATTATTATACACAATTTTGAAGCCATTTATTTCCTACTTCAGCCCATGAAACAATTGTGGGTGATTGTTTTAGCTGATTTCGCAATTGATCACATTTTTCCATATTCTTCATTAATTCGGCTATATTTTCGGCAAGAATTTTATATGATTCTATTTGGGAGGTTGGTAATGAATGTTTAAAACCATCTCTCTCCTGAAAAACATTTTCATTACTGATAATAGGTATGCAGCCTGTTATTAATGATTCTCTGATGGAAATACAATCTGTTTCTAATGGACTGGATGTATAATATAAATGGAAATTGGACTGATATTTTTCTTTAATAATAGTTTTCATATCAACTCTTCCATGTTCATATACACCATCTTGTTCATTAATTAATTTTTCTAATTTTTCTTTTAAAGGTTTCCAATTATCTCCTTCTGGATAACCATAATATATATGAAATTCAGCTTGTGGGATTATTTTTTTTAAATATGGGAAACAATATTCTAATAGCATTTCTAGCCCTCGTGTATAGCATGAAGCATAACACATCCTATAAGGATTTCTCTTTATTCCAAGATCATTAGAAAAATTTTCTATTCTTATACCGTTCATGATATTAAATATCTTTGGAATTATTTGTGATATTGCAGTGAAGGGAATACTTCGTATCATTTGACCATGATGAAAATCACTTTTAACATATATATGATTTATTTTATATAAATACTCTAACAAGTTAGGAGGGCAACCTAGATCATGAATATCAACAGCTAAATAATCAGCTTTAATATTATATTGAACAGTACTTATAAAACCAAACGATCTCCATAATATTAGATTCTTATATTTATTTGAAGCTAAGAATAAATTATAAGGATAATAATATACGCCTCGATAAATTGTAGGAGATTTAATATTAGCATAAACAGCGACTCGATTTCCCTGAGTTTGCCAATAAGATGATAGTTCAACTACTGCTTGTTCTGATCCACCAAGGGATTGAGAGGTTGGATCCCATTCTATACTTAAACAACCGCAATAATAAACAATATCAAAATTACTATAATTTGCATGTCTTCCTGTTGGTAAGCATATTTTTAAATAATCTGCATACTTTTGCTCACTAATATAATTAGTTATTTTATAATTATTATTAACCTTATATTTAAGGTCATATGGTGATTCTTTTCTTCCATAAAACCAATGAGCCGTATCAAATAGCTTTCTTTTATTATATGTGTTTTTATAATGAGATAATTGGATAACACATGATTTTGTATCTAATTGAACCATTGGATTTCTAAAATTATTTGTAAAACTTGGTTCTTCTCCATGTCGTATAGTAGGATCATATTTATGTTCATTCGCATATTTTTTGGTATATGCGAATGTATTATTAGTTCCATGATTTTGACCAAATGGACCAATAGTAATCATAGTATCAAGATCAAAATCATATATATTTATACATGTGCAACCAGCTAGAGATTTTTTTCCATATTTTAATTTTTTAACAGCATCAATTATCCGATTTGGAGGATAATAATCATCATCATCCATGCATACAATTATCAGGCCTTGAGCTAACTCATTTGTTTTATTTCTTAATCCACCTATAAGATTATTTTGATGCATAGGAGAATGATGAAAAACAATTTTAGGTATGGTTTTAAACCTATCTTTTATTTCTAATATTTTCGCAGGAACATCATTAAATTTATTTGGATCGTTTTCCCCATCAACAATAACCCATTCTATTTTATTCATTGGATAGTTTTGTTGAATAATACAATCGGCCAAAACTGGAAGAAATTCTATTCTTCTAAATGTTGGTGTCACAATTGAAACGTTAGGCAATACCCGATTTTTGTTAGACATTAAAAAATGATAAAAATTATATAAATATTTATATGATTGGCAATAAATACTTTATAAACTTAATTTCAAATTTTTTATTTATATAAATATTAGTATTGTAATAAAAATAGTTAACATATTAGTTCTTAATTACAGGATATGTGCTACTATTATATATAATTAATGTAGATTATAGATAGAACCTTCGGGGTAAATATAATGATAAATAATAACATGTTCAAATTAGCTTAATAAATTTAATATATTATTTAATAAAAGCGATTGCTTTACCATAAAGATGTTCATTATTAATGAAATTCATTGCGGATGTTTTATTATCAGCATGTAAATCTTCCGAAAAATATACGTTAAGAGGTTTTCTAATGAGGGGACATTTTGAAAATTCTAAAGTAACCGGTCCAAAAAAAGTTTCAATTGTTTGATTGATATTATGAACTAATAGAGCACTATCACATAGAACATTAACAATATTATCAGCTGCATTATTTTTAATAATATTATCCCCATACATCCACCAATCATTACTAATTTTGTTATTAAACTCAGCATTGGTTATACCTAATCGATTACTCTGCTTATCATCTGAATCTAGTTTCATTTGTACAACCATATCTAAATAGTTTAGAATTTCTTCAAATTTACCATCAACATTGAGGTTCATTTGATGTTGCATAAGAATAGATATGGGCATAATATGGCGATGTGTACATGTTTGAAATATACTAAATGCAATAAATACTGCAAAATCAGCAATGCAATGAACACTTTTTCCGGAAAGATTTAAAGCAGTAATAGTTTGAATAATTTCGTTACCACTATGAACTGATCCGCCAGGTGAAGAAATATATATGTATATTTTATCAGCAGGTATTTTTAAAACATCTAAGATAAATTGTTGAACAGTATGATCATTGATTTGACCACGAATATTTGCAAAATTTCCTTCTTTTAAGTAAATAATATTATTATTATTAGCATTAACAATTAATGCTAATAAGAAAAAAAGTATACATTTCATATTTACGATTTATTTTAATTATGAGTTGATATTTTTAATTATCAAATTTTTTATATATTCATTTTTTTTCATAGATATTTAAGCTTGATAGTATATAATAAAAAAATATATTTATGCTCTAATAATTGATTATTCAATAATCTCATTAAGTAATTATTTAATATATTAGTCAATCTTGGACTGCGCGAAATCCGGATTTTTATAAATAATTGTTTGTAATTTATTAGTCTGTTGTTTGTTTTATAGCATTATATGTTGCAAGCTGAACATCATAATTATCAACTTTTTGTTGGAATGATTGAACATTAATTTGTTTATTACTAGGAAGTCCTTTATTAATAATTTGTAGAGACTTGATTAAAACCCGAGCACGCGCGATTCTTCCTTTTACAAATTTGTAAGTATCTAGATTGGAACAATTGTTAATATCATTTTCAATTAGAGTACAAATTCCAGTTAATTCAGTAACAATATCCATTATTTGGTATAGTCTATGTGTTTATAATTTAATAATTTTTATATAATTTAATAATTTTTAATTAGATTTTTATACAATTCATTTTTTCCATAGATATTTAAGTTTATATTCTTAAAAAATTTGATGAATTATTTATTATTCAATAATTAAATAAATTAAGTTATTCATAAATTTATCATGAATGAACCCCCCAGAAAGAAATTACATTTAATAAAGAAAACCCCAAAGAAACAAATACCTATATTGAAACGAAAACAATCGCTTGATATTGAAAAAAATAATAAACCGAATGATGAACAATTATTAGAATTAGATTCTTTATCAATAAAATCATCTATAGATTATAAGGTTGGAACTGCTGGTTTTTATTACAAATGGTGGTTTGGTATGAAGGGTAATCAGTTAAATTTACCAAGTTATTATCCAGTGGGATTGGCAGAATCTAGAGCATTGACATATTATGCTGAAGAATTTTCTATAGTGGAATTAAATAATACATTTTATAAGCTACCTACTGCTGTTGCAGTAAAAGAATGGTATAGGAAGACTCCATCAAATTTTAAATTTATTGTTAAATTAGGTAAATTTATAACTCAAGATAAAAAACTCATAGATTTTCCTAATCTATTTAATGAATTTTGGTTTGATCGTGTTGAACATTTAAAAGATAAATGTGCTGGAATTTTAGTACAAATGCCTCCTAGTTTTGTCTATAATCCTAATAAGAAAGGAGTAGATGGATTAACTACATTTGAAAGATTAAGAAATGCTGGATTATATATTAAATCATTAAACAATGATAATAAATTTAATATCCCAATTTTTATAGAATTTCGGGATCCATCATGGTTTGTTGGGAAAGTTTATGAATTATTAAGCGAAATAGGATGGTCATTTGTAGTAGTGCATATAAATAACCAGTTGAATGAATTAGGTAAAATGAATTCCGGATTTAGTCCACAGCTAGATGATATTCCAATAACACTTGGAGATCATATATATTTTAGATTTCATGGAACATGGCCAATAGCATATCATGGCGGCTATACTTCAGAAGAATTAACAATGGTATATAACTGGGCAAAATCACATAATATCAAAAATGGATATTTTATATTTAATAATACAGATAGTTTTGAAGGTGAAATTTGTTCAGAATTAACCATATCAAAAATACCTGGCAAAATAATGGTAGATCCAGATGTATTAAATTATTTAGGAGCTATTATACCACATGCTATATTTAATGCAAGACAAATGAATTTTATTATAAACACAGATATCGTTAATTCTGAAATATAATTATAAAAAAATAATTAAATTATTAAAAATAATACTTTGATATAAATTTATAAATTTATAATTTATAATTTTATAAATTTATAATTATAGGTATAATAAAATAAATATAGATACATAATTTATGTATAATAATAATACTAATGATGATAAATGGCCATTTGCTAATAATGTGAAAGATCCGATTAAAGAATTAGATAATAGCATTAAAGCAAAACAGAAAGAATTAGATAGATTAGAAACAAATTATGCACGTAAACTGCATGAAACAACGTTAACAATAACAAATCTTGAAAAAACTTATGAAAAAAAGAAAGAAGAATTAGAACTTGAATATAAATCAACAATTGAAGAATATAATAAAAAAGTAATTAGATTAAATGGAAATGTGGAAAACACTTTAACACATGGTCGAATTATTCTTAACGTTGGTGGTCGTTTATATGAAACTACTGTAGAAACTCTAGGACCTGTTCAATTTTTTGCATGTTTATTTAGTAGATGGACAACACATCAAGAACATGGTGTATTGAACAATTATAGTGGGGTAAAACATGCAAATAATTTACCATTAATTGAAAATAAATATCATTTATTTATAGATCGAGATCCAGATGTATTCTATTATATACTAAATTATTTACGTTCTGGTGTTATTCCACAAAAAGGTTTAATATCAGATTATATGTATGAAACATTAATAAATGAATTAGTATTTTATGGATTAGATGATTTAAGAGACCATTTATTAGAAACAAAGCAAATATCTTCAAGAATTAGAAAAACTATGATTTATTAATTTAATAAAATAATCAATAAAAAATAATAAAAATTATATAAAAATTAATAATAAAAATAATAAAAATTAATAATAATAATCAATTAGTTCATATTTCATAGTATAATTATTATTTTGATGATATTTTGCAATATCATCTTCGATTGAATTATATACTGAGGTTAAACTATCTAGTAATGAACATTTACAATAATCTTCATATACCATAGCTGATAAACAGATAAATAAACACCAATAAAATAATCTATATACCATATTTATATTATATAAATAGGAATTAGGAGTATCATCTTCATTATATGTGGTAAAAATATTTCTGGATATTCCTCTAACTTTACCAGTTAATCTTACAATTTCACTAGTTGAATCGTCAGAATCAGTCCAACCTTGTATCTCTGATGATTTCGTGGCCATTTTAATTTGTACTGTGTTATAGTATTATATATAATATTAATTACTAATAAATAATCAACCTATCAAATTTTTTTATTATAAAATATAATTAGATATATCATATATGATATATCTAATTATATTTTATATTTATAGTGTTAGTAAATTATTTTTATTATAAATGACAAATAGTTATTGTAATTGTAGATGGTTGATATTTTTTTATTAAATCACGAACAGTTTCCCATTTTTTGCCATCTAAACCACATCCTATTTTGGGCATAGCTATCATGGTAATATTTTCATTAACAGCTTGTGCAAACATATCTTGGACGGCATGTTCAATTGCATCATAAGTTGGTTTATCATACCTTGATCTTCGTTTAGTTATTAAATAAAATATATTTCTATCAAGCTTAGAATCTTTTTTATTTAAGAGTAATGCAGTTCCAACACCTTTATTGTTTTTTAGTAACCAATCGACATTACCATATCTTTTTTTAAATTCTATGGCAATTCCAGCACCCATAACAAAATCAGTTCCAACACAATGCGCTAATGTCCAATCAGAACTCATTGCAAATAAATCTGTTTTTTGTTCTATAAAATTATTCATTTTATTAAAAAATCTAATACGATAGTTTGAAGTTTTCAATTTTTATTATATATTTTATATATGTATATATGTATATAAAATTCTTAAATGAAACATAGTATACATATAGATTTATAGAAAATCTTAGCTAATATTATAGTAATGAAATCATTATATATATTTTTATTAATAATTGCAGTTGGATTCATTTTATATTTAGAATGGAATAATCCTGCGATGTATGAACAATTTGGTGGTGGTGGCGAATCTTTAAATGATATAAGTTTTCACAATAAATTAGAAAATTATTTAAATCATTCCATACAAAGTAATCAAGCTCTTAAGGAGCTTTTAATAAAAAATCAGAACTATAGTTCAAATGATATTCAAAA
>Ga0214473_10003115_pt1 | contig 20243 bp, 19 predicted proteins | sample RVTome_7_FD_203509 | JGI IMG/M metagenome (GOLD analysis project Ga0214473, IMG submission 203509) | Soil microbial communities from uranium-contaminated site in the Upper Colorado River Basin, Wyoming, United States - RVT98D197 | ecosystem: Environmental > Terrestrial > Soil > Contaminated >... | reverse complement strand
CGGACAATGACGTGCGCATCGACAATGCGGCCGTCAGCGGCCATCACGGCCTGATCATCAACATCCTCAATGATTCCTTCCTCGAGGACCTCAACAGCACCAACGGCACCTACGTCAACGGCAAGCTCATCAAGAAGCACGCCCTGACCCACGGTGACGTCATCACAGTCGGACACCACCACCTGCGATTCGTCGACAGTCAGGTCGAGAGCCAGGATCAGGACGAATTCGAGCGGACGCTCGTGATCCAGCCGGGCCAGGTCAGCGAGAGCCGGATCAGGGCTGCCGCAGATGCGGCCGCGGCGGCCGCCGCAGCGGCAGCCGAGGCGCCGGCGCCGGCGCCGGCGCGCGCCCCCGCACCGGCAGCAATCCCCGCCGCGGCCATGGCGGAGAAAGCGCCGCCGTCACGCCCGGCCAAGCTGCAGGTGCTGTCCGGCCAGTTTGCGGGACGCGAGCTGGAACTGGCGAAGACGCTCACCACGCTCGGGCGACCCGGCGTGCAGGTCGCCGCCATCAGTCGGCGTGCGGACGGGTACTACGTCGTGCACGTCGAGAGCAGCAAACCCGGCGATTATCCACTGGTCAACGGGCAGCCCATCGGTCCCCAGGCCCGCAGGCTGCACGACAACGACGTCGTCACGCTCGCCGGCGTGAAGATGGGCTTCTTCGTCTCCTAGGCCAGCAGTTGCCAGGCCAGTGCCGCCTGGCAGAAGAACCCGACCGCGAATGCCAGCGTGCGTACCCAGGGGATGCCCAGGGTATATGCGGCTGCATGGATGAGCCGTGCCCAGAAATAGGCGGTGCAGGCGAGCACGGTCGTTTCGTTCGAAATGCCAATCGCGTCCGCAACCAGGACCAGCGTTGCGAATACGACCAGGTTTTCCACGGCATTCCCGTGGGCAGCCTGCAGGCGATCGGCCCAGCGCGACTGCGGCTTCGGATTTTCCGGATAGCCGACCGCATCCATGAGACCGCGCACCGCGATCCGGTTCAGGATGTACGGAACCCACAGCAGCGCGGTCAGCGCCGTGACCAGCACGAGATATTGCAGTTCGAGCGTCATGATTCTCTCTCCCTCTGGACCCTGATCCGGCAACCGGCGGGCTGCGCGAAGTTTACGCCGTCACCGCAATGAGAGCAGCCCTGCCAGCCCGAATGCGAGGATGCCGGCGGCGCCAGCCAGGTTGATGGCGCGCCGCCAACCGCGGCCCGGCAGCACGACGCCCAGCAGTGAGCCGGCGACCGCCAGCGCGAGCTGTGCCAGCAGGCTCCCGCAGAACAGGCCGAACGCAAGCCAGCCAGCCATGACAAGCGATCCTGCGAGCGGCAGCTGGGGCGTGAAACCGGCGAACATCACGAGTGTCATCGGGTTGACCAGCGTCAGCAGGAAGGTCGGCAGCAGCGACCCCACCGGCTGCGGCGGCGCGCCCGGGGCCTCAGCCGCTGCCGCGAAATCGCGGCGGATCATCGCACTGGCCAGGACGATCAGCACCAGGGCCGAACCGATGTGTATCGCCAACTTCCAGGGCTCCAGCAACGGCAGCAGCAACGCGCCGGCCGCAAAGGCGAGGAATGCATAGACCAGGTCAGCAAGCGCCGCTCCGAGTCCCGCAAGACAGCCGGGCCACAGGCCCCGATTCGCCGCAGTTCCAATGATCAGCAATGCAATCGGCCCGATCGACGCGGCGATGAAAATGCCGAATGTGAGGGTCTTCAGGAATCCACCGCCCATCGATGCGGGTCCCCGCGGCAGCGCCTGCGGCTCAGCCCGGCAGCGTGCCCGCCGGCCGCAGTGCGAGCTCGACGGCGATCGCCGACCAATAGGCCAGCAACGCGAGCCAGCTCAGCGCAAACACGCGAAAGCGCCACAGCACGTCGTTCGATCCAAGGTGGATGCAGCTGTGCACGACGCGCAGGCCGGCATAGGTCCAGCCGATCGTGAGCAGCAGCGCGCCGGTCAGGCCCGCGGCGAATGCAAACGCAGTCGCCACATAGAACAAGGTCGGCGCTTCGTAGAGATTCACCAGGTGGCGCGAAACGACCGCAATCTCCTCGGGCTCGCCGTCGCCGCGATAGACCTTGTAGAACCGGGGGTCGACCTGCCGGCGGCCGACCGCTCGCCAGCGCAGCGTGCCCAGGCGGACAACCACCAACATCGTCACTACGAACAATGCAAATGCGGGCCAGAGTATTGCCATGAGAGCGTCTCCAGTCGAGGGTCAGCCGTGCGCGATCGGTTTTTCGCTGAAAAGGAAATCCTTGAGTTCCTTCGACAGCACCGCATCGCGGCGCCGGATCCATTCCAGGATCATCGCCGCGTGCTCCTTCTCCTCGTCCCGGTTGTGCGCAAGGATTGCGCGCAGTTCCGGATTCTCGCAGGCGTCGGCGCGCTGGTTGTACCAGTCGATCGCTTCCAGCTCCTCCATCAACGAAACAATCGCGCGGTGCATGTCGCGCGTTTCATCCGACAACTCGCCGACCGGCTCATGGTATCCGACGCTCGACATGTCCCTTCTCCTCGTTCAGTGCACCTCGATGTGCACCCGTTCGCTGACCCCGCAGACTAGCTCATAGGGAATCGTGCCTGCTGCCGCGGCAACGGTCTCGACCGGGATCCCGGGTCCCCAGAGCTCGACCGGGTCACCGACCGCGACGCGCGCCACCGCCGTCACGTCGACGGTCAGCATGTCCATCGAAACCCGGCCGACCAGCGGTACTCGCGCCCCATTGACGCGAGCCGGGGCGCCGGCGGCGGTGTTGCGCGGATAGCCGTCGCCGTAGCCTGCACTGACGACGGCAATCCGCGTCGCCCGCGGCGCGGTCCAGGTGCCGCCATAGCCGACGCGATCGCCAGCTGCCAGTTCCTTGACCGCAATCACGCGGCTCTCGAGTGTCATTGCCGGGCGCAGTCCCAGGTCCGCACCAGTCGCCCCGGCGAACGGCGAGAGCCCGTACAGCATCAGCCCCGGCCGGACCCAATCGGCACGCGCCGCCGGCCACGCGCACAGGCCGGCCGAATTCGAGATGCAGCGCTCGCCCGGCAGGCCACCCGTTGCCCGGTTGAAGCACTCGAGCTGCGCACGCGTGCGCTCGCCATCCCTCACCTCGGCTTCGGCCAGATGCGTCATCAGCGCCATCGGCCGCACGATGGACCGGCAACTGGCAAGGCGCGCGAGCGCCGCCGGCAGGTCTTCCGGCCGGAAGCCCAGCCGACCCATGCCGGTGTCGATTTTCAGCCAGGCCGGAAACAGGTGTTCGCCGCGCCAGGCTTCCAGTAGCGCAACCTGCTCCAGCTCGTGCACGACCGGTTCGAACCCGTGTTGAGCTGCCTCGCGCAGCTCTTCGGCGTCCTGCACGCCCTCGAGCAACACGATGCGATGCCGGATGCCCGCCACGCGCAGCGCGATGGCCTCCGCGAAGCGCGCCACCGCGAATCCGTCCGAGCCCGCCAGTGCCATGGCCGCCGGCACGATGCCATGACCATAGGCGTTCGCCTTGACCACCGCCATGACCCGGCAGCCGGGCGCGATTTCGCGGACGCGGGAGAGATTGTGGCGCAGCGACGCCGTGTCGACGACGGCACGGACCGCCGGAATCAGAACACGCCCTCGCCGTAGGACTCGGCGACCAGGTTCTCGAAGCGCGTGTACTCGCCGAGAAACGTCAGTTGCACTTCGCCGATCGGGCCATTGCGTTGCTTCGCGATGATGATGTCGGCGATGCCCCTGCGGGTCGTGTTCGCGTCGTACACTTCCTCGCGGTAGATCAGCAGGATCAGGTCGCTGTCCTGCTCGATCGCGCCGGACTCACGCAGGTCCGACATCACCGGCCTCTTGTCAGTGCGCTGCTCGACCGCGCGATTGAGCTGCGAAAGCGCGACGACCGGAACCTGCAGCTCCTTCGCGAGAGCCTTCAGGCTGCGGGAAATCTCCGAGATCTCCGTCGCGCGGTTCTCCTTGGTCCCGGGCACCTGCATCAGCTGCAGGTAGTCGACGACTATCAGGCCCAGGCCCTTCTCGCGCTTCAGCCGGCGCGCGCGTGCGCGCACCTCGGTCGGAGTCAGGGCCGGTGTCTCGTCCACGTAGAGTGGCGCGACCGACAGCTGCGCCATCGCGCCCTGGATCCGGGTCCAGTCCTCTTCCGAGAAGTTGCCGGTGCGCAGGTGGCTCTGGTTGACGCGCCCGAGCGATGAAATCAGGCGCAGCGTCAGTTGCTCCGCCGACATTTCCATCGAGAAGATCGCGGACGGCACGCCCTTCGCGATTGCCGCATTTTCGGCAATGTTGACCGCGAGGGTCGTCTTTCCCATCGATGGCCGCCCGGCGATCACGACAAGATCGCCCGCCTGCAGGCCGGTGGTCTTGCGATCGAGCTGCGTGAATCCGGTCGGAACGCCGCGGATCTCGCCAGGCGTCTGGTGCAGCAGGTCGAGCCGGTCAATCGTCTGGGGCAGGACATCCTTGACCGCGATGAACCCGGAGCGCGAATGGCTGCCGCGTTCGGCGATCTCGAACACGCGCCGCTCCGCCTCGTCGACCAGATCGATCGCCGAACGGCCCCTGCTGTCGAGTGCCGCCGCCGCGATTTCGCCGCCGGCCGTCACCAGCTGGCGCAGAATCGACCGCTCGCGGACGATCTCGGCGTAGGCGCGGACATTGGCGGCGCTCGGCGTGTCGCGCGCAATCGTGCCGAGGTAGGCGAGCCCGCCGATTTCCTCGAGCCGGCCCTTGCGCTCCAGATGCTCCGAAACCGTCACCGCGTCGCAGGAGCCGCGGCTCTCGGCAACCTCCGCTATCGCCTCGAAGACCAGCCGATGGTCGCGGCGGTAGAAGTCCGTCGCGGTGACGATGTCTGCGACGGCATCCCAGGCGTTGGCATCGAGCATCAGCCCGCCCAGCACGGCCTGTTCCGCTTCTACCGAATGCGGCGGTGTGCGAATCTCCTCCGGGCGTAGCATCGCAACCATGGGATGAGCATACACGCAGAGCGGCGCGGCGGGCGTCGCCCGGGGTCATTCCTCCGCGGTGATGGTCAACGGCACGTCGACGTTGACGTCGCTGTGCAGATGCAGCGTGATCACGTGCTCGCCGATCGTGCGGATTGGCCCGCCCGGCAGGCGCACCTCGGCGCGCTCGATCCGGTGACCGGCCTGCGAACAGGCTTCCGCGATGTCGGTCGTGCTGATCGATCCGAACAGCTTGCCTTCAGTGCCGGCCTTGGCGGTGATTGCGAGCTGGAAGCCGGCGAGCGCGGCGGCGCGCGCCTGCGCCGCCCCGAGTTCGGTCGCTGCGCGGGATTCAAGTTCGGCGCGCCGGGCCTCGAACCGCGCGATATTCTCCGGCGTCGCCAGCGTGGCCTTGCCGCCGGGCAGCAGGTAGTTGCGGCCGAATCCGGGCTTGACCCTGACCCGGTCGCCAATGTCGCCGAGGTTGGCGATTTTCTGCAGCAGGATGACTTCCATGATTGCACCGTCTCCGTTGTCTCAGGAACCCGTTCCACCCGCGCGACGCCCGACGCGTTCGCGAAAGCGGACCCAGGTGTCCGCAAAACCGATGCCGACCAGCGCCATGGGCAGTATCACCACGGCCAGGTAGGCAAGAATGACCGGCAGCAGGCCGATGACCTGCGATTCCCGCAGGCCGTGCACGACCGCGAGCGCCTGCACCAGGAACGCCGCCGCGAGCACGAACAGCAGGTCATCCGCCGGCTGCCAGGAGCGGGCAAAGATGAGTTGCCCACCGAGGACGACGCCGAAGGCGGCGATGGAAATCCAGGCGATGACCCGGCCCAGCCTGAGCTGCCGGAATTCGCGCCCGAACAGCCCTGGTTCGCGCATCTGCCCGTACGCCCACAGACCCGCGAACTGGGCGAGCATCGTGTGCAGGAGAACCATCCAGGCGAGCGTCGCCCAGGCGACACGCGCCGTGGCCGCACCGATTTCCTGCGCCGACCGCTCGATGCCGAATTCGGACAGGGTCTCCGCGGTGCGCCGCAACATCGGCTCCAGATCGGCGATCAGCGGCTTCAGCACGCCCTGTGGGTCGCCCAGCAGCGCGTGGATCGCGAGCACCAGCAGCCCCGCGCCGATCGTCAAGGCCTGGAACACGAAGCTCAGGCTGCGGGTCGTGGTGAGCGCGGACGCGGCGAGACAGGAAGGCAACAACACCGCGATGGCGATGACCAGGGCCGGGCCGGCGCCAAACACCGGTCCGAACACCAGGAACAGTCCGAGCGCCGCGCCGACCGCCGCCGCGGCAGCGAGTCTGGGACCGCCCACCAGCAGCGCGAGCACGATCACGCCCGCCGGCAGCCACGCAACCAGCGGCAGCGCGACGAGCGCAATGAACGAGGCCATGCCGGCGGCCAGGAAGGTCCTGGCCGGATGCCCCGTCACCCACTGTATCAGCGCAGTCATCGGATCATTCGCGTTCGCGGGCGCGCGCCCGGAAGCCTCAGTGCTGGTCCGTGTACGGCAGCAGGCCCAGGTAGCGCGCGCGCTTGATCGCGACGGCCAGCTGTCGCTGGTAGAACGAGCGCGTACCAGTGATGCGGCTCGGGACGATCTTGCCGGTCTCGGTGATGTAAGCCTTCAGCGTCGCCAGATCCTTGTAGTCGATCTGGTCGGTGCCTTCGGCCGTGAACTTGCAGTACTTCTTGCGTCGGAAAAAACGTGACATCGGGTGGGTCTCCGGTCGGTGATCTCAGTCCAGGGCCATCGCATCGCCCATCTGGTCGCGATCGCCGCGTTCCTTCTCGTCCGGTTCCCTCGCCATCGGCGAGGGTTCCGTGATCGCGCGGTCCATCTTGATGACCAGGTGGCGCAGCACGGCATCGCTGAACCGGAAAGCGCCGGTGAGTTCCTCGAGGACCTTGCCATTGCACTCGATGTTCATCAGCACGTAGTGCGCCTTGTGGATCTTCGCGATCGGAAATGACAACTGTCGCCGTCCCCAATCCTCGAGCCGATGCACGGCGCCGCCATCCGCGACGATGATGCCGCGGTAGCGCTCGATCATGGCGGGTACCTGCTCACTCTGGTCCGGATGAACCAGAAATACGATCTCGTAATGCCGCATCTTGTCACTCCCTGTGGTCATGGCCTCCCGCTGACGCGATCGCGGTGAGGCAAGGAGAAAACGCCCCTGGGTCAGGGGTGAGGGCCGCGTAAGTTACCGGACTCGCTGGGGTTTTGCAACCCGGCTGCTGGTCGCCGCCGCTGGCGCAGGGCCTCGAACAGGACCACCCCGGTGGCAACCGCGACATTCAGGCTCTCGACCGTGCCCCGCATCGGCAAGCGGACGCAGAAATCGCAGCTTTCGCGGGTCAGGCGGCGCAATCCCTGGCCTTCGGAACCCATCACGACCGCGAGCGGGCCCGTCAGGTCTGCATCGTGGAGTTCCTGCTCGGCGTCGGCCGCCGTGCCGACGATCCACAGGCCCGCGGACTTCAGGTCCCTGAGCGTCCGCGCCAGGTTGGTCACCTGCGCGAAGGGAATGGTCTCGGCGGCGCCCGCGGCGACCTTGCGCACGGCCGGCGTCAGGCCTGCCGCCCGGTCGCGGGGCGCGACCACCGCCAGCACGCCCGCCGCATCGGCAGTGCGCAGGCAAGCGCCGAGATTGTGGGGATCGGTCACACCGTCAAGCACGAGAATGAGCGCAGGCGGCGCCGCTGCGACCAGCAGGTCCAGCAGGTCATTTTCGTCCAGCGCAACGCTCGCGCGTACCTCGGCGACCACGCCCTGGTGCGCAGCGCCGCCGGACAGGCGGTCAAGTTCCGCGGCCGCCGCAACGGCAAGCGGCAGGCCTCGCGTGGACGCGAGCTCGCGCAGTTCCCGCTGTCGCCCATCGTCACGCTCGCGGGCAAACGTGAGACCGATGACATCGTCCGGCCGCCGGGTCAGCACGGCGCGCACCGCATGCAGGCCGTAGACAATCGAATTTCCGCTCATCGCCTGCGGGGAGGCCGTTCCTTGCGGCGGCGCGGGTGGTGGTGGACACCGGTCTTTTCCACGAGTTCGAAGTCGATCTTGCGCTCGGCCGAATCGACTTTCTGCAGGCGCACCCGCAGTTCATCGCCGATAGTGAGCCGCAGGCCCGTGCGCTCGCCCACCAGCGTGCGGTCGCCTTCGTGGAAGCGGAAATAGTCCCGCGGCAACGAAGTGACGTGCACCAGGCCATCGACCTGAATGCCCTTGAGCTGGACGAACACGCCGAATTCGGCGATCCCGGTCGCGACCGCGTCGAATTCCTCGCCGATCTTTGGTCGCATGAACTCGCACTTCAGGAATGCGACCACCGAGCGAGCCGCTTCGTCGGCGCGCCGCTCGCGCATCGAGCATTCCTGGCCCAGCACTTCCATCTCGCGCGGCGGGTGCTCGAAGTCCGCCGCCGTGCCGCCGGCGATCGCATGGCGGATGCCGCGGTGGACCAGCAGGTCCGGATAGCGGCGGATCGGCGACGTGAAATGAGCGTACTCGGCGAGCGCGAGTCCGAAGTGCCCGATGTTCAGCGGTTGGTACAGCGCCTGCGGCAGCGAGCGAATGATCGCGTTCTGCAGCACGCCGGCGTCGGGCCGAGCGGCGATCAGTTGCAGGGCCTTCTGCAGCCGCGCCGGCTCGAGTTCGCCCTCGATGTCGAGGTGCACGCCGCGCAGCGCGAGGAAGCGCTTGAGTTCAAGGATGCGCTCTTCCTCGGGCCGGCCGTGGATGCGGAACAATGCCGGCATCTTGTGCTTCTTGAGGAAGCGGGCCGCCTCAACGTTGGCCGCGATCATGCATTCCTCGATCAACCGGTGGGCGTCGTTGCGTGGATACTCCCGGATGTCCGTGACGCTCCCGGCCTCGTCGACCAGCACCTTGACCTCCGGCGCCTCGAAGTCGAGTGCGCCCCGCGCCTCGCGCCAGCGCCGCAGGGCCTGATAGGCGCGATGCAGGCACTCCAGCGTCGGCATGATCGCCGACAGCTCGCGCCGCGCCTTCGGCCCCCGCCCCTCCAGCAGCTCGGCAGCCTGGGTGTAGGTCAGCCGCGCGGCCGAGCGCATGATCGCCGCATGGAAGCTGCTGCCAGAAACCTTGCCGGAGCGCGTGACCTGCATGTCGCAGACCATGCAGAGCCGGTCGACCTTCGGCATCAGCGAGCACAGGTGGTTGGACAGCGGCTCCGGGAGCATCGGCAGCACGCGATTCGGGAAATAGACCGAAGTGGCGCGCTCGCGTGCCTCGGCATCGAGCTGCATGCCGGGACGCACGTAGTGGCTGACGTCCGCGATGGCGACGATCAGGCGGAACCCGCCTGCGCTCTCTTCCGCCCATACCGCGTCGTCAAAATCGCGGGCATCCTCGCCGTCGATCGTGACCAGCGGCAGCTCGCGCAGGTCGAGCCTGCCGGCGCGGGCCGTGGCATCGACCTCGCGGCCGTACCGGCGCGATTCGCGCAACGAATCCGACGTGAATTCGTGCGGCAGCCCATGTGAAGCGATCGCGAGGTCGATCGCGGTATCGGCGCTGCCGCCCTGGGGCAGCACGCGCGTGACCTTGCCGACCGGATCGCGGTTGTGACTCGGCTGCTCGACAATCTCCACGACCACGAGGTCGTCATGGCGCGCCGGCCCGACATGCTGTGGCGGAATCACGATGCGGTGGCTGATGCGGCGGTTGTCCGCCACGACGAAGCCGACGCCCGCTTCCAGCGAGAACCGGCCCGCCACCTGCTTCGTGCGCCGTTCCAGCACCTCGACGACCGCCCCTTCCAGCCGGCCGCGTTCGTCACGGCCCGCCACGCGCGCAGCGGCGCGATCACCGTGCATCAGCACCCGCATCTCGCGGTACGGCAGGAACAGGTCGTCGCCGCCGGCATCGGGCACCAGGAACCCGTATCCGTCGCGGTGGCCGCTGACCGTTCCGACCACCAGCTGCAGGCGATCGATCAGGCAATACTCATCGGCGCGATTGAGCAACAGCTGGCCGTCGCGGACCATCGCCGTCAGGCGCTTGGCAAGCGTCTGGCGCAAGGTTCGGTCGCTGATATCGAGCCGCTCGGCGAGTGCATCGAGGCGCAGTGGCTGCTGCGCGCCAGCCAGCGTCTTCAGCAACAGTTCGCGGCTCGGCACCGGCTTGCGGTAGCGCTCCGATTCCTCGCGAAAACGCGGGTCCTGATCCTGCCAGCCTGGCTTGCGGCTCATCGGTCCTTCAAAATTGACATCGAACGGGTGCCTGCGTAAATTGACGCGCCCTCGCCGGGGTCCCCCCGGCCGCAACCTGTGCCCAGGTGGCGGAATTGGTAGACGCGCTAGTTTCAGGTATTAGTGCCGCGAGGCGTGGAGGTTCGAGTCCTCTCCTGGGCACCATTTTCTCCTTGCTATTCTACGCCAGCTGGCTGGACAGCTGCGAACAACTGCTCCAGCCGGCGCGCCTGGTCCCGCAAGCGCGCCTCCGCGTCGTCGACGGTCAGCAGGTCCACACCGAAGTCGGCGCTGATCGGCGGCGGCGTGCCGCCCGGATACGGCCGCCCGAACATGCTGGCCGCCATCAGCAAGCCGACGGTCGGTCGCGGGTGACCGTCTGACCGGAAGTATTCGCTGTAACGCCCGGCCTGCTGCAGGCCATCGAGCGTCACGGCGTTCGGATAGTTGAAGTTGTAGTAGTGCAGCCGCGCCTGGCAGCCCGGCTGGTGCCGGCGCAACAGCTTGAGTCCGTGCAAGGTCGCCGCAAGGCCGCGGCTCTGGCGTCCCTTGACGACCAGGCCGGGCGTGAAATACGCATAGACGTCGACATTGAGACGGCACAAGGAGTCGAGCATTCGCCCGAACTCGCCGGCGTAGGGCGGCTCTGGCAGATCCGCAAGCGGGGGTCCCTCCCCCGGTGGCGCCGCCCCGGACAAGCGCGGCAGCGCGCGCCGGATCCGCTCGATGTCAGCTTCGCGCCCCTTGAAATCGAAGCGGTCGTAGGCGTCGAGGTATTGCGAGACGTCCGCGCCCGCATCGCGCGCGCGCAGTGCGCCAAGCACCTCGAGATTGTTGCCGATCGCAGCCCCCGACAAAGTGATGGCGAACTCGCGACGCGCTGCAAGCCAGCGCGTCGGGCGGCCATCCGGATCCTGATCGAGCAGCGCCTCGTCGAATCCATACTTCATGCGCACATCGAAGTCCGGGCGCAGGATCGTGTCCAGGTTCAGTATCACGGCCTCCAGGTTCGCGTCGTCCACCGACGATTCGACGAATCGCCGGGTCTCATAGGGAGTCGCTCCGGAGACCGCATGATTGAACCAGTGCAGTCCGGTCAACCGCCCGACCGTCACCGGGTCGAAGGCATCACGCGCCCATGAGGCCCCATACACGACGACCTGCGGGTCGAAGTGATCGATCAGGATCGGCTTGTAGACGCGCGCCCAGCCGTCGATCAGCTGCACGATCGTCTGGTTCTCGGGCACCAGCATCTGCCGGTAAGCGACGCGATTGATTGCGGCAACCAGCACGGCGACCGACACGACAACCAGCGTGAAGATCCTGAGGAAGCGGCGCCCCGCCTCCAGATCCGATTGCCCGATCGTGTCCTGCATGTCGGTCAAGGTGCCGCTCAGAACTGGTAGTAGATGAATGGGCTCAGGTTCGACATCGCGAACCAGGCCGACAGGAAGATGAACGCAGAACCGATCGCCCAGGCGCGTGACAGGCGGAACGAGAACCGGCGTTCGAGTGTCGATGGATGGCGCGCGGTCACGTAATCCTCGACGTGCAGGATCGCACCCGAGCGACCGAACAACTGCATCGTGTTCGGCAGGCACCAGACAATCAGGAAATAGGGCAGGAGCATCGGCAGGATCCCGGAGCCAACCGGATCGGCCGCAGGCTGGCCCGATTGGCCAAGTATTGCGCCGGCGAGGCGCAGCGCGGTGTCGAAATCCGGCGCGCGGAAGAATACCCAGGCAAAGGACACCGCGCCGAAGGTCAGCAGCACGCTGGCCGCATGCGCCATGCGCGACAGGCCGGGCGACGCACGAACCGCTTCGAGGGACCGCCCGAGACGTGGCCGCACAAGCTTGTTCCACAGGTGGTTGATTGACAGGTACGCGCCGTGCAATAGCCCCCAGACGACGAATTTCCAGCCCGCGCCGTGCCAGAGCCCGCCCAGGCCCATGGTCACCAGCAGCGCCGCAATCGTGCGCGCAAGCCCATGCCGGCTGCCGCCGAGGGGAATGAACAGGAGGTCCCTGAGAAAGCGGGACAGCGTCACGTGCCAGCGTCGCCAGAACTCCCGGATGCTGGCTGACTTGTAGGGTGAAAAGAAATTGAGCGGCAGCCGGATGCCGAACATGAAGGCAAGGCCAAGTGCCATGTCCGAGTAGCCCGAGAAATCGAAGTACACCTGGAACCCGTAGCCAACGCCCGCAGCCCAGCCGTCGAGCATGCCGATGGGATCGCCGCGCGCGGCAGCCGCGTAAATCGCGTCGATGTGCGGCGCAAAGGGATCGATCAGCACCGTCTTCTTGAATAGCCCGATCGAGAACAGGGCCGCACCGATCGCCAGGCGGCCGGGATGCAGCAGCCAGCGCCGCGCAGCCGCGAGCTGCGGCAGCATCTCGTGCTGCGCCACGATCGGACCCGCGATCAGGTGCGGAAAGAACGTCACCAGGAATACATGGTCCCAGAAAGGCAGATTCGTGAGGCGGCCTTTCCAGGCGTCGACCAGCATGCCGGTCTGCTGGAACAGGAAAAACGAGATGCCGATCGGCAGCACGATCTCGGGCACTGCCAGGTCGGTGGCCGCGACGACATTCAGCGATTCGATCAGGAACGCGAAATACTTGTAGTAGGCGATCAGGCCGATGTTGAACGCGATGCCGATCGTGACCACGATCGCACGCAGTCTCGCGTTGCGGCTTGCGATCAGCGTGCGCGCGACCGTGAAGTTGGCGAGGATCGAGCCCGCCAGCAGCAACAGGTAGACCGGCACCCAATAGCCGTAGAAGAACAGCGACGCGACGATGATCCAGGCTTTGCCGGCGCGCTCGTGCCTCAGCCCAAGCAGCCAGTAGACACCGAGCACCACTGCGAGAAAGGCGAGAAACGCCTGCGATGCGAATACCATGAATTGACAGTGTATGGCACCGGGCGTAGATTTTTCATATGATCATGTCGTTCGACGATGCACGTTGGCGCGCGAATCCAGACGCCGTTCGCGACGCGCTGGAAGCCAACCAGATCGTCTACTTCCCGACCTGCCCGATCCCGATGCCGGACCGGGCGACGCTGGATTTCCTGCGCCGTGAACTGCCATCCAGGTTGAAGCTGAAGAACATCAGCTTTCACCCGGAGGCCGGCAAGGTCAGCGGCATCGAGGCGGATGCCGCGACGACGCTGCGCGTCACCGACATCCTCCGCTCGCACCTCGGCGACGTCAGCGCATTCCTGCGGCACGTCACCGGGGACCTGACGCAGGACGCGCGCATCGGCACCTGCAGCTTCCGGCCGATCGAGGAGAAGGGCCGGAAACTGAAACCGCACGCAAGCAACGAGCTGGTGCATGTCGACGCGGGTGCCTACGGTGCGACCGATGGCGACCGCATCCTGCGCTTTTTCGTGAACGTCAACGCCGAGCGTGATCGCGTCTGGGCCACCAAGGGAACGTTCGAGGACGTCCTGGACCGGCATGGGCGGACGGCGGGACTGCTGGACGGCGCAGGACGGCTCGCGGTCTCCATCACCAAGGGTGGCGCCGACCGTGCATTCAGCGCCGTCATCGCCGGATTGGCGCATCTCAACCCGCTGGCAACGGTGCTCGATTCCAGCCCCTACGACCGTGCGATGCGCCGCCTGCACAATTACATGAAGGACGACGAGGGATTCAGGCGCGACCTGACCGGCTACCAGGAGATCCGCTTCCCTCCGTACTCCGCCTGGGCAGTATTCACGGATGGTGTCACGCACGCGAGCCTGGAAGGCCAGTTCGCGCTGGTCACGACGATGATCGTGCGTCGCGAGCACATGCGCTGGCCGGAACGCGCGCCATTCAACACGCTGCTCGCGCGCTCCCCCGCCAGGGCCGCCTGACCGAGGGAACCTCCGATTGAATCCCGCATGAAGCGCGTTACGCGCGCGCGGCGGCGCGACAAGGCGCGAGCCGAAGTCCCATAGCAGGGACTATGGACGAGGCGAGCAACGCGGTGGCGCCCCCGCGCGCGCATAACCCCGCAGGGGACCGGGCGATTTTCGTCCCTGGCAGCGTCGCTCGTCGCTCATGTATCGCGATACACATCGTTCCTCGCTCCTTGCCAGGGACGCGAATCGCACACGGTCGCGCCCCTGCGGGATTCAATCGGAGGGTCCCTACCAGTGCACGCCGCGTAGCAGCGAAGCGAACAGCACGGCTTCCTTCGTCGGCGGCGCCTCCGGCTTCTTTTCGGCCGGGTCTCCCTTGGCAGCCGTCGAATCCGGGAACATGCGGAAGGCGGTGTTCATGATGACCTCGGTGATGCGCGGAGCGGCGAGGTGCAGGACTTCCGCCGCCAGGCCGAGTTTCGTCGCAATGCGCTTCGGCCGGCCGATGATGGCCTCGGCAATCATGTCGGCCGCCTCGTCGGGCGTCGCCACCGGCATCTGCTCGTAGATCCTGGTCGGTGCGATCATCGGCGTGCGCACCAGCGGCATGTTGATGATCGTGAAGCTGACGCCGCGATCGGCGAATTCGGCCGCCGCACAGCGCGTCCAGGCCTCCATCGCCGCCTTTGACGAGACATAGCCCGAGAACCGCGGCGCATTCGACAGCACGCCGATCGACGAGATGTTGACGATGTGGCCACCGCGCTCGAGCATCGACGGCAGCAGCGCCATGGTCAGGCGCACCACGGCGAAATAGTTGAGCTGCATCGTCCGTTCGAAGTCGTGGAACCGGTCGTAGGACAGGTCGATCGAGCGACGGATCGAGCGTCCGGCATTGTTTACCAGCACGTCCACGCCACCGTGCTCGGCGAGTACCCGGCGCGCGAACGAATCGCAGGCCTGGTAGTCCGCGATGTCGCACTGATACGCGAAAACCGTGCCGCCGTGTTCGGCGAGCTTCGCGCGCGCAGCCTCCAGCTTCTCCGGGTCGCGCGCGACGATGACGACCTTCGCGCCCGCATCGGCGCAGCGCTCGGCGGCCGCAAGGCCGATCCCGGACGAGCCGCCAGTGATCAAGACGACCTTGCCGCGCACGGCACCCGCCAGGCTGCGGTCCAGCGACAGGTCCGGGTCGAGGTAGCGTTCCCAGTAATCCCACAGCCGCCAGGCATAGTCCTCCAGTTGCGGCACGCGGATGTCGGTGCCCTCGAGCAGCCGCTGCGTGCGTGTCGCGTCGAATCGCGTCTGCCAGTTGAAGAACTGCAGCACGTCGCGCGGGATGTGCAGGTCGCGCAGGATCGTGTCGACAACCTGCTGCAGCGGCCGGTAATTGGCGATCGACGCGGTGACTGCAGCCGGAACGAGTTCCAGCAACTTCGGGTCGATGCGGAACGCCGTCGTCGGCGCGTGACCCGAGCGCGCAAACAGGTTCAGCACCTCGCCGACCCGCCGCTGCCTGGGGTCGGTCAGGTGGAAGCACTGGCCGTCCTGGCCTTCAAGATGCGCGAGGTGGTCCATCGCCGCAGCGACGAAGTCGACCGGCACCAGGTTGATGAAGCCTCCCTCGAAGCCAATCAGCGGGAACCAGGCCGGCAGCGAATGCCGCAGCTTCTGGATCATCTTGAAGAAATAGTAGGGTCCATCGATCTTGTCGATCTGACCGGTCTGCGAGTGTCCGACGACGATGCCCGGGCGATAGATGCGCCAGGGCCGCTTGCAGCGGTTGCGGACCAGTGCTTCGGACTCGTGCTTGGTCCGGAAATATGGATGATCGAGACCGGAAGCTTCCTCGAACATGTTCTCGCGGAACGTGCCCTTGTACAGGCCAGCCGCGGCAATCGAGCTCACCAGGTGGAAGCAGCCGGTCTGCACGCCCTCGGCGAACTGCATCGCGTGGTCGGTGCCGACGACATTCGCCGTCTCCTGCTCGTCGGCGCTTGCCTTCAGGTCGTAGATCGCCGCCAGGTGGAACAGGTGATCGATCTTGCCGGCGAGCTTGCGGATGTCGGCCGCGGAAACCCCGAGGTTCGGTTCGGCGAGGTCGCCCGCGACGGGAACCACGCGGCTCGCCCGCGTTCCCCACAACTCGCGCATCGTCTCGAACTTCTGCACGGATTGCGGCCGCACCAGCACATAGACTCGGCTGCCGCGTGCCAGCAACCGTTCGACGAGGTGACGACCGATGAAGCCGGTCGCGCCAGTTACGAAGTACGCCATAATCAACTACTCTAAACCGATGGCAATAGAAACGGAACGCATGTCCGCCGTGGACGCCGCCTGGTTGCGGATGGACCGGCCGACCAACCTGATGATGATCATCGGCGTCATCATCTTCGACGGTCGCATCGACTTCCGGCGGTTCCGCCGTGCGGTCAGGGAACGATTCCTGAAGTTTCCGAGGTTCCGCTGCCGCGCCGTGCAGGACGCGATGTCGGCGAGCTGGGAACCGGATCCTGACTTCGACCTCGATCTGCACGTCCGGAAGATCGCGCTGCCGTCACCGGCCGGTCAGGCGGAGCTGGAGGCCCTGGTTTCCGACCTCGCAGGCACCGACCTCGACCGGCGCCGGCCCATATGGCAGTTCGATGTCGTCGAGAATTTCGCCGGCGGCAGCGCCGTGATCCTGCGCATCCATCATTGCTATGCCGATGGCGTGGCGATGGTGCGGGTGTTCCTGACGCTGAGCGACCTGGAAGCGAACCCGGGCGTGGCGACGGCCGCGCCCGATTCCACCGCTGCGGATGCGGCCGCCCCTGGCGACGCGGAATCCCTGCCGTGGCTGGGACGGCTGCACGTGCCGGGCGCGGCGCTCGTGCAGAAAGCCTTCACCGAGGGCGCCCAGTGGTTCGCCAAGGCTGCGGACCTGACGCGCAATCCGGAGCAGGCCAATGAACTCGCGCGCCACGCGCTCGGCATCGCAGTGGAACTCGCCCGCGTCGCGACGCTCGCCGACGACCCGCCGACGCGCTTCAAGGGCGAATTGGGCACGCGCAAGATCGCGGCCTGGACCGATCCACTGCCGCTCGCGGAAGTGAAGGCCGTCTCGAAGGCGCTTGGCTGCACGGTCAACGACCTCCTGATGTCGACGGCAGCAGGCGCGCTCGGCGCCTATCTGCGCAGCCATGGAGAAAACACGGACGGCCTGACCATTCGCGCGGCGGTGCCGGTCAACTTGCGCGATCCAGGGGCTGCGGCATCGCTCGGCAACCATTTCGGGCTGGTGTTCCTCGAATTGCCGATCGGCATCCGCGATCCGCTCGAGCGGTTGTCCGTCGTGCACACATCGATGGCGGCGCTCAAGGGCTCCTACCAACCCGTGCTGACGCTCGGACTGATGGCAACACTCGGGATGCTGCCCGGTTCCGTCGAGGCAGCGGCAATCGACCTGCTGTCGACCAAGGCCACGACGGTGGCAACCAACGTTCCAGGACCGTCTCAGCCGATATACATGGCGGGCCGACGCATCTCGCGAATGATTTTCTGGGTCCCGCAATCGGGAGAAATCGGGCTGGGCATCAGCATCCTGTCCTACGCTGGCCAGGTGCAGTTCGGCCTGATCGCCGATTACAAGCGCATTCCGGACCCGGACGCGGTCGCGGCGGGATTCCACCAGGAGTTCGAAAAAGTCGTGCTGTCGCTGCTGCTCGGCCCGTTCCTGAACAGTGGGCGCCGGGGCGCCTCCGGCTAATCCAGCTCGGCCCTCGCCTGCTCGACATCGAGCCGTTCCATCGCGTCGGCAGGCTTGCACGCCGCCGCCTTGCGATAAAGCTCGACTGCCTTCGCCTTCTGCTTTTCGCCGTGCAGCATCAGGAGTCCATTTGCGAACTCCATGTGTGCAATCGCGGATGCCGGATTCAGCTTCAGCGCCTGTTCGAAGGACTTCACTGATTTCGCGGCATCGGCGCCGTAGGTCAGTCGTCCCGCGAGCGCGCCGACCTTGTCGATGATCTCCGCGTGGTAGAGCCCGAGCGCAATATTCGCATCCGCGTGCGCGGGCTCCAGTCCGATCGTTCGCTCGAGCGCCCGGTGCACCTTGCCGCCGATTCCCTCGGCCAGCGCCTTGACGATCGAAATGCGCTGCGCGTACCGGCCCAGCACGAAGGCTTGCATGTACCACGCATTCGGATAATCGGGCAGCGCCTGCACCGACGCGTCGGCCCTCGTAGTGGCTTCTTCCAGCAACCGGATCGCCCGCCGCTCATCCTCTTCCAGGTAGGTAGCCACGACCGCGGCTGCCTTGTTGGCAACCGTCGCGCCGAGCGGCCCGAGTTTCGAACCAAGCGAGATCGCGTCGCCGAAATCGCCCCGGTGATAGCTGCGCCAGGCCTGCTGCAATTGCTGCGCGAGCCCGGCCGCCTTGCTGCCGGCGCCCGCGCCCGTCAATTTCAAAACCGCAGCGGCATCCGGAAACGGCTCACAATCGCCGGCATGCAATCGGGTCCAGGCTTTGCGCAACGCTTCGCCGGCGTATTCGTATGGTTTCTGGTCGTAGGGAAATGCGGGTATTTTCGCGGCGGCCATCATGAACTCCTGGGCAGAACGCGGTATTCTTGGCAACAGGCCGGCGAGGCAGCCAGCCCGCGGCAAGGAGAGGATCATGGCGGCAAAGAAAAAGGGCAAGCTCGGCAGCACGGGTCAGCCGAAGGACGACCTGAACCTGCTGTATTCGGCCCACCAGATCTGGCTGGCCGGGCTCGGCGCGATGTCGCGCGCCCAGGCTGGCGCCCCCAGAATTTTTGACGAACTGATGCGGGAAGGCTCGAAGTTGCAGGGCAGCGCGCTCGATGCGGCCCAGAAGGTCGTCATGCAGGCCTTCCAGGGTGCGCAGAAAACCGTGAATGAGAGGGTTGGCACGGTCAAGGAACAGGCGAGCGAGACCTGGGACAGCCTTGAGAAGATATTCCAGACCCGGGTTCAGCGCGCCATGCACCAGCTCGGCATGCCGACCGCCGAGGAGATCGGCGCATTGGCCCGCAAGGTCGATACGCTTGCGGCCAGCGTCGAACGGCTTGCGGGTACGACGATGCCGAAGCGCAAGGCGAAGGCACGCGGCGGTCACCCGCAGTCAGGCTGAATCCCGGGACCGCCTGGCAACATCTGCCGTGTTGACACTGCAATCCGCGACCCGGCCACGCCGCACAGGCCAGATCGGGGTAGCGCTCGCCGGCGGCGGGCCACTGGGCGCTTTCTACGAGCTGGGATCGCTGCAGGCGCTGGCCGAATGCATCGACGGCCTCGATCTCTGCAAACTGCACGCCTATGCCGGCGTCAGTTCCGGCTCGATGCTCGCGGCCGGGCTCGCGAACGGCCTGACACCCGTCGACATGGGCCGGATCGTCATCAGCAATGACTCTGGCCGCGATCCCGCGCATCCGGGATTGTTCCTGCGACCGGCCTTCCACGAGTACGCGGGACGGCTCGCCTCCATTCCCCGCCTCGCCTGGAATGTCCTGGTCCAGCACGCGCGCGCGCCGTTCTCGCAGGGCTTCGCGGAGGCGCTTGCACCGTTCACGGCGGCGCTGCCGGCCGGGCTCTTCGACAGCGCTCCCCTGGAAGCCTACCTGCGCAGGCAATACAGCAGCGCGGGCAGGACCAACGATTTCCGCAAGCTTCCCCACCACCTGTTCATCGTGGCCACCAATCTCAATACCGGAGGGCCGGCGCTGTTCGGCGGACCGGGCATGGACCACGTGCCGATCTCACGCGCGATTCAGGCGAGCATCGCGCTGCCCGGCATGTATTCACCCGTCGAGATCGACGGCGAGACCTATGCCGACGGCGCATTGCTGCGCACGATGCACGCGTCGGTCGTGCTCGATGCCGGGGCCGACCTGGTGTTCTGCATTAATCCGCTGGTTCCGTTCGATGCGTCCGAAGGCGGCAGGCGACAGCGTGAGGTCGAACTGACCGAACACGGCCTGCCGGTCGTGCTGAGCCAGACTTTCCGCGCGCTGATCCAGTCGCGGATGCTGGTCGGCATGGCCGCCTACAAGGACCGCTACCCGCGCGCCGAGTTGCTGCTATTCGAGCCGGATCGCGGCGACCGCCGCATGTTTTTCGCAAACCTGTTCCGGTACTCGGACCGGCGCTGGCTGGTCGACCACGCCTTCCAGTGCACGCGGCGCGACCTGCTGCGGCGCGCGGACGAA
>Ga0214473_10003114_pt1 | contig 20244 bp, 18 predicted proteins | sample RVTome_7_FD_203509 | JGI IMG/M metagenome (GOLD analysis project Ga0214473, IMG submission 203509) | Soil microbial communities from uranium-contaminated site in the Upper Colorado River Basin, Wyoming, United States - RVT98D197 | ecosystem: Environmental > Terrestrial > Soil > Contaminated >... | reverse complement strand
GAGGCCGGGGGCGAGGCGGTGGACCCCGGCCCGGAGCAGGTCTTCCGGGCGCCGCTCGACTATCGCGCGGCCATGGCACCCTACGACCCGCGGGCCGGCGTGCCGCTCTACACGCCGCGAGCCTTCTTGAAGACGCGTCACGGCACGATCGAGATCCACTTCGACGTCGTCGAGGCGCCCCTCACCACAGCGGCCTTCCTGTCGCTCGCGCGCGGCGGCTTCTACGACGGGCTCCGCTTCCACCGCGTCGAGCCGGGGTTCGTCGTGCAGGGCGGCTCGCCCCGCGGCGACGGCAACGGCGGCCCGGGCTACGCGCTGCGCTGCGAGATCACGCGCCGCGCGTACGGCCGCGGCGCCGTGGGCATGGCGCTCTCGGGGAAAGACACGGGCGGCAGCCAGTTCTTCATCACGCTATCGCCGCAGCCGCAGCTCGACGGGGGCTACACCCTGTTCGGCCAGGTGGTCGCCGGCATGGAGCTCGTCGACCGGATCCGGCCCGGGGACGTGATCGAAGGGGTCACGGTGTGGACGGGGGAATAGCCGCGTCGTCTCTCCCGAGCGTTCGCCTGCTGGCCCTCGACATCGACGGCACGCTGCTCCGCAGCGACCGCACGCTGTCGCCGCGCACGCGCGAAGCGATCACGCGCGCCCGCGCGCGCGGCGTCCGGGTCGTGCTGGTGACCGGTCGCCGCCATCCTTCGGCGCGCCGAGTCGCCGACGAGCTCGGCGAGGGGCTGGCGCTGGTCGTCCACAACGGTGCCATCGTGGTGGAAGACGGGAGCATCATCCGTTGCCGGCCGCTCGCCCGCGACGTGGCGGCGCGCGCGATCCGCGAGGGCCGCACGCGCGGAATGGAGCCGATCGTCCACTGCGGCAACCGCGGCGAAGGCTGGCTCATCATCGATGCCAAGGCGCGCCCCGCGGGCCTCGTCGGCTACTACCTGGAGCGGGCGCGCCGAGAGCTACGCCCGGTCGAGGACCTGCTCGAGGCGCTCGCGCTCGAGGAGCCGATCCAGGTGATGTTCGGCGGCACACTCGCCGAGATGGAGGGGCTGCGCGCGGCCCTCGCTGCGGCGCTCGCGGGCGCGGCCCGGCTCGAGCGTACCGTCTACCCCGCGACCGGCTTCGCGCTCGTGGACGTGCTCGATCCGGGTGTCGGGAAGGCGGATGCGCTCGCGTTCCTGCAGCGGCGCTGGAGCATACTCGCCGCGGAGACGCTCGCGATCGGCGACAACTGGAACGACCGCACGATGCTGGAGGCCGCCGGCCGCGGGTTGCTCATGGGAAACGCACCGAGCGAGCTCTTGCAGCTCGGGCTGCCGGTGCTCCCGACGAACGACGAGGACGGCGTCGCCCACGCGATCGAAACCCACGTCCTGAGCTGACGAGCAACGCGCTGCGGAGCGAGCCGGATTCACTCCGTCGAGCGCAGCGGGGTCCGGGGGACGCACGCAGCAAGCCCACAGGTAACGGGCCCTTCGCTCCGCGGGATTCACTCGAACGGAATGGCAAGGAGCTCGAGGGGGTGCTGGCAGCAGCGCACAGGTAACGGGCTCGGAGCGGAGCGGGATTCACTCCCGCGGAGCGGAGGGGGTGTCTGAGGGGCGCTGCGCCGCGCCCCTCAGAACAAAAACAGACAAAAAAGTGGGGGGCGAGAGCGACTCTCGACCCCCCCAACGTCCCCGGGGCTCCTACTTCTTCTTCTTCGAAGCCTTCTTCTTGGCAGCCTTCTTCTTCGCCGGCATTGAGGTAATCCCCCCTTTCAGTCCAGGGATGGACAAGCGTGACCCCTTGCCCACCTGTCGGGTCTCAGCGAGCCACGCATACTACCGGTAGGGTAGGAACGCCCCCGAGCCTTGTCAAGGGAATTCTGAGCGAGCGCCGCGCCGATGCTCCACGCTTGGAGCAGGTTAGGCTGTGCACGCCAGTGTGGAAATCGCGTGAATCGGCTACAGGAGCTTATTCTAGAGCGCTAAACTCGCGAAGCCACTGTCTGCGGGGGCCTTCCGCTGCAGCCGACGAAAATGTGGGAGGAGGCTCGATCGCCCCTCCCCTTATATGCTATTTGGAATACTCGATCGCGGCAGTGGCCGTGGCGATCCTGCCTGCAAGCTGCGCTCAGCCGCCGTAGTGCGTGCTGAGACGCACGCGCGCCTGGTGACGCTCGATGCCGAGCGTGACGAGCCGGGCCAGCAGCTCCGGATAGGAGACGCCGCTCGCTTGCCACAGCTTCGGGTACATGCTGATCGAGGTGAAGCCCGGGATGGTGTTGATCTCGTTCAGCAGCAGCCGCCCGCTCGCGCGCTCGAGGAAGCAATCGACGCGCGCGAAGCCTGCGGCGTCGACCGCGAGAAACGCGGCCGTGCCGAGGCTCCGGACCGCGGCCGTAAGCGCCGCGTCGATCCGCGCGGGGATCACGAGCTCGGTTCGGCTGTCGGCCGCGTACTTGGAGTCGTAATCGTAGAACTCGCGGTCCGGCACGATCTCGCCGGGGAGCGAGGCCTCGGGCGCGTCGTTTCCCAGGATCCCGACCTCGATCTCGCGCACGTCGTGACCGCGCTCGACCACGACCTTGCGGTCGTAGGAGAAGGCGAGCGCCAGCGCCGGCGCCAGCGCCTGTCGCGACTTGACCTTGCTCACCGCCACGCTCGAGCCGAGATTCGCGGGCTTCACGAACACGGGTAGCCCGAGCTCGTCGACGAGGCTTGCTTCCGAGCCGGCGTCGCGTCGCGTGAGCACGCGGTGCTCGACCTGCGGCAGCCCCGCCTGGGCGAAGAGCGACTTCATGATCGCCTTGTCCATCGACGCCGCCGAGGCCGCGACTCCGGAGCCCACGTAGGGCACGCCCGCGAGCTCGAACAACCCCTGGACCGTCCCGTCCTCGCCATAGGTCCCGTGCAGGACCGGAAAGTAGACGTCGGGCCTGGCGAGCTCGCGGGCGTCCGAGAGTCGCCGGAGACGTCCGCCGTCCTCGGGAGTCGGTGCGAGGAACACGGGCTCGCCTCCGGCCGGGCGCGGTGTCGCTCCCTCCTGCAGCAGCCAGCCGCCTGCCTTGCACACCAGTACCGGCAGCACCTCGTGCCGCGCGGCGAGCCCCTCGGCGACGGAGGCGGCCGAGCGCAGGCTCACCTCGTGCTCTCCCGATCGGCCTCCGAAGAGCAGCGCTACCTTCAGCCGGGTGTTCACGGGGCCGAGTCTATACTCGCTTCCCGATGTCCGGATTCTCCTTCACGGTGGAGGCGCGTGACGGGCGCGCGCGGGCCGCGCGGCTCGAGACGCCGCACGGTGTCGTGCTGACGCCCGTGTTCATGCCGGTGGGCACCGCCGGGGCCGTGAAGGCGGTGCTGCACCGCGACCTGCGTGAGATCGGCGCGAGCATCCTGCTCGCGAACACCTACCACTTGATGCTGCGCCCCGGCGACGCGCTCGTGGCGGGGCTCGGGGGGCTCAACGGCTTCACCGGATGGGACGGGCCCTTCCTCACCGACAGCGGCGGCTACCAAGTATTCTCGCTCGCGGCGCTCCGGCGGCTCGACGACGAAGGCGTCCGCTTCCAGAGCCACCTCGACGGCTCTTCGCACCTGCTCTCGCCGGAGCGTTCGATCGAGGTGCAGCAGAATCTCGGCGCCGACATCGCGATGGCCTTCGACGAGTGCCCGCCGGGCGACGCCCCGCGCGAGGCCGTCGCGGAGGCCACCGCGCGCACCACGCGCTGGGCGAAGCGCAGCCGCGAGGCGCACCGGCGCTCCGACCAGTGGCTGTTCGGGATCGTGCAGGGTGGCGTCCACCTCGACCTGCGCGACGAGAGCGCCCGCGCTCTCATGCAGATCGGCTTTCCCGGCTACGCGATCGGCGGACTCTCGGTTGGCGAAGCCAAGCCGGGGCGCGACCGCGTGCTCGAGCACCTCGACCCGGTGCTGCCCGCCGAGCGGCCTCGCTACCTGATGGGCGTCGGCACGCCGCAGGACCTGATCGAGTGCGTGGCGCGCGGCGTCGACATGTTCGACTGCGTGATGCCCACGCGTAACGCCAGGAACGGCCAGCTGTTCACGAGCCGGGGCCGGCTCTCGATCAGGAACGCCCGCTACCGCGACGACCCTCGCCCGCCGGACCCGGACTGCCGCTGCCCCACGTGCCGGACCGCGAGCCGCGCCTACCTGCGCCACCTTCACCAGGCTGGTGAGATGTCGGCCGCGACGTTGATGTCGATCCACAACCTCTTCCACTACCTTGACACGATGGGTGCGATGCGGCAAAGTATCCTTTTGGGCCGTTTCGAAGGATGGCGCGGGGAAACGCTGCGCCGCCTCGAGAGCGTCGATCAGGACGGGTCGTAGCGCGACGGTCCTCGTGATCCCCCGCCCTAGACCCTGAAGCGAGAGAATACCGGGACACCATGGCCGATACAGGAACCCTGCTCGCGCTCGCCGGGCCCGCCCGCCCGGGCGAGCCCAACCCGTTCGCCAGCCTCGTGATGATGGGGCTGATCTTCGCCATCTTCTACTTCGTGCTGATCCTGCCGATGCGCCGCAAGCAGAAGAAGCTCGAGGAGCTCGTGAAGGGGCTGAAGAGCGGCGACCGCGTGGTGCTGAGCGCCGGCATCTTCGGCACCATCGTGGGCACCGAGGACGACGCGTTTCTCGTGCGTATCGACGACAAGACCAGGATCAAGGTCCTGAAGAGCGCCGTGGCCGCGCTGCAGGCGCCTTCGACCGATAAGACGGAGAAGTGATGCCTCCCGCCCTGCAGAATCCGATCACGCTGTGGCTGCTGCTCTCAGCGGCCCTCGCCGGCCTCGTCTATGCGTTCATGCGCGCCGAGCTGCGAACCCGCGCCATGCTCTTCGGCTCCATCCTGATCGCGTGCGGGATCGCCACCTGGCCGCCCTACGACCGAAACGGCGCGCCGGGAAAGATCCACCTCGGCCTCGACTTGCGCGGCGGGATCCACCTCGTGCTGCAAGTAGTGGTGGAGGACGCGCTCAACGCGACGGTCAACGACGCGGTCGCCACCGCGCGCGACCAGGCCACGCGCAAGGGCATCCAGATCGGGCCCGCGCAGCGCGTGTCGCCCACGTCGTTCACGGTCGAAGGCACGGAGCCCGCGCGCGTCAAGGACATGCGCGACCTGCTGCGCGACTTCTTCCGCGGCGGCTGGGAGGTGCGCGAGTCGGGCGAAGGGCGGTTCACGGTCGAGATGAGCGACCTCTACCAGCGCCAGCTGAAGGACCAGACGGTGCAGGAGGTGATCCGTACGATCGAGCGGCGCGTCAACGCCCTGGGCGTGGCCGAGCCACTGATCGCGGCGCAGGGCTCGCGCGGCGATCAGATCCTGGTGCAGCTGCCGGGTGTGGCCGACGCGGACCAGGCGAAGAGGATGATCAAGACCACCGCCCAGCTCTCGCTCAAGCTGGTCGAGACCACAGCCGCGACCCGCGAGACGTTGCTCGCCGGCACCGGCGGCCGCGAGCCCGAGAACATGGAGGTGGTCTCGGGCCCCGGGGACACGCCGGGGGAGCCCGTTTACTACCTGCTGCGCCGCGAGGCGCTCATCACCGGGCGCGACCTGAAGAACGCCCGCGTCGGGGTCGACGAGAACAACCGCCCGCAGATCAACTTCTCGCTGAACGCCACCGCGGCCGACAAGTTCGCGCGCGAGACCGGCCGCAACATCAACCGCCAGCTCGCGATCGTGCTCGACGGCACCGTCTACTCGGCGCCGGTGATCCAGGCCAAGCTCGGCGCCGACAACCGCATCACCGGCCGCTTCACCACCCAGGAGGCGGACGAGCTCTCGAAGATCCTGAAGGCCGGGGCGCTGCCCGCGTCGCTGCGCTACCTGCAGGAGCTCACCGTGGGCGCCTCGCTCGGCCGCGACTCGATCCGCGACGGCGTGCGCGCCTCGCTCGCCGCGATGGCGTTCATCACGATCTTCATGCTGTTCTACTACCGGCTCTCGGGCGTGAACGCGATCATCGCGCTCGCGGCGAACCTCTTGATCGTGCTGGCCATCCTGGCGCACTTGGAGGCCAACCTCACCCTTCCTGGCATCGCGGGCATGATCCTCACCGTCGGCGTCGGCGTCGACACGAACGTGCTGGTGTTCGAGCGGATCCGCGAGGAGCTCAGGAACGGCAAGACGGTGCGGGCCGCGATCCAGAACGGCTTCGACCGGGTCTGGATCACGATCCTCGACACCCACGCCACCGCGCTGATCGCTGCCGCGTTCCTGTACAACTTCGGGACCGGGCCGATCAGGGGATTCGCGGTCACCCTGTTCTGGGGGCTCGCGGCCAACGTCATCGCCTCCTATTTCGTGAGCAAGTTCCTCTTCGAGTGGGTGCTCGGCAAGCGCCACGTCGAGAGCCTGAGCATCTAGGGGCGGCCATGGAGATCATCAAGAACCCGCACATCGACTTCCTGGGCAAGGCGAAGTACTTCGTAGCGCTCTCGGTGCTGCTGATCGCCGCCGGCGTCTTCTGGATCGTCTCGGGCCACCTGCTTTACGGCGTCGAGTTCTCGGGCGGGACCCAGCTCGTGCTGCAGTTCCAGGCAACGCCGGACGTGGACCGGATCCGTGACGCGGTCGCGAAGGTCTCGCCGGGCGCCGTGATCCAGACCTACGGCGACCCCAAGGCGAACAAGGTGCTGGTGCGGATCTCGCAGGAGGCGCCCGAAGCGGACCTCGACGCCCCCGCGCGGGCGGTGCGCCAGGCGCTCGCCGACTCCTACTCGCAGAACCCGGTCACCGAGTCTTCCTCCGAGATCGTCGGACCGCTGGTAGGCGCCGAGCTGCGGCAGAAGGCGGTGCTGCTCACCGGGCTCGGGCTGCTGTTCCAGCTCATCTACATCGCTTGGCGCTTCAAGGGCGGCGTGTGGGGAGCGAGCGCCACGATCGCCGCGCTCCACGACGTGCTGGTGTGCCTGGCGTTTCTCGCCTTCTTCCGCTTCGAGATCACGCTCAATGTGATCGCGGCGCTGCTCACGCTCGTCGGCTACAGCGTCAACGACACGATCGTGATCTTCGACCGCGCGCGCGAGAACCTGCTGCACCGCCGCAAGGACTCGATGGCCAAGCTGCTCAACGACTCGCTCAACCAGACGCTCACGCGCACGATCATCTCGAACGGCACCACCTTCCTGGCGGTGCTGGGTCTGTTCCTGTTCGGCGGCGAGGTGCTGCGCGGCTTCGGCTTCACGATGGTGGTGGGGATCGTCGTCGGGACCTACTCGACGCTGTTCATCGCGGTGCCGCTCGTGAACTGGTGGTCGCTGCGCCAGGCGCCGAGCGCCAAGCCCGCGCGCGCGGCTTAGGCCTTCACTTTCTTTCACGAGCCCGCACCGGAACCGCGCTCACGCGGCCCGCGCCCAAGACAAAGTGGGAATGGACCGAGTGCTAAGATGGCCGTGATGAGCGAGCGCGAGGAAAGGGCCCCGGGCCGAAGCCTCGGGTCGATCGACGAGGACCATCTCTTCGCGAGCGCCCTCGTCACGTCGCAGGCGCCCGAGCGCACGCGCTGGCAGCAGGTCGCGGGCCGCGTCTCGCTGATCGGGCACGTCGTGGTGGTGGCGGCGATCGTGTTCGTGCCGATCTTCATGCCCGAGGAGCTGCCCGAGCAGGGTGATCGTCGCGTCGTTTTCTTCGACGCGCCGCCGCCGCCCCCGCCGCCGATGCAGCGCGGCAGCTCGATGCGGCCGGAAGAGGTGAAGCCGGAGCCCCCGAAGAAGGTCAGCGAGAACAACCCGAAACCGGACTTCGTCGCGCCGATCGAGACACCGCGGCCCGAGGAGAAGCCGCTCGAGCCGGAAGCTGGCGTCAAGCCCGAGGACCAGTTCGGCAGCGAGACCGGCAGCGACCTCGGCGACGCGCTCGGGATGGAAGGCGGGATCGAGGGCGGGGTGGTCGGCGGAGTGCCGGGAGGGGTCCTGGGCGGGATGCTCGGTGGGACCGGGACCGGCGCCGTGATGGACTTCGACTCCCCCCCGCGGGTCATCAAGCAGGCGCGGCCCCAGTATCCGCAGGACGCCTTCGTGAAGAAGATCGAGGGAACCGTCCTGATCGAGGCGCTCGTCGACTCCCAGGGGCGGGTGGCACGGGCAAGGGTGATCCAGTCCGTCCCGCTCCTGGACGCCGCCGCACTGCAGGCGGTCTACCAGTGGGTGTTCCAGCCGGCCATGAAGCACGGCCGACCCGTCGCGACGATCATCCACATGCCCGTAGCCTTCAGAATCTACTGAGCCGCTCCCCAGCCCCCTCGGTCGCTGCCGGAACCAAGAGCCGGGATCCGGTGTCGAACGGTCAGATCTTCATGGCTCAAAGCGGCGTTTGGACCCGAAAAAGCCTTGGAGGACGGAGCCTTGACACTTCCGGGAGCCGGGGACTAGAATCCGCGTCTCTTGCCCGAAAGGGCGGGATTTCAAGGCAAAAAAACTAGAGGCGGCGATGGAACAGAGGCTTTTCGAGGACCTCATTGATTCGGACCGGGTCGCTCACCGGACCCAGCAGTCGAAGACGCTGCCGGTGTCCCTGGCACTGCACACGATCGCTGCGGCCCTGATCGTGATCGTCCCGCTGCTCTCGGCCGACCAGCTGCCCGATCCCGCCTCGGCGGTGAAGGCCTTCTTCGTCGAGCCGATGGCCGCACCGGCGCCGCCACCTCCGCCTCCCCCGCCCGCGCCCCGGCCGGCCAACGCCCCCAAGATCATGCCCAAGCCGGTCACCGCGAACCAGTTCACCGCCCCCGTCGAAGTTCCAGAGGAGATCACGCCCGAGGAGAGCATCGACATGGGCGTCGAGGGCGGTGCGGGTGTCGAGGGCGGTGTACCGGGTGGCGTCGTCGGCGGGATCGTGGGCGGGCTGCCCGATGCTCCCGCTCCCGTACAGGCCGTACGCGTCGGTGGCCAGATCAAGGAGCCGAAAAAGCTCAAGAACATCGCCCCGGTCTATCCCGACATCGCGAAGCAGGCGCGGGTGCAGGGAGTCGTGATCCTGGAGTGCACGATCTCGCCCCAGGGCAAGGTCACGGACGTGAAGGTCCTGCGCGGCATCCCGCTGCTCGACCAGGCGGCAGTCGACGCCGTGAAGCAGTGGGTCTATACGCCGACTCTATTGAACGGCGTGCCGGTTCCCGTCATCATGACGGTCACGGTCAACTTCAAGCTGTCCTAGGCCCCGACCGAGAGCGCAGAGACAAGTCCAGGAGGACGCGATGCAGTTCGATATCCGGACCATGGCCGAGCACATGGGCGCCGTCGCTTGGGCGGTCGTCATCGTGCTCTTCATCATGTCGATGTACTCGATCGCCGTCATGATCGAGCGCTACTGGACCTACCGGCAGGCGACGCTGCAGTCGCGCAAGTACGCGCCCGAGGTGGCCCGCTACCTGAAGGCCGGCAAGATCCAGGAAGCGATCAACATCTCCGACGGGAAGCAGTACAAGCTCTCCCACCTCGCCAAGGTGCTGAAGCCGGGACTGCAGGAGTGGCAGTACCAGGTCGAGACCGGCGAAGCCGACAAGGACCGTGACGGCGCCGTCGAGGCGGCCAAGCGGGCGATCCACCGCGCCACCGCCGTGAACCTCGCCGACCTCAAGCGCGGCCTCAGCGGCCTCGCGACGATCGGCGCGACCGCGCCCTTCGTGGGCCTCTTCGGCACCACCTTCGGCATCATCAACGCCTTCTCGGGCATGGCCCTCACCGGCTCGGGCGGCATCGCCGCGATCTCGGCCGGTATCGCCGAGGCCCTGATCACCACGGCATTCGGTCTCTTCGTCGCAGTCCCCGCCGTCTGGGCTTTCAACTACTTCGCCGGAAAGGTCGAGGCCTTCAACGTCGAGATGGACAACTCGAGCTCGGAGCTGCTCGACTACTTCATCAAGAAGTCCTAGGCGAAGGCGGAATGGGGCTCGTTTCGGGCCCCCCGTGAGACGGCGAAGGAGCCTTCCCATGTCAATGGCAGTCGGCGGGAAAAAGGGCGGGCCGATGGCGGACATCAACGTCACGCCGATGGCCGACATCATGATCGTGCTCTTGATCATCTTCATGGTCATCACGCCGATGCTCCAAAAGGGCGTCGACGTGGTCCTGCCCCAGGCGGGCAACACCAAGGAACGCAAGGACGAGCCGAAGTCGATCATGGTCGCGGTCAAGAAGGACTCGACCACCTACCTGGGCGGCAAAAAGCTCGACAACCAGGCCGAGCTCCTGTCCCAGGTGAAGGAGCGGCTCCAGGACCTGCCCGAGGGCTCGCGGATGGCCTACCTGAAGGCCGACGACCAGCTGCCGTACTCCGAGGTCATGAAGGTGATGGATCTGCTGCGAGAGGCCGGGGTCGAGGAAGTGGCGCTCATCGCCGAGCCCAAGGTACAGGGGTAACGCCATGACGCAGACGACCGACAAGCACGCCCAGCACCACAAGGAGATGGAGAAGAAGCGGAGGCTCGGCCAGAGCGAGGACGCGCACGCGACCTCGGGTGCCATGGCCGACATCAACATCACTCCGCTGATCGACGTGATGCTGGTGCTGCTGATCATCTTCATGGTCGTGACGCCGCTCGCGCAGCGGGGCCTCGACATCTCGCTGCCGCAGCCGCCGCCGCCGAACCAGCCGGAGCAGAGGACGCCGCCCAACCAGGTGGTGCTCGCGCTCGAGGAGGGCGCGATCACGGTCAACAAGAACCCGGTCACGATCGAGGACCTGGAGTCGCGGCTGCGCGACATCTACCAGGCTCGCTCCGACAAGACGATCTTCGTCAAGGCCACCGGCGCCGTACCCTACGGCCGCGTGGTGCAGGCGATGGACCTCGCCAAGGGCGCCGGCGTCGAGCGGATCGGCATCATCTCCGAGAAGATGATCGAGGAAGCGGGCGGTACGGTCGGGCAGCCCTGACCCGGATCATTCGCGAGGCCGTTCCTGATCCTCCGAGTGAATGATCCGCTCTGGAACGTCAGCAGTGCGCCTTCGAAACTTCTCGGGAGAGCTGTACCGCAGCATAGCTACTCCGGTACTCGAGCCAACTGAGAGTCCAGAGAGCCGTCTTTCGGGGGGCTGAGCGCCCCCCGCGCCCCCGCTGGCGTCAGTCCCCCTTCGGCATGACGATCCAGAGGACGAGGTACACGAGGATCCCCGGGAACGCCGCCGAGAGGATCGAAACGACCACGTAGAGGATACGGACCAGCGTCGCATCCCACCCGAGCCACTCGGCCAGTCCGCCGCAGACCCCCGCCAGGACCCTGTTCCGCCGGGAGCGCCTCAAGCGATTCGAAGTCGACATGTCCCTCCCCCTCAGGTCACTACGTTCGCGGGGCCACGGGCGATCCGTCGGCCCGTCCGCCTCTCGAGACGACGAGGGGTGCCGTCCCTCGCGGGAGGCACCCCCGGGACGTCGCCGCCGAAGCGGCTAGGGCTTGGGAGTTTCCGTGGCCGCGGCCGCCTCCGGCGGAATCTCGGCGCCGGCCGCGGCGGCCTGGGTCTCCTTGCGCAGCTCCATCGCCTGCTTCTGCAGCAGCACCGCCTGCTCCAGGTAGCGCTTGCGCTCGGCCGGGTTGGTGGCGACCTGCGCCTTCACGCGGTAGAGCAGGCCCTTCGTGATGATCGCCTCCCAGTAGTCGGGCTTCATGCCGAGTGCTCTGTCGACGGTCGCGATGCCCTTGTCGGCGTACTCGTTCTTCTCCTTGTCGGTGATCAACGGGTCGCGGTAGGCCTTGTCCCAGAAGAACATCGCGAGTTTGTAGTACCCGCTCGGGTCGGAAGCGTCGAGCTCGGCGCAGCGCTCGAGCGTCGCGATGGCGCTCGCAAACTTCGCCCTCCGCGCGCCCGTCGACACGTTCTCGACCCACACCGCGCCCGCCTCGTCCCACAGAGGCTTGTTATAGAAGGCGGCGAGCGCGCCGCAGGCCTTGGCGTCGTTCGGGCTCTGCTGGGTCACCTTGAGGTAGGTCTGCTCAGCCTCTGCGACACGGCCGAACTTCTCGTAGAGGTTGGCCATCGCGTAGAGGTTCTTGGCGTCGTCCGGGTTGTCCTTCACGAGCTGCTCCGCGTAGGAGAGCGCCTTCTCGTAGTTTGTGAGCGGCGGGTCCGAGTAGATGGCCGTGAGGGCGCCCAGGGTGTTGAGCCGAAGCTGCTTCAGGTTGGGCGTGTCCGCCTTGTTGACCTCGAGCGACTTCTCGTAGTGCTCGATCGCCTTGTCCAGGCGCAGCTTGTTCTCGTCCCCTTCCTTGCCCGGCCGGTACAGGGACTGATGGGAGCTGGCGAGGTAGAAGTGCGCCTCCGCGAAGTTCGGCTTGAGCTCGACCGCCCGCTGATAGTCCTCGATCGCCCGGCGATAGTTCTCTTCCTTGTAGAGGCGGTTGCCGTCCTTGAAGGCTGCCTTGGCACGGACCAGGTTGCAGCCGACACCCAGCACGACGACGGGCAGCAGCGCGGCGACGAGTGGCGCTCTCAATCGGGTTCTCATTCGGCCGTCTCCCGGGAAAGTCGTTGAATACAAAGAATCTCGGAGGAGCCGGATTATAGGCACGCGGGGAAAGGGGAGTCAAGGAACCGCACGCCTCATTTGACCCCTCCTGCCCCGGTCCCTAGACTCCTCGCAAGGCCATGATCCGCTTCGAAGACATCCAGGAAACGGTGGAACGCCATCACCCGGACGCCGATCTCGAGATCCTCCGCAAGGCTTACATCTTTTCGGCGGTCGAGCACAAGGGGCAGGTGCGCGCCTCGGGCGAGCCCTACCTGGTCCACCCCCTCGAGGTGGCGGCGGTCCTGGCCGAGATGCGGATGGACCCGATCTGCGTGGCGGTTGGGCTGCTGCACGACGTGCTCGAGGACACGCTCACCACCCCCGAGCGGCTCCTGGAGTACTTCGGGCCCGACGTGCTGCACATCGTAGAGGGGGTCACCAAGATCTCGCAGATTCCCTTCTCGACGAGCGAGGAGCGCCAGGCCGAGACCTACCGCAAGATGCTCCTGGCGATGGTCGACGACATCCGGGTGATCCTGGTCAAGCTCGCCGACCGTCTGCACAACATGCGCACGCTGCAGCACCTGCCGGAGGAGCGCCAGAAGCGCATCGCGCGCGAGACGCTCGACATCTACGCGCCGATCGCCGGTCGGCTCGGCATGGCCAAGATCAAGAACGAGCTCGAGGACCTCGCCTTCCGTTACATCGACCCGAAAGCCTACGAGCAATTGGCACAGCAGGTCGAGGAGCGGCGCCAGCAGGCGGCCGCCTTCATCGAGAAGATCCGGCAAGTCGTCGAGCAGAAGCTGCGCGCGGCGGGGATCGATGCCTCGATCGAAGGCCGCATCAAACGGCTGCACTCGATCCAACAGAAGCTCGGCCGCCAGAAGATCGACCTCGACCAGGTCTACGACTTCGTGGCGCTGCGCGTGCTGGTGGACACGGTCGCCGATTGCTACGCGGCGCTCGGGGTGCTCCACAACACCTGGCGGCCGGTGCCGGGACGGATCAAGGACTTCATCGCAATGCCGCGCCCGAACGGCTACCGCTCGCTGCACACTTCGGTGATCTCCGAGGACGGGCACCCCTTCGAGGTCCAGATCCGCACCCAGGAGATGCACCGGATCGCGGAAGAGGGCATCGCCGCGCACTGGAAGTACAAGGAGGGCCGCACCGGCGTCGACAAGGACGACCACGCCTTCTCCTGGCTGCGGCAGCTGCTCGAATGGCAGCAGGAGGTCAAGGATCCGCACGAGTTCCTGAACTCGCTGAAGCTCGACCTCTACCCCGAGGAGGTGTACTGCTTCACGCCCAAGGGCGAGGTGAAGATGCTGCCGCGCGGCGCCTCGCCGATCGACTTCGCCTACGCGATCCACACCGAGGTCGGCCACAAGTGCGTGGGCGCGCGCGTCAACGGCAAGATGGTGCCGCTGCGCTACAAGCTGAAGAACGGCGACATCGTCGAGATCCTGACCTCGCCGGGACACAAGCCGAGCCGCGACTGGCTGAGCTTCACCGTCACCAACAAGGCCAAGGCCAAGGTCCGCCACTACCTCAACACGACCGAAAAGCAGGAGGCACTCGAGATCGGCCGCAAGCACCTCGAGCGCGAGCTGCGGCGCTACGACCTGTCGCTCAAGCGGGTGCTCGCGGAGCCTTCGGCGCTCGAGACGCTGGCGCAGGAGCTCGGCGCCGGCACGCGGCTCGACGATCTCTTCGTCGCGCTCGGGTACGGCAAGGTCTCGGTGCGGCAGGTGCTCGCGCGCCTGTTGCCGCCCGAGAAGCTGGAGCAGCCCCCCGGCAAGCCGCTCGCCGTGGTCGACGCGGTGAAGCGACTGCTGCGCCGCGACGACCGCATCCGGGTGAAGGGCACCGACGACCTGCTCGTCTACCGCGCCAAGTGCTGCAACCCGATCATGGGCGAGCCGATCGTGGGCTACATCACGCGCGGCAAGGGGGTCTCGGTCCACTCGCTCGCGTGCCCGAACGTGACGAACCTGGTCTACGACCCGGAGCGGCGGATCGCCGTCGAGTGGGAGCCGGGAGCCGAGGGCGGCTACGAGGTGCGCCTCGCCGTCGGGCTGCAGGACCGCCCGGGCGCCCTCGCCGCCGTGACCGCGGCGCTCGCCGCCGTCAAGACCGACGTGCGCGACGCCCAGGTCCGCACCTTCGACGACAAGACGGCCTCGATCGAGCTCACGGTGCGCATCAGCGACAAGAAGCACCTCGACCGCGTGGTGAAATCGGTGCGTGGCGTCTCGGGCGTGATCGACGTCGAGCGCCACAGCGTCCCGCGCTGAGCCGCGACCCCGCTGACGGTACCGATTTGCGCGCAGCGCCACCAGCGGATAGGCTCCTGGGTCTCGTCAAGGAGGTTCCATCGCCGTGCCCACCAAGTACGTCTCGACGTCCGCGGCGCCACAGCCGATCGGGCCCTACTCCCAGGGGGTCATCTCGGGAGGCCTCCTGTTCTGCTCTGGGCAGATCGCCCTCGATCCCGAGACCGGAGAGCTCGTCCAGGGGGACGTGGCCGTCCAAACGGAGCGCGTCCTGCAGAACCTGATTGCCGTGCTGCGCGAGGCGAAGATGGGCCCCGAAAACGTCGTCAAGACGACGGTCTACCTCACTGATATGGCGGACTTTCCGAAGATGAATGAGGTCTACGGGCGATACCTGGGGGCGAAGCCCCCGGCGCGCACCACGATCGCCGTGGCCGGGCTGCCGAAGGGCGTCAACGTCGAGATCGACGTCATAGCGGCGTTCTGACTTGCACCGCTCGCTTCGCGCTCGGCGAAGCGAGCGGCTCTGGGCCGGTCGTTGGCTCCGTTGTCCCGACGGGTTGCCTGTGGCTCTGGCCCCCCCCGGGTTGCCCCTGGCCTCGTTAGGCCGCTGCTTGCTTGGCCTTCGACTGGGGGCCGGGCTTCGCGACCTTGCCGGAGCGCAGGCAGCGGGTGCAGACCTTCAGCTTGCGGTGAGTGCCTTTGCCGACGACCGCTCGCACGGTTTGCAGGTTGGGGTTGAAGCGCCGGTGGGTCACGTTGTGGGCGTGGCTGACCCGATTGCCGAATTGCGGGCCCTTGCCGCAGACGTCGCACCGCTGAGCCATGACGAAACGACCTCCCTGGGGCCCGAATACCGGCCCGACATGCAAAGACACAGTATAGGAGAGCCCTCGACGAGGCGTCAAGGCGAGTCGCCCATGAGGGGAGCGCAGCTCCCTCTCTTTGTTTAGGCGACTTCGTCGGCTGACTGTCCGTGCTCGTTCCAGTTCCACCAGAGCGAGCATGCTATAGTCGCCGGGCTCGAAGATCATGGTCCAGTTCAACTTCAGCGAGCGGACCATCAAGGCCAAGGTGGTCTACTACGGTCCCCCGCAGTCGGGAAAGACCACGAACCTCGAACAGCTCCACAAGATGAGCGATCCCGATGGCGCGAACCGCCTGATCTCGCTCAACACGGCACAGGACCGGACGCTCTTCTTCGACCTGCTGCCGTTCAGCCTCGGAAGCGTGTCCGGGTACGACTTCAAGATCCAGCTCTACACCGTGCCCGGGCAGGTGCAGTACAACGCCACGCGCCGGGTGGTGCTCGCGGGGGCGGACGCCGTCGTCTTCGTGGCCGACAGCCACCGCCCGATGGCCAAGGAGAACCTGGCCGCCTTCGAGAACATGAAGGTGAATCTGCTGGCCAATCGCCTGGTGCCCGAGAAAGTCCCGCTCGTGTTCCAGTACAACAAACAGGATCTCGGCTCGCTGATTCCACGCGAGGAGCTCGACCACTCGCTCAACGTCTGGGGCCGCAAGGCGTTCCCGGCGGTCGCGGCGCGCGGCGACGGTGTGATGGAGACCTTCGCGGCGGTGGTGCAGGACATGCTGTCGGCGATCGCCGTCAAGTACAACCTCAAGGAGAAGGGCCTCGACCCGGAGGCGGTGCCCGCGATCGTGGCGCAGGCCTTCGCGGAGATCGTTCGGAGGGCCTCGCCGCGCGCTCCCGCGACGAGCGCGGCGCCCGCCGCGGCGAGCCCGGCCAAGCTGATCATCGCCGAGCTCGAGGGCGTGGAGCCGGCCTACCCGGGACAGGTAGGCCCGGAAGTGAATCCCGTCTCCGAGGAGCTGCTGCATCGCGCGATCCGGGCGAACGTGGAGCTGGCGCAGGCGCTCGGCCAGCTCGTTCGCGACGTCGGCGACGGCCTCTCGACGATCCAGGCCCACTTCGGCAGACTGGCGGCACCGCGCGACGAGGCGCAGCGCGCCATCGTGATTGCAGCGATCGAGAGCGAGGTCCGCAGGCTCCAGCACGTGCTGCGCGACATCGGACAACCGAACGCCTCGCGCCCGGGCTCCGCGCGCGCTCCGGGCCCGCCGCAGACGCCGCCGACCCCGCCGCGCGGGATTTCGGCAGCGCCGTCTCCTCCCGCGGCGCCGCCCCTGCGCCCGTCGCCTCCGCCGCTCGCCGCCCCGAAAGCGCCCGTCGCCCCCCGGCCTGCCGCACCGCAAGCAGCACCCGTCGCCGTCGCGGGCCTCGACGGTCTCGTGGCGGACGTCGCGCAGGCGACGAGCGCGGCCCTCGCGACGCGCCCCGTGACGCTGGAGAACCGGATCGCGCGTGGCGCGGCACTGCCGAGCTGCTCGCCCACGAACCTGCGCCGCGCGCTCGCCGGCCTGTTCCAGGGCCTCGCGGCGGTGGTGGCGCCGCAGTCCGCGATCGTGCTGCGCGCCGAGAAGAAGCCGGTGCTGCTGCGCGGGAAGGACGGCGCCGAGATGAAGCGCGACTTCCTGATGCTGGCGGCGACACACGCGGGGGGGCTCGCCGAGCCCGACCAGCAGCGGATCCTGCACGGCGCCGACACGGGGCCCTTCGGGGAGGCCCAGCGCCTGGTTCGCGAGATGGGCGGCTTCATCCGCTTCGCGCCGCTGCCGGGCGGCGCGCTCGAGACGCGCGTCTATCTACCCGCCTGACGGCCTGGGCGAGGGGCGGCGCCCGCCCCGGCGGATCTAGCCCGCGGCGCCGGGAGCGAGCTCGAACGCCTGGCCCAGCGCCGGGACTCGCGCTAAGAACCCCCGCTCGCGCGCGACCCGCGCCGCCAGTGCCTCGGCGGCATCGGCCTCGCCGTGGGTCACGAACACGGCCTGCGGGCGGCCTTTGACGCCGGACAGCCAGCGCAGCATCTCGCCCGCGTCCGCATGGCCGGAAAGGCCCTTGAGGTCGCGGACCTCCGCCAGCACCGGCACCTGACCCTTGTGGATCCGCACCGTGCTGGCGCCGTCGAGCAGCGCCCGCCCGAGCGTGCCCACGGCCTGGTAGCCGGTGATCAGCAGCGTGTTCTCCTGCTTCGGCAGGCGCACGCGACAGTGGTGCAGGATCCGGCCGCCCGACAGCATCCCGCTCGACGAGATGATCACCGCGGGACCCTTCATGTCGTTGAGCGCCTGCGATTCGGCGCGCGTGCGGTGCAGGTGGACCCACTTGCCGTGGAGCAGGCTGCGGCCCCCGATGCCGTTGAGGCTCACCCGGTGCGCCTCGGGGTAGGACGCGTAGATGCGCGTCGCGTCGATCGCCATCGGGCTGTCCACGTGGATCGGGAAAGCGCGGATGCGGCCCTCGGTGACGAGCTGATCCATCAGCCAGATCATCTGCTGCGCGCGGCCCACCGCGAAGGCCGGGATCAGCAGCACGCCCCCGCGCGCGAAGGTCTTCTTGAGCACGCCCTCGAGCTGGTCGATCACCGAGATCTCCGGGTGCGTGCGGTTGCCGTAGGTGCTCTCGATCACGAGGTAGTCGGCGTCGGGTGCCAGCTCCGGGTCCTTCGTCAGGACGGCGTCGAAACGTCCGACGTCGCCGCTGAACAGGACCCGCGTGCTCCGGCCGTTCTCGTGGACCACGACGTCGGCGGAGGCGGCGCCGAGCAGGTGTCCGGCGTCGCGGTAGCTGAACGAGAACGCGTCGTTCACGGAATGCACGCGGCCGAGCGGCACCGGGCGGACGAGCTTCATCGCCTCCTGCACGTCGGTCTCGTCGAAGAGCGGCAACGCCGGCTGGTGCTTGGTGAGACCCTTCTGGTTCAGGTACTCGGCGTCCTCCTTCTGCAGGTGCGCCGCGTCGAGCAGCAGGATCTCGGCCAGTGCCTGCGTGGGGGGCGTGCAGAAGATGGAGCCGCGAAAACCCAGTTGCACGAGCCGCGGCACGCGCCCGATGTGATCGAGGTGCGTGTGGGTGAGGACGATGGCGTCCACCTTGCCGGGGGAGAACTCGGGCTCCGACCAGTTCCGCAGCCGCAGCGGCTTCTCGCCCTGGAACATCCCGGAGTCGACGAGCATGAGCCGCCCGCCCGCCTCGAGCAGGTACTGTGACCCCGTCACTGTCCGCGCCGCTCCGAGGAAAGTCAGCCTGGGCATCGCGAAAGCATACCAGCCGCGGCCGCGGCGCCGTTCAGCGATTCGACTTTCACCGGGTCCGGTGGGCCCGCGGAGACGATGGCACTGGAATGAGCGTGCTCAGGCGAGCATCTTGCGCAAGACGGTCTGCAGGATGCCGCCGTTCTTGAAGTAGTTGATCTCCACCGGGGTGTCGAGTCGCGCGGTCACCCGAAGCGACGCCTTCGCCCCGCCCGGCTTCGAAAGCTCGACCGTGACGTCCTGGTGCGGGCGCAGCTCGCCCGCCAGGCCGCGGATCGTGAGCGTCTCGCGGCCGTCGAGGCCGAGCGACTCGGCGCTCTCGCCCGGCTTGAACTGCAGCGGCAGGACACCCATGCCGACCAGATTCGAGCGGTGGATCCGCTCGTAGCTCATGGCGATCACCGCGCGCACGCCGAGCAACAGCGGGCCCTTGGCCGCCCAGTCGCGCGAGGAGCCGCTGCCGTACTCCTTGCCCGCGATCACCACGAGCGGCGTTCGCTCCGCCCGGTAGCGCTCGGCCGCGTCGTAGATGTCCATCCGCTCCCCGGACGGCACGTGGATCGTCAGGCCGCCCTCGACCCCCGGCAGCATCGCGTTCTTGAGGCGGATGTTCGCGAACGTGCCGCGCACCATCACGCGGTCGTTGCCGCGGCGCGAGCCGTACGAGTTGAAGTCCTTCTTCTCGATCCCGCGCGCCGCCAGGAAGCGTCCGGCGGGAGAGGCGAGTGCTATGTCGCCGGCGGGGGAGATGTGATCGGTCGTGACCGAGTCCCCCAGTATCGCGAGCACCCGCGCCCCCACGATGTCGCTGAGCGCCGCGGGCTGCTTCGTGAGGCCCTGGAAGAAGGGCGGCTCCTGGATGTAGGTCGAGTCTTCGCGGAAGGCGAAGAGATCGCCTGCCGTCACCGGGATCGCGTTCCAGTCGGGGTTGCCGTCGAAGACGTTGCCGTAGCTCGCCTGGAACATCTCGGCGCCGACCATGGCCTCGAGCTCGGCGATCTCCTTCTGGCTCGGCCAGACGTCCGCCAGCCGCACCGCAGCTCCGTCCACCGCCGTCCCGAGCGGCTCCGTGGCGAGGTCGACGTCGGTCGACCCCGCGAGTGCGTATGCCACGACGAGCGGCGGCGAGGCGAGGTAGTTGGCCTTCACGTCCGGGTTCACGCGGCCCTCGAAGTTGCGGTTGCCGGAGAGCACCGCCGCGGCGACGAGCTTGCCCTCGTTCACCGCCTTCGACACCGCAGGCGGCAGCGGTCCGCTGTTGCCGATACAGGTAGTGCAGCCGTAGCCGACCAGGTGAAAGCCGAGCGCCTCGAGGTCGGGCAAAAGCCCCGACTTGCGCAGGTACTCGGTCACCACCTTCGAGCCTGGCGCGAGGCTCGTCTTGACGTGGGC
>Ga0214473_10003113_pt1 | contig 20248 bp, 21 predicted proteins | sample RVTome_7_FD_203509 | JGI IMG/M metagenome (GOLD analysis project Ga0214473, IMG submission 203509) | Soil microbial communities from uranium-contaminated site in the Upper Colorado River Basin, Wyoming, United States - RVT98D197 | ecosystem: Environmental > Terrestrial > Soil > Contaminated >... | reverse complement strand
TACGAGCGGCTCGACATCGCCGACCTGAGGATGATCTCGCCTCTGGATAAATTGAACCTCCGCCGGAAGGCCCTTCTGGCAGCCGTACCTACTACCGCCGGGACAGGCTCGGAATGCACCGGGGCAGCCGTGCTCCATGATACCGCCGTGCATCGCAAAATCCCCATCGCCCACGACGAACTGGTTCCGGACTTTGCCATACTGGTTCCGGAATTCACCATGACCATGCCGCCCAAACTTACTGCGGGCACAGGTCTAGACGTCCTGGCCCATGCTATGGATGCGGTCACCACCCCGGCCGGAAATGAGTTCACCGAACCCCTGGCCCTCCAGGCGATTGAGATGGTCTTCAAATGGCTTCCCCGGGCCTACAAAAACGGCCAGGACCGAGAGGCACGGCACAGGATGCTCCTAGCCGCTAGTATCGCTGGAGTGGCCTTCGGCATGAGCGGCTGTCACTTGACCCACAGCTTTGGCCATTCCCTGGGTGCCGTGTTCAACTTGCACCACGGTATGGCCGTGGGGTTTTTCATTCCTCACACCCTGCAGTTCTGCAGTAAAGTCACAGATAAGCATCTGCTCACCTGTCGGGCCCTGAATGTTGAGGCCGGAGATGCTGAGGATGGGCTAGTCAAATTGGTTAACCTCGTCCGGTCCTTCCTGAACGATCTCGGTGTTGCTCTGGCCCTGAAGGATATGGGGATTCTGCGGAGGGATTTCGAAGCCAAGCTTGACAAACTAGTGGAATATGCCTACGGAGATGTGGATTGCTATCTCAGCCCCAGGCCCATAACCGCCGCCCAGTGCGCCCAGGTTTTCCGCTACGCGTACGACGGGCGAGACATCGATTTTTAGAGGGAGGGTAGAGGCATGAAAGGATACCACGGCCGAATCTTGGAGATCGATTTATCGACCCGGAAGATGGCGGATTTATCTTTGTCCGAAGATTTTTTGAAGAAATACATCGGGGGTGCGACCCTTGCGGCTGCCCTGGTCTATGACCGCATGAAAAAGCGCACAGATCCTCTTGCCCCCGAAAACTCGCTTATATTCTCAACCGGACCTTTCACCGGCACACCCCTTCCCATGGTAAGCAGATACGCTGTGGGTGGCATATCGCCCCTGACCGGGTTCTGGGGCGAAGCTACGAGCGGAGGCCGGTTTCCCTTTCGGCTGAAAGGCTCCGGGTGGGACGGCGTGCTGGTGACCGGGAAGGCGGATAAGCCGGTTTATCTTTTCTTACGGGAAGGAAAAGCCGAGATCCGGGATGCCACCGACCTCTGGGGTAACGACAGTTACCAGACCCAGAAAGCCATCAAAGATGAACTCAAGGACGAATCCGTTAGCGTCGCCTGCATCGGCTCCGCCGGGGAGAAGCAGATCAAATACGCGGCCATCATGAACGACAGCGGCCGGGCAGCCGGCCGGTGCGGCCTGGGTGCGCTCATGGGCTCCAAGAACCTCAAGGCAGTGGCCGCTTCCGGCAACCTGAGGCCCGAATTAAGTAACCCGGAAAAGGTCAGAGATCTGGCCAGGCAGGCAGTGGCGCAGATCAACGGCAACCTGGTTTCCGTAGCTTTCCGGGAGTACGGGACCATGATGTACACGGACATGGCCATGACGCTGGGCGATGCCCCGGCTAAATACTTCACCAAGGATGTTTTCCCGGTTTCCAAAATCACCGGACAGGCGCTGCGCCAGGCGTACACGGTCCGTAACTATGCATGTCTGGGCTGTCCCATCGGCTGCGGACGGGAACTGGTCGATTTTAAGCCGGGCCTCAACGTGGACGGCCCCGAGTATGAAACCGCTGTGGGCTTTGGACCTCTGTGTATGAACACGGACCTGGATTCCATCGTCAGGGCCAACCACCTCTGCAACCGCCATGGCCTCGATACGATCTCTGCGGCGGTGTCCATCGCCTACGCCTTTTATCTCCATGAGTTGGGTGTCCTAACCAAAAAACAGGTCGGTTTTGAGTTGCCCTGGGGCGATAGCGAAGCGATCATTAAACTTGTCGAAATGATTGTTGCCCAGGAGGGTATCGGCCAGGTTCTTTCCCAGGGTACCTTGGCCATGGCCAAAGAGTTCGGCCGCGATGCGGACGAAGCGGCTCAGGTAAAAGGTTTGGAGATGCCGATGCACGACGGACGGGCCTTTCACGGCATGGCGCTTTCCTATGCCACGGGGCCGCGCGGAGCCTGCCATCTCAAGGGTGATTATTACAACGTGGACCTGGGAAATCTGGTCCTGGAATATATGATCCTGCCCTCCGAAAGGCTCTCTTCCGAAGGGAAGAGTGAAGGGGTGGCCAAGTTCCAGAGCTTGAAAGACCTCTTCGACTCCCTGACCCTCTGCAAATTTGCCCCGCTAACGGTTACCCAGCTTTGTGCGATGCTGAACTCCATTACCGGGTGGGAATATGGGGCGAAGGAATTACTGGCTGCGGGCGACCGATCCATTAATCTTAAGAGAGCGATCAGCAACCAATTGGGCTTGACCCGCGCGGACGACAAATTGCCCAGGATCTGTTCGGCCGCTCTGGATGAAGGCTCAACAGCCGGGGTCGAGCCGGACCTGGAAAAGATGCTGCGGGGGTATTATCAATTCCGGGGCTGGGATTGGGAAACGGGCCGGCCTACGAAAGCGAAACTCTTGGAACTGGGTCTCAATCAGGTCGTGGGGGAGATGTATCCTTGAGATGAGAGTAAAGGCTGTATTCCACGGGATTTTATCCGACTGGGTGGGTGTTCCGCAGGCCGAATTTAATCTGCCAGATGGCGGGACCTTTGGCGACCTTCTCTCCGAGGTTCGCAAGGTCTATGGGCCGAAAATGCCCCCCCAACTCGGGAACAAGGACCAGGCGGATTTCCCTCGGGCCTTCTTTGCCATGAGAGGAAAAGAGAGGTTGAACGAACCCACCACACGATTGCAGGATGGAGAAGATATCCAGTTCTTTCTAAGCCTGGCCGGTGGGTAAGGGTGGATGAGAGGCCTTTGGCCAAGAAGATCGAGGTTGAAGAAGTGCAGACCATCGCAATGGGTATGAACCTGGGGTCATCGGCTGCCTCATGGCCATCGCCAACGGGTCCCTTCAGGAGGATGAGCGACTTTGCCCTGCCAAGCGTACCCATAACAAAGGGATGGCGGTTTGGGTCCACCATCCCTTCCCGATTCTGTCCAGAAAATCCTTCTTCAGATCACTTGCATCTTGGATTCCCGGTTTCTGCCGGTGGGACCGCACCTTTCTCAGCCGGAATCATATTGGGCTTTCCGACGAAGGGAAACTTGTAATAGGAACCCGGCCCGGGAAGAACTTCAGCGATGGGGATGGGAGTTACGATTTGATGATCACAAGCCCTCATGACCATCCGCCCAATCAGCGCATCGTAGCTCATGCCCTCCCAGGCTTTGACTACATCCTCGGCTTTGGTCGACTTAGCCTTCTTAATCGCTTCAATCATGAACATGAAGGCCTGGTATGACTTGCCGATGAGCCAGGCTGGGTAAGGATGATCTGGGTCCATCTTTCTCTTCCTCCATCGCTCAATAAAGGCTTTGTTCTGAGGGGTGTCTTCAGTGAGCATGTATATCTCGACAGTAATATTCCCGACCGCTGCCTCCCCTATCGCTGGCAAAGAAAGGGGATCAGAAAGATAATAGCTCCCCACTTTGGTTTTCAAGCCTAAATCCTTACCCTGTTTGAGTAAAACCAGAAGATCGGCCCCCCAATTCCCCGTAATCAGGACCTCCGCTCCAGATGCGATAACCTTGCTAATATAAGGCCCCATATCCTTCGTCCCCACCGGATGGTAGTCTTCTCCCAATAATTGCCAGTCGGGCTTAAATTTTTTCATGGCCTTCTTGAAGGCTTCGGCTACGTCATGGCCAAAGGCATAGTCCTGGCAAATGATATAGTATTTCTTGTAAGGAGTCCCCCCGAAATAGGCTGCCAAAGCCCCCGATTGCTGGCCCGTACTCAAAGCCACTCGAAATTGATAAGGCGTGAAATCTTTGCCGGTGAGTTCATCACCTGCGGCTCCATAGTTAAGCATGATGACCTTTTCTTTCTCCGCCACCTGTCCCATGGCTTTGGCTACGTGAGTCCCTGTGCCGGTCATGATGAATTCTACTTTTTCTTCAGTAATATACCTGGATACTTTGCGCGCAGCGATATCTGGTTTGAGCTGGCTATCGTCCAAGAACATTTTTATGGGCCGGCCCAGAATTCCTCCTGCGGCATTGACTTCTTCCACCGCAAATTTAATCCCGAGATGATATCGGTCCCCAATGTCTTTCATCACTCCGGATAGGGGATCCAGGGCTAACATCCTGATGGGCTCAGCCGCCTTTCCCAATGACGGAGAAAAAATGGTGGCCAACATTAATATAGCCACTCCGATTCCCATTGCAAATTTTCTTTTCATAGCACGCCTCCTCTCTTATTGCGGCAGCTTATAAGCTGCCTCTTTTTAATCCCCTGCTTCAAACCTCCAGATACTTCTGCCGGACTTCATCCGCCTCTTTCAACTCCTGGCCCGTTCCCTGGAAAACAATCTTCCCTTTGGAGATGACATAAATTCTTCCGGCCAGGCGTAAGGCGACCCGCATGTTCTGCTCCACCAGAAGAATGGGAGTGTTGTGCTGATGAATATCCTGAATGACCTGCTCCACGGTCTCTACGATCTTGGGGGCGAGGCCCTCGGTAGGCTCATCGATCAAAAGAACCTCCGGATTTCCCATGAGCGTCCGGGCAATGGTCAGCATCTGTTGTTCCCCGCCCGATAGGTGGCCCCCCTTCTGTTTGTCCCTGGCCTGCAACGCTGGAAAATACTTATAGACCTTCTCAATGGTCCAGCCATCTCCGTTTTCTTTCTGCCCGGGTTTAATGCCCATGAGCAGATTTTCCCGCAAAGTCAGGGTGGGGAAGATTCTTCGGTCCTCGGGAACGTAGCCCATCCCCAGCTTAGCGACGACATGGGGGGCCATTCCCGCAACGTTTTGCTTCTTGAAGAGCACCTCACCCGAGCGAGGCTTGACCAGCCCGATGATCGATTTCAAAGTCGTGCTTTTCCCTACCCCGTTGCGCCCCAGCAGACAGACAATTTCTCCATGGTCAACATTCAAGGAAACACCCTGGAGAATGTGACTCTGCTCGTAGAAAGTATTCAGGTCTTTGACCTCCAGCAACATGTTTTAATCCTTTTCCTCGCCCAGGTAAGCGTCTTTCACCTTTTGGTCCTGGCGAATCTCCTCCGGAGCACCCGAAGCTAAGACCTCCCCATAGTAGATGACCGAAATCCGGTTGGCAATCCTGAAAACCACTTCCATGTCGTGCTCGACAACGACCAGTGTTTTCCCTTGGGTTACCCGTTCGATGAGTTTTACGGCTTCCCGGGTCTCCTCCGAGGACATCCCGGCCGTGGGTTCGTCGAGAAGGATCAAATCCGGGTCAGTGGCGATCGTCAGGCCAATCTCCAGCGCCCGCTGCTGACCGTAGGAGAGCTCGCCGGCGACGGCCTCTTTCCGGTCCCCAAGGCCAATCTGCTCCAGCATTGTTTCCGTTTGACGGTTGACCTCATCCATCCTGGACAGACGGGAGAGCATGTTATAACGAATTTTGTTCTTGGAAAGTATGGCATTGCGCACGTTCTGGAAGACGCTCATCGTCCGGAAGATATTGGTAATCTGGAAGGAACGAGCCATCCCGCGGCGGTTGAGCTTGAAAGGAGAGGTCCCGGTGATATCCTGGCCCCGAAATAAGATTTTTCCCCTGCTGGGCAAATATTTTCCGGTGATCAGATTAAAGAGAGTACTCTTCCCGGCGCCGTTGGGGCCGATAATCGCATGTCGTTCGCCCTCTTGAATGGCCAGATTGATACCGAACAAAACTTCCAGCCCATCGAAGTCCTTATAGACCTCCTTTAATTCCAAAATATTCTTATGGGCCGTCTCGGCCATTTCTTTATGCCTCCCCTTTAATTTTCTTCTTAATGATTCCCAAAAGGCCCTGGGGGGCGAACAAGACAATACTGATGAAAATGAGCCCGAAAATGAACTCCCAGCGGTCCGTAAAGCTGGATAGGTATTCCGAGAGGTAGGTGAAGACCCCGGAGCCGACGATCGGTCCCCAGAAATAACCCGTTCCCCCGATATAGGCCATGAAGAGAACGTTAGTGGACATTCCCAAGTCAATGGTGCTGGTGGCGATGAACTCCTGAAACTGGGCGTACAGAGCTCCCGAGATCCCCGAAAAAAATCCCGCCATGGTAAGGAGGACAAGCTTGGAGGCATTCACATTAAACCCGATAAACTTGGCCCGCTCTTCGTTAGATTTGATGCTGGCGCACACATTGCCCAGGGGGGTACGGGTGAAATACCAGCATAAGAATAAGCAGATCCCGATGATTACCAGCGAAACATAATAGAAGTTCGCCGGGTTCTTCATGGAAATCCCCAACAGGTCTGGCTTGGGAAATTTGCCCAGTCCATCATCGCCACCTGTGACATCGCGCCATTTCCAGACGATGGCCCAGATGAGTTGATTGAAGGCTAAGGTAAGCAGGGCAAAATAAGTTCCGCTCAGCCTCACCAAAAAAGCACCGAGAATAAGTCCTACGAGCCCGGCCACCAGCCCTCCCAGAAGAACCCCGCTCAAAAAGGAGAGGCCTTTAATGTGCAGCCAACCTAAGACGGAGGCATATGCGCCCAACCCAAAATAAAGCGCGTGGCCAAAGGAGAATAATCCTGCTTCATTGAGCAACATTTTCCAGGTCGTGGCAAACAGGGCCAGAATGATGATTTCCGTGATCATACGCAGCTGAAATTTAGGCAGGAGGTACGGGAAAAGGAGGGCCAAGATGACGGCGACTATGGCACCGGGTATGAAAATCTTCTTATTGCCCACGTTGAGCCCCTACGTTTTCTCTCCGAAAAGCCCGGTAGGCTTAATGATTAAAACGACGGCCATGAGTAGAAAAGCAAACACGATGGCAAAGCGAGGAATGAACAGAATGCCGAAAGATGAAAGCTGCCCGATGAGGAACGAAGCGACGATCGCCCCCAGCAAGCTTCCGAGCCCCCCGGTCACGGTGACCACGAAACAATCTACCAATATCTCCAGGGCCATGCCGGGATATGTGCTGATGAAAGGGCCGGCGATTACCCCGGCCAATCCCGCCAGCCATGAGCCGATGCCCATGACGAGCATGAACACATATGGCGTATTCGTCCCCAAGGCACTGACCATATCCCGGTCGGAAACGGCCGCCCGCACGGTAATGCCCAGCCGGGTTTTCATCAGGATATAAGCCATTAAAGCCAGGATGCCCAGAGAGAAGAAAAGGATGAAGAGGCGGTAGGCCGGGTAGACGCTGCCCACGATCATCACGGACCCGGAAAGGGCCGGTGGGATCGGGACGGGTAAAGGCTCCGTTCCCCAAATCCACTTGACCGATTCATTGATCACGAAAAGGATGCCGAAAGTGATTACAAACTCCTGCACGTGCCCGGCGGCATGAACCCGCCGCAGCAGAAATCGTTCCATCAGAATTCCCAGGAAGCCCACGATGATCGGGCAGACGATCAATCCGATCCAGAAGTTGCCGACCATTTTCAGCATCTGGTAGGAAAAATACGCCCCCAGCATATAAAAGGACGCGTGGGCGATATTCAGGACGTTCATCATGCCAAATACCAGGGTCAGGCCAGAAGCGACCAGGAAGAGCAGCATGCCGTAGGCCAGCCCATGAAGAAACTGGATGACAAATATTTCCACGCCTCTTTCCTTTCTTCAGAAAGTTTCGGGACGAACTGTATTTAATATACTTCCCGATAGATTGTCAAGTCCCGCTGCTGGGTTTGGCCTCCTGGCCAGGAGGCATAGGCCCCGGAAGGAAACCGATTTAGGGCGACTCCCTTCCTGAAAGGTAGTTGGAAACCAGGGGCCTGCGGATGACCTTTCGGCCATCCGGGGAGGGCAGCGGATGATCGAAGACCGTATTCAAAAAGAGGCGAATGATGGTATACGTTGCTCCCCAGAGGATTTCTTCGGCGCCATTTTCTTCATACACCAGGCAAGGGAACTCCCAGGGGTTGGGGACCCCTTGGGAAATTAATTTCTCCGGCACCTCCAGGGAATAGAGGGCATAGTTCTCCGGCAGGAAAAAGGCTTGCAGCGGAATGGAAACGATCTTCTCCACTTCCCAGCTGAGTTGGGGATGCCAGGCCCGCTTTATCCTTCCGACTGCCGGGAAAATAATCCATCGCCGGATTTTCAGGCGGTAGGTGGGTAAAGGTCCCAGGAATTCAACGTTGAACGGACTTAAATGCATCTCCTCCCAGGCCTCCCGGAGGGCATTTCCTAAGAATAGAAGAATCCTGCGATAGACGACCTTTCCCCTTTGCTTGGCCTGTTCAAAACCTGGCCCTCTGGCCAACGGCAGGAGGCCAATCTGGAGAATCTTCTGGGATAACCGATCCAGGAAAGGGTGAATTCCCCCGCCCGGGGCACAGAGGTCTCCTCCCTGCCGGACATTCATAGACCGTTTATTGAGCACAAAGACGTATCGGCCCGCTCCATTTTCCCCCGCGCTTTTATCTTCGGCGAAATAAAGCAGCAGGAGAACCCCTGCCTCACCCCAGGGCTCTGGGCTGGACCTTTGCTTCTCGATAAACTCAACCTGTTCCAGGTAGTCAACCGGTCTCCGCGCCAGGGCATCGATTACGTGCCGCCGAAATCCTTCTTGATCATTCAGGATCGAAAGGTCCATGGAATTCGCCTAACGAAAAGAACATTGGAATATTGGAATGATGGAATAATGGGTTTCAAAGAAAAGTGCTCGATGAGACCAGACTCTTTATCTTATCCCCAATATTCCATTGTTCCAACATTCCATTATTCCATCCTTGTTGTTCCATTCTTCCAACATTCCATGTTTACTCAATTAGGTGCAAAAAATCGGGTGTAGGAAATGAAATTTCGAAAGCCCTGCGTGTTCAAAAAAGGTTTTGCATGATAAAACAAAGACTGCACTCACGGTGATTTCTTCCCACACCCGAAAACACCCCCTCACCCTTCCCCTCTCCCCCGGATTCGGGGGAGAGGGCGGGGTGAGGAGGCATTTCGCCGACAATATTTTCTGCAACGTTTAGGTTTATTCATAGCAAAGGTCAAAGGCATTCCGAATGACTTCGATACGAGGGGCAGGAGGGATGAGTTCCACGGCGACCACGTCAAAACGGGCGGGCATCTCGGCAAGCTTCTTTTGGTTGAGGTACGTCAGCGCGACCCTGGAGAGCTGGCGCTGCTTGCGCTGATTCACGGCGGCCGCCGGCCCTTCGAAATCCCGGGTTCTGCGGGTTTTCACTTCGACAAAGACCAGGGTATCTTTTTCGCGAGCAATGATGTCAATCTCGCCCAGGACACACTTGAAATTTCGCTCAATAATCTTGTATTTTAGCGCCCGCAGCTGAGCGACCGCCAGGTCCTCACCCATCTTGCCGAGGGATAGGCGCTCCTGAGTCATAGGAGAGAGAGCTGATAGATCGTCCGAAACGATTGACGATGGAGGGGGCAGCAGCCATATTTCCGGATGGCCTGAAGGTGTTCCTTCGTCCCATACCCCTTGTGCCGGGCAAAATTGTACTCCGGGTATTGATCGTGGTAGGCGGTCATCAAGCGGTCACGGGTGACCTTGGCCACGATGGACGCTGCGGCGATCGAGAGGCATCGCTGGTCCCCTTTGGGGATGGCTTGCTGAGGAAGGGGGACCCGTAGCGCATGGATTCCATCGATCAAAAGAAAATCGGGCGGCAGAGGAAGTTTTTCCACCGCCAGTTGCATGGCTTTCAGGGAAGCCTGCAGGATGTTGAGGCGGTCAATCTCTTGGGCCTCAACGATCCCCACGCCCACGCCGAGGGCTTTCTCCATTAGAAGCGGAAAAATTTTTTCTCTTTGCCCGGCGGAAAGCTTTTTGGAATCATCGACCCCCGTCCACTTTCCCTTCGGCGGGAGGACCACGGCCGCTGCCACCACAGGCCCGGCCAGGGGGCCCCTCCCCGCTTCATCCAATCCCGCAATCAGCCGAAACCCTCGGGTCCGAACTTCTGCCTCGAAAGGCTCCACTCAATTCCCCGCTTGACTGGTTCTCCGCTCTCGGATCCTCGCGGCCTTTCCCTTCAGCTGTCTCAGGTAGTAGAGCTTTGCCCGGCGAACCTTCCCTCTCTGCACCACCTCGATTCGATCGATGGCGGGAGAATGGGTGGGAAAAATGCGTTCAACCCCGATCCCGTAAGAGATCTTGCGAACGGTAAAGCTGGCCCGGCTGGCTCCTTGACGCTTGCGGATGACGGTTCCCTCGAAAACTTGGATTCGCTCTTTTTCGCCCTCTTTGATTTTGACGTGGACCTTGACCGTATCCCCGGGACGAAAATCGGGCAGGTCGGTGCGCACTTGTTCCTTTTCCAATTGCTCCAAAACTCTCATGACCACCTCCAACACGCATAATCCTTTTTACCGCAGAGACCGCCGAGGACGCAGAGAAAAATTTTAAATTCTAAGGCTGAATATCGAATCGCGCCAAAGGCAAGATAAGTCAAAATCCCCTTGAACAAAACCTTGATGTCAAAGACTCATGGTCTTTTTCATTTTGTCGGTTTGATTTCATTTGGATTTCGCACTGAGCATGTGGAATCTCTACCGAATTTCGGCGCCCTCTGCGCTCTCTGCGGTAAATGCCTGGTTTTTCAACTCCTCCAAAAAAGTAAGGTCTTCTTCAGAGAGGGCGGCCCGCTCCAGAAGATCGGGTCTTCTCAGGAGGGTCCGCCGCAAAGATTCTCTTCGCCGCCAGCGCTCAATCTCCGCATGATTCCCCGAAAGAAGAACCTCGGGTACCGCCATCCCCCGGAAGACCGGCGGGCGCGTGTATTGAGGGTACTCCAGGACCCCCCGGGAAAAGGAATCCTCCTCCACGGATTGTCCGCATCCCAGAAAACCCGGAAGATGACGGCTCACCGCCTCGATGAAAACTAAGGCGGGAATCTCTCCCCCTATGAGGATGTAATCTCCGATGGAAATCTCCAGGTCCACCGCAGCCAAACGGACTCTTTCATCCAGGCCCTCATACCGCCCGCAGATCAGGATGTAATGGTTGTGTCCGCTCATGGTTTGGGCCATTTTTTGATGAAACCGTTCCCCCTGGGGCGTGAGCAGGACGGACTTGGCTTCCGGGTCTTCGGCTTTGAGCGCCTCCACTGCCCGGATGACCGGTTCGGGCTTCATGACCATTCCCGCTCCGCCGCCGTAAGGATAGTCGTCCGTCGTGCGGTGCCGATCGTCGGCGAAGTCGCGCAGATTCCGTACTCGAACCTGGATTAGCCCCCTGTCTGAAGCTTTCTTCAGCAGGCTCTCCGCCAGGGGGGAATTGAAAATGCCCGGGAAAATGGTCAGGACATCAAAGATCATCTTCAGACAGCAACCCCTCCAGCGGGTGAACCACCATGACTTTTTCTTGCAGGTCCACTCGGACCACCACTTCATCCGTGGCCGGAATCAGAACTTCCCGTCCATTCTTCCGGACCACAAAGACATCATTGGCTCCCGTCGGGATAATCTCCTCCAATATCCCCAAAAGGACCCCGCCTTCTGTCTTCACCGTAAGGCCGCGGAGTTGATAGTCGTAAAACTCATCGGGCGGCAGTGCCGCCAGGCTTTCCTTGGGCACGTAAACTGAATCACCCACCAATTCTGCGGCTTCTTCAACCCGTTTTATCTCTCGCAAGGAAAGGATGATGGATTCCCCCTGGAGCCTGGAAGAATGCACCGTCAAAGACCTCTTCATTCCCTGCCCATTTTCCAGACAGACTGCGTTTCCCGGGGAGAAGGCGGCAGTTCCCCCCCGGGGGGAAGATACTTTTACCTCGCCTTTGATTCCCCACGTCTTGACAATCCGGCCTACCCAAACCAGCGAATCCTCCATGGTCCGGGTTACTCAATAATCTCCAGGACGGCCCGTTTCCGGATCTTGGTCGAGGCTGCGCTCAAAATGGTACGCATGGCCCGGGCGGTCCGTCCCTGTTTCCCGATCACCTTTCCGAGGTCTGACTTGTCTACTTTGAGCTCGATCACCGAGGTCTGCTCCCCTTCCACTTCTGAGACCTCCACGGCTTCAGGGTTATCCACCAGTGCCTTCGCGATGTAAGTGATCAAATCCTTCATCTCCATTGAACTCCGCCCCCTTTCCCTGTGCGATCGGTCTTTCTACCGGAGCTCCGTAAGGCGTGCTCGGTTGATCGGCCCATTTACTCGAGGTGATTTTGGAGATCAAGTTTCAGGCGGCTGGGTCCGCCTGGGGTGCCTTGGCCTCGCCGGAAATCACCGGCGCTTTGCCCTGGCTGGCAGAGGGGCCAGCCTTCTGTAAGAGGCTTTTCACGGTGGCTGAAGGACGGGCGCCGCGCTTCAACCAAAGATCGATTTTCTCCTGGACCAATTTGATCGCCGGAGGATCGGGGTTGGGGTCGTACGTTCCCACCACCTCGATGAATCGCCCATCCCTCGGAAAACGCGAATCAGCCACTACCAGCCGGTAGAACGGCTTCTTCTTCGCACCCATGCGCGTCAATCGGATTGTTACCGCCATATTGTTCTTTTTCCTTTCTCTTCCTTGCAAAAATTTACGGCTAAACCTTGATGGTTTCGTAAAAAGTCCATCTGTCCCGCTCTGAGCGGGATTGCGCTTCAACTTCGTCGTTGCAGCGTACGCGTAAGTACGCCTCACTTCTCAGTTTTTGCGCGCCTTGTCCCGCGAAACGCGGGATAGGGGCGAGCTGCACTCGCCCGAACATGGGCGTCCGCAGGACGCCCCTACATCGAACCCATCGTTCTGCTGACTTTTTGCGACTTCATCAACCTTGAAGCTCATACCGGGCAACTCCCTGTGCCCATTGGGCGCAGGCCCCGGGCGGACCCAAAAATGGGCTAAGAAAAGAGCCCTTTCGCCAGTCCTCTCATCCCGCCCTTCTTGAATTGCCGGAGCATTTTTTTCATCTGGAGGTACTGCTTAAGCAACTGATTCACGTCTTGAACGGTGGTGCCGCTGCCCTTGGCGATACGTAAGCGCCGGCTGCCATTCAGGATCTCCGGCGACCGCCGCTCCTGCCGGGTCATGGAGTTGATGATCGCCTCCACCTTCACCAGTTCCTTTTCGCTTCCCTGAAGGTCCTTGGGAAGCTTGAGCCGACCCATCCCGGGGATCATGGATAAAATCTGGTCGATGGAGCCCATCTTCTTGATCTGCTGTAGCTGTTCCCGAAAATCTTCTAAGGTGAAAGTATCTTTGAGAAGTTTCTTCTCCAGTTCCTGGGCCTTTTCCGTATCGATGGCCTCTTGGGCCTTCTCGATCAGGGAGAGAACATCGCCCATGCCCAGGATGCGAGAGGCCATGCGGTCCGGGTGAAAAACCTCCAGGGCGTCCAGCTTCTCCCCTACGCCGACGAATTTGATGGGCTTTCCGGTAACGGCCTTGATGGATAGGGCCGCTCCACCGCGGGCATCGCCGTCGAGCTTGGTCAAGATCACTCCCTGGATGTCCAGGGCTTCGTTGAATCTTCTGGCCACGTTGACCGCATCCTGTCCGGTCATCGCATCGGCCACCAGTAAGATTTCCCGGGGGATAATTTCCTTTCGAATTTCTTCCAGTTCCTTCATCAAGGCTTCATCGATGTGCAACCGCCCGGCTGTGTCGATGAGCAAGACATCTCCGCCTTCTCCATCTGCCCAGCTTAAAGCTTTTCGGCAGATGGTTAACGGACTCTCTTTGGGGTCGGGATCGAAGACGGGAAGGCGAAGCTGTTCCCCCAGTTTTTTTAATTGTTCAATCGCGGCCGGCCGCTGAACGTCTGCCGGAACCAGGTAAGGTTTCCGTCCTTTGTCTTTCAGAAATTTTCCCAGCTTCCCCACGGTGGTCGTTTTACCCGAACCCTGCAACCCCACCAACATGATGGGAATCGGGGGCTTATAGGAAAGATTCAGGACGCTGCTCATCCCCCCCATGAGGGAAATAAGCTCTTCATGAACGACTTTAATGACGTGCTGGGCTGGGGTGAGACTCTCCAGGACCTCCTGGCCAACAGCACGGGAGCGGATTCGTTCCATGAAATCCTTGACCACCTTGAAATTCACGTCGGCTTCCAAGAGGGCCAAGCGAACTTCTTTCAGGGCCTCAGTGATGTTCTGCTCGGTCAGTTTTCCGTGCCCCCGGAGTTTCTTAAAGACCGAACTCAGCTTGTCTGTCAAGGAATCAAACATGGCTTCTTGCGTCCGAAATGATAAAGTGCTTAAATAAACTACATTAATTTATAAATTCTTTTTAGTCAAGGGCCAAAATCTGCCAAAATCCTGTCTTGCATTGGTATCCATGTCGATGAATTCAGCATCTATTTTTCCCCTTTCCCTGAATCCCCGTTCATTTTTTAATTCCCTTTCCCCTCCTATCCTGCTAACATATGGTTCTTAAAAATTGGATTCTTCTTCCTCACGAACCCCATAAAAGCCAACGACCTTCTGCGGGAAGGGATAGACCAAGGAACAGAAATGCAAGCCTTTTATTTGCCCGGATGGAACAAGCGCATATCCATCCTGGCCTTTTTATTATGTACTCTTCATTATACCTCTTTTTTCCCATCGCCGGCGTATGGGGGAGAAACAATTAAGATTGGCCTGCTGACCCCCCGGCAAAAATTGGGCTTTAACCCGGGGGATGCCTACCTCCGTGGCGCCGAGATGGCCGTGGCCGAGGCCAATGCCCGGGAAGGCAAAGAAGGACAACAACTTTTGCTCGTCCTCCGGGGGGAGCATCATATCCAGGGGGAAAATCCCAACTGGCTGCGTGAGCTAATCGTCGAAGAAAGATTACACTTTCTAATGGGGGAGGTACGGAAAGAGGATATTCCTCAAATCTCGAGAATGGTTCAGAAGCAAAGGTTACCGTTCTTAGTTTTTCCCACCGAATTTATCGAGGCGGCCTCAACCGGTGAAGAGCCGACCGGCCTCTTTTGGATCAGTCCCTCTCCAGAAGCTTTTCAGCGGGCGACTGTCCGAACGGCTGCCCAATTTCCCAAGAAACGCTTTTTTCTCCTCGCCAGGAATTCGAGCCCTGGCCCAAGCTGGGCAAAATATATCTGGGAGGAACTAAAAAGGCTGAAACCGGACGCCCAACCGGTTGGGGAACTTTTTCTTCCCGAGAAGGTGGCAGATTATGGTCCATATATCCAGACGATTCTTTCGGCGAAAACAGAAGTCTGCATAAGCTATCTCGGGGGAATGGAATGGCCGCGATTTGCCAGAGCTGCCAAGAGGCAGGGCTACTTCAGGCAAGTCATCCATTTTGAGGTGGAAGGGGGCAGTCTGGAATCTCTGGTCGCCCTAAAGAAAGATGCTCCGGAAGGCGTTTGGGGGGTAAGTGCTTTCCCCTTCTGGGCTTTAGGCTGGAAAGAGACCCGGGAATTTGTGGACAAATATCGGGAAAAAACCGGCGCCTATCCAGGTTTAGGTGCCCTGAGCGGTTACGTGAGCATCTACGCTCTCCTCGAGGCCATGAAAAAGGCCGGATCATCGGACCCCGACAGAGTGATCGGGGTCCTGGAAGGCTTAACTTTCCGCACCCCTGTGGGTCAATTGGCCATTCGCAAGGCCGACCACCGAGCGCTGTGGCCCATCTGGTGTGGTTCCATCCGATTCACACCCGAATACCCCTTCGCCGTACTCGGGGACTTGAAAGCATTCGGGCCCGACTCTTTCTCGCCATAATCCGGCATAATGAAAAAGGCGGCATTTTTCAATGAGATTCAACGGCCTTTGCAGAGCGCTCGATCGCTACAAAAGCTGACAGCTTCGGCTCCCGAAGAAAATTGAAACGAAAACAATGACCGCAAAAAAACTCAAGCGCCCTTCGTTGCAGTACCCTACAACCCCGGTCTTTGATTTCCTGAGGAAGACCAGCGGGCGAATCCCCGGAAAAGTGGCGATCTTCGACCCGGCGGGAAGCCGTGAGCTTACGTTCGCCCAGGTCAACCAGGAGAGCGATATCCTCGCCGAAATCTTCCTCCAATGGGGAATTAAAAAAGGAGACCGGATCTCTTTTTTCATGCCCAATGGCTGGGAATATTTCGTGGCCTTCTACGCCGCCATGAAAGTCGGGGCCATTGTCTCCCCCATGAATCCGACCCACCGCGAACGGGAGGTCAAGCATCAAGTCAACGATGCCGAAAGCAGAATTCTCATCGTACAATCCCACCTTTATGCCGGGCTGGAGGGAATCCTTCAAGAGCTTCCGACCCTCGAGAAGATTATCGTTACCCGGGGGGCCGGGACGGGGTCAGGAACGGTTTTCGCTCTTGCCGATCTTCTGGAAAAAACCTCAGGACAACCGCCTTTCTCTCCGCCCTTCATAGACGTCAAAGAAGACTTGGCCGCTCTCCCCTATTCGTCGGGCACAGCGGGGTTGAACAAAGGAGTGATGATCTCCCACTTCAATCTGGTCTCCAATACCCTTCAATCGATGCACGCCGCAGAAGCCCGTGAGGACGACGTCTTCATCAGCTTTCTTCCTTTCAATCACATTTATGGACTGACCTACTTCCTCTGCGGGGCCATCTACCTCGGAGCCAGTCAGGTCGTCATGGCGCGCTTCGATGCCGAGGAATGTCTGCGGCTGATCGAGAAATACCGTGTCACCGTACTCTTCAGCGTCCAGCCCGCGCTCCTGGCTTTTCTGAACCTTTCCCGGCCGGACCCATACGATCTCTCTTCCCTGCGGGTGATCTGGGTAGGGGCGGCCCCCCTGGCTCCGGCGATCTCCCGGGCGGTCCAGGAGAAGTTCCGTGTGCCTCTGGCCCGGCATTATGGGTTAACCGAAGCTTCCCCGACCACTCATGCAAACCCTCTGGCAAGGATCAAAGAAGGCTCCGTCGGCATTGCGGTCAGCGATTGCCAGGATCGGATCATGGATTGGGAAACCGGCAGGACAAAAATGCCTGTGGGAGAGCCCGGGGAGCTGGCGGTTCGCGGGCCCAATGTCTTCCGCGGATACTGGAAACATCCGGAGGATACCAAACTGGCCCTCCGGGATGGCTGGTTATATACCGGGGACATCGCCCGGATGGATGAGGACGGTTATGTTTACATATTGGACCGCAAAAAAGAGATGATCAAATACCGGGGATACCAGATTGCCCCGGCCGAACTGGAGGGCATCCTTATGGAGCACCCGGCCGTGCAGGATTGTGCGGTCGTCGGGATGCCCGATCAGGCTTCCGGGGAGATTCCGAAAGCTTTCATCGTTCTCCGTGAGGGAATGACCGCAGGGCCGGCCGAGTTAATGGCTTTCGTCGCCGAGCGGGTAGCCCCCTACAAAAAAATTCGCGATGTAGCCTACATCCCCGAGATCCCCAAGAATTTTTCGGGAAAGATTTTGCGGCGAGTTTTGAAAAGCGGGTGATCGGTTGCCGGCCAAATGGGCGATTCAACCCAAAGCTCTACTCCCAGGTTTCCTCTGACCTTCCCGGCTTGACAAATTTCCCCCCGTTCGTTATTTAAGAAGCAGTTGAAAAATTTTGCTTAGGAGCAATTGACCCCGGTGGTGCACTGCGGGGTTATTTATGGAAGAACCTTGCGTTTCACCCCCTCGCTACCCTCCCCCCTCGAGGGGGAGGGAGCAGGGTGGGGGGGATTGATGAAATCTCTTAGAAGAAAGGATGAGTTGTGAATCCGTCCATCGTGGAGGCCTTTGAGCCTCTTTTTTATCCCCACTCCCTGGCCATCATTGGCGCTTCGGCCGAACCCGCTAAGTTCGGCAATATCATTCTCAGTGCGATCATGGAGATCGGATACGGGGGGAAGATTTATCCCGTCAACCCGGAAGGTGGAGTGATCAATGGGTTGAAGGTCTACGGTTCTCTACAGGAGATCCCCGGAGATGTGGACTTTGCCATATTGACTATCCCTGCCCCTACCGTCCGAGGAGCTCTGGAAGAATGCCTCCGGAAAGGAGTCAAAGGGGTCGAGATTCTGACCTCCGGCTTCAAAGAAACCGGGTCTCCCGAGGGAATTCAGATGGAGCAAGAGCTGGGGCAGATCGCCAAGCAGGGGCTCCGTATCCTGGGGCCCAATTGCTTCGGAGTTTACTGTCCGGAGAGCGGGTTGACCATCCTTCCCGGGCAAAATTTTTCCCGGGAAACAGGTCCGGTAGGCTTTCTCTCCCAGAGCGGCGGCCTTTGCGCCGACCTCGGCCAGGTCGCCAAGGGGCTGGGCATCCGGTTCAGCAAAATGGTCAGCTACGGCAACGGCTGCGATGTAGGGGCGTGCGATCTTTTAGAATATTTCATGGCCGACGGGAAGACCTCAATCATCGCCGGCTACGTGGAAGGGTTGGAGGATGGGCCCAGGTTCATGCGCATTCTCGCAGAAAATAGAGGGAAAAAACCCGTGATCCTGTGGAAGGCGGGGTTAACCGCCACCGGAAGCCGCGCGGTGATGAGCCACACGGGATCACTGGGCGGGTCGAGTGCGGTTTGGATTGCCGCTTTCAAGCAAGCGGGAGTCATTCAGGTTCAGAGCGCCGAGGAGCTAATCGACGCCATCTACGCCTTTCTCTACCTGCCTTCCGGGGCCGGCCCGAGAGTCGGCGTTTTGGGAGGGGGGGGTGCCATCAGCGTCGCAGCCTCCGATTCGTTGGAGCGTCTGGGTCTCTCGGTTCCCGTCTTTTCCCCTCCGGTTCTGGAAAAACTTAGGCCTTCCTTTCCTTCTGTGGGCAACAGCCTGAAAAATCCGGTAGACTTGGGGAATCCCATGATCCCGCCTTCCCTTTTACGAAAGGTGATGGAAGCAGCCGGAGAAGACGAAGGAATCGACACCCTCATCATCATTCAGATTCTCTACTATATCCTTTTCCAGGTACGCCATCAGCAGGGGATGGATGAACGGCCGCTCTCCCAATTCAGCTCCCAGCCAGAACTGCTAACGGCCTGCCAGGAGGTCAAGCAGAAATATGGTAAGCCCATCATTTTGGTCCTGCCGGACATCTCCACGGACGCCCGCATGGTAGATCTGGAAATAGAATGGCGCCGCCAAAGGGATAACTACCAGGCTGCCGGATTTCCGGTCTTTAAAACATTGGACCGGGCCGCCCGGGCGTTGAGCCACCTCATCGCCTACCACCGCCTCCGAGCGGATTCCGCGGGACGATAAAACCTTATTTACCCCCCAAAAATATCCTTAACCTTTTGGAGTTTGATATGAGAGGGATATTCCGGAAGGTGCTGCTCTATAACTTCCAGGGGTACCCCCTATTCCCTTTGGGAGGCTTTTCAATTTTTGGATGACAAGAATGGGTGACATTTTTCTGGATGTCCCATTTTCCCTTGTTCATAGAACTGAGCGGTCGAGTTAATTGTGATATAATGCTTTGAAAGGCCTTAAGAGCGGGATGAATTATAACTTTCCAACGAATTACCATAGACTCTGAGATTTGCGGTGGTAAACCTTCCATTCTCGGGCTTCGATTTCCGATGATCTTAGAAAAAGGGAAGGGCACTTATAATAAGGAGGAAGTTAACAATGGCCGCCACATACGAAGTCCTGAAAGAAGCGTTGGCATTGAGGCCTGAACAAAAAGCAGAGTTAATTGACAAGCTGCTTTCAAGCCTGGATATGCCGGATAAAGAGATGGACGAATTATGGGCCGAAGAGGCCGAGAGGCGAATCGACGCATACGAACAGGGAAAGATCAAGACTGTTAGCTTGGAGAAGGTCCTCGAAAAATACAAATAGGATCAAAAATGCGGATTCGGTTCTTAGAGATCGCCGAGATCGAACTGGATGAGGCTATTGCATATTATAACTATGAGGCGACAGGGCTCGGTGAGGCGTTTCTCACCGAAGTGCTGAATACTCTTGATCGGATTGGAAAATTTCCCGAAGCATGGCACCCCTCCTCAAAGCGAACCAGAAGGTGCCAAACACGGCGTTTCCCCTACGGAATCATCTACCAAATGCGGAAAGATGAAATCCTGATAGTCGCAATCGCGAATCTTCACAGAAAGCCCGAATATTGGAAAGATCGAATATATTAACAGTCTCAAAATAGTATTCACAAATGTCGTTCTTATCCGTCATGCCGGAGATCCTTAATCCGGCATCCAGTGCCTTTAATCCCGCTTAGAGCGGGACTGGATTCCGGCTTACAACCTGCCG
>Ga0214473_10003112_pt1 | contig 20252 bp, 19 predicted proteins | sample RVTome_7_FD_203509 | JGI IMG/M metagenome (GOLD analysis project Ga0214473, IMG submission 203509) | Soil microbial communities from uranium-contaminated site in the Upper Colorado River Basin, Wyoming, United States - RVT98D197 | ecosystem: Environmental > Terrestrial > Soil > Contaminated >... | reverse complement strand
CAGGTCCGCTCCAGAAGTACCTGATCGGCGAAACCGAAGACTACTACTTCGTGCCGGATCTCAGCTTCAACATTTGTGAAGACTTCAACGGCGACGGCGTCGTCAATACCCAGGACCTTGTTGCCTTCACGGCGGCATGGCTTGAGAATTGCCCCCAGTAACCAATACCTCTTATGGAAGATTGGACAGGAGATGTGCGGAGGTCTGGTTTCACGATTTCCTAATCGCGCGGTGTTTGTGCTGCGTCTTTGATCCCCGGCGAATAACGGTGATATAACCGATAACGATAGGACGAATTGAAAACATGACACAGAAGAACAGAGCAGAGAGGCCGTCGCCCGGCGTTTTGGGCAGAGAGGAGAAGCCTAAACGCGATAGGCTTTGATAGCCTTGACGATGAAATTGACGCCGGTGTCAACAGAGGTTCAGCCGTTCTCCAAACTGCTGGTTAATATGAGCGATGACCGGTTTAGTGTCGGGCAGAATGTGCTCTTCCAGATAACCTTCAAGCTCTCTCATTTGATGCGCATCGAGCTTTGGCTCTGCGCGAGAATAGTTGTCATCCATCAATGCCTGGAGACCGCCTTGCTGATAACGTTCAAAATAGTGCCGGGACGTCTTTTCGCCAAAGAGAAGAATTTGAGTGATATGAGTTGCCGACCAGCCTTTGAATAAAGCGATTACCGCTTTGACGCGATCTGCCTGAAGTTTATCACGCATGGAACGATGACATTTTTCAGTTCAACTGTCTTTTCTTTTGACAACTTATAATCCCTCATATAGATTTCTTGTCGGACATGGACGGCTTTCTGATTGAAAATTGCAGGATTTTTCAATCAAGAGCAGCATCCTTTTGACGAGTAAGCCGACGTAGGGAGATACCTGCATGGGGATCCGCTATGCGAAGGCGGCAGTCCTAACGACGCTGACGGTCATAGAAAGTACATATGTCGGTTTGTGTGGAAAAACATATTAGTCCGCATCAGGTTCCCGGCAATTTGATCCGAATGCTGCGCCGCCACGCCGAGGAAAAACCGGATCAGACTGCATTTGTTCATCTACTCGATGGCCAGTCTAATCAAGCCGTCCTGAAGTACGCCCACTTGGATCAGCGGGCCCGCGCCATCGCTGCCCACTTACAGAACATGGGCTTTGCCGGCCAGCGAGTGCTGTTGGTCTATCCACCCGGCCTCGACTTCATTACGGCCTTCTTCGGCTGCCTGTACGCCAATTGCGTGGCGGTGCCAACCTACCCGCCGCATCGCCACCGTATGCCAAATCTCTTACACGCTATCGCCGCCGACGCCGAGGCCAATATCGCCCTGAGCACTTCTTGCGCCGCAGCTCAGTTCCAATCCATGATTGGGCGCAAGAGTGGTCAAGCGGCTGCCTTCTCCCAGATACGATGGTTAGCTACAGACGAGATTCCAGATGCCCTGGCCGAGCGATGGAGCGAACCCGCCATCGCATCTGACATGCTTGCCATGCTTCAGTATACCTCAGGCTCGACCAGCCAGCCAAAGGGGGTAATGCTTAGTCACGCGAACCTCATGGATAACACCCACACCATCCACCATGCTTTCGGGGTGCGGCCTGGGGACAGTGGCGTGTTCTGGCTGCCCACGTACCATGATATGGGGCTGGTGGGCGGTGTCCTGGTCCCTGTGTTCGCCGGTGCCACAAACGTTCTCATCTCGCCAGTCGACTTCCTCCAGAAACCCATCGCCTGGCTGGCCGCTATCAGCAAATATCGGGCAACCATCTCCGGCGGGCCCAACTTCGCCTACGACCTTTGTGTCCGCAATATCACCGACGAGCAACGAGCCACCCTTGATCTTTCCTCCTGGGCACTGGCCTTCGTCGGCGCCGAACCCATTCAGCCCGCAACACTCGAACGCTTTGCCGCCGCTTTTGCCCCGTGTGGCTTCAAACCCAGCGCCTTTTATCCCTGCTACGGTTTGGCGGAGGCGACGCTCATAGTCACTGGCGCGCGACGTGGCAGTGGCGCGACCGTACAAGCCTTCCACGACACGGCGTTGACCGAAAATCATGTCGAGCCTGTGCCCGACGGCAATGGCCAGGCTCGTCGCTTGGTAGCCTGCGGATCGCCCGTCGACACTATGCGCGTGGTAATTGTCAACCCCAAAACCCACACGGAGGCCGCTCCCGACTGCGTGGGTGAAATCTGGGTTGCCGGAGCGTCAGTCGGCCAAGGGTACTGGCACAACCTCCGCCTGACCAGCCGTTCCTTCAACGCCCACCTGAGCGACACAGGCGAAGGCCCGTTCTTACGCACGGGCGACTTGGGTTTCATGAGCGATGGCCAGCTTTACATCACTGGCCGGCGGGAAGGCTTGATCATCGTCCGCGGCCTGAATCGCTATCCACAGGATATCGAGGCCACGGCTCGCATGAGTCACCCGCTGCTGGGAGTCGGCTACGGGGCCGCTTTTGCCGTGGATGACCACGGCAGTCAGCGACTCATTCTGGTACAGGAGGTCAAGCACAACGGGAAGATGGATTTGAATCTGGTGCTGGACGCAGTTCGCATGGCGGTACTCGATGAGCATGACTTGGCACTGGACACAATCGTGCTGGTACGAAGCGGCACGATTCCTAAAACCTCCAGCGGCAAGGTCCAGCGTCGCGCCTGTCGCGGGGCATTTCTCAGTGGCGAACTTAAAACCCTTGCCAAATACAGCAGAGGCCTGATGGTCGAGAATGCTGACCCCGGCGACACCATCAGCCCCGGCATCAAAGACACTGATTCTTCCATTCTGCATTCCGCACCGCATCCTTCGCAATCATCCGCTTTTGCTGTCGTCTGCCAGCACGCCCGCGCCTTGCCAGGTGTGGCTCTGCCTGACCTGACACCAAATACACCCATCATCGCTCTGGGCCTCGATTCGCTGCAGCGTCTGGAACTCGTTGCTGCGATAGAGAAAACCTTCGGTGGCTATATGCCCGATGCGGCGTACTGCCAGGCGCAGACATTGGGGGAGCTGGCTCAGGCAGTACAGAAGCACCTTATCGATGGTCCCAAGTCAGACGTCATAGCCGGCCAGATTCTGCCTGAACGCTTTGATTTGGCCCAGTTCCCCGAATATGCTCAGTTGAAGCGTCATGAGCGAATGCTGCTGGCAGTGACCGGTGACAACCCGTATTTCCGTGTTGACCAAGGCGGAGCCGGAAGCGCAGCATGCATCGACGGGCGTCAGCTCATTAATTTCTGCGTCTATGACTATGTCGGCATGTCCCACGATCCGGAGGTCGCCGCTGCGGCCAAGTCTGCGATAGACCGCTACGGCACCGGTGCCGGCGCCAGTCGGTTGATATCCGGCGAGAAGCAGGTGCATCGTGATCTGGAGCAGGCCCTGGCCGCGTTTCTGAATGTCCCTGCTGCTATCGTGTTCGTCTCCGGCCATGCTACTAATGTCACCACAATCGGTCACCTGCTGGGACCGGACGATCTGATCCTCCATGACACTCTGGCGCACAACTCGATTATCCAGGGCGCCGAGCTTTCCGGCGCGACCCGTCGAGCCTTTGCCCATAACGACTGGAAGGCGATGGATGCGGTGTTGTCCGAAGGTCGCCACCGATATCGCCGCGTACTGATCGCCATCGAGGGCGTGTACAGCATGGACGGTGACTTTCCCGAACTTCCACGTTTTGTGGAACTTAAGAAGAAGCATAAGACGCTGATGCTGGTCGATGAGGCGCATTCACTGGGAACCATGGGGCCAACCGGCCGGGGCATTGGCGAGTACTGGGGCGTAGCCCGCTCTGACGTCGATCTGTGGATGGGCACGCTCTCTAAGTCGTTGGCCAGTTGCGGCGGATACATCGCCGGCTCGGTCGAACTGGTCGAATACCTCAAGTACACAGCCCCAGGGTTTGTTTACAGCGTGGGCATTTCTCCGCCCAACGCAGCGGCGGCTCTGGCATCGCTGATGGTTCTGCAGCGTCAGCCGCAGCGTGTGGACCTGTTGCACGAGTTGTCGGCGTTGTTCTTGAAACTGGCCGTGGAGAGAGGTCTGGACACAGGCCTGGCTGCTGGTACACCCGTGATTCCGGTAATCGTAGGCAGCTCGGCCAAGAGCCTGCGCCTGTCAAACGCTTTGTTCCAGCGCGGCATTAACGTACAACCAATTCTGCACCCCGTCGTACCCGAACAATCCGCCCGCCTGCGATTCTTCATCACGACCAACCACACCCGCGCACAAATCCACACCACGGTTAGTGCCATTGCCGAGGAACTCAAGGCACTTGACCAACACAGCGGCCTTATGGGAGACTGAGCAGTGAAACAGAAAAGACTCATGAGCATGACAACAAGTATCCCGCAACTCACGAAACCTGCGTCATAGCAAAGAAAGAAGAATACCCATAGGGAACTTGGACTAAACAGATTGACGGTGATGTGGCAAATGCCCACAATCCACATAAAAATAAAGTGAAACGTTAGAGGCTCAAAAATATGACCCCAATTGAAGCGAAAAAAATAATAGAAAATTATCATAAATCTATAAAAGATATGCGTCCAGATGCTATTGTGCAATCCAGCAACAATCTTCCTTATGTGCCAGGTCGGATAAAATATGCCCATTTCGTTTATGGAGAAGAGTTAATTAAGCTTGTTAAAATTACTGAAGAAATATTACAGGAGATGCTGGAATCTTACGGAATTATTAACTCATTTTTTCATGAAGACCCAGAACCAATAAATATTAAATATAGGGAATATTTGGAGGGATTAAGAAATGGTGTAATTACTGATTTTCGTATGCCAAATCCTTTTGGTGAATGCGAGCCCGTGAATGAATTTTATAATTTTTTAGGTGAATGCTGGTTTCGTGAACATCATACAGATTTGCTAAGTGGCAATGCTTTAGGGGCTTTCATATATGATGGGGTTCGGGATAAAGCCACAAAAGAAAAAGATATAAAAACACTTATAGAAATAGTTAATACTAGTCTCACGAGAGCTGTCCGTTACCCTGGGAAAAAGAGTAATGCTGAATCAGTTTTCATTAGACCAAACTAAATTTTTTAAATAAAGAATTTGCCGCCAAAGAAAAACTTGAAATCGTCCAATTCGAAAGGGTCGCTTGGTGGGAATTCTGCCCGCCCAAATTACGTTTTCACTATTGAAAAAATAGGGACGGTCATTTTCCCATACGGTGATGGCGGTTTTGTAAATGGTGATTAGTGAATTAAAATGTTATGCGGACCAATATAAACAATATTAGGTGTCAAAGATAAAGAGCTGCTTAATGAGGTGCTAAACGAAGAGCTAAAAAGGTTTGGCAGAAAATAAATAACTTAATCAAATATTTGCTTGGTAGAAGAAAAATGGAAATTGATGAGACATTAGACAAATGGTTTGAAGACACTTTTACAATGTATCAAGAAAAAGTCCATCCTCCTAAAAGAGTTGACCTTCTTATAATGGGAGTGTTGCGATATTCAAGGCATTGCTCGATTACAACATTTTCACTCTTGAGGCAAGAAGTAAAACTGTCTTCAATGGCATTGTTGAGGGTATATCTTGAACTTTATATAAAGCTCCTTTGGTGTCTGATAAAGGACCCAACCTCTCAGAAAGATCATAAAGATGAAGCTTATGCCAGATTCAGACGATGGGACTTTAAGAGATCGTTTGAACAGAGGAGACTTTTTAAAAAGGAATTAGAAATTATAGATGGAAGTTCAAAACCAGAAGACTTCAAAGACAGAAGAACAGAAATCTCTAAAGCCATAAAAGAAGCCGACAGCAAAATAGAAGAAAACATAACAAAAGGGTTGAAATGTATCCCGGATACATGGCAAATGTTAGTAGAAATCTCTAAAGAAAAAACTCCGCATCCCCCTGAAGACATTCTGAGAGCTTATCCAGGGTTATATCAAAGATTTAGTAAAGCCGTTCACCCAGATATGGATTTCATTCAGAAAATGGTAACATGTACAGGAAAAGCTTATATTTGTAACTGTGATGTTAATGAAGATATACAGGAATTGAAGCTTTATTTGCTTTCTATGTCATGTGATATAAATCGCAAGATAAGAGACTTTTATGGTTGGGATTCAGCAGAAGTGCAAAAGGAATATGATTTAATTGTTAAACAACTGAATGGTTAAGTTTTCTCTGTGTTCTCTGTGGCAAATAAGATCAAAAAGCGTGCTTTTGGGCTAAAAACGAGCATTGTCGGCTTGCTCCGTGACAAAGTAAGCGTGATATGTGGTAAAGTCAGCTTACTCCGTGGCAAAGTCGGTTAACTTTGTGACAAAGTCGGCTTACTCTGAGGCAGAGTCGGTTAACTCTGTGGCAAAGTCAGTGTGACTTGTGACAGAGTGAGCGTGACCCGTGACAGAGTCAGCGTTACCTGCGACAAAGTAAACGTGACCTGTGGCAAAGTAAATGAGTGTAACCACCAAAAGATACGGGTAAAGCTTGATGAGTAATCGGGTTGTAGTCAGGCCGGCGGCATCGTGGCGAGATCGCCGGCGTTTTCAGCGCCTACCCTGGTCCATCTACGCTGGTGACCGCAACTGGGTGCCACCTATCCTTTCGCAGGAGCGTGAAATGCTGGGCTGGGGGAATCACCCCTTTTTCGACAACGCCCAGATCGTGACGCTGCTGGCCGAGCGCGAGGGCCGGGCTGTGGGGCGGCTGGCGGTTTTAATCAACCACGTGCACAACCGAAAGTACAACGAACAGCGCGGGTTCTTCGGGTTCTTCGAGTGCGTAAACGATGCGGCCGTTGCCGGGGGATTATTCGAAGCCGGTCAGGATTGGCTGCGTCAGCGAGGGATGACGGCGGTGCGCGGGCCGGTGAATCCGTCTCTCAATTACACGTGCGGTCTGCTCATCGATGGTTTCGATTGCCCCCCTTGCTTCCTGATGACCTACAATCGGCCCTACTACGCGGCACTGCTGGAAGCCTGCGGCTTCGTTAAAGCACAGGACCTGTATGCCTATGAAATGGACACAAACCTGCTGCGGATACTGGTCGATCGATACAAACCGGCAGTACTGGCTGCGCTGAATCGGCCCGATATGGTAATCCGGCCGATCAACTCGGCAAGGCTCCAGCAGGAAATAGAGACATATCTCGACATTTACAACCGCTCGCTCGACGGCACATGGGGTTTCACACCACTGCAGCCGCGAGAGGCACGCCATATCGCCTGTGAGCTTCGGCACCTCATCGTGCCACAGTTCACGGCGCTGGCCGAGATCGACGGCTGGTCGATAGGCGCGGTGTTCGCCCTGCTCGACTACAACCAGATTCTCGGCAAGCTCAACGGTAGGCTGTTCCCATTCGGCTTCGTGCGACTGATGGCCGGACGACGGAAAATCACTACCGTGCGCGCTATGGCGATGACGATGGTGCCAGGTTACCAGGATGCAGGATTGAGCGTGGTGTTGATCGACAACCTGACGGGGCCGGCGGCGAAGTGGGGCATCCAGCGTTGGGAATTATCGTGGGTGCTCGAGAGCAATAGCCGTTCACGCGGCACCCTGGAACGCGCCGGTATGAAGAGAACCAAGACCTACCGGATTTACGACAAGATGCTGTAAAAACCCTTGATGTCGGTGAAACGAGATCAGAGCCATCTTGCCTGGCGATACCATTGGGCCGTTTCGTACAGGCGTTCAACCAAAGCGGCCGCAGGGGACCAACCCAAATGCGTGCGTGCCTTGGCGGATGAGCACATCCACGACCCGGCCAGGGCTTCGGTCATCTTGTCGCTGTTTACCCAAGCGGGACGCTGCCGAATCCACGTCATCGCGTCACCGCAGAGTCCAACCAGTTTCACCAGTGGCCCAGGCAGGTGTACTACGGTTGCACGCTTCTTTCCCAATGCTATGGCCATTGCCTGTCCGAGTTCGGTGTACGTCAGTTCATCCTCCGTCGCCATGAAATAGACGCCTTGCCCCGGCAAACCGTTTGGGTGCAAGCGCTCGCCTTTCTCGGCCGCAAGGAGCAGACCTTCGACCAAGTCGGCCACATGGATCAGCGAGAAGCGCCGCTCACCCCGGCCGGGTACGGCGTGGATACCCCAGCGTGCGATCGGCCGGAACATTTCAAGCACGCCCCGGTCACCAGAGCCAAAGACGATCGGTGGACGTACAATGCTGATCGGCACCCCTCCAGCATATCTGGCCGCAGCCTGTTCTCCGGCGAGCTTGCTACGACCGTAATCAGAAACAGGTGTCAGCAAATCGCTTTCCACGCGAGGCTGGTCAACAGCACAAGGCCCCGCTGCGGCCAGCGAGGACAGCACTACAAACACTGGCGGGTCAGCACAATCGGCACAGGCGGCCGCGACAGATTCGACACCGCCTGCGTTCACATGCAGGAAATCGTCGGTCCGCAATGCCTTCAGCAGCCCGGCCAGGTGGAACACGATTCTGGCCTGCGACAGGGCCAGTGCTCTTCCAATGACGGCCGGATCGGTCACATCCCCCGTGACCAACTGAGCGCCGGCCGACCTCAGTTCGTCGATGCGCGAGGAGGCTCGCACCAAGCATGACACCCGGTAGCCACAATCGATGAGACGGCGCACCAAATGCCGCCCGATGAAGCCACTGGCTCCGGTTACCAGCACGGGTTGTGGGACCATAGGGTTCATACTCGTACTATAATGGTTCAACGTGAATTGAACATTTGTCCTCTCCCGCTAAGCGACTGATCCGCCCGACTGCCGGGCGGTTTTTTGCAGTCCCAGGGTACATAAAACTATTCCCTGAAGTCAACATAATCCGGCCGACGAACGATCTGATGGCCCGAGCTCGACGTGTCTCCGCTGATGCCCCCTGATCTGACACTCCTGATTCACTTGAGGAGATCAGCCAAATGCATGCACTGCTCCATATGTTAGCCGAGCCGTTGGCGCCCGACAACCTGTGGCCTGCCCTCGTGTTTTTTGCAACTCTCGTCATTATGGCTAGTTCCAGAAGCATGGGACGTCACATCGTCGGGTGGCAACGCAGAAAACTGCGGAGAGTCGTTAGATGATAGTCTCCTGGACGCTGCTCTCGATGATTCCCGCCGCGATGGCATAGCGGGTGAGCCCCGCTGTGTCGTGCAGGTCCAGCTTGCTCATGAGATGCTGCCGATGTTTCTCCACCGTTTTGATGCTGATGCCAAGTTCCCTTGCGACTTGTTTGTTGGCTTTGCCTTCGGCAATCAGTTGCAGCACCTCCACTTCGCGCGAACTCAAGGCAGTTTTTTTCTTCTTGAGCACTCCGCACTCATCTGGCGACTCCAAAGAAAGACTGTGTAGGCGATTGGCAATGGAGGGACTGAAGAATGTGTTTCCCTTTTGGACTTCCCGGATCGCCCTGGACAGAAAATCGGCGGACGTCTGTTTGATCAGATATCCCGCCGCGCCCAACATGACGACTTGCCGGATGTACTCGTCATCACCATGTGCGGAGAGTATAAGCACCCTGGTGGCGGGGACGGCCTTCAGAATTCGCCGGGTGGCTTCCAGACCATTGAGCAGCGGCATCGCGATGTCCATGACAAGTACGTCGGGATGGAGTCTCTTGGTCAGTTGGACCGCCTGGCGGCCGGTCTGGGCTTCGCCGACCACCTCGATATCGCTTTCTGCTCCCAGTAATGCCCGAAGCCCCTCTCGGACGATCGTGTGGTCATCAGCCAGCAGGACTGTGATTCGCCTCATAAAAACTGGCCCCTGTAGAATCCATGAGAGGTCTAATCTCGGACGCCGTTGGCGAACGGAATCTCCGCTCGGATCGTGGTGCCTTTGCCCGGTGAGGATTCGACGGTGAAGCGGCCGCCCACCATCTCCACTCGCTCGCGCATGCCGAGCAGCCCCAACCTCTTTTTCTTTCCGGTAGGCAACGCACCTTGCACCTGAAAGGATTTGCCGTTGTCTTTCACTTCCATGTGAATGACGCCCTGGAGTTTATGAATGCTCATTTCCACTTGGCTGGCTTGCGCATGCTTGGCAACGTTGATGAGCGCTTCCTGGGCGACGCGATAGAACACCGTTTGCTTGGCACTGTCCAATTGTTCCATCCTGCCGCGAGTAAAGCTCGCAAAGCGAATGGAGAGACCCGTCCGTTTCGCAAAGTCTTTCACATAGGAATGGAGGGCGGGAATCAGCCCCAGGTCGTCCAACGCCGCCGGGCGCAATTGACCGGCAAACCGATGCACGATGTCCACCGACTTTTCCACCAGCCTCTGTGTGCGGGCGATCTTTCTCTTGAGGTTTTTGCTGTTGGGCGCGGCCTCGTTTTTCAATGCCGCCAAATGGAGATTGACTGCCGCCAAGACCTGAGCGATCTCATCATGAAGCTCGCGGCTGATTCGCTTTCGTTCTTCCTCCTGCGCCTGCAGAACTTGATGGGACAGATACCGCAACTGTTTCTGCAACTGAAGTGCCTCCGCCAGCAACTGGCAGGAGTATTGCTCGCTTTCCTTGAGGGCGGCCTCGACGACCTTACGCCGGACGATTTCTTGTTTCAACTCCCGGTTCGCGGCGTCCAGAGCCTCCATGTGGCGTTGCGTCTCCTCAGCCCGCTTGAGCGCGGTGATGTCCGAAACCGCCATCCGGCACCATTTCCGCTCATTGTGGAGCGAGGCGGCGGGCGTGGCCTGAAAGTCAACCCAAGAAGGAGTGCCGTTCTTGTTCGGAAGGGACGCCTCACAGATCTGTTTTCCGGACCCCGCGAATACTTTTTCCAAGAAGGCCAGAAAGATCGGTCGGCTCGTCGGGGCCAAAAAATGCTGCAAGCGGCGGTTGATCAGTTGGGACCGTTCAACGCCGAGCAAGGCGGCTCCCGTCAGGTTCACCTCAAAGATCAGGCCCTGTTCATCAATGGAGAAATAGCCGACCGGGGCGAAATCGTAGAGGTCCGCGTATTTCCCCAGCAGCGTCTCCATGTTGTCCCTGGCGTCCTGGAGCTCCGCGTTCTGCATCTCCAGCTCAATTTGGTGGACCTGCAATTCGTGGAGGAGCCTCTGCGTGTCGGCCTCTGTTCGGGGCTGGGTTGTCTTCTTCTTCTTCTTCTTCTTCTGCTGCTGCTGCTGCTTCCTCAGGAGGGTCTCCGCGCGGCGGCGGAGTTCAGCGGCATCGGCGGGGGTGTTTAGCTTTCCATTCATGGTGAGACCTCTATGTCTTGTCGGTTCCCAGCGATTGACCGCCACGCCTCTTGATTCGTTTGCGTGCGTGCGGATTCGTTTGCGAACGCTTCTTTGCCTTGTCCAGCTTCGCGGATTGTTCCGCCACACGTTTTTCCAGACCGGCGTGCTTGCCCCGCAACTTCGCCTCCAGCGTCTTGGCCGTGGTAATGTCCGCGAACGTGATCACCACGCCGTCAATCCGGTCTTCCAGCGTGCGGTAGGGCATGATCCGTACGGTAAACCAGCGTCCGTCCTGCGCGGCAATCGGTTTTTCCTTAGACGCCAGCGCCCGCAGCACCTCGCGGGCGTCCTCGGCCAACTCCGGGTAGCGCAGATCCGAGGCGAGGTCGGTGATGGGCCGGCCCTCATCGGCGGGGATGAGCTTGATGATCTTCGACGCCTGGGGGGTGAACCGGCGCACATGAAGGTCGTTGTCCAGGAACACGGTGGCCACGTCCGTGCTGTTGAGCAGGTTCTTCAAGTCGCTGTTCGTCCTGGCAAGATCATCCATCTTGGCCTGCAGCTCGGTGTTGACCGTCTGGAGCTCCTCATTCAGCGATTGCATCTCTTCCTTGGAGGTGGTGAGTTCCTCGTTGGTGGACTGCAGTTCTTCATTGGTCGATTGGAATTCCTCGTTGGTGGACGTGAGCTCCTCCTGCGAGGTCTCCATCTCTTCTCGCGTGGTCTGCAGCTCGTCGCGGGCCTGCTGGAGTTCCTGCTCCAGTTCCGCCAACCGCGCATCGCAGGTGGCAGTCTTCCGCAACCGGCCCGGCGCTTTTGCCTCCATAGGCGCGGCCACGTCGGTAAAAACGACCATCACCAACCCCCGCAGCGGCTCCGCTTCATCGAGGGTCTCTGCGGCAAGATCCACGAAGTGCTCCCCACCGTTGGTCTCGACTTTGAGTCCCCGGAGCGTCACTGGTCCCTTTTGGCGGAGTGCTTTGCGGAAGGCGCTGGCGAGCTCAAGGCGCAGCCCTTCGCGGGCCATGGCGAAGATGTTCCAGTTGGCCTTGCCGGCCGCTGGCTCCAGGTACTTGCCGGTCCTGCCACTGACGTAAAGGATGTCACCCTTGTCGTTGGCGAGAACGGCCGACGGGGAGTAACGCTGCAGGACCAATTGATCCGCCAGGGACTGGAGACTGAGAGGCGGTTTCGACACCCCGCGTGCTTCCGTCCCGCTGCGCGGGGTATAGGCAAATGCCGGGGGAAAACCGTGGGGTTCCGGCCGCAAGGCGGACTCCGTCCGCCGAAAGATCCTCGATTTGCTGCTGATGGGGGCAAACCGGTCGGTGAAGCCGCCGATCGTCTCCGCGTTGCCGAGAAACAGGATGCCGCCGGGATTGAGGCTGTAGTGAAAGAGCGGAAGGAGCTTTTTCTGCAGCTCCGGGGCCAGGTAGATCAGCAGGTTCCGGCAGCTCAAAATATCCAGCTTGGTAAAGGGCGGGTCCATGATGAGGTTCTGCGGCGCGAAGATCACCATCTCCCGGATCTCTTTGCACACCCGGTAGCCGTGTTCTTCTTTGGAAAAGAACCGGCTCAGTTGCTCCGGCGACACACCGGCGGCGATATTGTCGGGAAAGACGCCCTGGCGGGCCTTGCCGATGGCGTCCCGGTCCAGGTCGGTGGCAAAGACCTGAAGAGCATAACTCCCCCCGGGCTTGACCTGCTCCATCGCCTCCTTGAACACGATGGCCAGGGAATAAGCCTCCTCCCCGGTTGAGCAGCCGGGCACCCACGCCCGCAGTGCCTGGCCGGGCGACCGGCTGGCGATGAGTGCCGGAATGGCCTGTTCGCGCAACTGCTCCCAAGCGGCGGGATCGCGGAAGAAGCTCGTCACGCCGATCAACAACTCCTTGAAGAGCAGATCCAGCTCCTGGGAGTTTTCATGCAGATACCGGATATAGTCGGCAATCTTGGCAATCTGGTGGATGCCCATGCGGCGCTCGATCCGGCGGTAGAGGGTATTCCTCTTGTACAGGGAGAAGTCGTGGCCGGTGTGGGCTCGCAGCAGGATGACAGCCTTATCCATGGCGCTCTGCGTCTTGTCTTCCAGGGCCGGTTCCGGCGTGGCAATGAGGGGGGTGCGCTGCAGATAGGTGATGATCCTGCCAGGCAGCTCGTCCACCGGGGCCACAATATCAGCCAGGCCCGCGTCAATCGCGCTGCGAGGCATGCCGTCGAATTTGGCCGTCGCAGGCTCCTGCACCAGCACGACTCCCGCCATCTCCTTGATGGCCCGCAGGCCCAACGTGCCATCGGAGCCCATGCCCGAGAGAATGACGCCGACGCTCCTTTCCTGCTGGTCCTGTGCCAGGGAGCAGAGGAAAAAATCGATCGGCAGGCGCAGTCCGCGAGGCGCCGCCGGCGTGAGCAAGTGCAGGACCCCGTGCAGAATGGACATGTCTTTGTTCGGCGGGATCACATAGACGCAGTCCGGCCGGACCCTGGTGCGATCTTTGACCTGCATCACTTTCATGCCGGTGGCGCGCTGGAGCAGTTCGCACATGATACCCTTGTGCGTCGGATCCAGGTGTTGGACGATGACAAAGGCCATGCCGCTGGCCGCCGGCACGTGCCCGAGGAAATGCTCCAATGCCTCGAGTCCCCCGGCGGAGGCGCCGATGCCGACGATGGGGAACGAAACACTCGGCTGTGGATATGGTGTCTTGGGGGAAGCAGCGTTGGCAGGCTTTTTCTGCCGACGTTTCGGTGCAGATTTCCTTTTCATGATCCTGTTTCCTGCGATAGTTTGATCATGCCGTCTCTGTCTCTGGCTCCACAAATACACTGGCATTATCTCACTTTTACTTCCATCTGTCTATGGGGTAAAACCCGACCCACCCGATAAAACCAGGTAGGGTTTTACCTTATAGAGAACAGCCAGCCAATGGCATAGAGTACGTCCAATGTTAAACCCAGGAACCGAAATCCGGAAAGGAAATGCGCAATTCCGAATGACAAGGAAAAGCAGAGGCGGTAGAATAACTGCGCTGAAAAGGCTCGCTGTTGAGGGGCATGGTGGAAGAGAAATGGTTGGAAACCACCCGGTAGGCCGAAACACCATGGAGATTTGGTAAACAAATAACCATCCTCTTGGGCTTTATGGCGAGCAGGTGATTGTGAACTGGGAAGCACGCTATGTTCGTAGGGTTGACCGAAGTGGCGGGTGGGTTTCAGAAAACACTGATGCGTGTGATCGGCGGATTGGGGGAGACGGTTTGGGCACAGTGGGATGAGCTGTGCCATGCGGCGGCGGTGATTGGGACGGTACTCTACGTCTGTGTTTGGCCGCGGTACTGGGTGCGCACGGTGCGAAGAGCATTTGTGCGACAGGTGGTGGCTATCGGGGTTGAGTCGGTCGGGCTTGTCTGCGGGGTGGCGGTCTTTGTCGGAATCACGGTGGTGGTGCAACTGGCGTTCTGGGTGGCAGAAGCAGGACAGTCACAAATGCTCGGGCCGCTGCTGGTGGCCGTTGTGGCCCGCGAACTCAGCCCAGTGCTGATCGGCATCGTGGTGATCGTTCGCAGCGGCAGCGCGATGGCGACCGAGTTGGGAATCATGAAGATCGGCGGGCGAGTTCACGTACTCGAGGCGCAGGGAATCTCGCCGTTTATCTATCTCGTCATGCCGCGCGTACTGGCTGCGGCCGTGTCCACGTTTTGCCTGACGATCGTCTTTATTCTGGTCGCTTTTGCGAGCGGGTATTTGTTCGGGGCGACGGTGGGGAAGGGCAGCCGTGATTTGCTGTTGCTTGCGGATACCGTGTCGCGCGCAGTTCGTCCCAAAGACGTGCTCGCCATCTTCGGCAAAAGCATACTGCCCGCCTTGTTTGCCAGCGCATCCTGTTGTATCGGCGGGCTGGGCCTCGGCGGGTCGCTGACCGAAGTTCCACAGGCTACGCAACGCGCGCTCGTGCGCTCCGTTGCTGGATTGTTTGTGATCTCCACGGTGGTGTCACTCTTGACTTATCTCTGATGATGAACGAATCGACTGACATCCTGAGATTTCGCGATGTGACGATCGCGGCAGACTACGAACACGAATCGGGCATCTCCAGCTTGAATCTATCTCTCGCGGCGGGTGATCTGGCCGTCGTGTTGTTGGAGAAGGAACAAGTCCGCTTCCCGTTGGTGGACGCCGCCGAGGGATTGGTCATGCCCGTGCAGGGAATGGTTACGTTCCTCGGTGAAGACTGGCAAATGATGGCGGCGGATCGCGTGACGGCCCAGCGAGGCAAGATCGGGCGTGTGTTTGAGGGTGAAAGCTGGCTCAGTGGTCTCAATGTGGATCAGAACATCACGTTGGCGCAGCGGCATCACACGCGACGCCCTGTCCAGAAGATCGAGCAGGAGGCGACCCAGCTCTGCCGGGTCTTCGGTCTGGCGGGGTTGCCTCGCGGTCGGCCATCGAACGCGCGATGGCAGGACCTGCAGAAGGCCGCCTGTGTGCGCGCGCTTCTCGGCGCGCCCATCTTGATTCTCCTTGAAAACCCCACGGCTGGGATTTATGCTGATGTCATCGCGCCACTGATCAACACAGTTTGCGAGGCCCGCGAACGGGGTGCAGCGGTATTGTGGACGACGAATGAACTCCAGGCTTGGAACAATCCTGAGCTGCACGCCACGGCGAGGTGGCGAGTGCTCGGCTCGCCGAAGTGCATGATCGAAGAGGCAAAAGAGGCGACCTGATGAAACAGCGCTTCAAATTTCGGCACGTGAACGAGATCACCGGCATATTCGTCATCCTCGTCGCGGTGGTGCTGATCGCTGCCATCGTGTGGACGGGCTACCGCCAGCGCTGGTTCAGAGGTACGGTGACGCTGCGGATCGTGTTGCCTGAGGCGGGCGCAGCGGGCATCCGGCAGGGCTCGCAGGTGTACTTCCTGGGCACGCTCGTGGGAACAGTCTCCGATGTAGTTGTCGATATGGCCGGTCGCATGGAAGCCTGGACGAGCATTCGCACCGACTTCTTCCGATTCGTGCGCGCGGACTCGTTTGCGGTCGTCAAGAAGAAATTCGGCGTGGCGGGCGATGCGTACTTTGAGATCACGCGCGGTCAGGGCCAGCCGTTGCCCAAGAAAGATGCCTCCATCGTCTGCAAAGAGTTGCCAGGCACGATGGAAACCGCGATCGAGGAAGCCCGCAGTGCGGTCTTGCCTGTTTTGGAGAAACTGAGCGTCGGCCTCGGCACATGGACCACGCTCGGTGAGAAACTGAGCACCGGCGCGGACGCGTGGACGAAGCTGGGCACGAATCTGGGTGAGTCCCGGCAGCACTTGGATCAACTTATCGGGCGCCTCGATGGTCTTGTCGCCGGCGTCGAGCAGGGCAAGGGCACAGCCGGGAAGCTCCTGACCGATCCCGCCCTCGCGGATGATTTGAAGACCATCCTCGACAAAGGCAACGTGTCCATGGATCAACTCCAGACCATTCTGAAAGACGTGCAGGTCGCCAGCGCCGATCTGTCTTCGGTTAGCGAGGCCCTTGCCACAGAGGCCAAAGATCTCCCTGGGCTGGTTTTGCAGACACAGCAGACGCTACACGAGTTGGAGAGACTGATCGAAGGGATCCAAAGACATTGGCTGGTCCGCAAGTACATCGAGCAGCGCCAGCCGAACACACGCATCCCACCTAGCGAGGTCGTGCCATGAGAAGGTTTTTCATCGCCCTGACGCTTCTGACGCTGGTCGGCTGCGCCAACCCGCCGACTTCGACCGTGCCACGTAAAGACAAGGAACTCTCGCGGACCAGCAACCTCGCCCGAGCCGCATTCGAAGACGGTGCGACCGCCACGGCCATTGATCTTTACAGGAAGGCACTGAACCGGGCGCGCGCCATGGACGACGCAACGGAGATCGGCAACGCCGCCTACAACCTCGCGCTCTGCCAGATCATCCTGGGACAACTCGATCAGGCGAGTGCCTCGCTGGCCGAGGCCAAGGCGGCGTTCAAACGGAGCGGTAGCAATCCAGCCGACGTGCTATTGTTGGAGACGACAGTCGCTCAACGGCAAGGCAAACTGGGGCAGGCGCTGTCGCTGGCCGATGAGGTGCTGTCGGCATCACCCGACGAAAACTATCGCTTTCAGGTCGCGTTGCTGAAGGGGACGATAGCCTGCGAGCAAGACGACCCGGCGCGCGCCAGGACCGCACTGGTCGAGGCGGACAAGCATCACGTCACCAATGCCCCGCTGCTGGCCGCCAGGGAGCAACTCGCCGGAAACATCCTCTCACTGGAGAAGAATCCGGCCGAGGCCGCGGCGGCGTTTGATCGTGCGGCGGCCTTGTTTCAAGAGGCGAAACACTATCGCGACATGGCGCTCACTCTGCAACGCGCGGGCGAAGCCTATCGGGAGGCAGGCGACAGGCAACGCGCGGAGGACCGGCTGTCTCGTGCCGCGCGCAGCCTGGCCGCTCAAGGGGAGAAAACGAAATGAACTCAGCGTGAGCCTTCCCTCCTTGTCCCGGACGATAACGCAACCAGCCGCCAAGTGCTGAATCTTCGCCTCGCGCGGCAGGGCCACGGCGTCACGGTCTGTCGAGCTCTCCCGGCGACCGGGTCCCTTTCCGGGCAGCGCGCCCAATAATCCTCGGTAGGGTTACACCCCATAGATCAAGGACTGACTCATGGCGTAGTATATCTAAGAAGGATAGGCCGAAGAAAGCGGCAAAAGAAGAAAGTGTAAAGAGTGTGACAAAGCAAAGGACCATGGAAGCGGCAAGAGCAGCGAAACCATGGCCAAATGAAAGGAGAATCTCATGTTGTGGACGATTGCTGTAATACTGATAGTGCTGTGGCTGCTGGGGCTGGTGAGCAGTTACACGATGGGAGGGTTCATTCACCTCCTGCTGGTGCTTGCCATTGTCGTGGTGCTGGTCAACATCATCCAGGGACGACGACCGGTGTAAGAAGCCGTTAGTCTGTCGTATTGAGGCAAGGAAACTGGAGGTTCCATGAGACCCAAAACCATCATTGCCGGCATACTGATTGTTCTCGGCATTGTCGTGCTCGCCTACTCGGGCATCACTTACAAGACCAGAGGAAAGCCTGTCGATATCGGCCCGCTGCATGTAGAGACCACGGAGAGCCACTTTATTCCCCCGGCCGTTGGAGCGGTCGCGCTGGTCGGCGGCATCATGCTGCTCGTACTGGACACCAGGAAGGCATGATGAGAGAGACCCTAAAGGAGACAAGCCATGAGTTGGCATTAAGTCAAAGGACCGTGGAAACGATTCAGAGGCAACCCCCCTCGGCGAGTACAAGATACTGGTGAAGGTGAAAGGGCCCCCGGACATGGGGGAGCCGACGAAAAACAGGGTTCAAAATCGCCGTCGCCAGATAACGGCGCGGCCACGCGACGGGCGGCGGTTCTTGAACAATATCATCTTTTATGAAAGGAAAATGAAATGAAAATGGCAATTACGATCGTGATGACATTGGCTTTGGCGTCCCTCTTCGGCTGTCGTCGAGGCGAGAACACGGTGAAGGACGAAGGGTTTAAGATCGCCGTCCCAACCGTCACCACAGAGGTCAAACAGGGCGAACTCCAAACCGTTGTTGTTTCAGTGCAAAGGGACTCGCTTTTCAAGCAGGACGTTAAGCTGCAAGTCAAAGCACCCAAGGGTATCGGCGTCGAGCCGACCAGCGTTACGGTCAAGGCGAGCGACAAACCGGATGTGCAGCTCCAGATTGCGGCGCCCAAGGACGCGGCCCTCAGTGAGTATCCTGTCGTTGTGACGGGAACGCCGGGAGTCGGCGTGCCCACCTCTGTGGTATTCACGGTGAAGGTGATCGCTCCGTAGTCTCCGGGCCTTCAGTGAAGCACAAGGGCGTTTCTGCGTCAAAGCCATTCAGTTCTGATATTTCTCGTCTTCCCGGTGGCTGACCTACCGACAAGACGATGTGGCTGCTGGTCGGTGGAATTGTTGAGATCATTATCGGGCTGGTTGGTCTGTTGCGTGGTCAAGCTAAATGAAGACTGAAAGCTTAGGTGTAAAATATTAATCATAACATCAAGGAGTATTGTATGACTCTTTCTTTAAGAAAGGAAACAAAGATGAAAACTGCAATTACAATTGTGCTAATGTTAGCACTGGCGGCCATGTACGGCTGTCAATCGAGCAGCCCGCGAGGCGGCGGTATGACCAAAGAGGTAGGATTCAAGATCGCCGTTCCGACCTTCGACACGGACGTCAAACAGGGTGAAACCCAAAACGTTACCCTCTCGCTGGAGAGGGGCGATTATTTTAAGCAGGATGTTAAGCTGCAAATCGAAGCGTCCAAGGGCATCAGAGTCGATCCGACCAAAGTTCTGATCAAAGCGAGCGAAAGCGCTGATGTACAACTCCGGATTGCAACGACCAGGGACACTGCTCTCGGTTCGTATCATGTCTCTGTGAAGGGGACGCCGGAAACTGGCGAGCCGACCTCTGTGGGATTCACGGTGAAGGTGATCGCTCCGTAGTCTCCGGGCCTTCATTGAAAGCACAAGGGAAGGCCCCGTGGCGGACCCTCGGATGTGACCGCTCGTTCGCCTGAAAAGAGTAGAGGAAACATGAGGCGCGCGGCACTGCACCATACGGTGCTGCCTCGCGATCTGACAACCATTAGCGGGCGTACGTGACTGACAGCGCATGCTCTGACTCTGAAAGGAAGATTCCATGAGTAAGTACATGACTAAGTCGAAAGCTACACAAATGTCCTTAATGCAGCAGGCGCACAAAACTCCGCATCCCGGGTCGGTTGCCACCGCCATGCTTACGCACGAAGAAATTGCCAAGCGGGCGTACGAAATTTACGCCGAGAAGGAGTGCCCGCAGGGCCAATGCGAACAGAACTGGCTGCAAGCCGGACGGGATATGAAAAACCAAGACCAGGCCGGAGACCCCGCGGCCTATTGAACCATATGGGCGGTGGCCGTCCGTGACATCCACGGCAGTGGCCTCCGTCGTTCTTGAGGACATCGAAAGGAGAATCTCATGTTGTGGACGATTGCTGTAATACTGATAGTGCTGTGGCTGCTGGGGCTGGTGAGCAGTTACACGATGGGAGGGTTCATTCACCTCCTGCTGGTGCTTGCCATTGTCGTGGT
>Ga0214473_10003111_pt1 | contig 20252 bp, 17 predicted proteins | sample RVTome_7_FD_203509 | JGI IMG/M metagenome (GOLD analysis project Ga0214473, IMG submission 203509) | Soil microbial communities from uranium-contaminated site in the Upper Colorado River Basin, Wyoming, United States - RVT98D197 | ecosystem: Environmental > Terrestrial > Soil > Contaminated >... | reverse complement strand
GCAACGGAGACACGGCCCGTGGGTTCGTGGTGTCCGTGAACGCGGAAGGCATCACGCTCGACGCCACCCACGGCCAGGTACGAGTGCCCCTGCGCTTGCTGGTGGCGATCCGTTTTGCCACGGGCGTTGCGCCGCCCGCGGGGAAGGCCGAGCTTCGCGCCGGGGTCACGTTCAAGAACACGGGTCAAGTGACGGTGACGGACCTTCAATGGTCCGGGCGAAACGGCTCGCTGCGCATGGGCGAGCGGGATCCTATCCGGTTTGAGGCGGAGTGTGTGGTCCGCGTGGATGTCTTCGGCGGTCGATGGGAATGGCTGTCGGCCCATCAGCCGATCAGCGAAGAGCATACCCCGATGTTGTCCCTGCCGTGGGGGCGCATGGTCGATCGAAACGTGCTCGGCGGAGCGATCGCCGTCGCCGGCGAAACCTATGATCGAGGCGTGGGGGTACACAGTCGATCCCGTTTGACTTACGATCTCCAGGGACAATATGGTGAGTTCGTCACGCACTTCGGTCTGGATGACGACAGTGGTCCCCATGCGGATGTGACGGTACTCATTCGCGTGGACGGCAAGCCGCGGTTCGAGCAAACGGGGGTGACGAGGGGGCAATTGCTGGGCCCGGTGCGACTCGACGTCGCCCAGGCCAATCGCATCGAGCTGGTCGTGGACTTTGGCGAAAACGGCGATATCCAGGACCGGTTCAACTGGGTGGAACCCGCGCTGGTGAAATGACGAGCCATCACTTCCAGCGACCCCGGATGATTCTTTCCCCCTCTGAAGCGGAAAACCCAAACTGGCAACCTGGCTGAAGCTTTGAGGCGTCGGCGTCGAAAAAGGCGGTTGTCGCCTCTTCTTTTTGTCGAGCCTGGCCTAACCTGAGCCAGCCGCGTGCCGAAGATCGGGCCATTCCGGATGTTCCCTCCAGGATTCCCAGGAATTGACATACGAAAACCAAGCGTCAGGCACGCAACATGTATGGTTGACTTGTGCCGGGCCTCCCTGTATGGCAACGACGTTGGGGCACGGCGGTTGGGGAGCCTATCCCTCATGGAGCTTTCTTCGATGGATCGCAAAGCGGGGTCCATCTCCCATCGCCACGGGGCGTTTGCGTTGCGTACCGTTCGCCAGGGTTTCTGGCTGGCGTTGCTGCTTCTCCATTTCGGTGGGATCCGCGCCGCCTGGCACGCGCTGAATTCCGATATGACCCTGGCGGAGGGGTTGTCCTCCGCCCTTCGATTGCTGCTTTTACTGGGTTCGTCGGTCTTCTTTGCTTTGAAGGTCGCGGACGTTCCCCGTTTGCGTCTCAAGGCCGGTTGGCGACCGTTTGTCGCAGCAATGGTCGTGGTCGGCTTTCTGCACATCAACGTCCTGCATCGAGCGGTGAACGATGAGTTGACTTACACGCCGGCGCAACTGGGCGTGGTGCTGGTCGCGGGCGCGGTCGTGGAGATGGAGATCGTTCGCCGTATCGTCCTGGAACTCGTCGTTCGGCTCGGCCGTCAGCCTAAGCTCGCGGTTGATGGTCATGGCGCCGGGGGTTTTCGCCGGCGCAATCGATGTCTGGATACAATTCGTCCCCCCTTGCTCCTGCTGACCGCGGGTTTGTTTCTGCCCCGTCCGCCACCGCTTGGCTAGCCCATCCGATTCGTTTCATTGATTGATTTTCCGAGTATGTCTGGGTGATCCGCGTCCCGGCCTAAAGCCGGTGATGCGGCATTCGCCACGTTGAAGCATCCGGTAAACCAAGATTCATCGCGCGGGGAGGAAAGAACACCGATCCGCGCCGACTAGAGGAGACGAAATCATGACGTCCAGCTTCAGTGTTCCGACAGGCCGGTGTACAGCGGCCATCGTGGTCTTCATCACAGCGTCCGTCGTCGACGCGGGATTGATCGTTCCCTTTACCGAGACGTTCACCGCGAACGCGGCGAATTGGTATGACTCGACGGGCACGCTGCCCGTTGATTGGGTGAACGCGGGTGGACCTGAAGGCAGCGCGTTCAGCGCCACGTCGTTCAACTTTGTCAACCTCGGCGAGGATGATCCCGTCACCTTGTTTCGTGGGCAGGATGAGTTCCTATCGAGCGGCGGAGCGTTTGTGGGAAACTGGGATTCGGGCGGAGTGACGGGTTTCGGGGCGTCCGTTCGACACGATGCCGGCGTGCCCTTGAACTACTTTGTGCGCTTCGCTTCGCCCAGCAACTTTCCCGGCGCGAACAACGTCTTTTTTGTTCCCGTGGCGAGTGGTGAGTGGACCGATTTGTTCGCGCCACTCCCCAACGCGCAGTTGATCTTCGAAGGTCCGTTCACGTACAGCCAGGTTTTTGGAAACATCGGCCACGTGCAAATCGGCGTCTCCGCGCCGGCGGCCCTGGCGGGCGTCGACGCGGCGATCGATTTCGATCTGGACAACGTGACCATCGTGCCCGAACCCGGCACAGCGGTGTTGCTGGCGCTGGGGGCGGCGGCCCTCTTGCGACGGCGCGCCGGGTGGAGGTCGTCCCACTCATGAAACGGCACCGCTTGGTCATGACGGCCCTATGGGCCGACGTATTCCTGGCGTCGGCGGCGCTGACGGGGCGGGGGGGCGAGGTGGTCCTCGAAACGCCCAGTGACGACCGCTGGCACTACCCGTTCAATTTCAATCCCGGGCGCCGGCCTTTCGCCTCGTGCTTCGGATCAACCTCGGATCCGAATTACACGACGTTTAACGACCGCGACGGGATCTTTCTCATCGCGTGGCGAACGGACGAGGTCATTTGCCCGGACCTCCCCCCGGGATCCTACGACATCACGTCAATCCGCGTGACGCTGACGGGGCCGGCGGGCGCGGACTGGGATATCGATCTGACCGCCGACCCGTGGTTCCACATGGTTTATCCCATCGCCGACGTCGATCCGGGACAACCGCTTGAACTGTTCGGTGTGGGGTTCGGCCCCGATTTCACCTACGAGAATTGGACGGAGTTCAGTTTCTACGTGGGCGGTGATGACCAGGGGTTCGCGGAACGCGATCCGTTTCCGTTTGTGTTTGAGGAGCCTTCGGGCAATCGCCTGCACGTGGAAGATTCCGTCAAGGACCAGTTCACCCCCACGCCCTGGTCCATCGGCCTACCTGAAGGATACTCCCCGGGCGGGCAGACCACGCCGTTTCCTGTTCACTTTGACGTCGACCTGGCGCTATCCGGCGGGCGCGTGCGGCGTTATTTCCAGGAGCAGTTAAGCGGCGGACGCGTGGCGGTTGCCGTGACGTCACTGGCGCTGACGTTTAAGCAGGCCCAAGCTGGTTTCCCCACCTTTTACACCAAGGAAGGCGCGGCGCTGGATCCCAATGCTCAACCGCCGCAATTGACCATCGTAATCCTCCCCTCCGCGGATCTGGATGGCGACGGGAGACGGGATCGGGACGACTGGCCGGAAATGCGCTTTTGTCTGGACGGACCGGAATCGGCGCCTCCGTCCGGCGGCGCGCTTTCCGCCGACGGCTGTCTATGTCTTTACGATCTGGACGAGGACGGCGACGTGGACCTCCGCGATGTGGACCGTTTTCAACGGCGGTTCAACGGGGGCAGTTAGTTGATCCTGGACGGGGAGATGCGTTTAAGAAAGGTGAAGCGATGAAACGCCATCAACCACCACCACTTGGCTTCACGTTGATCGAACTGCTGGTGACGATCTCGATCATCACCGTGCTCTTGGGCTTTCTCATGCCCTCCCTCAACCGGGCGCGGGAACAGGCCAAGCAGGTCGTGTGCCGCAATAATCTGCGCAACATCTGGACCGGCGTCCTGCAATACATGTTCAACTCCCGCGATCGCGTTCCCTTCATGGAGGATATCAACCTCGACGATCCGAACGCCGACCCCTTTGACCCGCGGTACAAGACCACCGTCGGCGTGGTGCTCAAGCCCTATGTTCACGAGGGAAGCTGGAAATGCCCCAGCGCCATCGCCGGTTTCCCCAAGGCCGCGGGGCCTGAGGGTTGGACGATGACCTACTGGTTTCGTACTGCGGGAAAGATGGGGGAGGGCGTTCCCTTCGACAAGACCAATTGGGGAAACGGCGGCCCCCTTGATCCCATCGTCAGCAATTACGTCAACTTCGACGGGCGCCCCTTGCGTCTCCTCAGCGGCCGTCGGCACACCCCCAGCAACCCCCTGGCCCCCAACAAGGACGCCGTCGGTCCCTGGACGTTTTCGTTTCCGATCATCGCCGACCTGATGGAAGGCAACGAAACGCAGGGGCGGCCCAAGTACCCGCATTACGGGGTGGTGGACAAACGGCTCGACCTGCAAAAGGCACGTGAGATGTTCGAACGCAACAGCGGCGTCGGTCGCCTTCCTGCGCGGATGGAACTTCACGCCGAAGGCGAAAAAGAAATGAACATGTACCTGACCCGGAGCCCGTTTGCTCATCGGCCGGGTTATTAAAGAGAAAAGGAATCAACATGGAATCTTTTATTCAGCCCCATGTCGTGCATTACGTCCCGATTGCCACCACCGTCCTTTCCGCCATCTTTTGCGGAATACTCCTTCGGCGCTATCAGCGCAGGGGCAGGGGAGCTCACCTGCTTTGGTGGGCGGGAGGCATCTTCTGCTACGGACTGGGTACGTCGATCGAAAGTCTCGTAACCCTTTTGGGCAACACCCCGGCGCTTAACAAAGCCTGGTATATCGCCGGGGCGTTGCTAGGAGGATACCCGCTGGCGCAAGGTACGGTGTATCTGCTGCTGCCTCGCCGCACGGCGCACTGGCTCACCGCCGTAACCGTTCCGTTCATCGTGGCGTTTTCCATACTCGTGATCTTTTCGCCCGTGAATCTCGAAGCCTTGCAAGCCGCTCGGCCCAGCGGAAAGGTTCTGGGTTGGAGTTGGATTCGCGCCTTCACCCCCCTCATCAACACCTACGCCTTGGTCTTTCTGATGGGCGGGGCGATGCTGAGCGCCGTGCGCTACTCCCGTTCCACCGACACCTCCCATCGCGCCATCGGCAACGCGTTGATCGCATTCGGTGCGCTATTGCCGGCGATCGGCGGATCGGCCACCAAACTGGGTCACGTCGAGTGGCTGTACGTAGGTGAGTTTTTCGGCCTGCTGTTCATTTGGGCGGGTTACGGATTCTGCGTGCGCCGCCCGCAACCCGTCGGCGCTCTCCCATCCTTTGTCCTGCGCGGCGACGCAGCGTGACCGGAGGACCGACGGTGCATCGTTCTTCCATACTCATAATCAAAGCGCGTGACCCGGCGCCCGCGGCGGGATAATCTCTCGCCCGATGGACACCATCATTGTCGCCGTCTTCGCGCTCGTGTATCTGGGGATGCTCCTGGGAGGCCTCCCCGGTCTGGCCTTGGATCGCACCGGGGTCGCGTTGCTGGGGGCGATTGTGCTGGTGGCCTCGGGGCGCACCAGTGCGGAGGCGGCCTGGCGCAGCGTGGACGTACCCACCATCGGACTCTTGCTCGGACTGATGGTGGTGTCGGCACAGTTTCGACTCGGCGGCGCTTATGCGGCCATCACCCGCCGCTTGTCGATCCTCTCCGTCTCCCCCGACGCGTTGCTCGCCCTGGTCATCGCGGTCTCCGCCGCGCTTTCCGCCGTGCTCGCCAATGACATCGTGTGCCTGGCCGCCGCGCCGTTGCTGATCGAGGGATGCGCGAAACGTGGGCTCAAGCCTAAGCCTTTTCTCCTTGCGTTGGCGTGTGCCTCCAATGTCGGGTCGGCGGCCACTCTGATCGGCAATCCCCAGAATATGTTGATTGCCCAGAAGCTGCGCATATCCTTTGCGGGCTATCTTCTCGATGGCGGCGTGCCCGCTCTGCTGGGGTGCGGTGTGATCTGGTGGGTGATTCGACAAAGCACTCGTCGGGACTGGTTCGAGCCGCCGGCGGACATACACGTCGAGGCGCCTGCCTTTAACCCGTGGCAGACCGCCAAAGGAACGTTGATCACCCTGGGACTGATGGTCGCGTTCCTTTTCGCCCCCTGGCCTCGAGAGGTTGTGGCCCTGGCCGCCGCCGGGGTGGTGCTTTTGAGCCGGCGCATGCACACGCGTTACATGCTCGCGCTGATTGATTGGTCCCTGCTGGTCCTGTTCATCGGCCTATTCGTCGTCAATGAGGCCCTGGCCGCCACCGGCATTCTCTCGCAATCCATGGAATCGCTGTCCGCAAAGGGCATGGACGTCTCGCATCCGGCGTGGCTGTTCGGCATAACCGTCGTGTTTTCTAACCTGGTGTCCAATGTTCCCGCGGTGATGCTGCTGCTTCCGGCGGCCACCCATCCGCTGGGCGGCTCTATACTCGCGCTTTCCAGCACGCTCGCCGGAAATCTGCTCATCGTCGGTAGCATTGCCAACATCATCGTGGTGGATCAGGCCGCGCGGCTCGGCGTTCGCATCTCCTGGTCGGACCACGCGCGGATCGGTATCCCCGTGACCTTGGGAACGTTGGCGATCGCCGCGAGTTGGCTATGGCTTCGCTCCGCGTAAGAGTTATTCAACTCTTTGTCATTCCATGATATGGCAGTTGGAGACGCTTATGAAAGTGATTCGAGTGACAGCCATTCGGTTTCATGGCATAACATGGTGGGGGTTTGCACGTCGAACAAGGCACGGGACAAGGGCAACGAGCCACGGAACAGCGTGGCTTCATTCGCGGCGGCGGTTTTTTCTTGACGTCGGCAACGAATGTAGTTAAGGTGTTTAGACCTGTCGGCCGTCGTGACTTCTGTCGTGTTGCCCTGGCATTCGTTGGAGGTATCCGGCGGAAGAGGCGAGATGGCTGACAAGGGCCTTTCAACGAACAGAACCAAACGGCGTTCTTCATTTTCGGGTATAGCAGGTCGAACCAGTGCGTTCCCCGTAGAGTTCTGGTCGGAGCCATTAGCCGTTTGAATATTTGGGAAGCAGCCGTTTGAACGGAGGCGGCGGGTTGGCGGCGTCGCCTTCCTGCCGAGGGGCGGCTGTAGGCGAAATGCGTGCCCACGGCCGTGCGATTCTGATTCGATGCTCCCGCCGGAGCTATTGACGGCGGAGGAGGAAAAGCGGTCCGGATCACCCATCCGGTGGACACATCAAGCAAACCATCAAACGAGAAAGGAACGGTTATGAAGGCGCGAAGGGCACTGATTGGCATGGGCACGAGCGTATTGCTGGTTACCGCCGTGGTTTCACTCCACGAACCTCGGCTTACGGCCAGCGAACGTGATCCGGTCCGCGTGACACGGGAACCGCTGCCCCAGCCGATATCCGTTTTGACTCAGCGTCCGTCCGTCACGCCGCTGGGCATCACCGACCCGGTGCTTCGGAAGAAGGCCCAGTTTGATGCGGTCCGGACGATCGCCAAGGCGGAAGGATCGGTGCGCGTCATTGTGGAATTTGCCGTCCCCAACTACGACGGGTTGGCGACGGCCTCTCGATCCGCCCAGGACCGCAACACCGCGGTGAACGCCGATGCCCAACTGGCCGCCGCGATTGCCCCGGTTCGGCAGGCGGAACTGGCCGGGCTGGCCGGTACGCAGCATACGGTCAACCGCGCGTTTCAAACGATTCCCTTCGTGGCGATGACGGTGTCCGAAGGGGCGCTCACGATTCTGGAAGCTTCGCCAAATGTTCGTGGCGTGACGCTGGATCGGCTGGCGGCGGCGGTGTTGGATAACACCGTCAACATCACCGGCGCTTCGACCGTTTGGACGAACGGTTACGATGGCTCGGGATGGTACGTGGCGATTCTCGACACCGGCATCCGCGCCAGTCACGATTTCTTTGCGGGGAAGAGCATCCTTCAGGCTTGTTTTGCGCTGGGGGAGGACGGCGCCCCCGGCGCGGGGAACTGTCCCAACGGCCTTTCGGAAGACACGACCAGCCCCAACGCCGCCCAGCACCACGCCACGTCACCGAATTCTGATCACGGCTCGCACGTGGCGGGCATCGCCGCGGGCAACGATCCGGGCCGTGCGCCGCCGCTGTACGGGATCGCGCGAGGGGCGGATATCATCGCGGTCCAGATTTTCTCGCAATTCTCCACGGCCTGCGGCGGGGGGCCTTGCGTGCTCACCTGGGGTTCCGATCAGATCGCGGGTTTGGAACATGTCTACTCCCTTCGTACCACGTATAACATAGCGTCCGTCAACATGAGTCTGGGCGGGGGATTCTATGATAATCAAGCGACGTGCGACGCCGACAACGCGGCGGAAAAGACGGCCATCGACAATCTTCGGGCGGCCGGAATCGCTACGGCCATTGCCTCAGGGAACGACGGCTTTTGTGACGGAATCAGCGGTCCGGGATGCATTTCCAGCGCCATTGCGGTCGGCGCGACGGAAGACTCGGATGTGGAGGCCGGCTTCAGCAATTTTCATCCCACGCTGCTGGATATCTACGCTCCGGGCGTGTTCATTATGTCCGCCTTCGGGTCGTCCGATTCCAGCTACGGCAACAATTCGGGAACATCGATGGCCACACCGCACGTGGCCGGGGCCTGGGCGTTGATGAAGCAAGTGGATCCCAGTGCAGATGTTACCACGGTTTTTGACGCCTTGGACTCAACGGGAACGGCGGTCAGCGGCACATGCGGGGCGCCGGGACCCACGCAAACGCGCATTCAATTGGATGCCGCGTTTGCGGTCCTGGCGGCCGGTCGAATCAAATTCAGCCAGCCGCCGGACAATACGGGCGAGGCTTTGGAATCCGATCTCGACCTGAGTGATGCGACTCCCAGTCCCAACGTGGTGAAGGCGGACAATTTCGTGTCCGACGGTCGCCCGATCACCGCGGTGCGCTGGTGGGGCAGCAACCTGCCGGTGGCGAGTTCCGCCGCGGCGTCGGCGGTAAGCCGGCCTGAAGAATCAAAAGATCGCCGGAGCGCTCTCACGAAAGCCGTTTCTCGCGTCGTTTCGGCAGGGACGTACGACGATCGAATCATGGTGGCGAAACTCAAGGAGGGATACGCTTTGCGAACGGAGGCGCACGTGGCGCCGGAAGGTGAAGGAGCCGCGGTTGCGGTGGGCGGCGATACGTGTGCGACGGCGACGGTGATTGGGACGCTGCCGTACAGCGATACGGGCAACACCTGTGGATTCGCTGATAATTACGACGAAATCTGTCCTTTTGACACTCCGACTTCGCCGGATGTGGTGTATCGATTCACCGCCCCGGTGAATATGACGATCGACATCACGCTCTGCACCAATTCCGCGTACGACACGAAGCTCTACGTCTACGACACGGTTTGTGGGGCGTATCAATCGGGGACGGCCATCGCCTGCACCGACGATGCCTGTTCGACCCCTAGTTATTTTGATCCTTTTGTATCGGACGTGGGGACGGTCAGTCTGCTCAGCGGACATACTTACTACATCGTAGTGGACGGCTTCGGAGGAGACTGTGGAAACTACACCATCGATGTGACCGGTTGTGTTCCCCCGGTACCGGGAGCCTGTCTGCTGGTGAACAACGATTTCGAGGCCGGAGGTCTCTGTGGATGGCAGTTCACCCCTGATAGTGGATCCGGAACATGGGTCAGCAACGACTCTACGTTTGATCCGGCCAGTCCGGACGGGCCGATCGCGCCCTGCGGCGGCAACTACTCGGCGATCACGAATCCCACGGGGCCCGGCTTGCGGGTCTTGTCTCAAGATGTCGCCATTCCGGCCGCCGGAAGCGTGATTCTGGAATGGACGGACATTATCCGCAATCACGCGGGAGTCTTTGAGAATCCCAATCAACAATTCCGGGTGCAGATTCGCAATCCGATTGACGACAGCATCCTGACCACGGTCTTCGCCACGAATCCCGGAGATAACGCGTTCAATACTTGTACGCCTCGATGCGCGGATATCTCCGCCTTCGCGGGTCAAACGGTCAGAGTGGCTTTCACCGAAGAAGACAGCCTTTTCTACCAGAACATCCATGTTGACGATGTATGCATCACGCCGGGCGGATTATGCTCCACCGGGGCGTGCTGTGAGGCCGGCACCGGGGCCTGTCTGCTCGGTCAGGTGGCCGCCAACTGCATCGCCGCAGGCGGCATTTATCAGGGTGACGACACAACCGTCTGCACCGAGTGTCCGCCCATCATCTGCGGCGACGGCATCGTGGGAACCGGCGAGCAGTGTGATCCGCCGGACGGCATTGACTGTGACGACAACTGCCAGACGATTTACAACCCCCCGATTGATGGATGGCTCATCAGCTTCCATGAGCCGCTTTCGACGGGCGGATCGGCCGAGGAACCGCTCGGTCTGTATTTCTGTGACGCCGACGTGGTTACTCTTCGCGCCACGGGATTCGGATCGTGCGACGGCAGTTCCGTGCGGGAGTATCTGGCCACGCTAAGCGACTGCTGTTTACTGCACGCGAACGTGGACAGTCGCAGTAGCGCGACGCCGGCGCAGACCGACGCCTTCCACGAGGAAAGTTGCTTTGAATACGACATCGACATCCAGGCCGTCGTGGGCTACGAGTACGTCGATGTAGGCGGGACTTGCATGCCGTTTTCCACGGGTAATAGCGCCACCGATCCCTACTGGGCGTGGCAGACGACGGGGATCAACCGCGGCGTGCGCCCGGCCTTGGAGACCTTCGTGAGCCTGTCTCCTCCGGATTGGTTGTACGGACCGTGGAGCGAGATCACCCCGGCGTGTTCGGAGAGAAACATGGCGTTCTCCTTGCTGACGGATGCCGACCCGACCACGGGCGATTGCAACCTGAACGGCGTGCCGGACTACTGCGACATCACCTTCGGCGGGTACGCGGACGGCAACAACGACGGCATTCCCGACGTGTGTCAATGCCCGGTGGCCGGGGCGGCGGTCATGCACGTGCAGGGCAAGCGCAACCGCTTCCTGTCGATCAACGTGCCCGATGTGGGGCGGACTCAGGCGATTCGCGTGACCTTTTTGGATCTGCCTCCCGATTATGCTTATGCAGAGGGTCGGCGAATGTGGGTGAGCAACCCCGTGGAATACTCGGAGGTGCCCAGCATCGTGTTGCGTTCCGATGCCCTGCCGGGCAGGCCGTGGTTCTGGGGCGCCCAATTGTCCTGTACGGCCGACTTCCGGGATTGGAACGCCCTGGGCACGATCCACGTTCGCAACGTCGGCATTGTTCCGGGTGGGCGTTATATCGTGCAAGTGATTGATCAGACTTGCGAAACGACCATGGAGGCGAGTTACTCGGCGCCGACGGAGGTTCCCACGAGCCGATGGGGTGACACGGTGTCGAATTGTTCGACGATTCCTTGCGGCGCCTCGAACAATCTCGTGGAAATCTCCGACGTAGTGGCCATTCTGGATAAGTATACGAGTGACCTGTCAGGACCGATGAAGTCGCGCACCGATATCGAGCCAAGCCTCGTGGACTTCGTGATTAACATCTCGGATGTCACTTATGCGCTCGACGCGTTCACGGGCGACTCGTATTCGTTCAGCGGTCCGCCGGCGGTGAATCCTTGCCCCTGAGGTTTCGCCGGACTTGGTCCGTTGCGGACGTGTCATGCGGCAGAGTGTGTCGGCTTGGTCGGATTCGTGGTCCCACGAATCCGATCGGGCCGACGCCGCCAATTCAGGGCTACGTTTCCGTTCGAGGGATTATGGAAACGGAGAGGGGGGGATTCGAACCCCCGGTACGGTAGAAACCGCACACTGGTTTTCGAAACCAGCTCCATCAGCCGCTCGGACACCTCTCCATCATCGCCATGCGCCTCGGGCATTCGGGGAGCCACGCGGTTTGCCGATGAACCCGCGCACCGACTCGCGTCCCCATAAGGAGACTATGGGGCCTTCCTTACACAGGGGTGAGTCTATGCCGGAGCCCGATCCCAAGCAAGGTACGGTTCTTCCTTGGCACAATCGGTGTCAATTCAACGGAATGGGGAATCAGGGTCGTCAACTCCGACATCCCACGAAAGCGTCAAGCAGTTCCGCTACGCGCTCCGTCGCCGGCGAAGAACAGCCAAGACGCGGTGCATCTCCTCATCGCCCAGCCGCAACGTATAGCGGAACGGACGTTGGAGGGTGAGTCGACTTCCGGACACCGCGGCGCTTATCGATTCCGATTCGGATTCCCATTGCGCGGCGGTCCTCCACACCACGACATGTCCATGAGGTTTGACGAATCGGCACGCCTGTTCCAGGCCTTCGGCGAATCCCCCCAGCGCCCGAAACAACACAAGATCAAATGATTCCGCGGCGGACCAGTGCCGACCGTGGGCGTGGATCGCCGTCAGGTTTTTCAAGCCCAGTGTGTGGGCTGTCCGCTGGACGAACAGAGCCTTTTTGTGACGCGCCTCCAGGGCCGTGACGCCCCATTCCGGTAGGGCCACCGCCAGCGGGACGGCCGGAAATCCCGCGCCGGTTCCGATATCGAGGATCGTGCCGCGCGACCGTGATCGTTCGGTCATCCACGCGAGCAAAGCCAAGGAATCAACGTAGTGTTTGACGGCCGCTTCCGCGGGATCGGTAATCCGCGTCAGGTTCAGGTCGCGATTGGTGGCGACGACGGCCTCATAATGGCTGCGGAGAACGGCGATTTGCGGCGCCGTCAGGCCGACGCCCAGGGCCGCGAGCGATTCCCTTAGCGTTGATTCAAACTGGAGCGCGTGGTCGGGCACGTCGTCATTGTGCCGTGCGACGACGATGATCGCCATTCTGGGGCGTTACTCGTCGGCTCTAGGCCGGTCGATTGGTTCCCCAGGATTTCGCGATACCAATGCAGGTAATCGGCCGCGAGGCGATTCAAGTCAAAACGGCGGACGGCGTCGCGTGCCGCATTCTCGCCGAGGCAGCGTCTCAATTCTTGTTGGGTCGCCAGAAGCACGATCGCCTCGGCCATCGCCTCGGCGTCGCCCCCTTCCGTCAGGATGCCCGTTGGCGATGGCTTTGCGGCCAAGAGGCCGGGAGTCGATGAAAACGGCGCGGGCAACGATCGAATCTGTTCGGGAATGCCCCCCACGGCGGTCGCGACGACGGGCGTGCCGCACGCCAGCGCCTCGAGCACGGTGTTGGGAAACGTGTCAGCCCGCGCGGCGTGAAGATACACGTCGGCGCCCTGATAATAACGGGCGACGGCGTGCGGGTCGGAGGTGAAGGGGATGAACTGAATGGTCGCTCGGCCGATTCGTTCCCCCGGGGCCGATTCCCCCAGGGCGATGAAGTGAATGGACGTCGGACCGTGCTTCCCTTGAGGGGATGATCGCTCGTCCATTCGCTCCGCGGCTACGGCGACGGCGCGGCGCATCGTCTCGAAATCCCGCCATGGGTTGCGTCGGATGCCGTTGGCGGCGCAGAGCACGATGAACGGATCGGCGGGGAGGCCGGCCTGGCGACGGGCGTCGCCACGATCAGCAGGCTGAAAGATGCTCAGGTCGATGCCGTGGGGAATGACGCGGGACTCTGCGACGGCGGGCCACAACATCGACGCGCGAACTTTTTCCATCAGCCAGCGACAGGGAGTCGCTACAAACAATCGACAATCCGCGTACAGGGCTCGCTTGGTTCGCCAATTATCGGCCGTCGCGTCGCGGCGAATGGCCGGATAAATCGTCAAGTCCGGGCACTCGCCGCATCCCGTTCGCCAGCGTTCGCAATCAAAGGAATGGGCGCAGTGTCCGGTCGTCATCCAGGCGTCGTGCAGGGTAATGACCACCGGTTGGCGACGGCACAGGTTGGGGAGCACGCGAAGGTCGAAGTATTGTCCGTGCAGATTGTGCAGGTGCATGACGTCCGGCCGGATATCGAGCCGGTCGAAAAGATGATGAATGCCCGGGAAATGAAAGTCTTCCACGCCCGCTTGTACGTTGCGATGACCCTCCGGCTCGGCCAGGCGATGAACGAAACGGCACAATCCCCGGGCCAGGCGGCTCTTTCGATAAAACGGCTGAAGATGATGATGAACGCGCCACAGGTTGCCGCGAATCGCCGGCCGCGCCAGGTGGTGCGGCATGGGCAGGACATCATGATCGGCGGAATGTTTGTATCCCACGGCGAGCCGGGAGTCGTGCCCGCGGGACCGGTACGTGCGGAACAGGTCCCAAGCGATGCGTTCCGCGCCGCCTCCCGCGTCGCGACTGCTGATTTGGAGGATTTGTAATGGACTGTCAGACGCCAACGCCGACCTCCGCGAGCCGCCGCAACAGCGAGTGGCCGTCCACGTCGCGAATCAGAATCCGTGGAAGCTGGAATTGGTCCGTTTGCGGACCGATCAAACCCGGGAAGTTCGCGCAGGCGCACACGTAGCCCGCTTTCTGCGCCATTCCGACCGTATGGGGGGTGTAGTCTCCCCGCGTGCCGAAGGGATAGGACAACGTGTGGATGTTGCGGCCGATCATCGCTTCGAGCGCCCGCCTGGACGATTGCAATTCGAGTGATTGGTCGGCCGGATCGAGGCAAGCCAGCACGGGATGGGTCACGGTGTGCGCTCCCAGATCGATGCCGGGCATTTTGGCCAGCTGACGAAGTTCCTCCGGCGTCAGGGGACGCCGGTGCGGCGGATGCGGTGGGGGGTCGCTGGCGTTCGCACGAAGTCGATCCAGGAACCGACCACGAGTCTCTTGATTGAGCGGACGGAGGGCGTTGCACAGCTCGGCATAGACACGATGCCGCTCCGTCGGAACTTCCGCGTGCAGCACCGTCCAATCGCGAAGGGCCGCGATCGGTACGTGGTTCCCTTCCGCGTCCGGTTCCAGGCGCCATTCCTGACGTCGCCCGTTAAGATCAGCGCAAATCGTGGGCGGCAGCTTCGGAGTTTCGAGCAAAAGCCGGCCCAATTCGTCCCACCAAAACGGTTCTCCGGTTTGGATGTTGCCGGACACGACGAATACGGTTGCGGGAACGTCGAACGCGGAGAGTAACGGGGCGGCTTCGTACAGATTATCCGCGTAGCCGTCGTCGAAGGTGACCGCGACGGCCTGGCGCTTTGGGCGGCGGTTCCGCTCAGGGTCCATCAGGTCGAGCAATCGCGCCGGCTCGAAGTGACATCGCAAAACGTCGAGATGTTCACGAAAACGGGCCGGCGAAACGCAGAGCGCCTGCGGATCGGGACGATCCTCGCTAATGCGGTGATAAAGCAGAATCGCACCGCCGGCGCGCGACGTTCCCGGAGACGTGGCGGCGGCCTCGCCATGGCCAATGGTCAGTGCCAATTTCGTGTCACTCCGGCTTGACCGCCCGCAGCGCGATCAACAGCGGATAGTCCGGATCGTGATAGTCCCGTTCGTCCGGCGATAACTCTTCCGCGGCCAGCCCGTATAGAAACGCCGACGCGGTCAACACGTTGCCCAACGAATGAACCTCAAGGGCATTGCCCGGGAATCTCCCTTCAAACAGCCGCGATATCGACAACGGGGTAAAGCGCCAAAAATCACCCCAGCGATCCATGTCGTATCGGCTGATCTGACTGATGCCCGGGACGGTCGTCAGCACGACGCCGCCCGGCGCCAGCGCTCGATGCAGCGTCTCCACCGCGCCCCGGAGGTCGTACACGTGTTGCAGGGTCTGGGTGAGAATCACGCAGTCGAATGCATCGCCGGGGAACTGATCCGCCCGCGCCAGGTCCGCCACCAGCGTCGCCTTGCGGTTGCCCTCGACGGCGTGCACGACGTCGCCTCGCGTGACGCGGTCGCCGCCGTAGCGCTTCGTGTATTCGTCGTCACCGACTTCCAGCACCCGGCCGCGAATGTCGCCGGCGTGATCGTCCAAGAACCGCTCGATGTAGTGGCGGTCGATGCACTGACCGCGATCGGCGCCGAAGAGGCGACTTACGGGGTCCGTTTGTCGGGGCAAGAATGCGGGCATGGCCGGTGCGGCGGGGGAACCGGGTCTGCCCGCCCGCCCAGTCGCCTCGGGAGCCATCGGCGCCGGCCTGTTTGATGGAGCGGTTCGCTTCATGTTGTCTCGATGGCTTCGCGCCTAGGTGATCGTGTCGCGGCGCCGGGCGTAAATCAGCAGGAAATACCGCGATGTCGCCTGCAATCGAAACGGCGGACGGACGTACGGATTGGTTTCCGCGTCGAAATCGTTGAGGAGATACTCAAAGCCCGTCCGATGAAGCAGCGCCAGGATGTCGTGCAACGTGCGCGGCAGCCCGGGCAGGTGGTGATACTCGATCACCATCTCTCGAACGCGGCCCAGGCTATCCGCACTGTCCTCCAACACCTCCCATTCCGCGCCCTCGATGTTCATTTTCAGAAAATCGATCGGCTCCTGGAGATAATCCCGAAGCCGAACGCATGGGACGTTCATGGGTATCCCAACAGACTCCACCGCAACCGCCCGCGCCAGCGCCCCGCCGTACTTTCCGTCCGCGAAGAATCGCGCCTGGTCCTGACGGGAGGAAAGGGCCGCCTCCACGACGGTGACGTCCGTCAGTTCATTGCCCCGCAGGTTCTCGTGCAGGAACGGTAGGACCATGGGGTCGGGCTCAAAGGTGATAATCCGCGCCTTGGGATACTCCCGTTTGAAATACAGAACGGACAGGCCGATGTTGCCGCCGGCGTCGAGGATCAGCGGGTCGGGATGAGTGCTATCAAAATGATAGCATCGCCGTTCGAAAATGTCCTTGCGGAGAATGTCAAAATTGGGACGGTCGTTGATTCGAACGTGATAGCCGCCTACCGACTCCAGCGGAGCGGTTCGGACGAGATTTTCAGCGTGACGAGCCGCATGGACGGATGCGGATTCGGTAGCTTGGATCAAGACGATTCCCTCCCGCGTGTTGGCTTCCGCGGTTGATCAATCGGCATCACTGCATCGACTATCGACCATTGAACCGCCACTTCATCACGCCGTGCGGCCGGAAGCGGGCGATGACCGTTGGAGATAGGGTAAAAGATGAGTGATGGTCATTTGGAAACTGGACAGCATGAAACCTGGGCTTAGCGATTTCCCAGACCACCAATCATTCCTCATCGAGACGGCGGCTAGCAGGGATGATGCGTTTATTCGGCTGAAAACAGGTGTTGAAAAAGCCAGACGAGATTGACCTGTCCGATAACGAACACAACGGAGCGCCGATGTTCTCGGAATCTTGACCATCGGATCATTCCACGGATGCTGGACTGGTGAAGCCGACAAACGATCAGGCCGGCTGCACCAATCTGAGCATCCAGAACGCGAGGAGCAAGACGATATTGAGGGTCAAGACGCTGCCACCCAGAAAGAAGCCAATCCAGGATTGCACGGTTCTGTCGTTTCGGCGTTGACCGGCGCTGTTCCAACCCAGCAGCAAGGAAAGCACGGCGGACAACAAGGATGCGAGGATGCACGCCAACAGGGTCGGCGCAAAGAGGCCCTTTTCGCCATAAACGATTTGCCCGAGTTCGTGCTCGTAGTTGCGAAGGGCAAGTATCACGGCGCTGATGCCCGGGACCACGGAAAACACGCCGAGCACCACGGCCCATTTGGCCTGTACGTCGAATCGTCGTAGGGATGCCGCCATATAATCGAGTTCCCGCTTTCACTCGTGATTCAATCGCTGTCGCGCGGGTCGTAGCGTAGCCGCATGATCAGGTCCGCCATGGATCGATCTCCGTCAGCATCGGCGGGACCGAAATGGCGTTCGAATATTCGAATCTCGTCGTCTCCCGAGACGGCCACGCCCGGACGGCGACGTCCAAGCTCCCTTAGGTAATCGGCAAACGCGTCGCGCTTCCATCGGTGGAGGTAGAAAACCAGTGCCCAGGCCTGGCCGTAGCGATAGGCGATCAAGCCGCCGGCCGGGGTCATCTCTTCGGGATGGGAGATCAATTCTCGGATGGGCAGAAGGCGGCGGGCATCGAGGGCCTTCCGCCATTGATGATCGACGACGGTCTTGACCTGAGGGGAGGCGTCCAGGGCCTGGCGAAAATCGCCCAGGCGAAGCTGATTGATTTCGGTCAGCAGACCATTAGCGGAGGGTTGAGGGGTCTCAAACTGGCAAGCCAGTCCCTCGACCAGCCAGGTGGGATTTTCTCCACCGAGGACATGTACGCCGACGTTGAAGAGCACCTGATGGGCGGCCTCGTGCTGAATGACCAGGCGGTCAAACCGTCGAACGAGAGAGTCTCTTTGCACGCGCAATGAGTTAAGCTGTCGCAGCAGGGCGTCGCGTCCGGATCGGCCGGAGGACGGCGAAGCCCGATGTACCTGCCGTTCCAGTCGCCCGATTTCGCGGAGCAGCGGTTCCAACGAGGGGGTATTCAGCGTATGGCAGAACGCGGCGACGTTACTGTTCTGGAGATAGACGCCGGCCACGGATGCTGATCCGACGCCGGATCTGGACAGGTATTGCCGGAAATCGCCAAAGGAAGAATAGAAGACCACAGGAAGCGGTTGTGTCGGAGCGGTTCCGTCAAGGCGGTTACCCCGGCGGAATCGTCCGATGGCATCGAAGACCCCCTCCAGTCGTCCCACCAGCGTGCGGACGGCGTCAGGCGGCGTGTCGTACGCGATGAGGAAATGATCGGTGGTCCAAAGGCGGAAACCCTCACCGGCGGTATGAAGCAGTTCCGTTCCCGCTTCGCTCTTGGCGAGATCCTGGCCCGTGACCACCGTTGCGGGAATCAGCCATGACAGGCATACAAGGCGTGCCGATTTCGGTTTCGTAGACCAAGTTGGACGATCCTGGGGCATCGGTCGGCGACTCTCAATCCAGTGGCGTGGAGCCTAGCTCAAACTGATGATTATAGGCTCCAAGAGGGGAAGCGCCGCACTCGAGCGCTTCACCTGAGCGATGCTTGAATCGCCTCTTGAATCGCGGCCATCGGAACGCCGATGTCGGCGACCACGACTCGTCCGAGATACGGACGAGCCTCCGGCGACGCGAACCCGATCTTGTCCGCGACAAAGGTCACGGTGAGGTCGGCCCGAATCGTGGCGTTGGAGGGTTTCCCGGTGTCGCAATCCAGTCCGGAGGGGAGGTCGACGGCGACGCAGGCCCGTTTGGGCGTCTTGTTGAGGGCTCGGATCAGCGTATCCAACGGGGGTCGGACCTCGCCTTGAAAGCCGGTGCCCAGCAGCGCATCCACCACGATTTCATCGGCTCGCAAGTTCTTCACGGTCGCTTCCAGGTTTTCCGCCGTCGATGCGATCGTCAAGGGCAAAGCCATCGCCTCCACCGTTTTTCGATTCGACCTCATATCGGCGGAGGCTCGATCCATGTCCCCGGCGATGAGCAGGCGCACCGACCAGCCGGCGTTGGCCAGATGCCGGGCGATGACGCAGCCGTCGCCGCCGTTGTTGCCCACGCCGCAGACGATGAACGCCTGGCCGGGGTCGCCGTAGGTTTGGCGGATGATCTCGGCGGCGTTGCGCCCGGCGTTTTCCATGAGAAGCAGGCTGGACATGTGGAAGTGATCGACGGCCCCTTGATCGACCAAACGAACCTGATGACGGGTGAGTCGGCGTGTCATGGGGTGGAATGCCTAGGCGCAGGTCCGGCGATCATGGTTGGGCGCCCGGAGGTTTGACGTCCGCAGTTAGCGTGGATGTCGAGGACTGCGTGGTCTGCTGCAATGCCACAGTGGCCTTGCGCGCCTCGGCAATCAGCGGCGCGGGTTGAAGGAACAGGAACAACATCGGGATCGCGCACAGTGCCAGTCCCCAGCGCAACGACCACCCCGGCTGGGACCGGACCGCTTGAACCTCCGAGCGCACGTACGCCGTGGAAACGATCCGCAGGTAATAGGCCGCCCCGACGGCGGAATTAAGGACGCCGATGACGGCCAGCCAGATTAACGGTGTTCGGAACGGATGGACGTCGTCCAAAGAAAAGGCGCTGCTGAAGATGTAGAGTTTGCCGAGGAAACCGGCCGTCGGGGGAAGACCCATCAGGCTGAACACGCAGATGGCCAACGCCAAGGCGGTCAGCGGGGCGCGACGGGCGAGTCCGGCGATATCGTCCAACGTTTCCAGCTCCTTATCGTCCTCGGTTCGAAACAGGATGAGCACGGCGAAGACGCCGAGGTTCATGGCCCCGTATACGGCCACGTAAAAGAGCAATGCGGCGACGCCGTCGCGCATCGGCCCCTGACCGGCGACTGGTCCCACCATCAGGGCGATCAACATGTACCCGGTGTGCGCGATGCTGGAGTAGGCCAGCATTCGTTTGACGTTTTTCTGAAGCAACGCCAATACGTTTCCCGTGGTCATGGTCGCGGCGGCGATGATCCAGAGGGTCCAGTAAACCCCGGCGGGCACCTGCCATTGAAAGACGGAGAGGAGTTTGACGAGGGCCACAAAGCCGGCGAATTTCGGCACGAACCCCAGCAAACCGGTGACCG
>Ga0214473_10003110_pt1 | contig 20253 bp, 12 predicted proteins | sample RVTome_7_FD_203509 | JGI IMG/M metagenome (GOLD analysis project Ga0214473, IMG submission 203509) | Soil microbial communities from uranium-contaminated site in the Upper Colorado River Basin, Wyoming, United States - RVT98D197 | ecosystem: Environmental > Terrestrial > Soil > Contaminated >... | reverse complement strand
TAAATTTAACATTTCCACCGGGTTTATTGGAAGTTTTTGATCTTGGAAAAGGAGGTTCAGTTTTGAATCTTTGGTTAGAAGAACCCAGTATTATAAATAACACAGTGTCTTTTGTCGGTGGGATACCGGGAGGGTTTAAGGGAGATGGTTTAATTGGAAAAATTAATTTTTTTGGTAAGGAAATTGGAGGGGCGGGGGTTCGTTTTAACGAAAATTCAAAAATTTTATTAAACGATGGTAAGGGGACACCGGCTAAATTAAATTTTTTAGAAGGAAATTACGAAGTTTCTAAAAGACCCCAAGATTTACCAATTATTTCTTCACAAAGCTGTCCCAATCAGAATAAATGGTCAAAATCTAATAACCTTCACTTGCGTTGGGATTTAATCGAAGGAGCAGAATACAGTTATCTTTTAAGCAGAGATCCTTTGGCTGAGCCTGATGATATTTCTGATAAACCAGAGGGTGAATTAATTTGGATGGGGGATATGGAATATCTAAATTTGGAAGACGACATTTATTATTTTCATCTGAAACAAAAACTGCTGGATGAAAATTGGTCTCCTAAAGTCACTTTTCGGGCAATGATAGATTCCACGCCGCCCGAAGATTTCAAGCCAGAAATTGGCAGAGATTCGGCGATTTTTGAAGGAAAATATTTTTTGAGTTTTGCCACCACTGACAAAACCTCAGGCATAGATTATTATGAAATAAAAGAAGGCAAAAGAGATTTTAAAAAAACAACCAGCCCTTATTTGTTAGAAGATCAAAGTTTAAAAAGCAAAATACTTGTGAGGGCAGTAGATAAGGCCGGAAATGAAAGAATTTCCGAAATAATTCCGCCTCAAAAACCATTTCTTTATTGGATAATTTTCATTATCATTATTTGTTTAGTTATAATTGGTTGGATTATTAAAAAGTATCTTCTTAAAAAGCGCCAATGAAAAATAATCCGCTAAATGACACTAATATTAGACCAATAGACACTAAAAGATTATTAGCGGCACTTAGTTTTATATTGGTGTTTATTAGTGGGCCACCCTTGGTAGCAGAGACGGCCGGGGCTTCTCTTTATCTCTCTCCTCAAACTGGAACATTTTTTGTTGGGAGTATTTTTGATATTTCGGTTTTTGTAAATACCGAAGAGAATAGTATTAATGCAGTTCAGGTAGATTTAAAATTTCCTCCCGATCTCCTTCAAGTAATCAGTCCAACAGCCGGAAGTTCTTTTATTTCAATCTGGGCTGATCAGCCTTTTTATTCTAATCAAGAAGGCATCATTTCTTTTAAAGGAGGGGTGCTTTCCCCGGGAATTAATACTTCTTCGGGTCTTGTTTCAACAATAACTTTTCGGGCTAAAGCCCCGGGCCAAGTTGTCATTTCTTTTTTAGATTCTTCTAGGGTTTTACTGGCTGATGCTAAAGGAACCGACATTATGAAGACTGCCACCAGAGGAGAATATCTTTTAACGATTCCGCCGCCGGAAGGACCAAAAATTTTTTCTTCCTCTCACTCCTGTTTCACCTGCTGGTCCAAAAATAATAATCCAACTTTTTTCTGGGAAAAAGAATCAGGCGTAACTGATTTTAGTTATTCCCTTGATCAAGACCCGCGAGGAATTCCAGATAATATTTCCGAGGGCTCCGTCGCTTCAGTTACTTTCAACGATTTTTTTGATGGAGTTTGGTATTTTCACTTAAAGGCTAAAAAGGGCAATGTCTGGGGAGGAATGAGTCACTATTCTATCCAGATTGATACTACTCCCCCCAAAGATTTTGTGATTGACGTTGAAAGGGTGGGGGAAGTAACCGGGTCGAGATTTTTCGCTAATTTTTCTACCAATGATTTACTTTCAGGAATGGACCATTATGAACTAAGTACAATTAATATGACCGATCCTCAGGCAACTCTCAACCCCTTTTTTGTGGAAGCTAATAGTCCATATAAAATTCCCTTTGAATCATCGGGTAAATATGCTATTTTAGCAAAGGCTTATGATAAGGCCGGGAATTTTGTTGAAAGCAGGTCAGTTTTGAATATTGTCAGCCCTTTTATTTCTTATACTGAAACAGGAATTAGAATCAAAAATTTATTTTTACCTTGGTGGTCAATTTATAGCCTATCTTTATTTTTATTTGGTTTGTTGGGATTTGGAATTTATTATCTTTTGTTGAAGAAAAAAAATCTAGCTCAAAGATTAAAAAAAGAAGTGGCCGAAGCAGAAAAAGAGATTGAAGACGTCAGCGAGCTAGAGACAAGAATTAGGGAAATGAAAACATTAGAAGAAGAAGCCGAAAGGCAAAAAGAAAAATTAATTGAAAAATTGGGCGGGACAGAGAAAAAATAAGTTTCTTTTTAAAAATGAAAAAAGCATTCATTATTCTAACTATCTTAATAATTTCTTTGGGGGTTGCCTCTGTTGCTAGGGCAGGGGGGGCTTCTCTTTATTTTTCTCCCAATTCTGGTACTTTCTTTATCGGTAGCACTTTTGATGTTTCGATATTTGTCAACACCGGAGATAATAATATCAACGTTGTCCAGGTTGATTTGAAATTTGATCCCAAAAAACTTCAGATTGCCAGTCCTACTGCCGGTAAATCTTTCATTGATGTTTGGGTTTCTCAACCAACCTATTCCAATACCGAAGGAACCGCTTCGTTTAAGGGCGGAATACCCTCTCCAGGAATAAATATTTCATCTGGTCTATTTTCTACCATTACCTTTAGGGCAATTTCGCCCGGTGAAACTAAGATTTCTTTTTTAGATTCTTCCCGAGTTCTCTTAGATGATGGTAAGGGAACAAATATTTTGACTTCTACTGGTCATGGAGTTTATATTCTTTCCATCCCACCACCCGAGGGCCCCGAGGTTTTTTCTCCTACTCATTCCGATCAAAACAAATGGTATAAAAACAATAATCCTACTTTTTCCTGGGTAAAAGAAGGGGGGATTAATAATTTTAGTTATAATTTAGATCACGATCCCCAGGGCATTCCCGATAATGTTCCGGAAGGCGATCATACTTCTATATCTTATTCCAATTTAGAGGATGGTATCTGGTATTTCCACGTTAAAGCTAAAAAAGCCGAAGTTTGGGGTGGAATTTCTCATTATTTAGTCCAAATAGACATCACGCCGCCAGCTGGATTTGTTCCCGAAATTGATCCGTCAACCAAGACCAGTGTTTTACGGCCAATTATTTCTTTTATCACCACCGATAATCTGTCGGGTTTCGATCACTTCGAGGCAAAAATAATTAATATCACGCCCGACGAAAATAAAGAAGAAAGCGGGTTTTTTATTGAGGTTGTCAGTCCGTATAAATTGCCAAGTCTTCAAATTGGCAAATATTTGTCGGTGATTAGAGCTTTTGATAAAGCGGCTAACTGGCGGGATGCATCCATAAGGCTGGAAATTATTCCCGGAGGATTAGGTTTTTCTAAACAGGGGATTTTAATTTTTGGATTTTTTCTGGAATGGTGGATGTCGGCGTTATTGCTGCTTTTAATAATAATCTTGGCCACTGGATTTTTACTTCTTCGATTTAAAAAACAACGGGTTTTACAATTAGAGATTAAAGAGCGCTTGGAAAGAAGAGAGGCTGAATTAAGAAAAGAAGCCGAAAAAATAAAAAATATAACGAACAAAGTCGAATGAAAAAGAGTTTTTTCTTTTTTGTAATTTTAATATTTTGTTTTTTTCAGACGAGCGAAATTTTTGCAGCTGATGCTTCTTTGTTTCTTGAACCGGCAAACGGAAGTTACCGGGTAAAGGAAAATTTTTCAATTAAAATCAGGGTTAACAGCGATGGCGCGACAATAAATGCGGCAGAAGCCAGCATCTCTTTTCCCGTAGACTTAATAGAGGTTCAAAGCCTTTCCAAATCAAATTCCATATTTCAACTTTGGCCCGAAGAGCCCGCTTTCTCAAACTCAAGGGGGGTAATTAATTTTGGCGGAGGCATTCCAGCCCCAGGATTTAATGGTATTGGAACTATCGCAACAATTAACTTTAAGGTAAAAAAAGAAGGCGAAGCGAATGTTAATATTTCTGAGGGACAAGTTTTGGCGGCAGACGGTAGAGGAACCGACATCTTGTCCTATTTTAAAGGAGGAACGTATATTTTTTATCCCGCAGTTGAAATTCCCTCGGAAGAAATTACACCGCCAGAAGAGAAGCTACCCGTAGAGCCCGCAGTTCCCGCCCCGGAAATTTTAGTTTATCCCAGATATTACACCGCCGGTGAAGAATTATTCTATGCCGAAGGCAAGGCCTCGCCAGACTCAACTGTTATAATCTTCTTAAACCTCGGCGAAAATGTAATAAAAACTTGGGAAATCTTAAGCGACCCAAACGGAAATTGGATATTTTCAACTGACGAACTTTTAAAGACTGGCGATTACATATTATCGGCTAAAAGCAGGGATTCAAAGGGAAACCTTAGCAGTTTCTCCACTAAATATAGAGTGAAAATAAAATTGGCGGGTTTTTGCATTGGGCCCTGGATAATACTCTATTCAACTTTTTCGATAATTCTAATAATTTTAATTCTTTTGATCTTTTTGTTTCTATTCTTTATTATCTTGTCTAAAAACAAGAAAGCGAAGGAAAAATTAAAAAAAGAAACTAAGGAGGCAAAAGAAAGTTTGGAAAAAACTTTTATCGAGATAGGGAAAGAGTTAGCAAAAAAAATAGAATACTTTGATTCAAAGCCCGGTTTAAACGCCGAAGAAAGAAAACTTAGAGATGAAATATTTTATATTTTAAAAGACTCTGAAGATTTGATAAATAAAGAAATTGATGACATTAAAAAAGAATTGGAATAGTTCACAAAGGCTTAAACAAAAAAACAAGCGCCACTGAAGCGCTTGTTTTTTGGCTCTTTTTTGTTAAAATATCGTTAATGAGTTTTCATTCTTTTTTTTCTGGAATTTACAAAAAAGCAGCCCAAAGGATGTGTTTAGAGTGTTTCGATTTTATTAAAGAAGGAGATAAAATCTTAGATTTTGGCTGCGGTTCGGCAATAGTTGGCCAAACTTTTAAAGATTATTTTAAGGCTGACGTTTTTGGGGTTGATATCGAAGACAAAAGGATTTTTCCAATTCCATTTAAGAGAATAGGGGATATGGAAGCAGAGCAGCTCCCTTTTGATGACTTGAGTTTTGATGTAGTTTTGATAAGCTATGTTTTACATCACACTAAAAATCCTAAAGCAGTTTTAAAAGAAGCTCAAAGAGTGGCTAAAAGGATTATAATTTATGAAGATTTGCCGCAAGGACTGCTTTCTCAGTTCAGATGTTGGTTCCATGAGTTTAGTTATAGGGCGTTTTTTCAGAAAACTAATTATCGATTCAGTTTTAAAAGTGAAAAAGGATGGAAAGAGTTGTTCAGTGAATTGGAATTGAAGGTTATTGCTCAAAAAAGAGTAGTCAGCACCTTTAAAATATTTGATCCGAGTTATAAGATGATTTTTGTTTTAGAAAGAGTTTAGTTTGGGCGCGTGGCTCAGTGGTAGAGCGCGTCTCTGATAAAGACGAGGTCAAAGGTCCGATCCCTTTCGCGCCCACATAAAGTAATCGGGCTCTTAGCTCAATTGGCAGAGCATTGGTTTTGCATACCAAAGGTTAGGGGTTCGACTCCCCTAGAGTCCACCACCCGACTCTTTCTTTTAATGCTTCTTTCTGCTATAATCAGACAATATTAATTAAAGGTCGAACTCGACTAATTAATTAAAATTAAAGAGATAAAATAAATTATGATGGTTTATTCTTGGGCAGAAACTACTATTATTGCCCTTCAAAATCTTTGGCAAGCATTCTTAAATTTTATTCCTCAATTAATAGGAGCCATTACAGTATTTTTGGTAGGTTGGATTTTTGCGATCGGCGTTGGAAGATTGGTAGCTGAAATCCTAAGCCGTTTGAGCCTTGATAGGCTTTTCAAGCAAACTGGCTGGACTGAAGCTTTAGAAAAAGCTGATTTAAAAGTTAACGCTTCAGCCTTTATTGGCGGCATTGTCAAATGGATTTTAGTTGTTGTTTTCTTGTTAGCTTCTGTGGAAATTTTAGGGTTAGTTCAGTTTGCTACCTTTGTTAAAAGCGTTTTAGCTTATCTTCCTAATGTAATTGTCGCTGCTTTGATTTTTGCAGTAACAGTTATTGTGGTTGATATTGTTGAGAAAGTTGTCAGAACCGCTGTTGAAGGAATTAAAATCGGTTACGGACAAGTTGTCAGCATGATTGTTAAATGGTCAATTTGGCTTTTTTCCATGCTGGCTATTTTATACCAGTTAGGTATTGCTCGTCCGTTTATGGAAACATTATTCCAAGGATTAGTTTATACCTTGGTTCTTGCTTTCGGACTTTCTTTCGGATTGGGTGGAAAAGACGTTGCTGCTGAGATATTGCGCGACTTAAAAGACAAGCTTAAATAGGAAAAGAAACATCTAAGCCGCTAGTCTTGACAAGCTTTTTGGATCTGATAAAATTGTTTTACATGATGAGGAACAAAAAGTTTAATCAAAAAGCAAGCGGCTAGGATAGATCAGCTTTTTTTATGATAGCTATGAAGCCGCTTCTTCAAGCGGCTTTTTGTTTGACAGAAATTGATAGTACTTAAAAAACAGAATACAGAAGATACAAAACGTTAATGTTTTTTGTATGTTTTATGTTTTTTACGTGGTCAATTCGTTAAACAATTAATAAGTGGTTATTAATTGCTAGCTAAATGTTAATTTTACGGGCGGATGGTGGATGCCTTGGGAGATTAAGGCGATGAAGGACGTGGCGTGACTGCGATAAGCTTCGGGGAGGCGTCTAGCAACCTTTGATCCGAAGACTTCCTAATGGGGAAACCCAATGGACAATAAAGTCTATTACTCTGTGACTAGTTCATAGAGAGCAAACCCGCTGAAGCGAAACATCCCAGTAAGCGGAGGAAAAGAGAACGAAGTTTATTCCCTGAGTAGTGGCGAGCGAAAAGGGAAGAGCCCAAACCTGTTATTTATAACAGGGGTTGTAAGGGAATATCGTCGGGGGCATTTGTTCTTAAGTCAAATGTTTCTGAGGGAGAATATAAAGGTTGGTTAAAAGAAATACCCTGGAAAGGGATACCATAGAGGGTAATAGTCCCGTATTTAAAAACTACTTTATGCTCCTTGATATTTTTCTTAAGTACCATCAGGTCAAGATAACTTGGTGGGAAGCAAGCCGGACTACCGGCTAAGGCTAAATACTTAATCTCACCGATAGTGCACCAGTACCGTGAGGGAAAGGTGAAAAGTAGGGAGATAATCCCGGTGAAATAGAACCTGAAACCATTTGCCCACAAGGAGTCGGAGCTATGTTTACATAGTGACGGCATGCCTATTGAGGAATGATCCAACGAGTTTAGGTTTACTCCAAGTCTAAGTTCCTATGGAACGGAGGCAAAGCGAAAGCGAGCGTTAATAGCGCATGAGGAGTGGGCCTAAGACCCGAAGCCAGGCGAGCTTACCATGGCCAGAGTGAATCTTGCTGAAAAGCGAGAGGAGGCTCGAACTCGTAAGTTGTGCAATGCTTTGAGATGAGCTGTGGTAAGAAGTGAAAAGCTAATCGAGCCTGGGAATAGCTGGTTCTCCCCGAAATAGTTTTAGGACTAGCGTCGGCTAAAAGGCGATCGAAGGTAGAGCACTGAATGGAACTGCTTGGGCTATGCCCAGCTTTTCCAATCAAACTCCGAATGTCGTTCGTTGTTTGCCGGCAGTAAGACTACGGGGGCTAAGCTCCGTGGTCTAGAGGGAAACAGCCCGGATCTTAATCTAAGGTCCCTAAACTAAACTAAGTGTATCTTAAGGAAGTAGAATTCCAATGATAGTTAGGAGGTGAGTCCAGAAGCAGCTACCCTTTAAAAAGTGCGTAACAGCTTACTAACTAAGGAGTTCTGCGCCGAAGATTTATCGGGACTAAGTTTAGTACCGAAGATAAGGATACTGTTAGTTTACTAACAGTGTGGTAGGGGAGCGTCTCTATCGCAGTGAAGTCAAGTAGTGATGCTTGATGGAGCGGTAGGGAGAGATAATGTTGGAATGAGTAACCACAATGCAGGTGAAATTCCTGCACACCGAAAGCCTGAGGTTTCCTTGGCAATGACAATCAGCTAAGGGTTAGGCGGTCCTTAGGGAAAGCCGAAAGGCGTACCTGATGGACAGCCGGTTAATATTCCGGCCCATCTATTAAACAACCTCAAGAGGACGAAGAATAGTACTTTGATCGGATTATTGGATTTCCGTTAATTACATAAGGGAGTCCGCAAGGATTTTCAAATGTTGTTAAAATTCTTTCCCTCGGGAAGGAAAATTCAAAGGAGCATTCTTCCCAGAAAAGTCTTGAGTTACTTTTAATAGGTTCCGTACCGCAAACCGACACAGGTAGGCGAGTGTAAGTGCACTCAGGTGAACGAGCGAAATCTCCTGAAGGAACTAAGCAAAAAAGCGGGCGTAAGTTAGCGATATGCCCTGCCGCAGCAATGCGGCCGCAGCTAAAGATCCCAAGCGACTGTTTATCAAAAACACAGGTCCCTGCTTAACTCGTAAGAGGATGTATAGGGGCTGAGGCCTGACCAGTGCTGGAACGTTAATCCTGCCAGTCCTATCTTTACGGTAGGGCCGAGCGGGTGAAGCGCCAGTGAACGTCCGCGGTAACTATAACCGTGTTAAAGTAGCGTAACCCCTTGCCGTGTAAGTTACGGCCCGCATGAAAGGTGTAACGACTTGGGAACTGTCTCCAGGAGTAGCTCGGTGAAAATGCAACACCAGTCAAGATGCTGGTCACTTGCAGCTAGACGGAAAGACCCCGGGAGCTTTACTGTATTCAGATATTGAATTCTGGTTTTGGATGCGTAGCGTAGAGGGCAGACTTTGAAGTCGCGCTTTCGGGCACGATGGAGTCGCCAATGAAACACCCTTCTTTTAAAACCATAGTTCTAACTTTAATTTATTTAAAAGACAGTTTCTGATGGTCAGTTTAAGTGGGGCACTTGCCTCCTAAAAAGTAATGGAGGCGTTTAAAGGTCGGCTAGGCACGGATGGAAATCGTGCTGTTAGGGCAAAGCTATAAGCCGGCTTTACTGCAAGACGGGTGTGTCGCGCAGTTGGGAAACCAGAACTTAGTGAACCGACCATGGTTCGTAGAACCGTGGAAGATTACCAGACAAAAGTTACCCCGGGGATAACAGGCTAGTCGGACCCGCGAGTCCATATCAACGGTCCGGTTCGGCACCTCGATGTCGGCTCATCTTATCCTGGAGGTGGAGCAGCTTCCAAGGGTTTGGCTGTTCGCCAATTAAAAAGATACGCGAGCTGGGTTCAAACCGTCGTGAGACAGGTTGGTCCCTATCTACTGCAAGCGTTTTGAATCTTGAGGGGAGTGATCACTAGTACGAGAGGACCGTGATCAACCGGACCTCTGGTGTACCAGCTGTTTTGCCAAAAGCATCGCTGGGTAGCTAAGTCGGGAATTGATAAGTGCTGAAAGCATCTAAGCACGAAGCGAACCCCAAGATTAGGATTCTCAGACAGGTTGAAGACTACAACCTTGATAGGACACAGGTGTAAGCCCAGTAATGGGTTAAGCCGAGTGTTACTAATCAGTCGTATTTTATTTAGCTAGCAATTAATGACCATTAAAAGGCGTTTTGGTGGCGGTTATTCTGGAGTTGTCCCACCTGTTCCCATTTCGAACACAGAAGTGAAATACTCAGAGGCCGATGATAGTACTTTGTGCGAAAGTAGGTAGCCGCCACCAAAGCGCCTTTTTGTTTTGGAAAAAAAGCTTTTCTTTTCGAAAAATTGAGATAAAATATCTTAATAAATACTTTGTTTTTATTAAAAAATGAAACTTACTCCTAAAATTAAAACCACTATAGCTGTTTTTTTATTTTTTCTGGCTTTAGTTGCTTTGAATTTTTCTTCCTTCCCAAAAGAAGTCAAAACTTTTTTCTACTCTGTTTCTCAGCCAGTCCAATGCTTTTTCAACAAGGCTGGCGACTCGGCTTTTCGTTTTTGGGAAACAATTTTTAAAATTCAATCATTAGAAAAAGACAATAAATTATTTCAATTAAAGATTTTAGAACTTTTGTCTGACAGTTCGAAACTGAAAGATTTAGAAAAAGAAAACCAAGACTTAAGAGACGCCCTAGGCTTGAAGATGGAAAAAGAATTTAAGTTGACGCTGGTCAAAATTATTGGCAAAGACATTGGTCAAGATTCAATTATTATTAATAGCGGATTAGAAGATGGTTTATCTAATGGATTAGTAGTGATAACCGGCCAAAAGGTTTTGGTTGGCAAGATATCAGAAGCTTATGATCATTTTTCCAGAGTAACTCTTTTATCTTCTAAAGATAATTCTTTAGACGCTCAAATCCAAGGAAAAGAAATTGACGGACTGGTAAGGGGCAATGGCAATTTGAATCTTTTATTAGATTTAGTTCCCAAAGAAAAAGAGATAAAAGAAAAGGATGTTGTTATCACTCATTATTTAAGCAGAAAATATCCTCAAGGCCTATTAATAGGCCAGATTAAAACAATTAGCAAACAAGATCCTGAGCCGTTTCAGACAGCTGAGATAGAGTCATTTTTTGACATTGGCTCAGCTGAGACACTATTTGTTATTAATAATTTCTAAATGAAAAAATATCTTTTTTTTATCCTGTATTTTTATCTTTTAGCTTTATTAGAAACTAGTTTTTTTATCCATTTTACAATTTTTTCTTTTTTGCCCAGTTTGATTTTAATATCTCAAATTTTAATAACTCTTTTGGAAGATCCCAATAAAAATTCCGCTATTTTTTCTGCTTTTTGGGCTGGTTTCTTCTGGGATGTTTTTTCTGATCGAAAATTGGGCACTGGTATTTTGCTAATGATTTCTTTAACCGCTTTTTTGAAGCTAATTTTAAGAAAATATGTCCGCCTTCCATCTCTTCAGAGATTTTAAAAGAAAAAAAATGCAGGCCTTGCCATCTCTTGAGCCCCAGGAGATTCTTTTAGATAAATTGGCTCAAAAAAAAGCCGTTGAATTAGGAATTTCGGAAAGAAAATTTGAAGTACCGCTTTCGCCAGGCGTTTTGCAATTAACTTATCTTTTGTTTCTAATATCAATTTTCATTCTTTTTTACAGGACTTTTCAGCTTCAGGTTATACAGGGCCAGGAGTTTTCCGATTTAGCCGAAAGGAACAAATACATAATTTATCAAATCAAAGCCACCCGAGGAGTTATTTATGACCAGAAAATGGAGCAATTAGTTTCTAACCAGCCAATTTTTGATTTGTTTTGTTATAAAAGCAATTTGCCGGAAGATGAATCAAAAAAAGCTGATGTTTTAAAAAAGGTAGCTGATATCTTGCAAATAGATTATCAAAACCTAAAAGAAAAAATTGATAATAGTCAAGACAACCAATTGTCAATTGCCGATAATTTTTCGCACCAGCAGCTTTTAATTCTTGAAACAGAGATTAGTGACTTGGCTGGTTTTAAAATTGAGAAAAACCATATTAGACAATATAAGGACGGAGATGTTTTTGCTCATTTATTGGGCTATTTGGGCAAGGTCAAGAGTTCAGAATTAAAAGAGGATCCCAGAGTATATTCTATTAATGACTATGTTGGGCGAGACGGTTTGGAATATTATTACGAAAAGTTTTTGCGCAAGAATCCCGGTGAATTGCGAATTGAAAGAGACGCTTTGGGCAATATAATCTCTGAAGAAACAATTCAACTTCCTCAATCAGGCCAAAGCTTGGTTTTGTGGACAGACGCAGGTTTGCAGAGAAAAATTGCCAGCAGCCTGCAAGATAAAATGCAAGAAGTTGGATCTAAAGAGGCAGTTGGATTGGCCTTAGATCCTAATACTGGCGGAGTATTGGCCTTGGTGTCTTTGCCGTCTTTTGACAATAATATATTTTCCAGCGGAAGCGAAAAAGAAGTCAATCAATTATTAACTGACAAGGATGAGCCTCTTTTTAATCAAGCCATGGCTGGGATTGGTTATCCGACTGGTTCGGTTATTAAACCTTTGATTGCTTCGGCCGGCTTGGAAGAAGGAATAATCAGTCCCAACAAAACCATTAATTGCCAGGGTGAAATTTCAATTGACAATATTTATTATGATCCCGATAATCCCGATTCTGGTCCGGAAAGATGGGTGTATAACGATTTGCATGTTCATGGAATTGTTGATTTGAAAAAAGCTATTGCTGAGTCATGCAATGTCTATTTCTATCGGTTGGGAGGTGGCTATGAAGGCCAAAAAGGACTGGGTCCAATTGTAATTGAAGAATATTTAAAAAGATTCGGTTGGGGAGGGCCAACTAATATTGATTTGCCTGGAGAAGGAACGGGCACTCTTCCAAAAATAGATAAAAATTGGACGCTGGGCAATACTTATCATTTATCTATTGGCCAGGGGCCGTTTGCAGTTACTCCTTTGCAAGTTGCTAATGCCTTTGTATCCATAGCTAACAACGGCACTCTTTACCAGCCCCAAGTAGTTCATGAAATTATTGATACGGGTTTAGATGGTTCAGTTAAAGTGTCAGAAGAATTCAATCCTAAAATAATCAGCCAAGGGTTTATTCAATCTGACAATTTAGCTATTATCAGAGAAGCTATGCGCCAGACTGTTACTAATGGTTCAGCAACAGGCTGGTTGGATAATTTGCCGGTTGAAGTTGCCGCTAAAACAGGAACCTCTCAAACTGCCAAAGAAAATTATTATCACAATTGGGTTGTAAGCTTTGCTCCTTATGAAAATCCTAAGATTGTTTTGCTGATTCTTATCTTAGATGTAAAAGATATCAGGGTAGCTGTTTTGCCGGTTGCCAGAGATATTTTAGAGTGGTATTTTAACCAATAATAACTTATGGAAAAAAAGAATTACTTAACCCAAGAAGGGTTGGAAAAATTAAAAAAAGAATTGAATTATTTAGAAAACATTAAAAGAAAAGAAATTGCTCAAAGCTTAAAAAAAGCAATCGGTTTTGGCGATTTGTCAGAAAATGCGGCTTATGGAGAAGCTAAAGACGCTCAGGCTTTTTTGCAAGGCAGAATTTTAGAATTAAAAAATATTATTAGTTCGGCTGAAATTGTTATTAATCAAAAAAAAGACAAAGTAGAACTGGGATCTAAGATTACTTTGCTATGTGAAAAAGAAGAAATCATTTTTCAAATTATGGGAGATACGGAAAGCGACCCTTTAAACGGAAAGATTTCTCTTTCAGCGCCATTGGGAAAAGCCCTTTTGGGCAAAAAAGAAAGCGATATTGTAAGCGTAGAAAGTCCCAGAGGCATTATTAAATACAAGATTCTAAAAATTGAATAAATTTAAATTTGAAGTTAAAATTAAAGAATAATGAAATAAAATGGCTCAAATTGATAATATTAAACAAAATAGGTTAGAGAAGCTCGAGACCATTAAAAAATTGGGTCTTAATCCTTTTCCAGCCAAAAGCAGAAAAAATTATTATATCAGCCGGGTTTTGGATAATTTTAGCAAACTTTCTAAATCTAAAAAGAAAGTTGTTTTGGGTGGTAGGATTATGTCTATAAGAAGCCATGGTGGAGCCACCTTTTTAGATGTTCGAGACGGGACTGGTAAAATTCAAGCTTTTTTAAACAAAGACAAGGTTAAAAATTATAATTTCTTTTTAGAGAATTTTGATATTGGCGATATTATTGAATTGGAGGGTATTTTATTTAAGACCAAAAGAGGAGAAAAAACCGTTGAAGTTTCTAAATTTAATATTTTAACCAAAAGTTTATTACCCTTGCCGGAAAAATGGCACGGACTTCAAGATTATGAAGACAGGTATAGAAAAAGATATCTGGATTTGCTGTTCAATGAAGATTTAAGAGAAATTTTTGTTAAAAAAACCAAGTTTTGGCAAGTTACCCGAGAGTTTATGAATAAAAACGGGTTTTTTGAAGTGGAAACTCCTACTTTGGAAGTGACTACCGGAGGAGCTGAAGCTAATCCGTTTAAAACCCATCATGATGATTTTGATATCAATGTTTATTTAAGAATTTCTATTGGCGAGCTTTGGCAAAAAAGATTAATGGCCGCTGGTTTTGAAAAAACCTTTGAAATAGGCAGGGTTTATCGAAATGAGGGATCCAGTCCCGATCATTTGCAGGAGTTTACCAATATGGAATTTTATTGGGCTTACGCCAATTATGAAGATGGAATGGAGTTGACTAAAAAATTATTTAGAGAAATCGCTCGTCAAGTTTTTGGCACCACTAAATTCAAGTCCAAGGGCTTTGAATTTGATTTGGCCAAAGAGTGGAAAAAGATTGGCTATCGAGAAGAAATATTGTCTCAAACCAAGATAGATGTTTTAAAGTCTTCGGCCAAGGAAATAAAAGCCAAGCTTAAAGAATTAAATATTAAATACGAAGGCGAAACCATTCCCAGACTAGTTGATTCTCTTTGGAAATATTGTCGCAAAAATATTGTTGGACCAGCTTTTTTAATAAATCATCCTAAGTTTGTTTCACCCCTAGCTAAAGAAAAAACCGATAGTCCTGGATTAACCGAAAGATTTCAAATTATTATTGCTGGTACTGAATTAGGAAACGGTTATTCGGAATTAAATGATCCGATTGATCAAAGAGAAAGATTCAAAGAACAGCAAAAGCTTTTAGAAGCAGGGGATAAAGAAGCCATGATGCCTGATTGGGATTTTGTAGAAATGTTAGAGCACGGCATGCCGCCTACTTGCGGATTTGGTTTTGGCGAAAGATTGTTTTCAGTTTTAATTGATAAGCCGCTAAGAGAAACAACATTATTTCCTCTGATTAAGCCCAAATAATATTCGTAGTCGAGCTGAGGACGTCCGACGTCCCCAGCCCTAGGGACATTGGACGTCCTTAACTAGTTGCCCGATAGTTTATCTCGGATTTTTGTTTTTCTGTCGATAAATATTGTTTAGATATGGATATTTTGAAGATAAAGCACTTGACATAATTGTAGATATATTGTATAATGTAATTGTAGAATAAATTAAGAAATAGTTCTTTGAATAAAATATATATGGGAGAGAAATAGATTCTGTATTACCCGAATTGTTCAACAAATTTTGGTGGACAGTTCGGGTAGTACAAGATGAAGTTTGAAACACAAACGTCAACATACGAGTTGACGCAAAAAGGAACAAAGTTCGTCCTGAGGAAAATAACGATCAGGGCAGGAAAAACCTCGATCGTCCAGCCAGGACAAGAATACATTGGTGACTCTATAACAATGCGACCTCATGGATTGAATCTCTACGATGGAGAAGAAATAGTCCTAAAGACATCTGCTCTTATATTGTCATCCTAGTCTCTTTCCCATATTTTTTCTAATCCACAAAGGCTTGTGAATTTGAAAAAGTTAAAAAGTTCCCAATAGGGGACTTTTTGATTGCTATTGACAAGATTTTTGGGATTAATATAATAAAAGACAGTACTTTTTTAAAATATCCTGTTAAGGGCGCTATTAGGGAGGGTTTCCCCCTCCCGAGCCAACAGGGAAAACGTGTCTAGACACGATTAACCTGATTCGGGTTCGCCCGTTATAGCGAGAGCAGGGTTTGTTAGAACCCCCTGAGGCAATTGTGGCAACACAGCTGTAAAACAAGGTGGCACCGCGAGAAAAGACTCGCCCTTGAAAATTATTAATTAATTTTTAGAGGCGAGTTTTTTTCTTTTATCTATCGAAACTATTTCCAAAATGATAGAATAAATTAGAAATACAAAACCTTTAAACAAAAATATGGACATTAAATTTGTTCGTCAAAATCCCTATAAGGTTAAAGAGGGTTGTCAGAAAAAGCAAATCAAAGTCGATGTTGATAAGCTTTTAATGTTAGATGAAAAGAAAAGAGGAATAATCAAGGAATTGGAATTATTAAGAGCTGAACAGAATAGAATCAGCAATCAAGTTCGTCAAGAAAAAGACGAAAATAAGAAAAACAGTTTGATTGTTACTAGCCGAGAATTAGGGCCAAAAATAAAAAAGCTTGAGGAAAATCTTAAAGCAATTGACCCAGAAATTGATAAGCTGATGCGTCAAATTCCCAATCCTCCTTTTGAAGAAGTGCCGGTTGGAAAAGATGATAGTGAAAATCAGGTTTTAAGAAAAGTCAAAGAACACACTAAATTCGATTTTGAACCTAAAGATCATATGGTCTTAGGCACAGATTTAGATTTAATTGATACTGATCGGGCAGCCAAAACATCAGGCAGTCGATTCGGCTTTCTTAAAAATGAAGCAGCTCGAATGGAATTCGCTCTAGTGAATTTTGCATTAGACATATTATCAAAAGAAGGATTTTCTCTAGTTATTACTCCAGTTATGCTTAAGCCGGAAATGATGGCCGGAATGGGTTATACAGAAAGGGGAGTAGATGAAATTTATTTTCTTGAAAAAGACAATCTTTATCTGGTTGGAACTTCTGAACAAATGATTGGTCCAATGCACGCTGATGAGGTTTTTGAATTAAAAGAACTGCCCAAAAGATATGTTGGTTTTTCCAGCTGTTTTAGAAGAGAGGCGGGTTCGTATGGAAAAGACACCAAAGGGATTTTAAGAGTTCATCAGTTTGATAAATTAGAGATGTTCAGCTTTACTCATCCTGATAAATCCAAAGAAGAGCATGAGTTATTGCTCTCAATGGAAGAAAAATTGATGCAGAAATTAGAAATTCCCTATCAGGTCATTAATATCTGCACTGGCGATTTGGGAGATCCAGCTGCTAAAAAATATGACATTGAAGCTTGGATTCCTTCTCAAAATCGCTATCGAGAAACTCATTCAACTTCTAACTGTACTGACTTTCAGACCAGAAGACTCAATATTCGTTTTAGGCAAAAAGACGGCAGTTTAGAATTTGCCCACGCTTTAAACGGAACTGCCTTAGCTATGGGAAGAATCATTATTGCTATTTTAGAAAATTACCAGCAAAAAGATGGCTCAATCGTAATTCCTAAAGTTTTACAAAAGTATATGGGAATCAAGAAGATTGTTAAAAAGAAATAATTCTATTAAGTGATACGAAAGAGGCGTTTATTCACCTCTTTTGTTTTTGCTAATTTTATTAGATATTTTACGATTTTATTGTTAAAATGAGATAAAATGAAAGGAGAAATTATCGACATTAACGGTCTAAAGATCTATTTGGAGGTTATGGGCAATGGCGAGCCTTTTTTAATTTTGCATGGTTGGGGAGGTTCTCATTATTCTTGGACAAAAGTTCAAGCAATTCTGGCTAATAAAGGCTATCGGGTCATTGTGCCTGATTTGCCTGGCTTTGGAGACAGCCAAGCGCCTCAAGAGCCTCAGACAGTGGGGGATTACAGCGATTTTGTTTTAAAGTTAGTGGAAAAAATGAACCTTTCCTCTTTTTTTCTTTTAGGGCATTCTTTTGGCGGCCGAGTGGCAATAAAATTTACTAGGCAAAACCCTCAAAGAGTAAAGAAGTTAATTCTTTGCGATGCTTCAGGCATTAAAATGGAATTAGATTCAAAAACTAAAGCAATTTTTGCTCTAAGCAGGTTGGGCAATGCCATATTTTCTAAAAGAATATTTTCTGAATTTCGAAAAATCGCTAAAAGCATTTTTCACTTTTTCCTTCGCCACAAAGATTATGTCCGAGCCCAAGGTGTTATGAAAGAAACTTTGGAATTGGTTATTGCTGAAGATCTTTTACCTCAGTTGTCTGACATTAAAAATCAAACCTTAATAATTTGGGGGCAAAAAGACAATATGGTGCCATTAAAAGCCGCTTATATTTTTAAAGAAAAAATTGCTAATTCCGAATTAAAGATTTTTCCTAAAATAAAACACAATCCTCATCGGGAAATTCCCGATAAATTGTCAGAAGTTATTGATCAATTTTTAAAACAACAATGATTTATTTAATTTTCATTTTTTTAATTTTTTTTAAGCTTTTATTTTTTTGGCTTTGGCTTTGGCAACTAAAAGAATATCATCTTGGTCGTTTTGTCTCTCATTTTAAAGAAGGCCAAGCAACTAAAAAAATCCTTTCCAGTTTTTGGCGGTTAAAATACCCGAAATTTACCAAAAAAATAATCGTTATCTCTTTGGTCAGCATCTTTTTAGCGATTTTAATGCTTTATCGGGGATTTTATTTTTCCATCTTTTTTTTAATTATTTTTATTCCTTTGATTTTTCAAATACCGACCGCGATTTGGAAAAAGAGATTTTTAGAAAAAGCCAGAAGAAAAAGAGAGCAATTCCCGAATTTGTTGGTTATTGGCATTACCGGAAGTTATGGCAAAACATCAGTTAAAGAATTTTTGTATACAATTTTATCATCAAAATTTAATGTTTTAAAAACAAAAGAACACAAAAATTCAGAAGTTGGCATTGCTCAAACAATTCTTAACGAATTAACTAAAGAACATCAGATTTTTATTGTAGAAATGGGCGCTTATAATATGGGAGGCATAAAATTGCTTTGCGATATTGTTAAGCCCAAAATCGGTGTTTTAACCGGCATTAACGAACAACACATGGCTACTTTCGGTTCTTTAGAAAACATTATTAAGACAAAATTTGAGTTAATAGAAAGTTTGCCCAAAGACGGAGTTGCTTTTTTTAATGGCAAGAACCAATATTGCCTGGAGCTTTATCAAAAAACCAAGATCAAGAAAAAACTTTATGGACAAGAAGCCAAAACAGCTGGCTTGGAGAATATTGAAGGAGCTAAAGCAGTTGCTCAAGAATTGGGCCTGACTGAAAAAGAGATTTGGAAAGCTTGCCGAGAAATCAAAGAACAGCTGCCGTCAATAAAGCTTAAGAGGGGAAAAAACAATGTTGATATTCTTGATGCCACTTATTCGGCCAATCCCAATGGCGTTATTGCCCACTTGGATTATTTAAAAACCTTGATAGGCAAAAAGATTATTATTATGCCTTGTTTGATTGAATTAGGATCTGCCAGCCGAGAAGTCCATCAAAGAATAGGCCGCAAAATAGCCCAGACCTGCGATTGGGCAATCATAACCACCAAAGACAGATTTAAAGAAATAAAAGAAGGAGCTCAAGAAGGGGGAATGAAAGCTGAAAACATATTATTTTTAGAAAAACCAGAAATGATTTCGGAAAAGATTAAGCTTTTCTGCAACCCAGGAGATGTTATTTTATTAGAAGGTCGAGTACCAAACAATTTAATGCAATTGTTGATTGAATAGAAATATGAAGATTTTTCAAGCAGCTAACCCAATATTTACATCATTATCACCCAACGCTCAAAGAGATGATATTTTCTTGTCTTTAAAAACAATTTTTCAGCCTTGGAAATGGAAAAAAGGAAATGCTGTTTTAGAATTAGAACAATGGTTTAAAAACTATCTAAAATTAGACAATGTTTTTAGTTTTAATAGCGGCCGTTCAGCTCTTTTGGCAATTTTAAACAGTTTGGATTTGAAAGAAAAAGATGAAATATTGTTGCAAGGATTTACTTGCAATGCAGCAGTTAATCCAATTTTAAAATTAAAAGCCAAGCCAGTCTTTGTTGATATTAATGATGCTTTAAATATTAATCCTGATGATTTAGTAAAAAAGATTACCTTGCGCTCTAAGGCAATTATTGTTCAGCATACTTTTGGCTGGCCAGCTCAAATGGATGAGATTTTGAGAATAGCCAAGGATAATAATCTTTTTTTAATTGAAGATTGTGCTCATTCTTTGGGAACTAAATACCGAGAAAGACTTTGTGGAACATTTGGCGACGCAGCCTTTTTCAGTTTTGGAAGAGATAAGATAATTTCTTCTGTTTTTGGAGGATTAGCAGTTGTCAAAGATCAACAATTAGCTCAAAAGCTTAAAACATTTCAGGAAAAAACAGAATATCCTTCTTATTTGTGGATTTTTCAGCAATTATTGCATCCGCTTTTAACCAATTATATCGTAACGCCTGCTTATTGGTTAAGCGCTGTTTTGGGAAGGTTGATGTTGGGCATTTTACACGTATTTTTAATTTTATCTAAAGCAGTTTATAAAAAAGAAAAAAGAGGGGAGCTTGCCGAACAATTTCCTAAACACTTTCCCAATGCTTTAGCTATTTTGGCCTTAAACCAATTAAAGAAATTAGAAAAATTCAATCAACACAGGCGAGACATAGCCGATTTTTATCAAAAAGAATTGGGAAATAATTTTCTTTTACCTTTTAATAAAGAAAAAATTGATATCTATCCAATCTTTATGCGTTATCCA
>Ga0214473_10003106_pt1 | contig 20263 bp, 15 predicted proteins | sample RVTome_7_FD_203509 | JGI IMG/M metagenome (GOLD analysis project Ga0214473, IMG submission 203509) | Soil microbial communities from uranium-contaminated site in the Upper Colorado River Basin, Wyoming, United States - RVT98D197 | ecosystem: Environmental > Terrestrial > Soil > Contaminated >... | reverse complement strand
AGATATAATCGTTTATGCCTTTTGAGGAGTCTTGGGACGGCCGGATATGTTCAATCGTGCATATGGACTTGCGCTTCCGCCCGAAAGGCCCCATTTGTAAGCAAGAACCTGCCTGGGATGCACGATCGCTCAGGAATCCTCCAACGGGTGCACCGCCATGGAGCCCAATCACGAAGCGGCTTCGGCAAACGGAAGTCGCACGGCGCTACTGGCCGAGGCAGTCCGCGGGCGGCGCAGGGAACTCGGTCTCCGGCAAACGGAAGTGGCGGATCTAGCCGGTTGCTCCGCACGGTTCGTCCACACGCTCGAGCACGGCAAGGCAAGCCTGCGGCTGGACAAGATCCTCGACGTCCTCGAAGTGCTCGGTATGGACCTGGCCGTGGTCGCGGGCCGTGGACGGATCGTCGCTGCCGCCGATGAGGCAGGGGCGCCGTGAGGCCCCTGGACGACCTGCGTGAGGTCGAGCACGCGAGCGTATTCAAGCAGGGCCTGCTGGCCGGCAGCCTGCGGCGCCGCCCCGACGCCGTGGTGTTCGCCTACGAGGATGAATACGTCGCCTCGGGGGGAATGCCCGTCGCCACGACGCTCCCGCTCTCGCGCGACCCCGTCGTGACCCACGCCCCGGGTGCCCTGCCTCCGTTCTTCTCCGGCCTTCTTCCCGAGGGCCGTCGCCTCACGGCGCTGAGGCTGGCCGTGAAGACTTCCGCCGACGACGAGCTGACGCTGCTCCTGGCCGTGGGGGCGGACGCTGTCGGGGACGTCCAGGTGGTTCCCGAGGGGGAAGAGCCCGCCGAGGTCGAGCCCTTCGTTACCGCCTCGGAGTGGCGTGAGGTCCGCTTCTCCGATCTCTACTCGGCGTCCGTCGGAGGCACGCGGCGCATCGACCGGACCGCGATCGCCGGTGTCCAGGACAAGGTCTCCGCGGCGATGATCAACGTTCCGGTGGCGCGGGGGCATGACCGGTACCTGCTCAAGCTGGACCCCCCGGAGTTCCCTCACCTCGTGGCCAACGAGGGGTTCTTCCTCGAGGCCGCTCGGAGGTCGAGGCTGGAGTGCGCCGAGGCCGAGGTGGTCTTCGACGCCACCGGAGCGCCCGGCCTGCTGGTACGGCGCTTCGACCGCATCCCGGATGCGTCCGGCGCTGTCGCGAGGCTGGCCCAGGAGGACGCCTGCCAGGTGCTCGCGCGTTACCCGGCCGACAAGTACCGCCTCACGACGGAGGCCGTGATCCAGGCGCTCTCGCAGCTCTGTCGGGCCAGGTCCGTGGCCGCCCTCACGCTGCTCCGCCAGGTTGCGTTCGCATACCTCTCCTGCAATGGAGACGCGCACGCCAAGAACTTCTCCGTCCGCCGGCTGCCAGACGGTGAGTGGCGCGTCACGCCGGCGTACGACCTGCCGGCGTCCCACCTCTACGGCGACACGACCATGGCCCTGAGCCTGAACGGCCGCCGCGGCGAGGACATCGGCCGGGAGGACTTCATTGCCCTCGGCGCCGCCGCCGGCCTCCGTGCCCGTGCCGTGGAACGGGCCCTGGATGAGCTCTGCGAGCGCGTCGACCTCTGGATCGACGAGCTGCCGGCCCTCCCTTTCGACCAGCGGCGGCTGCACAAGCTGCAGCGCGCGATCGACTACCGGCGCGGGCGGCTGCGGCGGCGATAGCAGGAATGGAATGCCTCTCACCGTCGCGGCACCGAGCGACTCGCCGAAGGGCTGACGCGCTACTTCGCCTGGCCCGGAACGCGCACGTCCTGCTGCGCCGCGCGCAGCGTCCCGTCCAGCCGCTTCTGTCGTGTGCCCTCGGTCTTGGCGCTCTTCAGCCACCCGAGGAATGCCATCTTCGCGGACTTTGGGAACGCCTCGAAGTTCGCGGCGGCCTCAGGTTCGTTGGCCAGCAGCGCCGCGAGGTCGGTCGGGACCACGAGGGCTTCCACGTCGTCGAGGAACGTCCACGAGCCGTCTCGCTTCGCGCGAGCGATCGCGGCTCGACCTGTTGGTGGATCACGCTGCTTGTTGGTGTCCAAACTGTGGCGCGGGGGCCCGTTTGGGAATTTCTGGTTGGGACGGATTGTGTCCTGTTCTGCTATGTAGAGTGGATGTGGGCCAGGTGCCACGCGGTCTGGTAGCACCAGAGGTCGCGGATCCGCTGGAGCTGTAGGGCGGAGACAGACCCGGAGACAGACCTATTTGCTGGGTAGATCAGGTGGCCGGTGGCCTCGCTGATGGCGATGGCATAAGCACGGGCAACGAGGGATAGGAAATCCAACCCACCTTTTCGTCGCCGAGCCAAGGTAGGCCAGGTTCGTGGCCCGGGGCAATGGTTCTGTGTGCGGACGTCGAAGCATGCCGGAGCGGGGTTGCGGCCATGGCGGGATGGGGCGAATCACGGCCGGGGTCGCGAGGTGAGGTGCGGTTCGGCGTGCGTGGAGAGGTAGGGAGGCGCCGGCGGTGCGGATGGCGCCGAGAAGGGCGCGGCTCCGCCCGTATAGCTCTACCGGAGGTATCCACGGCCAGCGAGGAGAGCTTTCAGGCAGCTCCCCGGAGCGGGTTGTGGAAACCTCCGCAGAGACGCAGCATGGGAATAGAGCACGCACCGCTTCCGCTACGCGGCGAGCTCGTCGAACGCCCGGCTGCGCGCGTGCCAGTCATCGATCATGGCCGGCGAGAAGCGCGCTCCGTCCCAGCCCGTAACGGGATCGATCTGCCCGATCTGCACGAGGCGCTCCGCGTCCCGGAACGGCAGCGCACGCAGCCCGTAGCGACCGTCCCGCCACGTCTCCTGTCGATCATCACGCGGGTGCGAAGGTGAGCGTGCGGTGAATCGGCCGGGGCGTGCCGTGTCGTCTCAAGCGCAGGGGTACGCACGCTCCGGCCCGGCCGGAGCGCGGACGGAACGACGAACGCCGCACAGCCATGGAAGGCTGCGCGGCGTCGTCGCCATCAGGATACGGAAGACGGCTCAGCGGGCGGGGCACCCCACCGGTGCGCTGTCCCCGCTGAAGCCGCCGAAGCCGCGGCCGCCCGTCCCACGGGGCTCCGGGAGCGGCTTCCGGGGGATGCGCTCGTCACGGTTGGCGGTGAGGTAGACGAAGGCCGCCACCACCACTGCGTTGTGCTTCATATCCACCTCCTGCACCCGCTCGTAGACGTCCTGGCTGGAGTGGTGCGTGCGGGAGCCGTACTCCACCGGATCCTGGATGAACTGGAAGCCGGGCAGGCCCACGGCGTCGAAGGACTGGTGGTCCGTGCCGCCGGTGTTGCCCGGGGCCACGTGGCCCACGCTGATGGTGTCGCTGTTCAGCTCCCGCATCCAGCGGGCGAAGATCGGCCCTGCCTCGGCGTTCCCCTGCAGGTAGATGCCGCGGATGGCGCCGGTGCCGTTGTCCACGTTGTAGTAGGCGGAGAACTTCCCGTGCTCCGGCTTCAACTCCATGGTGTTCCGGTCCCCGAAGTGCTCGGCCACGTACTCGCGGGAGCCGATGAGGCCCTGCTCCTCGCCCGTCCACAGCCCGATGCGGACGGTGCGGCGCATGGGCAGGTTCAGCTCCTTCAGGATGCGCATGGCCTCCATCATCACCGCCGAGCCCGCCGCGTTGTCGGTGGCGCCGGTGCCCGCCTGCCACGAGTCGAAGTGGCCGCCCAGCATCACCACCTCGTCCGCCAGGTCGGTGCCGGGGATCTCCGCCACGATGTTGAAGCTGTTCAGCTCGTCCGTGTAGAAGCGGTTGCGGACGTCCAGCTCCATCTGGACGGGGAGGCCCTTATCCAGGATGCGGTAGATGCGGCCGTAGTGCTCGGGCGTCAGGGAGAGCAGCGGGATGGCGCGGGGCGCATTGGCGTCCCGGCTGCCGCCGGAGCTGACGAAGACGTTGCCGCCGTTGGAGTTGCCGCCGCCGGGCCGGAGGATGGCCGCCACGCCCTCGTCCAGCAGGCACTGGTTCAGGTCGATGGGCGTGCCCACGCCCGGCGCATCCTGCTGGCCGCGGCCGCGACCGCCCCCGAAGCCGCTGCCGTTGCGGACGGGATACGGGTTGGCCAGGGCGTCCAACTGCTCCCTGGTGTAGCGCCGGCCGGGGGCGTCCATGAGCGGCTCCACCTCCGACGGCTCCTGCATGACCACGATGCGCCCCTTGAGCTTGCCGCGGAACGGCGCGAAGGCTTCCGCCGTGCGGGTCGTGTTGGGGACGTAGATCACCTCGGCGTTCACGGGGCCCTGGGTGCCGTCGCTCCAGGCGGGCGGATAGGCCACCACGGGGAAGGGTACCGGCGCCGTCACCTGGGCAAAGGTGCGCTCGTTGGTCCAGCCGCGGCCGAACGGGCCCCACCATTCGTAGTGCGGGTTGGCCAGGCCCCAGGCCCTGAACTGCTCCAACGTCCAGTCCCCCGCCTGCTTCGCGATGGGCGAGCCCGTGAGCCGCGGACCGTACACGTCGGTGAGCCAGCTCATGATTTCCATGATCTGGGAGTCCCCGAAGCCCTCGGCCTTGATCCTGTCGAGGGCGGCCACGTCCACGGGCTCCTCGGCCGCAGGGGCGTCGAAGCCGCCGCGGCCCTGCGCCAGGAGGGTGGAGGGGACCAGGGCCAGTGCGAGCACTGCGGCCAGGGCCAGGCGGCGCGTGCGCGCCGCGGAGCCTGCCCCGGCATCGGGGGTGACGGACATGCGGACCTCCGGATGAAGGGTCGGATGGTGCCGGTCGGTACCGTGCGTCGGTCATGGGTGCGCGGCGCGGGTCCGTGCTGGCCGGAATACTACAAGGTATGGCCACGCGCCCGCCCGGCGCGATGCCGGCGTGGACGATACATTGGCCCCGCCAGTCGATCCCCCCGACTCGCAGACAGCTTTGTGGGATGAATTCGAGCAAGGGGCGTTCATGGGCACGTTTTCCTTTCCCAAGGGCTTCACGCCGATAGCGACCAATGACAGGATGGTCGCCGGGCTTCAGCTAGATACGAACGGGGCTCACCTGCTTCGCCTGCTCGTCGTGGCGAAGTAGTCATAATACCGTCAACGGAGAGGCCCGGCATCACATGCTACGCACAATCATCTTTACCGTTGTCTGGATTCCAGCCGCCGTAAGCGGATATCGACTCTGGAGGGCACGACAGGAGGGTAAGCCGATCGGTCGGCCGATGGCCCGGCTGGCAATCGCATTGTCATTTGCTACAATCCTCGTCGCAGTGCTCTCGAAAGGATAAGTGCCGCGTATCTTCAAGGAGCTGCTGCGGATTTCGCGCCTGGCGTGGGACTGGCAGCGTGCATCGCACCGCTGCATTGCTCGTGAGGGGCCTGGCTTTTCAGCACCTGCTGGATTGACAGGGTATTGAATCAGACCGGCACTGGAGAGGCCGGCCTCTGGCGCCGAGGCCCCGCACCGAGTGGCTTTAGCCGGAGCACCTGATCGGTGGACTCCCCTCCAATCTGCCAGGAGCAGACATGATCGCGGCGCCCACGCCGCTTTCCCGTTGCAGAACCTGACCCACACGAACATCGTACGATCCGATGGAGACGAGCGGCCGTGGTCCGGGCAACGCGTGCGGCCGCAGATCGCAACTCCCCTACCGCTCGATCCGCCACATCCTGACGTGCTCCACGTCCAGGTTGTCGGTTACCGCGGCCAGCAGGTAGTCCTCACCGATCTCCAGCACCTGGAGGTCCAGCGGCAGTGAGGCGCGCGCCACGAGCCGGCCCTGCGGGTCGAACACGAGCCAGCGGCCCGGCCCTCCCTCCCCCGGGACGCTGAGCTCCAGGACCCACAGACGGTCCTCCGCGTCGGTATGGAGCTCCAGCAGGGCGGGGAAGTTCTCGGCGGCGGGGGTGCCTTCGAGCATGGTGCGCAGGCGCGGCTGCCGCTCGGGAGCGGTGCCGGCCAGCCGCCCCTCCACCAGCGCTGCCACGTCCGCCTCGGTGACCGGCCGCGGCGTCCAGGGCCAGCGCACGATGCGGCCGAGCGTGCGATCGGGGCGGTAGAGGCGGAGTTCGGCGGTGCGCGCCGTGGCCATCCAGAGGCCCTCCGCGTTCGTGGTGAACACGGTCTCCGGCTCGAAATGGGGTCGGCCTATCATGCCGCCCACGGCGTCGAGCACGCCCATTCGGAAGGTTGGCACCATCAGCGAGTCCCGGCCCCGGCCCTCCAGGTCCATGAACGCCGCCCGGGCGTACATGGTGTCGAAGCCGGCTGCCGGAATGGCGAGCATGGCCTCGTGTGTGACGATCGTGGAGTCGCCGAGCAGGCCGGCAAACTCCGGCGCGTTCAGCGTGGGCCGTTCCTGCCGGAACGTACGTCCCACGCGGGCCGCGGCGTCGAGTACGGTGAAGCGGGTGTCGGTCAGGTCGAAGATGAGCAGGGAATCGCCAGGCAGGTGAAAGACCCGGAAGGGATACCGGTATTCACCCGGCCCCTCTCCCGTGCCGCCCACCGCCTCCAGGAACCGGCCCGAGCCGCTGAAGAAGCGAACCTCCCCGGTGCCGCCGTTCAGGACCACCACCCGGCCATCCTCCAGCCGCGCCGCGTCCGTGACCCGAAAGAGCTGGTAGGCCTCCTCACCCTCCACCACGCCGATGTCCAGCAGTGGCGGTTCGGCAAGGGTCCAGCCGGGCAGCGTCTCGGGTAGGGCGTGATTGGTCAGGATGCGGACGCCGGCGCTGTCGGCCTCGGTCACGTCGGCGCGGTCGCCGCTGCCCCCGGCGCAGGCCGTGACCGCGAGCGCGAAGAAGAGCGGGAACGCTAAGAGGGGTCGTCGCATGATACCGTGCTACTCGAAGACCCGCTCGATGTGGTCCACCACATCGAAGCCCGCGTCCAGGGACAGAACGCGCTTCACGCCGTGGCGGTCCATGAGCGCCACGTGCAGGGCGTCCCGGGCGGACAGGCCGGGGAAGGCAGCCAGATTGTGGCGGGCGGCCACCACGTCTTCCAGCCCCACGTCATGGACGTCATCCACCACGTGCAGCAGGGCGTCGAAGGCCGCGCCGATGGCGTCCGCGCGGCGGATGGCCGTATAGCGGTGCAGGATCTCCTGGAACACCTCGGCGTCGGTGACCAGGCGCTCGCGGCTGGCAATGGCCCGTTCCAGGAGGCGCTGGCTGAGGACCTTGTTGGGGTGGTCCGCGCCCACCAGGTACATGGGGATGTTCGAGTCCACGAAGATCACGGGCCGCTCCGATAGCCGTCCTCGATCTGGCCGAGCATGGCCTGGATGTCCGCCGTGGGGTAGGCGTGGCGCGCCGCTTCCCGCACCGCCATGAGCTTCCGCTCGGCCGTTTCCAGCGGCTCCACGCTTCGCGCTGTGCGCAGCGCCTGCCTCACCCACTCCGAGATGGTCATGCGGTGCTGCCTGGCCACGGTGCGAATCTCCTCGAATTCCTCGTCATCCAGGATGACCTGAAGGCGTTTACTCATAGGATGAGTATGCTACACTCATATTGATGAGTCAATTCCCTTCGGCCCGTCCCCTGCACGGGAGGTGGCCGGGGCGCCGTGCACGGGCGTCAGCCCGGAAGTATCTTTCCGGGACGCATCAACCCGGGATCAGCAGGGCGCCCACTTCGTGACCAACGCACCCCCGTCGGACAGCATGCAGGCTCGCGCCCGCGAGGTCGAGCGGGAGTTCGCCGGCCTGGAGGATTCCATCGCGCGCTACCGCTACCTAGTGGAGCTGGGCGAGCGCATGCCGCGCCTGAGCGAGGCCGAGAAGTCCGATGAGACACGCCTGCCCGGCTGCCAGTTCGGCCTCTGGATCCTCACCGACTACGACGCGGAGCGGGACGTGCTGCGCTTCCGCGTGGACAGCGACGCCCGGATAAGCCGCGGCCTGGCGGCGCTGCTCGTCCGCGTGCTGGACGGGCAGCCGCCGGCCGCCATCGCCGATGCCTCGCTGGATTTCATGGACACCATCGGCCTGCGCGGCCACCTGAGCGCCAACCGCACGAACGGCCTGTCGGCCATGATCGAGGAGATCCGCGCGCGCGCCGAACACTACGCAAGGGAGTCATGAGCACCGCCACCACCGCCATCTCCACGGCCGCGCTCGTGGAGCGTCTGGCCGACCCGGCCCACACCGTCATCGACGTCCGCCCGCTCGCCGCTTTCAACGGCTGGCCGCTGGTCGGGGAGGAGCGCGGCGGCCACCTGCCGGGCGCGCTCAGCCTGCCGCTCCAGTGGACGCGCTACGTGGACTGGGTGGAGGCGGTGGAGACCAAGGGGCTGGAGACCGGCCGGCCGGTGACGCTCTACGGCTACACCGGTGAGGATACCCGGAGCATGGCGGGCAAGCTGGGCCGCCTGGGCTTCGACCAGGTGGACGTCTACGATGGCTTCCTGGACGAGTGGGTGGCCGACCCCGAGTTGCCGCTGCAGCGCCTGGAGCGCTACCGCCAGCTCGTGCACCCGGCCTGGCTGAAGGAGCGGCTGGAGGGTGAGGGCGGCCCGCTGGTGCTCTGCCATGCGCACTTCGACAACCCAGGCGATTACGAGAAAGGCCACATCCCGGGCGCCGTGGCGCTGGACACCAACACGCTGGAGTCCCCGGAGGACTGGAACCGCCGCTCCCCCGATGAGCTCGAGGCGGCGCTGCTGGCGCTCGGCATCCGCCACGACACCGCGGTGGTGCTCTACGGCCGCTATTCCCATCCCACCCACGAGCAGCCCGAGCCCGGCCAGAGCGCGGGTCACCTGGCGGCCATGCGTTGCGCCCTGCTCATGCTCTACGCTGGCGTGGAGGACGTGCGTGTGCTGAACGGTGGGATCCACAGCTGGGAGGAGGCCGGCCACGCACTTTCTTCGGAAGCGACCCGGCCCGCGTCCGCGCGCGACTTCGGTCGCACGATCCCGGCACATCCCGAGTTCGTCGTGGACGCCCCCGACGCGCGCCGGCTCATCGCCGCCGCGGACGGCGAGCTGGTCAGCGTGCGTAGCTGGCGGGAGTTCATCGGGGAGGTGAGCGGCTACCACTACGTGGCGAAGAAGGGGCGCATCCCGGGCGCCATCTTCGGCAACTGCGGCAGCGACGCCTACCACATGGAGAACTACCGCAACCTGGACCACACCATGCGCGCCTTCCCGGAGGTGGCCGCGCTGTGGGCGGAGGCCGGCATCACCCCGGACAAGCACATTGCCTTCTACTGCGGCACGGGGTGGCGGGCCAGCGAGGCGTTCATGAACGCCTACCTCATGGGCTGGCCGCGCATCTCCATCTACGATGAGGGCTGGTACGGGTGGAGCTCGGATCCGGCGAACCCGATCGAGACGGGCGTGCCCGGGTGAGGCTGTGTGCCCGCGCGCCGCTCCCGGACAGCGTGATGAAGGTTGCCCCTCACGCGGCCCGGCGGCATCTTGAAGCCTCGTAGCATTCCCATCGAGCAATCTCTCGGGGGCAGGCACGCGCCTGCACCGCCGATGCGATAGAACAGGCCCGGTTCCGACCGGGACGCCAGCCGGTCGGCAGCGCCGCGCCGGTTCCGTCTCGCCCTCCCAGCGAGTTGCTCGCCCATGACCGGACTCAAGCGCCTCATCCGCGAAGCCCATCGCCGCTCCCTCTGGCAGGTGATGGGGATCTACGCGTTCACCTCCTGGGTTATCTACCAGGTGGTGCTGGCCCTGTTCGAGGGGATCGGGCTGCCGCCATGGGTGCCGGGCACCGCGCTCGCGCTGCTGCTGGTCGGACTGCCGATCGTCCTGGCCACGGCCTTCGTGCAGGAGGGAGCCCCCGGCCTCCGGAGCGAGGACCGCCTCGATCCCGTGGAAGGCCTGGAAAGCGCGGCCGACGTCGTGGCCGTCGAGCGGCCGCGGACGGCTGACGCGGGCACTGGACAGCGGACGGGCAGTGAGCCGCGTGGCGCGGCGTACTTCACCTGGCGGAAGGCCGTGACCGGCGGCGTGCTCGCGTTCGCCTGCCTCGGCCTGGCGGCCAGCGGCTTCATGGGCATGCGCAGCATGGGGATCGGCCCGATGGGGACGCTCATCGCGAAGGGCGAGCTGTCGGCGAACGCGCGCATGCTCATCGCCGATTTCGGCGCGCCCGCCGCCGACTCCTCCACGGCGCTGGCCGTCACGGAGGCATTGCGCATCGACTTGCCGCAATCGCCGGTGATCCGGGTGGTGGACCAGGGGGAGGTCGGCCCGGCGCTGCAGCGCATGGGGCTGGAGCCGACGGCATCCCTCAGCGAATCGGTAGCACGCGAGCTGGCCGTCCGGGAGGGGATCGAGACGGTCCTGATCGGCGAGCTCAGTCCGCTCGGCTCCACCACACAGCTCACCGCCCGCTTGATCGCCGCGGCGGACGGCACCGTGCTCCTCAGAGTGCGCGAGGTGGCCGATGGGCCGGACGAGATCGTCAACGCGGTGGATAGGCTCTCGGCGCGCATCCGGGAGCGGGCGGGGGAGACGTGGAAGTCCATCCGCGCTTCCGAGCCACTGTGGCAGGTCACCACGCGCTCCCTCGAAGCCCTACAGCTCTTGTCTCGCGCACAGCGCGCGGCCGTGCTGGAGGGGGACAATGACCGCGCGGCGGAGCTGCTCGAGGAAGCGCTCGCCCTCGACAGCACGTTCGCCATGGGCTGGCGGAAGTACGGCGCGGTGCTCAGCAACGCCGGCCGGCCGCGGGCGGAGCGTGTCGAGGCCTTCACCCAGGCCCTGCGCTATTCCGACCGGTTGCCGCCCGTGGAGCGGTACGATGCCGTGGCCATGTACTACCGCCATGTGGAGTACGACCCCGAACGGGCCATCAACGCGTACAATGAAGTCATCGAGCGCGGTATGGCCCACTGGGGCGTGTACAACAATCTGGCGGGGCTCTACTACGGGATCGGCGAGTTCGATCAAGCCGTCGAAGCTATCGATCGGGCCGTCGAATTGAATCCCCTCGCGCTCCACAACCAGATCATTTACCTCACTTCGGCCGGCGACCTCGACGGTGCCGAGCAAGCGCTGGCGCGCAAAATGGAGCTCTATCCGGAGCATCCGAGCACCCCGCCTTTGGCCGTCCGCCTGGCCTATTACCGTGGCCAGCGGGACAGCGTCCGCATCATCGCCGAGCGCGGCCTGGCGGAGGCCACCCGGGCCACCGATGAGCTGGGGCTGCTCTACACGCTCTCCAAGATGGACGAGATCGAGGGGCGGCTGGCCGACGCGCGCAGGCGGGAGGAACGCGCCCATCGGATCCGGCGGCAGGAGGGGAACCTGACCGCGATTCTCTCGAGCCGGCTGGGCAGGGTCCACTGGGCCATCGCGATGAAGCGCGACCACGACGAGGCGCGCCGGCTCCTGGAAGCGGCCCTGAGCGAGATCCCGCTGGACTCCATTCCGCCCCTGGACCGCCCCTATTTGACGATCGCGGAATTCGAAGCCATCCTGGGCAACCCCGACCGGGCCAGGAGGCTGCTCGAGGAGCGTGAGCGCGAGATCCTGCCCGAGTTGCGCCAGGGCCCGCGGGAGGGGACCACGACTGCAGGCATGATCGCCCTGGCCGAGGGCCGCGAGGAGGAGGCGCTCGAGCTGCTGCGGGAGGCCACGCGCGGGACTTGGGCGCTGCCGCCTACCTATGCCGGTCTGGCCTGGGCGTACGACATCACGGGCCACGCCGATTCGGCCATCGCCGCGTATCATCGCTACGAGGACCTGCAGCACTGGAGCCGGATGTACAACGACGACCTCTGGCTCCCCTGGGTCTACGAGCGGCTGGCCCGGCTACACGAGGAGCGGGGGGACCGGGAGCAGGCGGTGATCTACTACGCCCGCTTCGCCGAGCTGTGGGCCGGCGCCGATGCCGAGCTCCAGCCCCGGGTGGAGGCCGCGCGGCGGGCGCTGGCGCAGTTGAGTGGGGAGGGGCGCTGAGTGGCACGTCGGGTAGCAGCTGTCGGTGGCGTGCGTATCGATCGCGCTGAGCGGCTTCCGCCAGAACGAGGTGGGCGGGTCGGCGCCGGCCCGCACCGCAGGCCCCCGCGTCCGCGCCTTGTTGGCTCAGCATGTCCGCGTGCGTCTCTCAGGCCGGCGCCGCCGCCTCCAGCGCCTGCACTACCAGCTCCGTCACCTGCTCGGGCGGGGTGCCCTTCAGGTGGCTGCGCTCGATCATGGTCACCAGCTCCCCGCCGCTGAACACCGCGATGCAGGGCGAGGACGGCGGATAGGGCTCGAAGAGCTCCCGCGCCCGCGCGGTGGCGTCCAGGTCGGCGCCCGCGAAGACGCTGCCCATGCGATCCGGCCGCACGCGGGGGAGCGCGCCCTCCAGACCCGGCCGCATACTGCCGGCCGCGCACCCGCAGATGGAATTCACGATCAGCAGCGCGGTGCCTTCCCCGGCGCCAGCCACGAACGCGTCCACTTCCTCGGGCGTGCGCAGTTCCTCCACGCCCAGCCGCGCCAGGTCGGCGCGCATGGGGGCGATCATCATTTCGGGATAACGGTGCTGCTCCATGCCAGTCTGCTCCTGTTGGGGGCTGATCCGTGGCGGGATACCCGGATGGCGCCGATCCGTGCCGAAACGCTCTCCCGATGATACCGTAGGACAGAGGGGCGCCGGTGTCGAGATCCGCGCCCCGATCCTGCCGCCGCGGAGGTCCTATGATACGACCACCCCTGTTCGTGGCCCTGGCCTGCACCCTGCTCGCGTGCGCCACGGAGGACACCTCCCGCTGGACCGGGGCTACGGTGCAGGACAGCGCGGGCGTCACCATCGTCGAGAACGCGGGCGCCTATAGGGTGCGGGACGCGGACTGGACGGTCTCTGCCACGCCGCTCGCCCGCCTGGATGGTGACCCCGGCGACGGCGGCGGCTTCTACCGCTTCCTCGGCGCGATTCGCCTGTCCACCGGCACGCTCGTGGTCAATCAGGCCGGTGGCACCGAACTGCTCTACCTGCGCGCGGACGGCAGCCGGGTGCGCACGCTGGAGGCGAGCGGCGCCGGTCCGCGCGAGTTCCGCCGCCTCGGCCTCTGGGGCGTCGTACCGGCGCCCGGGGGAGGCGTGGCGGCGCTGGATTCCGAGCTGGGCAAGGTGCTCTTCCTGGACTCCGTGGGGGACTTCGTGCGCGAGGTGAGCCTCGAGCGCGGGCGGGGGCAGCCCCGGCTCCACGGCGTTCTGCCGGACGGCTCGTTCGTGGTCACGTACTTCGGGGCGGCGGAGGTCCAGGACGGCGTCTCCCGACGCTTGATCGAGGTGACGCGGCACACGGCTGATGGCGCCTTCGATGCCGTATTCGAGACGCTCCAGAGCAACGGCTCCTACAGCGCCGAGGTAGACGGTCGGCCCGTCACCCTGCCCGTGCCGTTCGATGCCGGCCCGGATATCACAGTAGGCGCCGGCGCCATCTACGTGGGCGACGGCCGGAGCGGCGAGATCCGCGTCTACACGGCCGACGGCACCCTCTCCCGCATCATCCGCCGGGCCAATCCGGCTCGGGCCCTGACCGAAGCCCATATCGACGCGTACACCGAGGACTTCCTCAGCATACAGGAGAGCCCCGACGATCGAGCTGCCAGGCGCGCCGTGCTGGCATCGGCCCCGTGGCCTGCGGAGCTTCCGGCCTTCAGCCAGCTGGTCGTGGACGAGGACGGCCATCTGCTCCTGGCGGAGCCGGCCTGCGGCCCGGCCCGATTTTGCTGGAACGTTTACGATCCCGAGGGCAGCTTCCTCAGCACCCTGGACGTGCCCGAGGGGACCGGGATCCTGCAGGCCGGCCCCGACTACGTCCTGGGGCTCGCTTTCCCGGAAGTGAGCGTGCCAGTGCTGATGATCCACGAACTGCAACGGCGGTAAGCGACGGTCCCTCATCATCTTACCGGTGCTCACCCGTCCGCGCCGCGGCGTCAGAATCGGTAGCGCGCCCCCAGCTGCACCTGGAACTGGTAGGGCTCGAAGCCCACGCTGCGCAGCGTGCCGAAGCTCTCGTTGACGGCGTAAGTCACCACGCGCGCATCGCGATCATAGGCCACGGGGCGCACGAGCACCTGGTCCTCCGCGGCTACCACGGTGTACTGCCCCATGCCCCAGTGCAGGCCGTTCAGCACGTTGAAGAGGTCCAGCGTGAGTTCGGCGTGCTGGCCGCGCCAGGTCTGGATCTCCCGGGAGATGCGCAGATCCAGGCTGTTCCACCAGGGGTTCCTGCAGGAGTTCCGCTGCGCGATGCCCCCGGTTTGCTTGCGCAGGCAGTCCCGCGCGGTGAGCTGCCGCCAGGCGGCCGAGTCGGCCGCCGACGCCAGCGAGATGCTGTCCCCCAGGTAGGGCCGGTCGTTGCGGTCCAGGCCGTCGGCGTTCACGTCTCCGCCCACCAGCGGCGTCCACGGCGTGCCCGATTGCAGGCGCAGCACGCCGTCCAGGCGCACGCCCCACGGGCCCTCCACCAGCGCGCTGGCCACGATGACGTGGCGTCGCTCGGACGAGGAGGGTCCCCAGGCGCCCTCGGCAGCGGCCCCCGGCCCGCCGATGTGGTTGGGATCCCCGGCCGTAGGCTCCAGCCCGAATCCCTCGTAACTGGTGCAGCAGGAAAAGGTGCTGTTGTCGTGGGCGCGATTCCAACCGTAGCGGAGCGCGGCGTCCACCCGCTCCCAGAGGTTGCGGCGCAGTTCGAGCGAGACGCTCAGCGCCCGCGCTTGGCCGTCCGAGCCCACGCTGAAGACCCGGTCGAAGTCCCGGTCCCCCAAGCGATTCTCACCCGCTGGCACCCAGGGACGATACACCATCGGGCCCGCCGGGCCGGCGTAGACCGGGCGACCTCGGCAGTCCTCGCACGCGGGCTCCAGCAGGGTGAACTGCTCCTCCACCAGATTCAAGTCCCGGATGGTGTAGGCGCCCGTGGTGCGGCTCATCAGCACGTCGGCGGAGAAGGCCGTAAGCGGGCCGAGCCGGACCTCCATGCCCACGTTGGCCTTGAGGCTCCGGGGTAGCTCGAAGTCCGGCGAAAAGACCGTGTAGCTGGGCCGGCCCTCGCGCTGCGTGCCGCCGGCGCACGCGGCGGGATTGCGCAGGCCGCGCCCCGCGTCCAGCATGGCGCGCAGCTCGGGCGTAGGCACGCCCTCGTTCGTGCACAGGAGCTGGCGGATGGGCCGCTCGGTCTCGAAGGCGTTGGCCGCCAGCACCAGCGGGGCCCGGCCCATGATCAGCCCCGCACCGCCGCGCACCAGCAATGCGCGCTCGGCGCCGAGCTCCAGGTCGAAGGCCAGGCGCGGGGATAGCCCCCGGAAGTCGGGCACCACCGTCGAGGAGACGCCGAAGGCCGCTTCCAGGGCGGGCACCGCCTGCGGCCGGCGGTCCACGCTCGTGCCACCCCAGCGCAGCCCGGCGCTCACGGTCAGTCGATCCGTGGCGCGCCACGCGTCCTGTGCGTAGAGGCTCCACTCCAGCGCGTCGAACTCGGCCACCGGCACGTCCGGCTCCGGGCAGATCACCACCTGGCCCGCGCCGTTGGCTACCAGCGGCACGGGACAGCTCCGGATGCGGCGCGTATAGCGGTGCGGTGCTCGGGCCGCGAACTGTTCCGCATTGGCGAAGTCGAAGCGGCCGTTGCCCTCCTCCCAGTACGCGTAGCGCGTACCGGCCAGCAGCGTGCTGGTGCCGAACTTGAGCGCATGGCGGCCCAGCTCGAAGGACAGGTTCTCCACCAGTTGGACCTTGCTCTCCTCTAGATGGTTGCGGAAGAGGAGCGGGTCCCCGCCCAGATAGAGCGGGTAGTTGCCGCCGTCCACGGCGGCCACTGAGGTGATGTAGAGCTCCGGCAGGAAACCGCCGCCGGCCACCGGCGTGCGCGGCCGGTCCTCGAAGGAGTACTGGACGCGCAGGGAATTGCTGAGTGAGCCTCCGAGCGCCGAATTCACCTCGAGCACGCCGGAACCGGTGCGGTCCCGGAAGAGGCCCGCGTGGGTGAGCGCCTGGCCCAGCTCCAGCCGGTCGAAGTCCTGGCGGAAGTCCGCGTGGTTGTAGCGTAGCGTGACGCGGTGGTCCTGGCTGGCGTTCCAGTCCAGGCGGCCGAAGAGCACGGCGTTGTCCTCCCGGCCCCGCCCGGGCGCCACCCACGCCGGCCCCTCGGGCACGTCGTACACGGTGGCGAACGTCTGCCCTACAGCGGCGATAGCGGCGTCACTGTAGCCGGCCCGCGCCGCCGTGAGCGTGGGCATGGGCAGGCGGCGGGCGTGCAGGTCCACCCCCAGGAACCAGTGCAGCCGGTCGCGCAGGAGGGGACCCGAAGCGGCCAGGCCGAACTGGCTGGTGCGGTAATCGTCAGGAGGAAGACGGTCGAAGCCGGCGCCGGTCAGCGTTTCGCCCCGATGGAAGAAGAACGTCGTCGCTTCGAAGCTGTTGGTGCCGCTGCGCGTCACCGCGTTGACCACCCCGCCCTGGTAGTTGCCGTACTCCACGTCGAAGCCGTTGGTGATGACCTGGAGCTCGCGGATGGTTTCGAGCGAATAGGCAAAGGGGCTGCGCGAGGAGCCCTGCGTCTCGGCAAAGAAGAGGTTGCCGGCGTCCACGCCGTCCACCTGCAGCGTGGTGCCCGAGGCGCGCGCGCCGCCGATGGAGATGCGTCCGCCCGTTTCCACGTCCGGATTCGCGGTGACCAGCGGGGAGAGGGTGAGGAACTGGGTGAAGTCGCGGCCGCGGACGGGCAGGCGGACCACCGCCGCCTCCTCCACGAGCTGTACCACGCCGCCGCGGTCGAGCTGGGCGCGCCCGGCCACCTGGACACCTGCCACGGTCACGGCGGAGACCTCCAGGCGGAGGTCCAGCGTGCGTCGCTCGCCAGCGTTCAGCCGGAGCTCCGTGCGCAACGTCTCCCGGTAGCCGATGGACGCGGCGGTGACCGTGTACGGGCCTCCGGGCGGCACCAGGGCAATGACGTAGCGGCCCTCCTGGCTGCTCAGCACCTCGCGCCGGAAGCCCGTGCCGGCGTCCTCGATGCGCACGACCGCGGCGGCTACGGAGCGACCGTCCGCGTCCGTGACGTGGCCCACGACGGACGCGGTGGTGGCGCGCTGCTGCGCGGTGGCCGGGGCGGCTTTGGCGGTCGCGAGCAGCAGGGCGCCGCAGGCCAGGATAGCCGCTGCGGCCGGGCGCATGGCAAGGGCCAGCAATGGCAGGGCCTGTCGTGACCGATGCACCATGACGTTCTCCGGGGGCGGGTGCCAGGCACGCGGGAAGATCCCGGGGTCGGGGCGTGCCCACTACAGGAACGATTGAGCGGCGGCGACTACAACGCAACCATGGCGTGTGGACACCGCCGCCTCACCGCGAAGGATGGTCGCGATTACAACGCAACCATGGCGTGCGTGCGGCCCGCCCGTAACCCTGGAACCGCAGCATGTCGATTTCGCCGCCGGCCGTTCGTAGGTAACGTGATGGCAGCGGAGGTGCCGCGGCCGAACGCTCAACCCGAGGAGCCTACCCATGCGTTACCTGATCCTGATTTACGAGAACGAGGACACCGCCCCGCAGGATCCCGGCGAGCTCGACCGGTGGCACGCCTACACGGAGCAGCTCAAGGAGGCCGGCGTGCTGCGCGGCGGCGAGGCGCTGCAGCCCACATCCACCGCCACCACCGTGCGCCGGTTGGACGGCAAGGTGGTGACCAGCGACGGGCCGTTCGCCGAGACCAAGGAGCAGCTCGGCGGCTTCTACATGGTGGAGTGCGCGGACCTGGACGAGGCCCTCAAGTGGGCGGCCGAGATTCCGAGCGTGGGCCGTGGCCCCGTGGAGGTGCGGCCGATCATGGAGTTCGACCAGCCGTAGGGGCGGAGCTGGTAGATCCGGTGTGGCGGATCGGGCACCGGTGAGTCCTCCACCGGCGGATGAGGGCGCCAGGGTGAGTGCGGCCATGGCCGCGGGCGAGCAGGCGCGCGCCCGCGAGGCGCTGGAGCTGGTCTTCCGGCGGGAGCGCTCCCAGATCCTGGCCGTCCTCATCCGCCTCACCGGTGACTTTGCCCTTGCCGAGGACGCCCTCCAGGAGGCGTTCGCGGAGGCGCTCCGCCGCTGGCCGCGCGACGGGGTGCCGTCACGACCCGGTGGCTGGATCACCACCACCGCCCGCCGGCGCGCCATCGACGTGGTGCGCCGCGCGCGCACCTTCCGGCGGCGGGCCGAGGCGCTGGCGCGCCTGGCGGCGGAGCCGGCAACCGCATTCCAGGAGCCCGTGGCGGTGGCCGGCGAGGACGCGGCCTGGGATGATCGGCTCCGCCTCCTCTTCACGTGCTGCCACCCGTCGCTCTCCATGGAGTCCCAGGTGGCGCTCACGCTCCGCATGGTGGCCGGCCTCACCACGCGCGAGATCGCGCGGGCGTTCCTGGCGGCGGAGGCGGCCATGGCGCAGCGCCTGGTGCGCGCCAAACACAAGATCCGCGCGGCGGAGATCCCCTTCCGCGTGCCGCCCGCGGTCGAGCTGCCGGAGCGCGTGGATGCGGTGTTGGCGGTTCTCTACCTGGTCTTCAACGAGGGCTACACCTCCACTTCGGACGCCGCACTCGTTCGTGACGATCTGTGTGCCGAGGCAGTGCGGTTGTGCCGGCTGCTGAACCAGCTGCTGCCGAGCCAGGCGGCCGTGGAGGGCCTGCTGGCGCTCATGCTGCTGCACCGCGCGCGTAGCCGCGCTCGCACGGGACCGGCGGGCGAACTGATCACGCTGGAGCGCCAGGACCGCGCGCTCTGGAATCCTGACATGATCGAGGAAGGACGCGTGCTCGTGGAGGGCGCACTACGGCGCGGCCGCGCGGGACCCTACCAGATCCAGGCGGCCATTGCCGCGCTGCACGTGGAGGCGGAGAGCGCCGCGCAAACGGACTGGCCGCAGATCGCGGCGCTCTATGCGCTCCTGCTGCGGCGCCAGCCGGGTCCCGTGGTGGCGCTGAACCACGCGGTGGCGGTGGGCATGGCCGCCGGCCCGGCGGAGGGTCTGGCGCTGATCGATGGCCTGGACGCGGGGGGTGACCTGCAGGGCTATCACCTGCTGCCGGCGGCGCGCGCGGAGTTGCTCGTCCGGCAGGGGGACGTAGCGGATGCGGCGCAGAGCTACCGGCGCGCCATCGCGGAGTGCTTGAATCCGGTGGAGCGGGCGCATCTGGAGAAGCGGCTGGGAGAACTGATCGGCTGAGCTCGCTGGGCAGGAAAGTCTTGCAGCGCGCGGGCCCTCAGGGCCACCTTTCGGGGATGACTGTCGGTACGTTTCCTCGCGTCGCACTAGCCCTGAGCCTGGGCGTGCTCGTATTCGCCGCCTGCGGGGGTCCCGACGGGAGAATCCAGCCTGCCGACGCCGTCGTCGTCCGCGACAGCGCGGGCGTCCGCATCGTGGAGAACAGCCAGCCGGAGTGGTCGGCCGGGGATGGCTGGCGGGTGGCGGCGCGCCCGCGGCTGGTGCTGGGGGGGGATGAGTCGGCCGGCATCGACCACCTGATGCAGGCAGGCGCTCGCGCCCGCGGCCTGGCAGACGGGCGGATCGTGGTGGCGCAGTACCAGCCTGCCACCCTGCGCTGGTTCAGCCCTGCGGGAGAGTTGCTCAAGTTGGCGGGTGAGGGCTCCGGCCCGGGCGAGTTCAACTCCGTCACCATGCTTGCCGCGGTCGCGGGTGACACGGTCGTTGCCTACGATGTGGCGCTCCGGCGCTGGTCAATCTTCGACGATTCCGGCGACTTCGTGCGTTCGGTTGCCATCACCGAGCGGCTGGGATTCAGCGGGGCGTTCAACGCCTCCAACGCGCTGGCCGCCAGCGTTGTCAGCCCGGATGATCTCGGCTCGGAGCCGAACATCCGCTACGGGCTGGTCCTCCAGCGAGTGGAGCTGGACACCTGGGCAGTGGACACGGTGGTGGAGCTGCCCGGCCAGGAGACCTACTTCTACTACATCGACTACCCTCTCAACTGGGCGCGCCAAACCCCATTCGGTCGCAACGCGTACTACGCCGCTTCTGCCGCGGGCCTGGTGGCAGGCGCCTCGGACGAGTTCGAGATTTTGCGCTACGCCGCGGACGACCGCCTCACGCACCGCATCCGGCGTACGCTACCGCTCCGCGTCATCGGGCAAGCGGAGATCGAACGGGCCATAGAGGCCGATCGGGAAGACTACACCGAAACGCAGCTCCGGGGCCGCCCGCCCGACAACATGCGCATGATGGAGGAAGGCTACGAGACGTTCGCCGCGGGCGTCCGCCATCCTGCCGCCATGCCTACCTTCAGCGGTCTCATGCTGGCTCGTGACGGCACCCTCTGGGTCCGCGACTATCACCCGCCGTGGGAGAGCGACGCCCCCGACACGTGGCAGGTCTTCTCGCCCGAGGGGCGCTGGCTGGGACCGGTGGA